>Ga0209698_10001108_pt1 | contig 30967 bp, 26 predicted proteins | sample LitLauG_LLR_2012_FD_187203 | JGI IMG/M metagenome (GOLD analysis project Ga0209698, IMG submission 187203) | Freshwater sediment microbial communities from Pennsylvania, USA - Little Laurel Run_MetaG_LLR_2012 (SPAdes) (version 2) | ecosystem: Environmental > Aquatic > Freshwater > Creek >... | reverse complement strand
CGGCGACCAGCGTCAGGGTGAGCGGGATGAGAAAGCGCAGCTGCAACCGCAAGGTATTCATGGTCAAACGACGCTGTCCCATGGGCGCGAAAGGCGCATGGCGCAATTGATGATGCCGACCATGGAATAGGTCTGCGGAAAATTCCCCCACAGCTCGCCGGTGACCGGGGCCAGATCCTCGGAGAGCAGTCCGACGTGGTTGCGGCAGGCGAGCAGGGCTTCGAAGATCGATCGCGCCTGTTCGGTGCAGCCGATACGCGACAGCGCATCGATGCGCCAGAAGGAGCAGACGTTGAACGCGGTTTCGGGACGGCCGTAGTCGTCCGGTGCCTCGTAGCGACGCATGAATGGCCCGTCGCACAGATCGCGTTCCAGCGCGTCCACGGTTCGGGTGAAGCGGTCGTCCTTGGCGTCGATGAAGCCGACCTCGGCCATGAGCAGGACGCTCGCATCCAGATCGCTGCCGCCGAAGCTTTCGACGAAAGCCTGCCGCTTCTCGCTCCAAGCCCTTGAAAGGACCGTGGTCTTGATCGTCGTGGCGCGCAACGACCACAGGGCCGTGCGTTCGGCGCTCCCGAGTACTCGGCCGATCTTGGCGAGCCGGTCGCAGGCCGCCCAGCACATCAGCGCCGACGACGTATGCACGCGCGAGCGCGTACGCAGCTCCCACATTCCCGCGTCCGGCTGGTCGTATAGCGACCAGGCCCGTTCGCCAATCTTCTCGTATGCGGCAAAGTCGCTCGCGTCCGGGCGACGGAACAGGCGGTGGTCGTAAAATGCCTGCGCGGCACCGAGAACGGCATTGCCGTAGACATCGTTCTGGAAGTGTTCGAACGCCTGGTTGCCGGCACGAACGGGACCCATGCCGCGATATCCGCTCAGGTGCGGCACGATCCGCTCTGGCAACTGCCGTTCCAGTGCGATGCCATAGAGCGGCTGCAGATGACCATCGACGGCCGAGCGCACCACGTCGTGGAGCCAGCGCAGATAGTCCTCCAAGGTGCCGAGTTCGGCCAGGCTGTTGAGCGCGCGAACGACAAAGAACGCGTCGCGCAGCCAGCAATAGCGGTAGTCCCAGTTGCGCTGGCTGTCGGCGGCCTCGGGGATGCTTGTCGTCATCGCCGCGACGATCGCACCGGTTTCCTCGTACTGGCACATCTTGAGCGTGATGGCGGAGCGGATGACGGCTTCCTGCCATTCGAATGGCAAAGCCAGGCTTCGCGTCCAGTGGCGCCAGTACAGGGCGGTCTGCTCCTCGAACTCGCGCGCAGTGTCCTCGATCCCGCCACCGAGCGTCTCGTCTGGCCCGAGCAGAAAACTCACCGGCCCGAACAGCGAGACCCAGGATTCATCGATCACGTAGGTCAGCGGCGCGTTGGTGGTAAGGCGCATGGTCTGGTTGGCGCCGACGAAGCGCAGGTGGTTGCTGCCGCGCGTGCGGGCGGGTTCCACCGCGCCCCAGTCGCTGCGCGGGCGTACGATGAACCGCACGCGCGGATGACCGGCCAGCGGGCGGACGCGCCGCACCAACTGCGCGGGTCGAAAGACGCGGTCGCGCCGCTGGAAGCGCGGGGCGAAATCGGTGACTTCGATCCCGGTCCCGGCCGAGTCGAACAACTGGGTGCGCAGGATGGCCGTGGCATGGTCGTAGCGCTGCTCCGAGCGGACGAAATCCTCGAGTTCGACCGCCATCGTCCCGTCGCGTCCGATGCCCCGGGCCGAGTCGAGCAGCGCAATGAAGACCGGGTCGCCGTCGAAACGCGGCATGCAACACCAGACGATGCGCGCCCGCGCGTCGACCAGGGCACTGATCGTGCAATTGCCGATCACAGCGAGCTCGAGCGTCGCCCGCTCGATCGGAACCGCTGGTAACGACTCGCTCATGGGCTACTGTGCTCGAGTTGATCGATCACTGCGGATTGCGTCAAGGACCGTTCGATCCGGGCTACACGATCGCGTCGGACCGCCCGACGAATTCCTTCCGACCAATTTCCAATGCGTGTTGGCGTACCGACGCGACCGGCCCGCTGGCACAGCATCGCGCTGCCGGCGGTGTTCCGGCGACTTGATCGACAAACGACAGCTCTCGCGACGCGGAATCGACGGGCGCTTCGCCGCCTCGCGGCGAACGACGCGAGCCCGTTCCAGCCCGACTTTCCCGGAACCCCATCCATGTCGATCCATCTGAAATCTCCCGGTACGAAGTCCCAACCTGATGGCTCGGTCGATGTTCCCTCCCTCAAGGTTGCCAGGGGCGTCGGCGCCGTCGGGGGCGGCGTCGCGGACCGACCGGGCGGCGATGCGCTTGCCCGTTCCGGCTCCGAGGTGAGCGAGGCGGCGCATTGGCGGGAGCACTTCAAATCTCGACCCTACGTCGGCGCGGAGGGGATCTTCGAGGACTTCGGTCCGGCCTACGCTTTCGGCGCGGCACAGTACGGTCGGTATCCAGACGGAACATTCGACGAAGTCCAGGATGAGATGGCTGAAAGCTGGTACGCGGCGCGCGGGCAGTCAAGGCTGGTGTGGGAGCATGCGAGCCCAGCGGCCCGCGATGCCTGGGAACGCCTGGCCGGCTACCGGAAGGGCTCGTCGACCGATCGCTGACCGGCTTGACGGCGCATTTCCGGTTGGCGCCGTCCTCGCTCCGGGGCGAGCCGCGGCGGCGATTCTCTGACCAGGGAATCCTGGCTCGATTGCGGTCAGGAGGGGATCGTCCAGCGCGTCGAGCGGCTATTCGTCGTCGTCAGTCATCGACGCCCCGCCATCCGAGGCGGGCAAAGCTGCCGCCACATCCAGCGCGATCGGAACCATACCCAGTTTTGGGCCCGGGATTGCGGGACACGTGGCAAGCGCGGATCGAAAGGCGTGCAAGGCCTTGTCGGGCCTGCCCAGTTCGCTCAGAACGACCCCAAGGTCATACCAGACCATTGCCAGATCAGGACTGGGCTGGGTCGCCTCGACGTGGCATGCCGCGACGGCGCTGTAGCCGTTGCGTGAGAGGAAGTCCTTGTCCGACGCAGCCTCGAACCGCAAGGGTCCATCCGGCTGGGGCGGCTCCGCATCGAGGATACGGACCGCCTCGTCCTCGCGCCCTGTCCGGTAGTACACCAGGCCCAGGAACTGCAGCGACGCCTGGTCGTTTGGAACGGTCGAGAGGATGCTGCGCGCGGCCGATTCCACCGCCGCGAGATTGCCCGTGGAATACTGGGCGCCGATCGTCTGGAACAGGGTATGCAGCATCTGGATACTCCTGGTGCAACGCGGACGGGCCAGCTCGATGAAGCCTGCATGTCGAAATGCCCGCCAGGAACAAGCCTCGCCGACGGTGCAGGAAATCTTGGATCCAGCGCGCAATGGCGTCTGTACGCTGCCCCACATTTGGTTGCGCGCTGGCGCGCATGTCATGTTGCCGTCGCCGCGCAGCCCGATCGTTCACGGCGCTGCCCTTGGTGCCGGCGCGGCGCGCACCCGGCGCGCACCGACCGGAGCGAGTTCATCGACCTTGCCAGAGAACCGCGCGAGCAGTTTCTGCCAGGACGCGACGAAGGCATCCGCACCATCGTGCTGCAGGCGCGCGGCGAACGCGTCGCAGTCGAATCCCGCCGTGTGACATCCGGCCAGCACCTCGTCCATGTCACCCCCCGCCAAGGTCAGGGCAGGGCCGGGCTTGCCGTGATCGGCGAAAGCGAGCAAGGTCCTCTCCGGCATGGTATTGATGGTGTCGCGCGCGACGAGGCTATCGACATAAAGCGTGTCCGGGGCCGCCGGGTCCTTGGTGCCGGTGCTCGCCCAGAGCAGGCGCTGCGGGCGAGCGCCCGCCTCGGCCAGCCTGCGCCAGCGCGCTGACGCCAGCAGTCGGATGTGCGAGCGGTAGGCCTGCGTCGCGACCGCGATGCCCAGGCGGTTTTGCAGGGGCCCGGGCAGCAGCGCCTGGGTCGCGACGTCCCAGCGGCTGACGAACATCGAGGCAACCGAGGCGATACCCGGATCCAGGCCGCTGGCCATGCGCCGCTCGATGCCGCGCAGGTAGGCGGTGGAGGCGGCGAGGCACTGGGCACGGGAGAACAGCAGCGTGACGTTGACCGGTATGCCGGCGAAGATCGATTCCTCGATGGCCTTCAGCCCTTCGGCCGTACCGGGGATCTTGATGAAAAGGTTGGGGCAGGCGGCGCGCGCATGCAGTCGAGCAGCGGCCTGGGCGGTGCCCACCGCATCGTGCGCCAGCACGGGCGAGACCTCCAGCGAGACCCACCCTTCGACGCCCCCCGTGGCGTCGAAGGTCGGGCGAAAGAGCTCGGCCGCGCGCGTGAGGTCCTGCAGAACAAGTTCGAATAGCAGGTCCTCGCCCGCCAGGCCCTGGCGCGCCAGCGCGCCGATCGCATCGTCATAGGCCTGCGAGCCGCCGAGGGCCTGCTCGAAGATGGTCGGATTGGATGTCAGGCCGCTGACCGCCAGATCGCGAATGTAGCCCGCCAGGGTGCCGCGATCGAGCAGATCGCGGGTGATGTTGTCAAGCCAAAGGCATTGGCCCAGGTCGTGCAATGCGCGTGTTGGGTTCATGTCGTTCCCGGACAGGTCATGCAGGGTCCGGAGGCCGGGCCGGTGCTTCGGCGTGGCCGCCGAATTGCTTGCGCATTGCCGACAGCAGCCGGTTGCCAAAGTCGGCTTCGCCGCGCGAACTGAAGCGCGCGTACAGCGCCGCGCTCAGGACCGGCACGGGCACGGCTTCGTCGATCGCGGCCTGGATCGTCCAGCGGCCTTCGCCGGAATCGGATACCGCACCGCGAAAGCCCGCCAGCGCGGGATCGGTGGCCAGCGCGGTGGCGATCAGGTCCAGCAGCCAGGACGAAATGACGCTGCCGCGCCGCCATACTTCGGCAATCTGCGGCAGGTTCATCTGGTACGCGTAGGCCTGCCGATCGCGCAGCGGGGTCGTTTCCGCGTCCGCCGCGACCGGCCGCAGGCCGACATCGGCCCGGTGCAGTACGTTCAGGCCCTCGGCGTAGGCCGCCATGATGCCGTATTCGATCCCGTTGTGGACCATCTTGACGAAGTGCCCGGCGCCATGCGGGCCACAGTGCAGGAAGCCTTGCTCGGCCGTGCTTGCGCCAAGCGATCTTCCTGGCGTCGGCGCGGCAGCATCCATTCCCGGAGCCAGGGCGGCGAAGACCGGCTGCAGGTGCCGCACCACGTCGACCGTGCCGCCGATCATGAGGCAAAAGCCGCGCTCGCCGCCGGCCACGCCGCCGCTCGTGCCGATGTCGACGTGGTGAATGCCGGACACTTCGAGTTGCGCCGCGCGGCGCAGATCATCCCGGTAGTACGAATTGCCGCCGTCGATGACGATATCGCCCCTGGACAGGAGCGGCACCAAGGCGGCCAGCGAGGCGTCGACCACTGCAGCCGGCACCATCAGCCAGATGGCCCGCGGCGGCGCCAGCGCGGCAACCAGCTGGCCCAGCGATGCCGCGCCCTTCGCGCCGCGCGTGACGAGGCGATCCACCGTCGTGGCATCGGTGTCGTGAACGACACATTCGAGTCCGGCCCGCAGCAAGCGCAAACTCATGCCGGCGCCCATGCGGCCCAGGCCGATCATGCCGATCTGCATTCGCATCCTCCGGCGCGGCGCAGAGGGCGCCATGGAACCGCTACGCAGAGGCTAGTTGCGCCCGTGGATCCGCTCTGTGCGGTGGCGCACCCGGTCCGCGTGATTTTCCACGGCCAGCCTGCCCAGAACCGAAAAAGGTTCCTGAGGCGTTGAAGTGAATGCCGTGCTCCGAACGCGCAGGGCTATGCATTCCACTGCAATGAGAACGTGCGCGGCCGCACGGTACGGCGGGCTTCAAGCCGCTACGTTGAGCCCTCAGGGACCAGGCCGGCGTGATGAACCTGCTGGCGCCCCGAAGACATAGGAGGCATTCGAATGTTCGCAACCAAACAGTCCTTCAGTGTCGTACGGCCATGCCCCGTCGTCGGTCAGCCGGTGACATTGAACGGAATGCAGCTGCATCTTGCGGACGGTTCGACGGAACTGGTCAGGAAGAGTTGTGTCCGATTCGCCGACTGCTACCGCAATACCGAGGGTGACCCGGTGACGGGGAACATCGTGCCGATCAAGAGCTGCCTGCTTGGCGAACCCGAACGCTAGAGCGGTACCGCCATGGATTGTCGGGCCGGCCGCGCATCGCCCTGCATCCTGCGATCGGCGGGGATGCAACGCCCGGGTGCGACGCGCCGAACCGTCAGGCCGGCATGGATTCGGGTCGCCACCCTGCGGCGCGCGCGAAGTTACCGACGTCCCATGACGGCCATGCGGGTGCCCGCCCAGAGCGGCCCCGCGCGGCGTTCAAGGTTCCGTCGATTCGGGCTGCGATGCCCGATCCGCATTTTCATCGGCGTTTAGGGCGAGGCGGCGTCCGGAGCGCAGCATGTCGGCCAGCGCCTTGGGCGGGACCGGCCTGCTGAACAGGTAACCCTGGATCGCGTCGCACCCATTTCGGCGCAGGAATTCGCACTGCTCGGCGGTTTCGACACCCTCGGCAACGACGGTCATGCGCAGCCGATGCGCCAGCGCGATGATGGCCAGGGCGATGGTCGCGTCGTCCGGATCCGCCAGCATGTTGCGGACGAAGGACTGGTCGATCTTCAAGGTATCGACGCGAAACCGCTTGAGATAGGCGAGGCTCGAGAATCCCGTGCCAAAGTCGTCGATGGACAGCTTCAGTCCCATCCGCTTCAGGGCGTCGACCGACTCGATGACGTTTTCCGTATCGTCGGCAATGATGCTCTCCGTGAGCTCCAGCTCCATCGTGTCGGCGTCGAGTTCCTGGTCGACCAGCACGTCGCGAACCCACTGCGGCACGTCATGCTGGCGGAACTGGCGGGTCGAAAGATTGACCGACATGACGATGCGCGGCAGTCCGGCAAGCTGCCATGCCTTGTTCTGTCGGCAGGCGGCCCGCAGCGCCCAGTCGCCGATGCCCACGATCAGGCCGGTCTCCTCGGCGACCGGGATGAATTGCGCTGGCGAGATCGCGCCCATTTCCGGGTGCTGCCAGCGCAGCAGCGCCTCGCAGCCGACGATACGCCCGCTCGCCAGATCGATCTTGGGTTGGTAGACGAGGTGCAGCTGGTCGCGGCTCAGGGCCAGCCGCAGCTCGCCTTCGAGCTGGGTCCGCTGGCGCGATGCCTCGCTCATTTCCGCGGTAAAGAACTGGTATGCATTTCGGCCGAGCGATTTGGCCCGATACATGGCGATGTCGGCATTGGCCAGCAGCTTCTCCGCCGTTGCGCCGGCCTCCGGATAGAGGCTCACGCCGATGCTTGCCGTGACGACGACATCGCGCCCGTCGACACGAAGCGGCCGGCGGAAGGCCTCGATGAGCCGCTGCGCCAGTACGTAGGAGTCGGCCCGCTTGGCGGGACGGGCGAGCAGCACGACAAACTCGTCGCCGCCCAGCCGGCCCACGCAATCCGGATCGGGCTGCGTCGCGACGAGCCGGGCGGCGGCGGCCTGCAGGAGCAGGTCGCCAAAGCGATGGCCATGGCTGTCATTGATGAACTTGAAATGGTCCAGGTCGACAAGGACGACGGCAACCATCCTCCTGGTCTCGCCGGCGCGCGCGCGGGCCCGCTCGATCGCCTCGGTCATCCGAGCCCTGTTCGGCAGGTTGGTCAGCGCATCGTGCGTGGCCAGATGGGTGATGCGGTCCTCGTCGCGCTTTCGCGCCGTGATGTCCTCCAGCGAAATGATGATTCCGCCGACCGCGTCGGCCTCGTCCGTCCATGGCACGATGGTCCAGCGTTGCCAGCGCCTGGTGCCGTCGGTGTCGATCCACAGGTCTTCGTCGTTCTTGAGCGATTCGCCGGCCAGCCCGCGCTGGTGGTTCAGCCGCCAGGCCGCGGGCAGGTCCGGGTGGACCTCGTATTCGCAGCGCCCGATGAGGTCCGCGTCCGCCGTGCCGTGCTCCTGCGTCCATCGATCGCTCGCGGCCAGGTAGACCATGTTCCGGTCGAACATCGCGACGCAAAGCGGTGCGTGACGGACGAAGGTGTTCATCCGGTCGTGGGTCATCCTGAGGACCTCCGCCGCGCGGAGGCGCTCGCCGATGTCTTCCAGGGTCGTCAGCATGCAACGACCCTCGCGCATCTCGATGGGATTGGACGATATGGAGACCGTCGACTCCAACCCGGATCGCCGCCGGCCGCGGACATGGAGATTTCGCAGGTTGCCGTCGGATCGCATCGATTCGAGCATCCGGCTGCGCTGCATCGGGTCGGCAAACAAGGCCAGTTCCGTGGTCGTCCGGCCGATGACCTCATGGCGACCGAAGCCGATCCATTGCAGGAATGCATCGTTGGCTTCCAGGATCCGTCCGTCCTCGACCCGACTCAGCATCACGCCGATCGGGCAGGCGCGAAACAGTGTCATGAAGCGATCATTGCTTTCGCGAATGTCATGGTCGGCGCGCAGGGACGCCGCATGGGCCCGGGCCAAGATCCTGCGCAGCAGGCCGTACAGCAAACCCGCCGTGAGGGCGACGAACAGCAGGCCTTTGCCGGTACTGACGGCGACGAAGTCGCGCGGCTGCGGAAACAGCCGGGGCACGGCGTAGTCCGACGCCACGATCCACGCCGCTGCGAAAACGGCGTATATCGCCACGACGCCGATCGACGAAACGGCGCCCGCGCGACGAAACCTGGGTTTCGTGGTCTTCGCCGGTGGCAGACCAAAGAACACCCGACACTCCCATCTTGAAGCGGTCGAAGCGCTTTGGAAGCGGCGTGATTCGACGCACTGCGATCCCGGTCGATTTTCTCGATCGCTACTCTTATATTGTCTTTTCGGTGAACATCGCCGTTCGCTAGCACACCGAGCGTCCCTGATCCTTCGGCCGTTATTCGATGCAATCGTTGTCGTGCCGTCGCGATCTCGGGTCGTTCGTCCGGCGATCGATCCTTGGGGTCCGTGCGTCGCCGACATGGCGCGGCATGGCATTCGCAACCGGGTCTTTTCCGACGCTTATGTGGGTTACCGCACAGAGAGGACGCGGAATTCATTGTGAAATCTTTTTGCGTCGCGCCATTTCCTCACGGTCTGATCGAATTTCCCGTGCGCGTGGCGCCGGCAAAAGGAGCGTCGCCATGAATGTCATCGACGACCCCCGCGAAAATCACCTGCTGGCGAGTCTCCCCGATCCGGAATATCAGGTCCTGCTGCCTCATCTCGAATCCGTCGCCATGCCGCCGGCCGAGGTGGTGTACGAGTCGGGCAGCATCATGACCCACGCGTATTTCCCGACGGACTCGATCATTTCCCTGCTTTATGTCATGGAATCCGGGGCATCGGCCGAGATTGGCGTGGTCGGCAATGAAGGCATGGTCGGCATATCGCTGTTCATGGGTGGCGGTTCGACACCCAGCCGAGCGGTGGTACGTAGTTCCGGGCGCGCCTTTCGCCTGAGGTCCAGCATCCTCAAGGAGCGCTTCGATCGATCCGTCCCGCTGATGCACCTGTTCCTGCGCTACACGCAGGCGCTCATCACGCAGATGGCCCAGACCGCAGCATGCAACCGCCACCACTCGGTCGACAAGCAGCTTTGCCGCTGGCTGCTGCTGAGCCTGGATCGATTGCCGGGGCGCCACCTGCAGATGACCCAGGAGTCGATCGCCAACATGCTGGGGGTGCGCCGCGAAGGCGTGACCGAGGCGGCGCTGAAGCTGCAGAGGGCGGGGCTGATCCGCTATTCACGTGGCCACATCGAGGCGCTCGATCGTCCGGGGCTGGAAGCCCGCGCTTGCGAGTGCTACGAGGTGGTCCGGCGCGAATACGATCGCCTTCTGCCATCGCTCAAGGCGGCCAATTCGCCCCATCGGCATTTTCACCATGGGGCGTCGGCGCGCGTGCTCGTTTCGGCCTGACCCCGCGGCAGGATGGGCGGCACGCTGGCAGCCGCGGCAGCTCAAGCGTATTCGACGAGCAGTTCGTTCGCCACATTCCAGACACCCGGAGCATTCCAGGCGATGCGCTCCGCTTCGTCCTTTTGATACCAGGAGTCCACGGTACCGGTCCGCGTCGCCTTGTGGCCGGCAACCTGTACCCGGATGTCCTCGCTGGACACGGACCAGTTGCGCTTGAGTGCGCTCTCGATATCCGCCTTTTCCACGGCTTCGCTGGCGTGGGGCTTGATCTTGATGCTGTTCGAGACCCCCGTCACGCCGACCAGGTTTCTCACGGCCCGGGTCGCGGCGTCGCTTTGAACATTCCATTCGAGTTCGCCTTCAAGAGTCACCCAGCCCTTTTCGACCCTTGCCTTCACCTTGTCGGCGGGAACATCCCAGCTCCACTTCAGGGCATTGGCGATTTCGGCCGCGATGTCGCCGTCGTCCTTCTTGGTCCAGGTGCTGGGATACTTCACCTCGATCTATTCGACCACGGCGTTGACCCCGGCGACCCGCTTCACGGCGTCTTCCGCTTCCGACTTCTTGGTATAGGTATCGACGGTACCGGTCAGCGTGATGACGCCGTTCTTGGCCGAAACGCCTATTTCCGCCGCGCGCAGCAATGGCTCCCACTTGAGCTCGGCCATCACTTCCTGCTGCAATTGTGCATCGGTCTTCATGAATTCGCCTTCGAGGTGGGTGTTGGACATCGGGCTTGCACGGGATCCGCGCATCGCGGCCGCTTGACGTTCGTTTGGCCAGGAGTGCCGGCGATCTTACGTGCCCGACACGTCGCGATTCTGTGCGGTGGCCCACGCCGATTGCTCGCCGGGCGAAGAAGCCCGGATCAATCCGGCTCGGCGTCGGCGGCGCCCTCGCCGTCGCGCGTCGGCAACGGCCTGGCCGGATCGAAGAAGCGCAGCGTGTTGCGCCCGGCGTTCTTGGCCTCGTACATCGCCAGATCGGCGCAGCGGAGCAGCGCCTCGATGGATTGCCCGTGGCCACGGAAGAGGACCACGCCCAGGCTGGCCGCGCAATGAAGCGACGCGCCGCCGAAGGCGTACGGCCGGTCGAGCGCCGCGCGGATCTTCTGCGCGACCCGACGCGCCTCCGCCGTCGCCGCGTCCAGGTCGACGTGCAGGCGTTCGAGCATGACCACGAATTCGTCGCCGCCCAGCCTGGCCACCGTGTCGGATTCGCGCAGATTCGACTGCAGGCGATTCGCCACCTCGACGAGCACCCGATCGCCCAGGTGGTGCCCGTGCGTGTCGTTGAGGGTCTTGAAATGGTCGAGATCGAGGAAGATCAGGGCGCAATAGAGCTTGCCGCGCGCGCTGGCGGCCATGGCCTGGCCGATCCGGTCGCGCAGCAGGCGCCGGTTGGGCAGGCGAGTCAGCGAATCGAAATACGCCAGGCGGTGGATCCTGGCCTCGGCCGCCTTGATCTTCGTGATCTCGGAGAACGCGCCCACGTAATGTGTCGTTTCGCCTTCCGGCGCGCGGGCCGCGGAGATCGTCAGCCACAGGGCGTGGCGATCGCCGTCGTGCATGTGGTTCCAGATCTCACCCTGCCAGTAGCCGTTCGCCAGCAATTCGCGCCGCACGCGATCGCGGAAGGCCTTCGTCTGGCCATCGCCGGCGAGCATCGCCGGCGTGCGGCCGACCGCCGCCTGTTCGCTATGGCCCGTAAGACGGGAAAAGGCCCGATTGACGCGCAGGATGACGGCCTGCGCGTCGGTGATGGCAATGCCCACGCCCGAGTCGAAGGCGAGCGCCGCGATCGCCAGCGCTTCCTCGGCGCGCCGGCGTTCGCTCACGTCGGTCATGGCGACGCGAATCGCGCCGGTGTCGTGCGGCGAGCACTGGCAATCGAGCTGGACGTGCAGGATCGACGTGCCGGTCTTGCGCGGCATGCGGATCTCGCAGCGGCGCCGATCCTCGGAGCCGAGCAGTTCGCTGAAAAAGCCGCGCCATCGTTCCCGATCGGGCGGCGCGACATAGAGCGCGAATGGCTGGTCGATCAGGGCCGGCCGATCGGCCCCCAGCATGCCGGCGCCGGCGAGATTGACCGCCTCGATGAGGCCACCGCGGGTCAGGCTCAGGTAGCCGACCGGCGCGAATTCGAACAGTTCGACATACCGGGTGCGCGAAGCCTCCAGGGCGCTCTGCGCCTGGCGCAGTTCCTCGTTCTGCATCTGCAGCTCGACCTGGTGCACCTGCAGCTCGTGCAGAAGCTCGTCGGCGGGCGTTGCGAGCGTTCTACCCGCTTCAACCCTGACCTCGGCGCGCCGGCGCAGGGTGGATGCGGGACTCTTGGAAGGCTTGGCCGTCTTCACAAATGCCGATCCGATCGATAGGACCTTGCGTGGCGTGCGGCGCGATCATCCTGGCCGTGAGGTCGGCGGGGCGGCGCAAGGTTCAGCCATCTTACGGCCATGGGCGGGGCATCGCGAAGGGAATCTGTGCCGAGGCGCGACGCCAAGGCGTCATGCCGTGCCTTGAATGGGAAGTGTCCAGCGGCCCAGCGAGGTGCTTCCGGGACCCCGTCGATTCTCATTGCGATTCAACCGCTTGACCGACGCCATGGGCTCGTCGACGGGCCGTTTCCTGGAGCTCGGCAAGGCCCGACGTCCGGCGGCGGCCAAAACGCCGTGCAAACCGCCGCGCGCCGGCCGAATCGGCCAGGCGCCGTTTCGTGCCAGGGCGTCGCAGGATTCCACCTCCTGCGCACTACGTCGACTTGACGGACTTCTTGATGTCTTCCTTGACGTCGCCCACCTTGGCCTGGAGCGCACCGACGTTCTTCTGTACGTTGCCCTTGACCTCGAGCTGCTTGTTGCCCACGGCCTTGCCGACGACTTCCTTGGCCTTGCCCTGGATTTCGCCGATTCGTCCCTTTACCTGATCCTTGTTGATGCCCATGAATTGCCCCTTGGAAAGTTGACCGACGAACCGTCGGCGCGCGACCGGCGTCGCGCCTGCGCAAGGTAGGGCCGCCGAGGGGTCAGCGTCTGTTCGTCATCGCACGCGGGATGTCGCCGCGTCGTCACGGGCCCTTCGCCGGCGCGGGAAAACCGGTCAGTACGACCGGACCCTAGCGGGTCGATCCGGCGCCGGAATCGTCATCCACCATGGCGACCAGCAAGCGGCCGGACATGGCATCGACGCTGGCCCGCGCCTTCCAGGCATGACGCGCACTGCCGTTGGCCGGATGCAGTGTCCAGGTGCGCGCCGCCGCACCGCTGCGGGCGTCGGCCAGCATCGCGCCCAGCGCCGCGCCGCTTTCGGGCGTAAGCAACTGATCGAGCCGGCGCCCGAGCACGGCCTGGCGGTCGGCGCCAAGCAGGCGGGCTGCGGCCAGGTTCAGCTCGAAGATCGCCGTGCCGGCGTCGAGCGTGAAGCAGGCCATGGGTGCCAGCTCATAGAGCCGGACGTAGCGCGCCAGGTTGGATTCGAGCTCGGCGCGCGAACGGCGCAGTTCTTCTTCCTGCAGCTCGAGCTCGACCTGATGCACCTGGAGCTCGTGCAGCAGCGCCAGCGCCTCGGCCTCTTTGCCCGGTGTCGAGGCCAGCTCGAGCAGCACGCCGAGCGCGCCGGCCGAATTGGCCCGCGGATGCGCCGCATCGGCGCTACCGGTCAGGCGCTCCAGCGCGCGCAGGCGCAGGGCGGTGGCCCTTTCGGGTTGGATCGTCGGATCGGCCACGAAAATACCCCCGGTCGGCGCAGCATCGCTGCAAGCGACCATTCTAGTCCTTCCGCAGCTAGTCCCTGCGCAGCTCATCCTTGCGCAGCTGCGATTCGAGCTCCTTGGCGGCGGTGATATCGACGAACGTGATCACCGCACCCTGGATGACATTGGCCAGGGTGCGGTACGGCATGATGCGCACCGAGAACCAGTGCTTGTCGGTCGTGGCGATCTGCTTCTCGCAAAATGCCAGCGAGCGCAGGGTTTCCCTGGCGTCGGCGCTCATCTGCGGGTAGATCAGCGTGCTGGCGAGGTCGCTCAGCGGTCGGCCGATGTCGGTATCGCGCAAGTGGATGATGCGCGTGATCTTCTCCGTGAAGCGGCGCACGTGCAGGTCGTTGTCGAGGAACAGCGTGGCGATGTCCGTGCTGTTGAGCAGGTTCTGCATGTCGCTTTGCGCAAGGGCCAGTTCGTCGAGCTTGGATTGCAGTTCCGTGTTGATCGTCTGCAGCTCCTCGTTCATCGACTGCGATTCCTCCTTGGAGGTCGTGAGCTCCTCGTTAGCCGATTGCAGCTCCTCGTTGGTCGACTGCAGCTCCTCGTTGGTGGCCTGCAATTCCTCCTGCGAGGCGCTCATTTCCTGGCGCAAGGCCTGGATCTCGTCCTTCAGCCGCAAGAATTCGTCGGTCAGCGCCGGATCGACCGGGCCGCTCTTGCGCCGCCGGCGCGGCGCGCCCGCGGGCGCAGAGGGCGCGTCGCGAAAGACGATCATGACCACGCCTTCGAATTCCGTGGGTTCGCGGATCGAGCGGACCGATACCGACAGCGCGCCCGGCGCCTCGCCCTCAAGGCGCAGTCCGGACAGTTCGACGGGCTTCTGGTCGTGCAGCGTCTGGCGCATCGCCGCCACCACCTGCGTCCGGATCTCGGGGCGCAGCATGACATGCAGGTTCCAGTTCGCCTTGCCGGCGGCCGGTTCCAGGTACCGTCCGGTGCGCCCGCTGATGTAGATGATGTCGCCGCCGGCGTTCACCAGCACCGCGGGCGGCGCGAATTCCTGCAGCAGCAACTGGTCGGCGAGCGATTGGAAGTTGGCGCGATGGACCGGGATTTGCGGCAACGGGGCCTCCTGCCTGTTCGAGCGCGATGCCAAACGCTGGGTCGGAAAATCGATCGCAACGGCCCGCCCGCTGCCATCCGCGCGCCGGTAGATGCGCGACTTCGAGTCCAGCAGCTTGAACAGCGCCTGCCAGCGGCCAACCGTCTCGGAGGTGCCCAGCAGCAGGACGCCGTCGGGGCGCAGGCAGTAGTGGAACAAGGGCACCAGGCGATGCTGCAGCTGCGCCGTGAAGTAGATTATCAGGTTGCGGCAGGACAGGATGTCCAGCCGGGTGAAGGGCGGATCGAGTATCACGTCGTGCTGCGCAAACAGGACCATCTCGCGCAGTCGCTGGTCGATCCGGTAGCCTTCGCTGTCCGCTGCGAAGAAGCGTGCGAGGCGCTCCGGCGTGAGGTCCGCGGCAATCTGCGGCGGATAGTGGCCGCGCCGCGCCACGGCGATCGCGTCGGCGCTCAGGTCGCTGGCGAAGATCTGCAGCGTGACCCCGGCCGGCGCGGGCGCAGTCTCGAGCGCCTCCAGGAACAGCATGGCCAGGGTGTACGCCTCTTCGCCGGTCGAGCACCCGACGACCCAGGCGCGCAAGCGCACCGGCTTGGCCTGTCGCGCAAGCAATTCGGCCAGCACCGTGCGCTGCAGCGCCTCCCAGACGGGTGGATCGCGAAAGAAGCGCGTGACGCCGATCAGCAGTTCCTTGAACAGCAGGTCGAGTTCCTGCGGATTGGCCCGCAGCAGGTCCTCGTAGTCGGCCTGGGTGGCCAGGCCGTGCACGCCCATTCGACGCGCAATGCGGCGCTTCAGCGTGCTCGTCTTGTAGAGCGACAGGTCGTGCCGGCTGTGCTCGCGCAGCAGGGCGACGATGGCGCCGATCGAAGGTCCGCCCTCGGGTTCACCCGCCGCCCAGGGCGGCGCAGGCGGGCCACGGTCGGTCATCACGGCGAGGATGCGCTCGGGCATGGCGGAGGGAAGCGCGACGATGTCGGCGCAGCCCGCGGCGATGGCACTCTTGGGCATCGAGTCGAATTGCGCCGAATCCGGCAGCTGGACCACGGTCAGGCCGCCCTGGGCCCGGATCGCCTGCAGGCCCAGTGTGCCGTCCGACCCCATGCCCGAGAGCAGGACGCCGACGGCCTGGTCGCCCAGTTCGCGCGCCAGGGAAGCGAACAGCACGTCGATCGGCAGGCGCATCCCGCGCGGCTCGACCGGCTGGGCCAGATGCAGCGCACCGGCGACCACGGTGAGCTCGCAGTTGGGCGCGATCACGAATACGCGGTCGGGCGCCACGGCCATGCCCTCGGCCGCCTCGCAGACCGGCATGGCGGTCACGCGCTGCAGCAGCTCGGCGAGCATCGCCTTGTGGTTCGGGTCCAGATGCTGGATGACGACGTAGGCGTGCCCGCTGCCGGCCGGAACGTTGGCCAGGAATTGCTCCAGCGCCTCGAGGCCGCCGGCGCTGGCGCCCAGACCGACGATCCGGGTCTTGCCGCCGGGCGCGGCGTGGTCTTGCTTGGATGGCGCGGGATCCATGCGCCAGTATGCGACATCGACCGCCGATATGGCATTCGCCCGTCGCGCGCCAGCTGGACGGCACCTTGGCGCCGCGATTGAGTTCCGGGCGGGCGCGCGGCGGGAGCGGCGCAGCGCCCAGCGCCCGTCGCCCGCTTGCCGGCGACGGGCGGCAAATCATCGGCCATTTCCGCCGCCAGGCGGCCAGCGGTGCCGAGTTCAGGGCGCCGCGTCGTCCCGGGCGTTTAGGTTGCGCCACAGCAAGGCGGCGACGACGCTCCAGGCACCGGGCGGCTGGTCGATGGCTTCGTCGACCAGCTCCGGGATCGTCGCTTGTGATATGCGACCGTCGTCACCGAAGGTGAATTGGGCAAGCGGCATCGTCTCGGCCTTGCCGCCCGAATCGAGCGCCCGGCACTCGACCTGGGAACCGGCTGCGTCCTGTTCGGGCCCGGCGGCCAGCGTGAACTCGACGCGCGACCCGGCGTGGACCACGACGAAGCGATCGGCCTTTGGGTCGCGGGCGACGCGCAGGCCGCGCAACAAGGGCCGGCCTTCCCCGGCGCGCTCGGCAAGCCGTGAAAAGGCGCGGAATCGCAACTGCTGAGCGGTGGGTGGCGCGTCGCCTTGCTGGCGGGCGCTCTTGCTTCGGGTGGCGTTCATTCGGATAGGGTCCTCGGCTTGCCGGCGCCTCGTCTGGCCCGCCGCGATGGCCTGCGGCGGCCCGGGCGGGGCGGCGGTCAATCCGCCGTCGTTTCACCGGGGTAGTGGTAGTAGGTGCGATTCAAGTAGCGTGCCACTTCGGCAATGTCGATCTTGCGCCAGCCCAGTTCGGAATAGGCCTGCCATCGGTTCACCTGGCCCTGCAGGTTAGGCCAGTCCACAGCCAGCCTTTTCTCGCGCCAGTGCATCTGCCGGCTGTGGCAGCCGACGCAGTGAACCGAGTAGAGCAGTTCGCCGCGCGTAGCGGCCGGGGCAGGTGCGTCCTGACCCTGGGCCGTGCCGGCGCCGACCATGGCCACCAGCAGGGCAGCGGCTCTTCGTCTGTGGTTCATCGCCCCTCCATTGTGCCGGGGTCGGCGGCGGCCCGCCGCGGCAGCGCGATCGCTCGGCGATGCCCGCGACCGGCAGGCCGACCGCGACGCGCAGCCGGACACTACGACAGGGCACGCGGTGGGTCTGTATGGCACCGCACGCACATCCGCCCCGGGCTTTCGGCGCGGCACCGCGTGTGCCCGCCTGAGCGCCGCCCCGGCCGCGGGCCAAGCCGCGCGGCCAGGCGGTGCGCGCCGCCCTACAACGGCGCCAGCGCCTGCAGCAGGTCGGTCTCCAGCTGCAGCTGCTCGCGCGCCCGCCCCAGCGCCTGACCCTCGAGCAGGAACATGTCCTCGACCCGTTCGCCCAGGGTCATGATCTTGGCCGTGAGCACGTTCACCTGGTGGCGGGCCAGCACCTGCGCCACCGAATAGAGCAGGCCGACGCGGTCGGTGGCGACCAGCGACAGCATGTAGTGGCGGCCGCTCTCGTCGGGCTGCAGGTGCACCGAAGGCGCGACCGGGAAGTGGCGCGAGTGGCGCGAGACCCGGCCGCGCGGCGGCGCCGGCGGCTCGCCGGTGCCGGCTACCCAGTCGGTGAGCTCGCGCTCGACGTCCTGCTGCAGCTCGCGGAAATGGCCGCGCCCGTGGTCGGTGACCAGGAAGGTGTCGAGCGCATAGCCGTGGCGCGTCGTGTGGATCTTGGCATCGAGGATGCTCAGCCGGCGGCTCTCGAAATAGCCGCAGACGCGAAAGAAGAGATCCTTCTGGTCGGCCGTGTAGATCAGCACTTCGAGGCCTTCGCCGGCCGGCGCCAGGCGCGAGCGCACGATCGGCCGGTTGCTGCGCACGTGCACCAGCAGGCAGCGCGCATGCCAGGCGATGTCGTTGGCCGAATGGCGCAGGAAGTAGACGACGTCGAGTTCCTTCCACAGCCGCTCGTGCGCGGTGGGCGACAGGCCGTAGAGCTGCAGGATGCGCAGGGACTCGCGCTTGCGCCCCTCGAGTTCGGCGTCGGCGCTGAGCACTTCACCGCCCAGGGCGCGGCGCGTGCGCCGGAACAGGTCCTCGAGCAGGCGCGCCTTCCAGGCGTTCCAGACCTTGGGACTCGTGCCGCGGATGTCGGCCACGGTGAGCAGGTAGAGCGCGACCAGACGCCGGTCGGTCTGCACCAGGCGGCGGAAGCGGTCGATGACCGCCGGATCGGCGAGATCCTGCTTCTGCGCCACCTGCGACATGGTCAGGTGATGCTCGACCAGGAAGGCGAGGAAGTCGCTGTCCTCGCGGTCGATGCCGTGGACCCGGCAGAAGCGCCGAACTTCCAGCGTGCCCAGGCGGCTGTGGTCGCCGCCGCGCCCCTTGGCGATGTCGTGGAACAGCGCCGCGACGAGCAACAGCCAGGGCCGGTCGAAGTCGGCCATGAGCTGGCTGCAGCTCGGGTATTCGTGGGCGAATTCGCTCGCCTGGAAGCGGCGCAGGTTGCGCACGACCATCAGGATGTGCTGGTCGACCGTGTACACGTGGAACAGGTCGTGCTGCATCTGCCCGACGATGCGGCGGAACACCGGCAGGTAGCCGCCGAGCACCGACCACTGGTTCATCAGGCGCAAGGTGTGCAGCACGCCGTCGGGCTGCTGCAGGATGGCGAGGAAATGGACCCGGTTCTCGGGCGCGCGGCGAAACGCGGCGTCCATGCGGCCGCGCGCGTTCCACAGGGCGCGCAGCAGCCGCGGCGTCATGCCCTTGAGTTCGGGGTGCTGCTGCAGGGTCAGGAAGGCGCGCAGGATCTGCGGCGGATCCTCCCAGAGCGCGCGCTCCTCGACGATGTCCAGGCGCTCGGCGCGCACGCAGAACACGGCGTCGAGCGCGACCGCTTCGCCCGTGCCCGGCGGAAAGATGCGCTCCTCGACCGCCAGCAGCACCAGGGTGTTGAGCTGGGTGACGATCTTGGCGGCGTGGTAATAGGTCTGCATCAGCACTTCGCTGGCCCGCCGGTTGGCGGTCGCCGCGACGCCGAGCGCACCGGCCAGGGCGTGCTGCAGGTCGAACACCAGGCGATCCTCGCGGCGCCGGGCCAGGATGTGCAGCCAGGCGCGGAAGCGCTTGAGATGGCGCTCGGTCTCCTTGATCTGGTTGCATTCGGCGCCGGTGAGCAGCCCGCTGCGGGCCAGCTCGTCCCAGCTGCGGCCCAGGCCGGCGGCGCGCGCCACCCAGAGCAGAACCTGCAGGTCGCGCAGGCCGCCCGGGCTTTCCTTGCAGTTGGGCTCCAGGGCGTAGGGCGTGTCCTCGTATTTCGTGTGGCGCTGCTGCTGCTCGAGCAGCTTGGCGCGCAGGAAGGCGCGCGGATCGAGCACTTCGTGCAGCACCCGGCGGAAGGCCTCGAAGCCCTCGCGCGGGCCGCAGATGCGGCGCGACTCGAGCATCGAGGTCATCACGGTGGCATCCTCCTGCGCGTCGCGCGCGCACTGCGGCACCGTGCGCACCGAGTGGCCGATCGCCAGGCCCATGTCCCACAGCAGCTGCACCAGCGCCGCGATGCGCTGCTGCTCCTCGGCGCCCGGGGCCTCGCGCGGAATGAGCAGCAGATCGACGTCGGAATGCGGAAAGAGCTCTTCGCGGCCGTATCCGCCGACCGCGACCACCGTGGCGAAGTCGGCGACGCCGGTCTGCTCGGCGGCCTGGCGCACGAAGCGGTCGGTCAGGCGCGCCAGGCCGTGCAGCAGCCGCCCGACCGGCGCGCCGCCTTCGAAGCGCGCCAGGACTTCGGCGCGGCCGTGCGCCAGGTGATCGCGCAGCGCGCGTGCGCGTTCGGCATCGCGCGCCGGCGCCGGCGCGGGCGCCGGCGGGTTGGCGGTCGCGGAGGAAATCGCCATGCGGTCGGTCGCGACGGCGCCGCGGACTGCGCCGGACCCGGCGCGGCCGCTGCGTCTAGCCGATGAGCGCGCCGGCCGGCGCCGTGCTGGCCGCCGTGGTGACGAAGGCCGGCGGCGGCGGCGAACCGGCGGACAAGGTCAGGACCTCGTAGCCGGTGGGCGTGACCAGCACGGTGTGCTCCCACTGCGCCGACAGGCTGTGGTCCTTGGTGACGATGGTCCAGCCGTCGGCCATCTCGCGGATGTCGCGCCGACCGGCGTTGATCATGGGCTCGATGGTGAAGATCATGCCGGGCAGCAGCTTGTCGAGGGTCCCGGGCTTGCCGTAGTGCAGGACCTGCGGCTCTTCGTGGAAGCGCCGGCCGATGCCGTGGCCGCAGAACTCGCGCACCACGCTGAAGCCGTGGCGCTCGGCGTGCGGCTGGATCGCCGCGCCGATGTCGCCCAGGCTGGCGCCGGGCCGCACCGCGAGGATGCCCAGCCACATGCAGTCATAGGTCGTCTCGCACAGCCGGCGCGCCGCCACCGAGGGTTCGCCGACATAGAACATGCGGCTGGTGTCGCCATGCCAGCCGTCCTTGATGACGGTGATGTCGAGATTGACCACGTCGCCCGACTTGAGCACCCGGGCCCCAGGGATGCCGTGGCAGACCTGGTGGTTGACCGAGGTGCAGATCGACTTGGGGAACGGCGTGTAGCCGGGCGGCGCGTAGTTCAACGGTGCCGGGATGCAGCCCTGGACGTCGACGATGTACTCGTGGCACAGCCGGTCGAGCTCGCCGGTGGTGACCCCCGGGACGACGTGCGGCGTGATGAAGTCGAGCACCTCGGAGGCGAGGCGGCCGGCAAGCCGCATGGCCTCGATTTCTTGGGGAGTCTTGATGATCGCGGGCATCGCTACCAGGCTGTGGTCGGGAAGGGCGCCGGGGCCGGTGTCGGCTTGCCAACGCACGGGGAAAAACCGGCCCGCCACGGGCCCGGCAGGCGACCGACCGCGGCCGGCACAAGCCGGAAAGGAGCCGCTCCGGGTCCAAGCGCATCGGCCGAGCGAGAGCTATAATACTAGGCTTGCCTGTCCTCCGGGGTCGGGTGGCGTCGGGGTGGCTCGAACAAGCACCCGCGGACGCGCAACCCGAGGCCGTTTTGCATCATTCCTGCAACGGAACCGCGGAATCGGGCAAATCATGACCACAATAATTTTGTGGTAAATCGCGCACGCCGCAACCAAGGTGCCGGACATTCTCCGCGAATTCCGGAAGCCGCGGTCGTGCAAGAACCAACCTTGGAGAACGACCGATGTCCGTCAGCATGCGCCAAATGCTGGAAGCCGGTGTCCATTTCGGCCACCAAACGCGCTTCTGGAACCCCAAGATGGCCCCGTATATCTTCGGCCATCGCAACCGCATCCATATCATCAATCTCGAGCGCACCGTCGAGCAGTTCGACAGCGCCACCAAGTTCGTGCGCCAGGTCGCCGCCAATCGCGGCGTCGTGCTGTTCGTCGGCACCAAGCGGCAGGCGCGCGAGATCATGGTCGAGGAGGCCACCCGCGCCGGCATGCCCTATGTCGACCAGCGCTGGCTGGGCGGCTTCCTGACCAATTTCAAGACCATCAAGACCTCGATCAAGCGCCTCAAGGACATGGAGCAGACCCAGGCCGATGGCGGCCTCGAGCGCATGTCCAAGAAGGAGGCCTTGACCTTCCAGCGCGAGATCGACAAGCTCAACAAGTCGATCGGCGGCATCAAGGACATGGCCGGCCTGCCCGAGGCGATCTTCATCATCGACGTGGGCTATCACAAGATCGCCATCGCCGAGGCGGCCAAGCTGGGCATTCCCGTGGTCGGCGTCGTCGATACCAACCATTCGCCGGCCGGCGTCACCCACGTGATCCCGGGCAACGACGACTCGAGCCGCGCCGTGCGGCTGTATGCGCGCGGCATCGCCGACGCGATCCTCGAAGGCAAGGCGGCCGGCCTGCAGAACGTGGTCAGTGCGGCAAGCGGCGACGAATTCGTCGAGGTCGACGAGCGCGCCCGGGCCGACGCCTGAGCGGTGCGCCGCGCACGGCGGCCGCGCCGACGCGGCGGCCGTGCCGGCACCGGCGCCGTGCGCCGCGGTTGGGTGCGCGGCGCGGCATGGAATTCGACGGAACAGGCAAGGGAGAACGGATGATGGCGGAAGTCACCGCAAGCATGGTCAAGGAACTGCGCGAGAAGACCGACGCGCCGATGATGGAATGCAAGAGGGCGCTGGCCGAGGCGGCCGGCGACATGGGCCGGGCCGAGGAGATCCTGCGCGTCAAGCTCGGCAGCAAGGCCAGCAAGGCCGCGGCGCGCGTCACCGCCGAAGGCATCGTGGCGATCGAGATGGCGGCCGGCGGCGGCGCCGCGGCGATCGTCGAGATCAACTGCGAGACCGACTTCGTCGCCAAGAACGATGACTTCCAGGAATTCGCCCGCGCCGTGGCGCGCCTGGTGCTCGAGCGCAATCCGGCGGACGTGGCCGCGCTGTCGGCGCTGCCGCTGGGTGGCGGCACGGTCGAGTCGCGCCGCACCGAACTGGTCGGCAAGATCGGCGAGAACCTGTCGATCCGCCGCTTCTCGCGCATCCAGGGCAAGGGCAAGCTGGCGCAGTACGTGCACGGCGGCGCGCGCATCGGCGTGCTGGTCGACGTCGGCGGCGGCGACGATGCGCTCGCCCGCGACCTCGCCATGCACATCGCGGCGTCGCGCCCCAAGGCCCTGCATGGCAGCGAGGTGCCGGCCGAGGACATCGCGCGCGAACGCTCGATCGCCCAGCAGAAGGCCGCCGAATCTGGCAAGCCGGCCGAGATCCAGGCCAAGATGGTCGAGGGCGCGGTGCAGAAGTTCCTCAAGGAGGTGACGCTGCACGGCCAGCCCTTCGTCAAGGACGACAAGGTGCTGGTCGAGCAGCTGCTCAAGCAGCGCGGCGCGGCGGTCCACGGCTTCGCCATGTACGTGGTGGGCGAGGGCATCGAGAAGAAGCAGACCGACTTCGCCGCCGAGGTCGCGGCGCAGGTCGCGGCGCAGTCGCGCGGCTAGGCCGGCCCCGGAAACGCCGCCCATGCCGCCCCCCTACAAGCGGGTCCTGCTCAAGCTCTCGGGCGAAGCGCTCATGGGCGACGACGCCTTCGGAATCAACCGGGCGACGATCGGCAACATGGTGCGCGATATCGCCGAAGTGCACTCGATGGGCATCCAGCTCGCCGTGGTCATCGGCGGCGGCAACATCTTCCGCGGCGTTGCGCTCGGGGCCAGCGGCATGGACCGGGCCACCGCCGACTACATGGGCATGATGGCGACCATCATGAACGCCATGGCGCTGCAGGACGCCATGCGCAACGCGGGCCTGGAGGCGCGGGTGCAGTCGGCGCTCAACGTCGAGCAGGTGATCGAGCCCTATATCCGGCCCAAGGCCATGCGCTATCTCGACGAGGGCAAGATCGTCATCTTCGCCGCCGGAACCGGCAATCCCTTCTTCACCACGGACACCGCGGCGGCCTTGCGCGGCTCGGAGATCGGCGCCGAGGTCGTGCTCAAGGCGACCAAGGTTGATGGCGTCTATTCGGCCGATCCGAAAAAGGACCCCGGTGCGGTGCGCTACTCGTCGATCAGCTTCGACGACGCGCTGGCGCGCAACCTGCAGATCATGGACGCGACCGCCTTCGCGCTGTGCCGCGACCAGGGCCTGCCGATCCGCGTCTTCAACATCAACCGGCCGGGCGCGCTGCGGCGCGTGGTCAGCGGCGAGGACGAGGGCACGCTGGTGCACGCCTGAGGGCAAACCGGTGGCGGCGCGGCGCGCCGCCACCCGACTGGACGGAGACCATACATGGCGATCGCAGACGTACGCAAGTCGACCGAGCAGAAGATGCTCAAGTCGATCGAAGCCCTGAAGAACGACCTGGCCAAAGTGCGCACCGGACGGGCCCACGCGGGCCTGCTCGACCACATCCAGGTCGAGTATTACGGCGCCATGGTGCCGCTGTCGCAGGTCGCCAACGTCGGCCTGGCCGATGCCCGCACCATCACCGTACAGCCCTGGGAGAAGAAGATGCTCCCGGCGGTGGAGAAGGCGATCCGCGAGTCCGACCTGGGCCTGAACCCGGCGTCGCAGGGCGAGGTGCTGCGCGTGCCGATGCCCGCGCTCACCGAGGAGCGACGGCGCGAGCTGGCCAAGGTCATCAAGCACGAGGGCGAGGCGGCGCGGGTCGCCGTGCGCAACCTGCGGCGCGACGCCAACCAGGCGCTCAAGGACCTGCTCAAGAAGAAGGACGTCTCCGAGGACGACGAGCGCCGGGCCCAGGACGACATCCAGAAGCTGACCGATCGCTATGTCGCCGACATCGACAAGCTGGTCGCGGACAAGGAAAAGGAGATCATGACGGTCTGAGCGGTCGCGGCCGGCCGGCCGTGGCGCCCGCCGCCGTTGCATTGCCGCCGTCGCGTCTGCCCCGCCCGTCCTGACCGATTCCGGCCGCGACGCGCCTTCCGTCCATCGCCTCCTCGTCCCTTGCTCCCCCCTTACCGAAACCCGATCCAGGCCGCCGCCGATGAAGCCGGCGGCGTGCCGCCCGCCGGCACCGGCGTGCCGCGCCACGTCGCCATCATCATGGATGGCAATGGACGCTGGGCCAAGGCGCGCCTGCTGCCGCGCGTCGCCGGGCACACGCGCGGCGTCGAGGCGGTGCGCAAGGCGATCGAGGCGAGCATCGCGCATGGAGTGGAATACCTGAGCCTGTTCGCCTTCAGCTCGGAGAACTGGCGGCGGCCGCCCGACGAGGTTTCGGTCCTGATGCGCCTCTTCGTGAGCTCGCTGCAGCGCGAGTTCGAGGCCCTGCAGCGCAATGGCGTGCGGCTGCGCGTGGTCGGGCAGATCGACGCCTTCGAGCCGCGCCTGCAGGAGATGATCGCCAACGCGCAGGAGCGCAGCGCCGGCAATACGCGCTTGCACCTGACCGTCTGCGCCAGCTACGGCGGACGCTGGGACATCATCCAGGCGGCGCAGCGCCTGGTCGCCGATAGCGCCGCCGCCGGCCAGCCGCCCGACGAGCAGGCCTTCGAGCGGCGCCTGGCCATGTCCTTCGCGCCCGACCCCGACCTGCTCATCCGCACCGGCGGCGAGCGGCGGATCAGCAACTTCCTGATCTGGCAGCTGGCCTATTCCGAGCTCTATTTCACCGACGTGCTGTGGCCCGACTTCGACCGCGCCGCCTTCGCCGAGGCGATGGCCTGGTACGCCCAGCGCGAACGCCGGTTCGGCCGCATCAGCGAACAATTGCCCGATGACGCCGGATGATCGGCGCGCCCGCGCCGGCCCCAGGGCCCGCCGGCACGGCAACCCGACCGCACCATGCTGCGCACGCGCATCCTGACCGCCCTGGTCCTGCTGGGCCTGTGCGCCGGCGCGGCGCTGCTGTCGCCCGCGGCGCTGGTGGCGTTTTGCGCCGTCCTGGTCGGCCTGACGCTGTTCGAGTGGCTGCGCCTGGGCGGCGTGGGCCAGGGCCCGGCTGCGGCCCTGGCGCTGGTCGCGGCGGCCACCGGCCTGGCGCTGGAATGGCTCGATCGCACCCCGGGGTGGGCGCCGCTCGCCGCGTTGTGCGCGGCGGCCGGCGTGGCGTGGATCGGCATCGGCGTACTGCTCGTGCGTGCGCAGCGCGGACCGGTCCGCCTGCCACGGCCGCTGCTGTTGGCCGCGGCGGCAATGCTTTGCACGGTCGCCTGGCTGGCGCTCCTGGCCTTGTTGCGCGACGGACCGATCTGGACCCTGTCGGTTCTCGTGCTCGTCTGGCTTGCCGATTCGGCGGCGTATTTTGCCGGGCGCACCTTCGGCAAGGCCAAGCTGGCCTCGCGGATCAGCCCGGGCAAGACCTGGGCCGGGGTCTGGGGCGCCTTCATCGCGGTGCTGGGCCTGGCCGAGATCGTGCGCTGGAGCTGGCCTGGCGCCGATCTTTGGTCGACGCGCCTGCTGCAGGCGGCGCCGCTGGGCGGGCTGGCTGTGCTGGCCCTGCTGGTGGCCATGAGCATCGTCGGCGACCTGTTCGAGAGCCTGGTCAAGCGCCAGGCGGGGCAGAAGGACAGCGGGCGCGTGTTCCCGGGGCACGGCGGGGCGTGGGATCGGCTCGACGCCAGCCTGCCCGTGCTGCCCCTCGCGGTGTTGACCCAGGCGATCCTGCTGCAGCGCGTTCCCGGCACAATGGCGCTGGCGCTCGGTATGCTCGGTGCCGGTCCGCCCGTGGGCGGTGGTGGATGAGCGGGGGGACATGGGACAGCGGCAACATGGATAGCCCGGCACGCGGCGAGCACGCCGCAGCGCGCGGCGTCAGCATCCTGGGCGCGACCGGTTCGATCGGCCAGAGCACGCTCGACGTCCTGGCCCGTCATCCGGAACGCTTTCGCGCGGTGGCCTTGACGGCCCATGCCAAGGTCGACGGGCTGATCGCCTTGTGCCGGCGGCACCGGCCGCGGCTGGCGGTGATCGCCGACCCGGCCGCCGAGGCGGCGCTGCGCCAGGGCTTGCGCGAGGCCGGCCTGTCGACCCAGGCCGCATCGGGGCCCGCCGGTCTGCTCGCCGCGGCGCAGGCCGAGGACGCGCATTTCGTGGTCGCGGCGATCGTCGGCGCGGCCGGCCTGCTGCCGACCCTTGCGGCGGCGCGCGCCGGCAAGTGCCTGTTGCTGGCGAACAAGGAAGCCATCGTTTGCGCCGGGGCGCTGCTGATGGACGCCGTGCGCGCCGGGGGCGCCACCTTGCTGCCGCTCGACAGCGAGCACAACGCCATCCACCAGTGCCTGGCCGGCAGCCGGGCGGCCGGGCGCCAGGATGTGCGCCGGCTGATCCTCACCGCGTCGGGCGGACCGTTCCGCGAGCGGCGCGATTTCGCCGCGATCACGCCGGAGCAGGCCTGTGCCCATCCGAACTGGCGCATGGGGCCGAAGATCTCGGTCGATTCGGCGACCCTGATGAACAAGGGCCTGGAGGTGATCGAGGCGAGCTGGCTGTTCCAGGTCGAACGGGCCCGGATCGACGTCGTGGTCCACCCGCAGAGCGTGATCCACTCGATGGTCGAATTCGGCGACGGCTCGATCCTGGCCCAGCTGGGCACGCCCGACATGCGCACGCCGATCGCCTACGCGCTGGGCCTGCCCGAGCGCATCGACAGCGGCTCGGCGCGGCTCGATTTCCTGCGCCTGGCGGCGCTCAGCTTCGAGGCGCCGGATCTGCAGCGCTTTCCCTGCCTCGGCCTGGCCTATCGCGCGCTCGAATCCGGTCCGGTAGCGAGCATCGTATTGAACGCGGCCAACGAAGTGGCGGTCCAATCCTTCCTGGAGCGGCGCCTGGCCTTCGATGCGATCGCGCCGGTCATCGAACGTACCCTGGAGCGCGTGCACGCCGCGCCGCCCGGTTCGGTGGAGGCGGTCCTCGAGATCGACGCCGCGGCACGCCAGCGGGCGCGCGACGCGGTGGCGCGATGCGAGCCGGCGTGAACGGGTTTGGCGGCGGCCGGGCGCCGCGCGCCAGGCGATGCCGGCGCGGCGGATCCGGCCGCAACGAAAAAGGTAGGCCATGACATTCCTGACGACCGTACCGGCGTTCCTGCTTGCGCTGGCCATCCTCATCGTGGTCCACGAGTTCGGCCATTACTGGGTGGCGCGGCGCTGCGGCGTCAAGGTGCTGCGCTTCTCGGTGGGCTTCGGCCGGCCGCTGCTGCGCCGCGTGCGCGGCCCCGACCGTACCGAATGGGTCGTCTCGGCGGTGCCCTTCGGCGGCTACGTCAAGATGCTCGACGAGAACGACCCGGATTGCCGGCCCATCGCGCCCGCCGACCTGCCGCGCGCGTTCAACCGGCAAAGCGTGGCCAAGCGTGCCGCCATCGTGGTCGCCGGGCCGCTGGCCAACCTGCTGCTGGCGATCGCGCTCTACTGGGTGGTCGGGATCAGCGGCACCCTGGAGCCGGTGCCCTACCTCGCCGCGCCGCCGGCGGGCACCGTGGCCGCCACCGCCGGGGTCGAGGACGGCGATCTCGTGCTGGCCCTGGACGAGCGGCCGGTACGCTCCTGGGGCGACCTGCACCTGGCGCTGCTGCAGCGGGGCGTCGAGGGCCGCCGCGCCGAGCTGCATGTGCGCTCGATCGAGGGCCGCGAGCGGACCCTGGACTTCGACCTGGCCGGCGCCGCCGATGCCGAGATCGACGAGAGCTGGATCAGCGACCGGGTCGGCATCGTGCGCGGCGGCGGGCGGCCGGTGATCCGCAGCGTCGTCCCCGACAGCGTGGCCCAGCGCGGCGGCCTGCTGCCGGGCGACCTGGTCCTGTCGATCGACGAGCGGCCGGTGCGCACCACCGCCGAGCTCACGCAGCGTGTGATGGCCAGCGACGGCAGCGCGCAGCACTGGCGCATCGAACGCGATGGCGCGCGGCTGCAGCGCGACCTCGTCCCGGCACCGGTCCTCGGGGCCGACGGCAAGCCGGTGCTGGTCGACGGCAAGCCGCTGCGCCGCGTCGGCGTCGACCTGCAGGAGCGCCAGACCGTCCGCTACGGCCCGCTCGAGGCGGCGCAGCGGGCCACGCGCATGACCTGGGACATGAGCGCGCTGTCGCTGCGCATGGTCGGCCGCATGCTGGTGGGCCGCGCCTCGTGGCGCAACCTGCAAGGCCCGGTCACCGTGGCCCAGATCGCCGGCCAGACGGCCCACGTCGGCATCGTGCCCTACCTCACGTTCCTCGCTTTCGTCTCCATCAGCCTCGGTGTGCTCAACCTGCTGCCCATCCCGCTGCTCGACGGCGGACACTTGCTGTACTATGCGGCCGAAGTCGTGAAGGGCAGCCCGCCGTCCCTGCGCACGGTGGAAATGGGGCAGCGCGTCGGCATCGCCGTGCTCGTGCTGCTCACCGCGCTGGCCCTGTTCAACGACCTGACGCGGCTGATTCCGTCGTGAGGGGTGCGCCGGCACCCGCGCGGAATCCGAACACGCCGCACGATGGGCGAACCGCAACAACCGCAACGGATCTGGGTTTCATGCGCCGTACGAGCAGCAAGTCCGGCGGTGCGCAGCGTTTGCGCGCCGCATTCCTGGCCGGCCTCGTCGGATGCGCGGGTCCCGCGCTGGCCGAGGAATTCGTCATCCGCGACATCCGCGTCGAGGGCGTGCAGCGCACCGAGACCGGCACGGTGTTCAGCCACCTGCCGGTGCATGTCGGCGACACCTTCGATGCGGCCAAGGGCGCGGCGGCGGTGCGTTCGCTGTACGAGACCGGGCTGTTCAAGGACATCCGCCTGGAGGCCGACGGCGACGTGCTGGTGGTCGTGCTCGAGGAGCGGCCGGCGATCGCCGCGGTCGAGCTCACCGGCCTGAAGGAATTCGACAAGGACACGGTCAAGAAGTCGCTCAAGGAGGTCGGCCTCACCGAGGCCCGCGTCTACGACCGCTCGCTGCTCGACCGCGCCGAGCAGGAGCTCAAGCGCCAGTACCTGAGCCACGGTCTGTACGGCGTCAAGGTCACCACCACGGTCACGCCGGTCGAGCGCAACCGGGTCAACATCACGATCGCGATCGACGAGGGCGAGACCTCGCGGATCCGCGCCATCCAGTTCACCGGCAACAAGGCGTATTCGGACTCCGCCCTGTACGACCAGATGGAGCTCTCGACCCCGGGCTGGTTCACCTGGTACACCAACCACGACAAGTACGCGCGGGCCAAGCTGCAGGGCGACGAGGAGAAGCTGCGCTCGTTCTACCTGGCGCGCGGCTATCTCGACTTCAACATCGAATCGACCCAGGTGTCGATCAGCCAGGACAAGAAGGACATCTTCATCACGATCAACCTCGTCGAGGGCGAGCGCTACACCGTTTCCAGCATCAAGCTGGCCGGCGAGACGCTCGGGCTGGACGAGGAATTCGGCCGCATGATCGACATCCGGCCGGGCGAGATCTACAACGGCGAGCGCCTGACGGCGATCGCCAAGAAGATGACCGACCGCCTCAGCGTGCTCGGCTACGCCTTCGCCACCGCCAATCCGGTGCCCGAGGCCAACAAGGAGAAGCGCGAGGTCGCCTTCACCTTCCTCATCGATCCGGGCCGGCGCGCCTACGTGCGCCACGTCAACATCATCGGCAATGCGCATACCCGCGACGAGGTCATCCGGCGCGAGATCCGGCAGTTCGAGACCTCCTGGTACGACGCCGACAAGGTCCGCCTGTCGCGCGACCGCATCGACCGCCTGGGCTTCTTCGAGAAGGTCGAGGTCGAGACCCCGGCCGTCCCGGCGACCCAGGACCAGATCGACGTCAACTACACGGTCAAGGAGAAGCCCAACGGCACGATCCAGGCCGGCGCCGGCTACAGCCAGACCGAGCACCTGGTGCTCAACGGCTCGTACACCCAGCAGAACGTGTTCGGCAGCGGCCATGCGGTGGGCATCCAGCTCAACACCAGCTACGCCTCGCGCACGCTGTCGCTGTCGCACGTCGATCCGTACTGGACCGACGACGGCATCAGCCGCACCGACGAGCTCTACCAGCGCGCCTCCAACCTGTCGCGCCTGCGCCTGGCCTCGGTCGACATCGGCACCAAGGGCTTTTCCGAACGTATCGGCGTGCCGTTCACGGAATTCGACACGGTCTACTTCGGCCTGGGCCTCGAGGAGACCGACATCACGCTGACCACCTTCAGCCCGTTCCGCTATGTCGATTACGTCGACCGCTTCGGCAACACGGCGGCCGGCCTGATCGCCACCGCGGGCTGGGCGCGCGACAACCGCGACAACGTCATCGCGCCGACGCGCGGCAAC
>Ga0209698_10001107_pt1 | contig 30972 bp, 26 predicted proteins | sample LitLauG_LLR_2012_FD_187203 | JGI IMG/M metagenome (GOLD analysis project Ga0209698, IMG submission 187203) | Freshwater sediment microbial communities from Pennsylvania, USA - Little Laurel Run_MetaG_LLR_2012 (SPAdes) (version 2) | ecosystem: Environmental > Aquatic > Freshwater > Creek >... | reverse complement strand
CGATCCCTGCCTGGGCTGGGAGCAGAGCCTCGACTGCCTGCTCGGGCTGGCCGAGGGCGTGCGCGAGCGGCGCCGGCGGCACAGCAACCTGGGGAAATAGCGCTTGGCGAGCGCGGCGTGCCAGCGGCCCCGTGGCGACGGCAGCGGTATCTGGCAGCCCGCCTGCCCGTACCGCTCAGGCGGGCACAGCGGGCCGCCGGCCGAACATGCTCCAGGCGTGCATCCGCATGACGAGCCGGCCGTCCTGGTTCTCGGCTTCGAGGCGCGTGTACACCGTGCCGCGGTCGGGCTTGCTGCGCGACGGTCGCGATTCGAGCACCTCGCGCCAGGCGCTCAGCCGGTCGCCCGGGCGGACCGGCGCCAGCCATTCGATCTTCTCCACCCCGGGCGAACCCAGGCTGGCGGCCTGCAGCAGGTAGGCGTCGCAAGCCAGCCGCATGACCATGGCACAGGTATGCCAGCCGCTGGCGATGCGTCCCCCATAGATCGACGCACGAGCTTTTTCCGCGTCGACATGGAAGGGCTGCGGATCGTAGCGCTGCGCGAACGCGATCAGCTCGGCCTCATCCACCACGACGCTGCCGATCGCCACCCGCTGGCCGACCGTGAAATCCTCGAAATACACCATGCGCTGGTCTCCTCCCTTTCTTGGCGGGCGCGACGCCGCGGGCTCAGCGCCGCCCGGTGATCTCGGCGAAAAAGGCGTCGGGCTTGGGCGGCCGGCCGAGGAATTCCTCGACCAGGTCCTGCGGCGGCCGGCTGCCGCCGGGTTCGAGGACGCAGCGCCGGTAGCGCCGGCCGACCGCGGGATCGAGCAGGTCGTCGCCGAATGCCGACAGCATGTCGAGGGCCAGCACCTCGGACCACATGTAGCTGTAGTAGCCCGCCTCGTAGCCGCCCATGAGGTGGGAGAAGGACGCCGGCATCATCGTGCCGGCGACGTGGCCCAGCGCCGTGCTGCCCTCCATGCGGCGCCAGATCTCCAGGGCGTCGCCCGGAGCGCCGCGATGCAATGCCAGGTCGTAGGCGGCAAACAGCCACTGGCGGGCATAGCGGATGCCGGCGCCGAAGCGGCGCGCCGCCGCCATGGCCTCGATCCGCTGCGCGTCGAGCGGCGGGCAGTCCGGGCAGACCTCGCGCAAGGCGCGCAGCGACGCCGCCCGGCGCGCCCATTCCTCGAACATCATCGACGGCACCTCGACGAAATCCTGGCGCACCGCGGTGCCCGACTGGTCGGCGTAGCGCGCGCGGGACAGCACCCCATGCAGCGCATGGCCGAACTCGTGGAACAAGGTTTCGAGCTCGGCCGGGGTCAGTCCCTTGTCGTGCAGGTTGCAGACCAGGGCCTTGATCGGGTACTGGCCGGCCAGCGCGGAGCCGCGGCGCACGCCGAAGACCGCGGCATGGCTGAACTTGCCGCTTCGTGGATAGAGGTCGAGGTAGATCGCGCCGAGCGGCGCACCGTCGTCGGCCGCAGCGGCTTCGCGCACCTCGAGATAGCGCACCCGGGCGTGCCAGACCGGTACGTCGCGTTCGACGAAGCGCAGACCGTAGATGCGTTCGGCCACGTGCAGCACGAAACGCACCGCGGCATCGGTCGGGAAGCAGGCCCGCAGCGCCTCCTGGTCGATGTTGTAGCGGGCGCGCTTGATGCGCTGCTGCAGGTAGGCCAGATCCCAGCGCTCGACCCGGTCGGCGGGCCCCGCCGCGCTGTCCTGCGCCGCGGCCAGCGCCTTCTCGCGGCGCAGTTCGTCGAGCTCGCGCGCCTCGACCTCGAGCACCGCGCCGCGCACCGAGTCGAGGAAGCGCTCGACGGCCTGGGGCGTGCCCGCCATCTTGCGGCGCAGGGCGAACGACGCGTAATCGGCGTGACCGTAGGCCTGGGCGAGCCGGCTGCGCAGCTCGAGTGCCCGGTCCATCAGCGCGAGGTTGGGTTCGCCGGCCCGGTTCTGGAACTGCAACCAGACGCGCCGCCGCGCATCGGCGTCGATGGCCTGTTCCATGAACGGGCCGTAGCTCGGATAGTCCATGCCGACCAGGACGCGGCCGGCTTCATCGCGCGACCGGGCGGCCAGCCAGTCTTCGCCGAGGCCGCGAACCTCGGCGGGCGTCAGGGCGACGGTGACCGTGACCTCGTTGACATTGCGCTGGAAGCGCAGGCCCAGGGTGGCGAGTTCGTCCTGGATCCGCTTGACCTCGGCGCGCGCGTCCGGCGGCAGCGTCGCCCCGGCATCCTCGAACTGTTCGAGCAGCCATTGCCGGTACGACGCGTCCTGCGGATCCTGTGGCGTGTACGCGGCGACGCGCGCGTGCAGCGCGGTGCTCTGGAAGAGCTCGGTGCCAAACGGCACCAGGCGCTCCAGGCAGGCCTGCGCGGCGGCCCGCGTGGCCGGATCCGGCGCGGCGTTCTGCAGGACACCGAGCGGGTCATCGAAGGCGCCGGTGCGCAGCGATAGTTCGTTGAACTCTTCGAGGATCCGTCCGGGCCCGCGCTGCGCCTCGAGCTGCGCCAGCCGCTGGCGCCGCCAGGCAAGTTCCTGGTCGCAGCGCGCGGCCAGGCGCGGCGCTTCGATCTCGAGAAATCCGGGCGGCAGCCCGGCGACGGGTGCGCCGGGCGCCAGCGGTTCGGCCGGCGCGGCGCCGCCGGCGGCCAGGGTGCGCTGCGCCGATCTCATGGGCATGGCGGCGGGCGCTGCGGGTCGGGCCATCGGTGCGGGCTAGTCCGAAAAGGGGCGGCCCTTGGTCCGCCACTGCGGTTCGGCCGCGGCGGCATGGCCGACCTGCGCCGCATTGCGATGGATCGTGCGCGCCAGGACGAAAAGCAGGTCGGACAGCCGGTTGCAGTACTGCAGGACAGTGACGCTGACCGGATGCGCCGCGGCGTCCTGCGATGCCGCGCCGCCGGCCATGGGCGACGCCGGTTCGCCCAGGGCGAGCGCCACCAGCGCGCGCTCGGCGCGCCGGCACACGGTACGGCAGACATGGGACTGGGCCGAAGCGCGGGTGCCGCCCGGCAGGATGAATTCCTGCAGGCGCGGCAGCTGGCCATTGTAGTGGGCCAGCCGTCCGTCCAGGAAGGCCACGCGCGACTGCGGCAGCACGGCGCGCCCGGGCAGGCAAAGCTCGGCGCCCAGGTCGAAGAGATCGTTCTGGATGGCTACCAGGTCGGCATGGATCTCGGCGGCCAGCTCCTCGGTCAGGAGCAGGCCGATCTGCGAGTTGAGTTCGTCGATGTCGCCCATGCAAGCGATGCGCAGGCTGTCCTTGCGAACGCGGCTGCCGTCGCCCAGGCCGGTCGAGCCGTCATCGCCGGTGCGCGTCGCGATGGTGGACAGCCGATTCGCCAAAGCATCCTCCGAGGTTCGAACGAGCGCCGCGCCGCCCATGCGGGCAACAGGACCGGAACAGGCGGCCTGGACAGGCCGCCCGAACATGCGGCCCGGACATGCAGCCCGGCCATGCAGCCCGGCCGCGCGCTCCGGTCGCCGGCAGCGCACGTCTGTGCAGGTGCGGGCCGAGGCACTAGCATACCGTGCCCGATCCCATCCAACGCCCGGGGGAAATCCTCATGGCCCTAGCGGTCGAATTCATGGCGCAGCTCGAGCAGACCTTCGGCGAGCGCTACACCACCAATGCCACGGTGCGGGCCCACCATGGGCGCGACGAATCGCCCTACCCGCCCATGCCGCCCGAAGCGGTGGTCTACGCGCTGAGCACCGCCGAGGTCGCGACCCTGGTGCGGGCCTGCGCGGCGCACCGCGTGCCGCTGATCGCCTTCGGCGCCGGTTCCTCGCTGGAGGGCCAGGTGATGGCACCGCATGGCGGGGTGTGCGTCGACCTGTCGCGCATGCAGGCCATCGTCGCGGTGCACGAGGACGACCAGTGCGCGACGGTCGAGGCCGGGGTGACGCGGCTGCAGCTCAACGCGGCGCTGCGCGATCGCGGGCTGTTCTTCCCGGTCGATCCCGGCGCCGATGCGACCCTCGGCGGCATGGTGGCGACGCGCGCCTCGGGCACCAATGCGCTGCGCTACGGCACGATGCGCGAGAACGTGCTGGGCCTCACGGTGGTCGACGCGCAGGGCAGCGTGCTGCGCACGGCGCGCCGCGCCAAGAAGTCCGCGGCCGGCTACGACCTGACCCGGCTGTTCATCGGCAGCGAAGGAACGCTGGGCATCGTCACCGAGGTCACCTTGAAACTGGCCCTGCAGCCCGAGGCGATCGCCGCCGCGGTGTGCCATTTCGCCAGCGTCGAGGGTGCGGTGCGCACGACCATCGCGGCGATCCAGGCCGGGGTGCCGCTGGCGCGCTGCGAGCTGCTCGACGAGGCGGCGGTGCGCTCGGTCAATGCCTACAGCCACCTGGGACTGCGCGAGACGCCCCTGCTGCTGCTCGAGTTCCACGGCAGCCGCAGCGGCCTGGCCGAGCACGCCCAGGCGGTGCAGGAGATCGCGCGCGAGCACGGCGGGGTCGATTTCGAATGGGCCCATACGCCGGAGGAGCGCACCCGGCTCTGGACCGCGCGCCACAAGTGCTACTTCGCCGCGCTGCAGTTGCGCCCCGGCTGCCGGTCGGTGACCACCGACGTCTGCGTGCCGATCTCGCGCCTGGCCGATTGCATCGAGCAGACCCGCGCCGACCTGGCCGGCGCCTCCTTCCCCGCGACCTTGCTGGGCCACGTCGGCGACGGCAATTTCCACGTGCAGATGCTGATCGATCCGGACTCGTCGCGCGAGCGCGCCGAAGCCGAGTCGATCAACGGGCGCCTGGTGCACCGCGCGCTGGCGATGGACGGCACCTGCAGCGGCGAGCACGGCGTCGGCTTGCACAAGATCGAATTCCTCGAGGCCGAGCACGGCCACGCGGCGATCGAGACGATGCGGCGGATCAAGCAGGCGCTCGATCCGCTGGGGATCCTCAATCCGGGCAAGATGTTCCGTTGACCGGGGCCGCCGGCGCGCGACGTGCCGCGCCCCGGCCGCCCGAAGTGCCGCGCCAATGCCGCACGACGTGCCGCGCAATTGCCGCGCAATTGCCGCGCGATTGCCGCGCCACTGCCGCGCCAGTGCCGCACTACGGCCGAACGACGGCCGAGCGTACGCCGCGCTATTTCTGCCGGCGGACGCTGCCCGTGCCGCTCAGGGACTTCTTCAGCGCAGGCGAGCCGCGGTAGACCACGTCGCCCGTTCCGGAAACGTCGACCACGAGCTTCTCCGTGGCCCAGACCTTGGCATCGCCGCTGCCTTCGATCCGGACCGCGAGCTCGCGACCGACCAGTTCGCCGGCGTCGACATCGCCGGAGCCTTCGATGACATAGCCCTGGCTGGCGGCGTGCCCCGACAGGTGCACGTCGCCGCTGCCCTGGAGCAGCACGGCGAGCGCCTTGGCATCGAGCGCGTCGAAGCGGGCATTGCCCGAGCCGATGATGGTGATCTCGAGCAGCTCGGTGTTGAACTGTGCGCAGGTGACGTCGCCCGAGCCGAGCAGCTTCACGCCATCGAGTCGTGCGAGTTCGGCGGAAATGCCGATCGGGTGGCGGGTGCGAAAGTTGGCGCCCGGCTGGATGCCGATGTGCAGCACGCCGTCGCGCACCGTGGTCTCGATGAAGGGCGCGATATTGTCATCGGTGTGCACGGTCAGCTTTTCCGCCTGGCCCTGGCGCAGCACGAGATCGATCGGGCCCTCGAGCTCGATCGACCGCACCCCGGCTACCAGGCGCAGCTGGTGCACCAGCTTGTCCGAACCGATCACGCGATTGGGGCCGCTGCCGACTTCGACGCCGCGAATGCTCAGGCCCCAGATGTGATCCGTCCAGGACAAAAAAGGAAACCACGAGCCGTGCTTGTCTTGCGCGGGCGGCGGGTCTGCCGCCTCGTCGCCATGGGCCGGCGCCATGCCGGCCAGCAGCGCCAGCAGGAGCAGGGGAACCAGGAACAGTAGGCGACGGCCGGACATGATTTCCTCACCAAGGCTGCGGTGCGCTGCGCGCCGCGCGACGCGCCGCCGCACGGCACACGCGGTTCCTTGCGCGCGGCGCGCTGCAGCGCGAACCGCAAGGCGAACCGCAAGGCGCACCGCCCGGCGCCCGGAGCGCGCGCGATCAGAGTCTGATCCGCCCGGTCGCCGCCGCCAAGCCCGATGCGACGAAACGCCGGATTGGCCGCACCGGGCGCAGGCCTCAGGGCGTGGCGAGCGCGGCCGGTTCGCCGTCGAGCGTGTACTGCAGCAGGACCAGCGTGAACGCGCTCAGGAACATGCCGAATCCGACGTCGGCCACGAGCACCAGCGGCAGGACGGCCGGATTGTCGAGCGGCGCGGCATTGAGCGCCAGGGCGAGCGGCCCGGCGACCATCGCCAGAAGCACGCCCCAGCGCCAGTTGGCCAAGCTGGCGAGCAGGTTGGCCGACAAGGTGCGGGTTGCCGACCAATCATGCAGGACGCAAAGCGGCTGCAGCAGCAGCAAGGGCAGATTGAGGAGGTTTTCCACCGCGATCATCTCGACCAGCTGGGCCAGCGCCGGCGACGCGGGGCCTGCCTTGGCGTCGGCTGGCGCAGCGCCCAGCGGCACCGACAGCAGTCCGTCAAGGCCGGCACTGCCGAGGTCGAACCACCAGACCAGCCAGATCGCGAGCACCGGCAGCAGCCCGGCCAGGGCGAGCAGGACGATCCGGTCGGCCGGCAGCAGCCAGGGCCGGACCATTTCGCGCAGCCCGGGCGCCTCGCCGTCGGCGGCGCGCTGCAGGGCGCCGTAGAAGCCGGCAAAGCCGATCGACGCCAGCACCCCGCGCAAGGGCATGGCGAGGTAGGCCGCGTCGGTCAGCAGCAGCAGCAGCGGCAGGTACACGAACAGGTAGAGCAGGAGCAGCCGCCCGGGCGCGGCACGCAGCACGGCAAAGGACCGGCGTGCCAGCCGTCCGGTCAGTTCGATCGAGACCGGCCGGGGCGCGAACGCCCGCGGCACGGGCAGCGCCGCGGCCAGCGACGGGTCGGACTGCGCGGGGTTCACGGCATGGCCCCCGATGAGGACACCGGCCCGGCCGATGGCCGCCGCCACCTCACTCGACGGCCTTGACCATGTCCTCGACGACCTTCTTCGCGTCGCCGAACACCATGAGCGTCTTGTCCATGTAGAAGAGCTCGTTGTCGAGTCCGGCGTAGCCCGACGCCATGGAGCGCTTGTTGACGATGATCTGGCGCGCCTTGTAGGCCTCGAGAATGGGCATGCCGGCGATCGGCGACTTGGGGTCCTTGGCCGCGGGGTTGACGACGTCGTTGGCGCCCAGCACCAGCACCACGTCGGTCTCGCTGAAGTCGGAATTGATGTCCTCCATCTCGTGCACCAGATCGTAGGGCACCTCGGCCTCGGCGAGCAGCACGTTCATGTGGCCGGGCATGCGGCCAGCCACCGGGTGGATCGCATAGCGCACGCGCACGCCCTTCTTGATGAGCTTGTCGGCGAGTTCCTTGAGCGGATGCTGGGCGCGTGCCACGGCGAGGCCGTAGCCCGGCACGATGACCACCGATTCGGCATTGGCGAGCAGGAAGGCGGCATCGTCGGCGGAGCCGGACTTGACGGCGCGTTGCGGCTGCTCGGCGGCCGCGCCGGCGGCCGCCGGGTCGGCCCCGAAACCGCCCAGGATGACGTTGAAGAACGAGCGGTTCATCGCCTTGCACATGATGTACGAGAGGATCGCGCCGCTCGATCCGACGAGGCTGCCGGCGATGATCAGCATGGGGTTGTTGAGCGAGAACCCGATGCCGGCCGCGGCCCATCCGGAATAGCTGTTGAGCATCGAGACGACGACCGGCATGTCGGCCCCGCCGATCGGGATGATGATCAGCACGCCCAGCACGAAGGCCACAGCCAGCATGCCGAGGAAGGGGACCCAGTCCTGCGTCGCCACGAAGCCGATGCCCGCGCCGATCATGAGGATGGCCAGCGCCAGATTGAGGATGTGCTGGCCGCCGAACACCACCGGCGCACCCTTGAAGATGCGCAGCTTGGACTTGCCGCGCAGCTTGCCGTAGGCGATGACGCTGCCCGAGAAGGTGATCGCGCCGACGAAGGCGCCGATGAACAGCTCGACCCGGTTGCCGACCGGGATCGGATCGCCGGCTGCGGCGATGCCGAACGCCGCCGGCTCGGCCACCGCGGCGATGGCGATGAAGACCGCGGCCAGGCCGATCATCGAGTGCATGAACGCGACCATCTCGGGCATCTGGGTCATCGGCACCCAGCGCGCCAGGAAGGTGCCGGCCCCGCCGCCGATCACCAGGCCGACCAGCACCCAGACCAGGCCGCCGGCCTGCGGACCCTGCAGCTTGGCGATCAGGGCCACGGTCGTCAGGGCGGCGATCGCCATGCCGGTCATGCCGAAGGCGTTGCCGCGCCGCGAGGTCGACGGATGGGACAGCCCCTTGAGGGCCTGGATGAAGCAGATCGAGGCGACCAGGTACAGCAGGACGACCGTATTGATGCTCAGGTTCATGTTCGGCGGGCCTTCGCTCGTCACTTGGCCGCGGGTGCCGGCGGGCTCTTGGGTTCCTTCTTGCGGAACATCTCGAGCATGCGCCGCGTGACCAGGAAACCGCCGAACACGTTGACCGCGGCCAGGGCCACGGCCAGGGTGCCCATGGTGCGGCCCAGCGTGGTCTCGGTGAGCGCCGCGGCCAGCATGGCGCCGACGATGATGATGGCCGAAATGGCATTGGTGACCGACATGAGCGGCGTATGGAGCGCCGGCGTGACGTTCCAGACGACGTGGTAGCCGACGTAGATCGCCAGGACGAAGATGATCAGGTTGATGACCGTGTGATTGACCAGTTCCATCGCTCGTTTTCCTTGAAGTTGATTCCCTGGCGCGGCACCGCGCCGCGTCGCGCGATCGCGCCGCCCTCGCGCGGGCGCCGCGCCACCCGTTCTATTTGCGCAGGACCTCGCCGGCGTGGCACACCAGGCAGGCGGCGACGATGTCGTCGTCCTTGTTGATCGTGAACTTGCCTTCCTTGTCGATGACCAGCTTGAGGAAATCGATCAGGTTGCGCGCGTACAGCGCCGAGCTGTCGGCGGCGACCAGCGCCGGGATGTTGGGCTGGCCGATGATCTGGACGTTGTGGTGCACGGCCGTGCGCCCGGCCTCGGTAAGCGCGCAGTTGCCGCCCTGTTCGGCGGCCATGTCGACGATCACCGAGCCGGCCTTCATCGACTGCACCATCTCCGCGGTGACCAGAACCGGCGCCTTGCGGCCCGGGATGAGCGCGGTGGTGATGACGATGTCGGCCTGGGCGATGCGCTTGGCGACCTCGGCCTTCTGCCGGTCGAGCCAGCCCTGCGGCATGGGCCGCGCGTAGCCGCCGACGCCCTTGGCGATCTCGCGTTCTTCGTCGGTCTCGAAGGGCACGTCGATGAACTTGGCGCCGAGCGACTCGATCTGCTCCTTCACGGCGGGGCGCACGTCGGAGGCCTCGATCACCGCGCCAAGGCGCTTGGCCGTTGCGATGGCCTGCAGGCCGGCGACGCCGGCGCCCAGGATGACGACCCGCGCCGCCTTGATCGTGCCGGCGGCGGTCATCATCATCGGCATGAGGCGCTGGTAGGCGTTGGCCGCCATGAGCACCGCCTTGTATCCGGCGATATTGGCCTGCGAGGACAGCACGTCCATGCTCTGGGCGCGCGTCGTGCGCGGCGCGGCCTCGAGCGCGAAGGCGGTGAGGCGGGCGCCATTCATCGCAGCGATGCCGGCGGCGTTGAACGGCTCGAGCATGCCCAGCAGGACCGTGCCCGGCGCCATGCCGGCCAGTTCGGGCTCGGTGGGCGAACGGACCTTGAGCACGAGCTCCGCGCCGAGCGCCTCGGCCGCGCCGACGATGCGCGCCCCGGACGCGACATAGGCCTCGTCGGTCTGGCTCGCGGCCAGGCCGGCACCGGACTGGACCAGCACTTCGTGCTTCTGCGCGGCGAGCTTCTTGACCGTTTCGGCGGTCGCGGCAACACGCGTCTCGCCCGGCCGCGTCTCGGCCGGAACTCCAATGCGCATGGGAATGGCTCCTGGCTTGTTGTCCGTGGGGACCGATGCAAGCGCGATCGACCCGCGGATCCTGCGCCGCAAAGCGCGGGATCGCATGGAACAGTAGAATTTGCTGCCGAATTTACTGCATTTGCCCCCTTACGCAAAGCGCCCGCCCGAGGGAGCAGGATGGCGGACAGTTGGCGCGCCCCGTGCGGCAGCCGTTCCGGGCGCCGACCGCCCGTGCCGTGGACCATCGGGAGCCGGTCCGCGGCCGCGCCGCGCGATCCATTCAGCTCCGATTCAGCCGCAGTCCGACCACCACATTATTTTCCGATAAGTCGATCTCGCCGATGAGCCGCCACGCCGAACCCTGGAAGCCCAACGTCACCGTCGCCGCGGTGATCGAGCGCGCCGGCCGCTTCCTGCTGGTCGAAGAGCAGACGTCGGACGGGCTGCGCCTGAACCAGCCGGCGGGCCACCTCGAATTCGGCGAGTCGCTGCTGCAGGCCGTGGTGCGCGAGACGCTCGAGGAGACGCGCTGCGATTTCACGCCCGAGGCGCTGGTCGGGCTGTACCTCATGCCGACCGGCGTCGATGCGCGGGCGCCCACCTATCTGCGGGTCGCGTTCTGCGGCCGGCTGGGCCGCGAGCACGCCGAGCGGTCGCTCGACGAAGGCATCGAGCGCACGCTATGGCTGGACGCGGCGGGCATCGCGGCGCAGCGCGCCCGCCTGCGCAGCCCCCTGGTGCTGCGCTGTGTCGAGGACTACCTCGGCGGGCGGCGCGCCGACCTCGCGCTGCTGCAGTTCGAGTCGGCGCTGCGCGATGCGGCCGGCGGCACGGCAAAGGGCGTGCGATGAAGGAGCACATCGTCGTCGGCCTCTCCGGCGGGGTCGATTCCTCGGTCGCGGCCTACCTGCTCAAGGAGGCGGGCCATGCCGTCACCGGCGTCTTCATGAAGAACTGGGAGGGCGACGACGACGACCAGTACTGCTCGACGCGGCAGGACTGGATCGACGCGGCAGCGGCCGCCGACGTGCTGGGCATCGAGCTCGAAGCGGTGAATTTCGCGGCGCAGTACCGCGAGCGGGTGTTCGCCGAGTTCCTGCGCGAATATGCCGCGGGGCGCACGCCCAATCCGGACGTGCTGTGCAACGCCGAGATCAAGTTCACGGCCTTCCTCGACCATGCCCAGGCGCTGGGCGCGCGGCGCATCGCCACCGGGCACTATGCGCGCACCCGCGAGCGCGACGGCCGGGTCGAGCTGCTGCGCGGCGCCGATCCGGACAAGGACCAGAGCTATTTCCTGCACCGCCTCGACCAGGCCCAGCTGGCGCGCACCCTGTTCCCGGTCGGCCACCTGCGCAAGACCGAGGTGCGCGCGCTGGCCCGGCGGATCGGCCTGCCCAACGCGGCCAAGCGCGATTCGACCGGCATCTGCTTCATCGGCGAGCGGCCGTTCCGCGAGTTCCTCAACCGCTACCTGCCGATGCAACCCGGTCCGATCCGCACGCCGGACGGCACGGTCGTCGGCGAACACGTCGGCCTGTGCTTCTACACGCTGGGCCAGCGCAAGGGCATCGGCATCGGCGGGCGGCGCGACGGCAGCGGCGCGGCGTGGTTCGTGGCGCGCAAGGACATGGCGAGCAACACGCTGTGGGTGGTGCAGGGCCATGACCACCCCTGGCTGCTCAGCCGGCGCGTGCGGGTCGAGGACGCGTCGTGGGTCGGCGGCGGCGCGCCGCAGGCGCCGCACGCCGCCGCGGCATTCGGCGCCAAGACGCGCTACCGGCAGCGCGATGCCGACTGCCGCCTGCGGCTCCAGGGTGCGGCCCGTTTCGAGGTCGACTTCGATGCGCCGCAGTGGGCCGCGACACCCGGGCAATCGACCGTGCTCTACGACGGCGAGGTCTGCCTGGGTGGCGGGGTGATCCTGGCCGCCGATGACAGCACAGCAGCGGAGCCGCTTTGCTGAGCCCGCTCAGGCGAGGCGCAGCGGCAGGCTGCGCAGGCGCTTGCCGGTGAGCATGCAGACCGCATTGGCGACCGCCGGCGCGAGCGGCGGCGTCGCCGGTTCGCCGATGCCCGACGGCGGCGCCTCGCTGGGCACGATCCAGGTCTCGACCCGCGGCGCTTCGCGCATGCGCACCATCTCGTAGGCCGGGAAATTGCCCTGCTCGACCTTGCCGTCGCGAAAGGTGATGTTGCCGTAGAGCGCGGCGCTCAAGGCGAAGATCACCGACCCTTCGACCTGCTGGGCGACGATCCCCGGGTTGATCACCAGGCCGCAATCGACCGCGCAGACCACGCGATGCACGCGCGGCCGGCCTTCCTCGATCGATACCTCGGCGACCTGCGCGACGATGGTGCCGAAGGATTCGTGCAGCGCGATGCCACGGGCCCGCCCGCCGGGCAGGGCCTCGCCCCAGCCGGCCTTGCTCGCCGCCAGATCGAGCACCGCGAGATGGCGCGGATGCGCCGCAAGCAGGCCGCGCCGGAAGGCGAGCGGATCGACGCTGGCGGCCAGCGCCAGCTCGTCGATGAACGACTCGGTGAAGAACGCCATGTGCGAGTGGCCGACCGAGCGCCAGTTGCCGATCGGCACCGGCGAGGGCGCCGAAACGTGGTCGCAGTAGCGGTGCGGGATCTCGTAGGGCTGGTCCCACAGGCCCTCGGCCTGGGTGCGGTCGGGCAGCATGCCGGCGGCCTTGCCCATGAGCGGAAAATTGCGCGCCAGGAACTGCGGCGTGATGGCGTCGGAGACGCTGCGCGTGCGCCAGGCGAGCAGCTTGCCCTGCTCGTCGAAGCCGGCCTGCACGCGGCATACCGCCGCCGGCCGGTAGAAATCATGCGCCATGTCCTCTTCGCGCGACCACAGGGCCTGCACCGGAGTCGGCTGCACGGCGCGCGCCAGCGCGACCGCGGGCACGATGTAATCGGTCTCGAGGCGGCGGCCGAAGCCGCCGCCGATCTGCGTGAGGTGCAGCTCGATCTGCTCGCGCCGCAGCCCGGAGACGCGCGCCGCGGTCTCGATGGCGAAGCTTGGCGCCTGGGTCGGCGCCCAGATGCGCAGGCGCACGCCGGCCGGGTCCTGGCCGGCGGGCAGCCACTGCGCGGTGCAGTTCATCGGCTCCATGGTGGCGTGGGCCAGCCAGGGCGCGAAGTAGTCGGCGTGCAGGGTACGAGCCGCGCGATCCATCGCCCGCGCGCCGTCGCCGCGCTCGTGGAACACGAAGACGCCCTTTTCGCGCTCGAAGGCGCCGCGCATCTGCTCGACCAGCGCCGCGTCGCTGAACGGCGTCAGGCCGCTGGTGTCCCACTGCACCTGGACCGCGGCCACCGCGAGCTGCGCCTGCCACGAGTCGGCGGCCAGCGCTGCGACCCCGGCGGCGCAGCCGGCCTCGCCGCCATCGTAGGACAGGACATCGCGCACGCCCGGCATGGCCTTGGCCGGCGCGGCGTTGAATCCGGCAAGGCGGCCGCCCGGCACCGGACAGCCGCGCACGGCGGCGAACAGCATGCCGGGCAGGCGCACGTCGATGCCGTAGACCGCCCGGCCGTCGATCTTCTCCGGGACGTCCAGGCGCGGTGCGGCCGTGCCCACGAGGCTGCGCTGGCGCGCGGTCTTGGGCTGGACATCGGCCGGCAGCGGCAGACGGGCTGCTTCCTCGGCCAGCGCGCCGTAGTCGAGCCGCGCCGCGGCGCTGCGCAGGCCGTCGTGCACCTGGCGATGGACCACGCCACCGGCAACGGTGGTGCACTCCTGGGGCGGCACATTCCAGCGCGCGGCCGCCGCGGCGACCAGCAGGGCCCGCGCCGAGGCGCCGGCCAGGCGCAGCATTTCGAAGGAATCGCTGACGCTCGAGCTGCCGCCGGTGATCTGCACGCCCAGCAGCGCCCCGTTGGCTTCGCCCATCTCGGTGAAACGGCGGGCGAGCCAGGATTGCGCGTTGTCCGGATGGAACCACCAGGTGCCGGCGAAGACGATGCGATTGCCGTAGCGCAGTTGATCGAGTCCGGCCGGCGCGACGCGCACCAGGCTGATGGGCAGGTCCATCTCGTCGGCGACGATCATCGGCAGCGCGGTCGAGATGCCCTGCCCCATCTCGGTCTTGGCCATGGTCACCGTGACCACGCCGTCCTGGCCCAGGCGCACCCAGCCGTTGAGTCCGACCGTACCGGCCTGGACCGGCAGCGTGCCGGCGTCACCCACCCGGTCGCCGAGCAGGCGGCCGAAGCCGACCAGCAGACCGCCGCCGGCAACTGCGGCGACGGCGCCGCCGACGAGCAGGGTGCGGCGCTTCATCGACGGCCCTGCCGACGACGTGGCGCGGGCGTACGCCCGCACCGCACGGCGCATCCGCAGGCCATCAAGCGGCCTCCTCCTTGAGCATGCGGGCGGCCGTGTGGATCGCCACGCGGACCCGCTGCACCGTGCCGCAGCGGCAGATGTTGTCGATCGCGGCATCGATCTGCGCGTCGGTCGGCTCGTGCGCGTCGTTCAGCAGGCCATAGGCCGCCATCAGCATGCCGCTCTGGCAGTAGCCGCACTGCGGCACCTGGTGCTCGATCCACGCCCGCTGCAGGGCGTGCAGTGCCGGCGCGCCCAGGCCCTCGATGGTCGTAATCTTGCGCCCGGCCACCGCCTGCACCGGCATGACGCAGGAGCGCTGCGCCTTGCCGTCGATCGCCACCGTGCAGGCGCCGCAGGCGGCGACACCACAGCCGTACTTGGTGCCGGTGAGATTGAGGTGATCGCGCAGGACCCACAGCAAGGGCGTCGCCGGGTCGACATCGACGTCGACCGGTGCGCCGTTCAAGAGCAATCGTATGGTTGCGGACATCGGCGCGCAGGCAGGCCCGAAGGCAGGTTGAGCGGCCGATTATGGCCCATCGGGCGCGACGCCCCGGCCGGATCGGGGCCAGACCGGACATCCGTGGCGTACGGTGCCCACCAAGGTACAGGACAAGAGCCAGCGCGCAATGCCGGCGGCCAGCGGGTCGCCAGCCGCCGTGCCGGCAGGCACGGGCGCAGGAATCGGCCCGCCACCGGCGGGCGGATCAGGCGGCGCGCGCGACGTCTTCGGTGCGGCCGACGGATTCGCGCATGGCCCACAGGGTATCGGCCGGCGGCTGGCAGTGCAGGCCGAGGTCGTAGGCCACGATGAGCTGGACCGGCGCCGATTGCAGGGCGCGGGCCAGCGCGATCGCCGGGACCAATGGCGCCAGGCCGTGCACCGCATCGGCATCGCCCAGCAGCCGCAGGTCGACCACTTCGGGCCGGCAACCGGCGATGCGCGCCGCGGCGGCAACGACCCGCGCCGGGTCGGAAGAGGTCATCCAGATGCGCAACTGGCCGTTGTACCACTGGACCGTGCAGGCCGCGCTGGCCGCGGTAAGGTTCGCTTCCATGGCGCGGTCGGCCGGGACCTGCGCACCGTCAAGCGCCGCCGGGCGCAAGGCCGGACCGCACTGATCCATGAGGCGCGCCAGGGTCTGGCGGGCCAGCCAGTAGCCGCGCGTTACGACCGCGACGCCGCCTTCGCAGGCCAGGGATCCTTCGACGGTGCCCCCAGGATAGGTGTAAACGTTGACCACCCCTGGCGCGCGGCGCGCGTCGGACATCGCCTGGTCGACGACCTGCGCACCGGGATTGGCCAGTGCCCCGACGGCCGCGTAGACCATGCAGGGCAAGCGTACGTCGGCCGGTGCGCGCCGGGTCAGCGCAGCCTGCGGCGGCACGCCAGGCGGCTGGGTGGCGCAGGCGGCGCCGTCATCGGACGGCCGCGCCACGGCCGCCAGGTGCGGCGGTGCTGCCGGATTCGTGGGAGAGACGGTTCCGACCGAAGCCGCGTCCGCCAGGAGGCTGGGCGTCGCGTCGTAGATTTCCACAAAGGCCATGTTGGGACTCACTATTGCACCACAATCCGGGAATTCTGCCGACACCATCCGCGGACGGGAAAGAATAGGGGCAAACTTCTGGTCCTGGTAGGGGTTGGCCATCCCGCATCGACGCAGGGATGGCAATGGATGAGGGGAAACCGTTATTTGCTCGATGCGTCGGCTGCCGAAAGGCGCAAAGTGGCGGCCGTGCGGCCGCGGCAGCGGATGCCAGCGGCACCCGAATCCGGTCGAGCGAGTTGTGCCCGACTTGTTGTCGAATTCAAGCATTGCCCCGGTTCATCCGCGCGCGAAAATCCGGCTCGGCGCTCGCGCCGGATCGAGCGAACGAGGCGGTCCGGTTGCCACCTCATCGAACGGACGACGTTGCATCCGGAGCCATATCGGCGCTTCTTCAGGTCAAGGCGCAACAGGAATCCATGCCTGGGACGACCCAAGAGCTTTCTTCTGCCGACCGGGCGGGCGCGCGGCCCGAATGGGCGACAACGCCCTGCCGTTCGGCCGGCGGAATGGAGCTTCCGCGGCAGACGGTCGCGCCCGTTCCGGAGATCAAGGCAGGCGTCGCGACGACCGCCCCGCAATCGACGCCCGACAGCGCGGCGTGCCGCCTCCTGTTCGCGGCCTGGCTGTGCTACCTGCTGTTCGCACCCACGCTGGGCTTCGACTGGATCGAGTCTTGGCACAACGAGCAGCGCGCGCTGGAACTGATCCTGCTGGGCGGCACGGCCGCCGTTTTCGTCTTTGCGATGACGATTCCGGCGTTTCGCGCCAGGCTGCCACGTCTGCAATGGCCCATCCTGGCAATACTTGCCCTGGGTTGCCTGTCGGCAACGCGCGCGCCTTTTCCTGCGGCGGCGTTCGCCGAGATCGCCTTGCACATGCTCTTGGTCGTCTTGATCATGGTTGCCGCCGCGACGGTGGCCGCGGATCCGGAACGCGGCCAGCAGGCGGTCCGCCATGCGGCGCTACTGCTGCTGGGGGCGTACGTTGCAGGCGTCACGGCGCGTTACGCGAGTGCGGTGGCGATGCGCGACCCGTTGTCCATCGACGTCGCGCTGTTCGGCTACGCGAATCCGCGCTTTCCCAGCGCGTTGCACGCGCTGTTGATGCCTTTTGTCGCGGCGCTCGCGATCGACGCGGCACAGCGGCGCAGCGTGCGGGCCGCCGCCTTCACGGTCCTGGCCTTGATCTGGACGATCAACCTCGCCCTGGGCACCCGGGCAATCTGGTTCGCCTATGGCGCCGCCTTCGGCACGCTCTGGCTGTTGCCCACGCGCCGATGCATCGGAGCGCTGGCCCGCGCAACCGGGGCCGCTGCACTCGTCGGTATCGCCGGGTATCTGCTGCTGTTCAAGTTGCTCCCGGCCTGGAGCGGCATCGGAGAGCATATCGCGCAGCGTTCCCTGGACCAGCTGATGTGGGGTTCCAATCGCGAGCTGCTGATCCGTTCCAGCGTCGATGCGATCCTTGGTTCGCCTTGGCTGGGTCTCGGACCCATGCAATTCGCCGCGATTCCCGGAGTCTGGGCGGCCCATCCGCACAATTGGATCCTGCAGCTTGGCAGCGAGTGGGGCCTGCCGGCGCTGCTGCTGGCCTTGTATGCGTTGGGGCGGACGGTCCGCCGGCTCGTCGCGCAGATCGCACCGGTCGGCGCAAGCGGCAGCCCAGCCGCGGTCGTTCCGCTTTGTGCCGGACTGATCGCACTCTATTACGGACTCGTCGACGGCAATCTGGTCATGCCGGTCAGCCAGTCCGCGGCAGCCATCGTCTTCGGTTGCGTTCTCGGCAGCGTCGGCGCGCGGTCCCGCACATCGCCGGAGGCCGTGGCGGGCCCCCGCCGAAGTACCGCGCCGCGGCGACTCTGGATTGCAATCGCCCTGGTCGCGGCCACGGCGCAATTGTTCTGGTTTACCCTGCAGACCCTGCCTGCCGCGATGGAGCGGGAAGCAACCCACCGGGTCTACGCTCCCGAGATGCTGTGGCCGCGATTCTGGTCCGACGGCTTCGTGGCGGTCCGCAAGCCATGAGAACCGCCAGCCGCTGCGCGCCGGCATCGGCCGATCAACGCCGCGCGGCGGCGCACCGCCGCACCCCATCATGAAGCTGCTCGTCATCGACCCGGGGCTGGAGCGGCGCGTCGGACATAACGCCGGCATCGCCGAGGAACTCGACCTCGAATTCGGCCGGCGCAAGGACGTCCATATTACCTATGCCGGGGCGGCGGCGATGAAGCCGGGCGATTTCGCCGACCTGCGGGCGGATTTCCTTCCGGTCTTCCGCATCAATGGCTACTACCCGTTTGCGCTGGCCGAAATCGCCGATGGCGACACCTTCGCCGCCTGGGAAGCGATGCTGGCCCAGGAGATGGCATCGCTGTCGTTGAGTTCCTACGATCTCATCGTCATGCCCGCGGCCTACCCATTGCACCTTCGTGCCCTGTCGCAATGCGGCGCGGAGTTGAGAGGTACGCCGCTGGTCTGCGGCTTGCTGTTCCCCGCGAGGTTCTTTTCGCGCGAGGCCGGCGCCGAGCCGCGGGTGCAGCAGATATTCGGCGACGCCATCGAGCGGCTGCGTGCCGAGGCGCAGGCCTTCTTCTATTCCGAAACGGGCCGCTATGCGACCGACCGCGGGTTGCTTGCCATGCCGGTCCTGTTCACTCCGGTGTCGCGCGCCACGCTCGATGCGATGGAACAGCTAAGCCGTACCCTGCGCGCTCCGGCCGACCGGCGTACCGTCGGGTTTTTCGGCCACGCCTTCGCGCGCAAGGGTTTCGGGCTGCTGACCGCGGCGATCGAGAAAGGACTGCCCGCCGCGGTGCGTGTCGTGGCGCGGATGCCGGAGGGCGAGGAAAACATGTGCTGGTCGCTCAACGACCGGTCGACAGCGATCGACGCGCGCAGCGCGCGGACGTCGAACCTCGAGTTTTTCGGCGAAATGGCCAAGGTGGACCTGGTCTTCGCCGCCTATGATCCGGCCTACTATCGCGATCAGATGTCGGGCATCGTTCCCGAAGCGATCTGCCTGGGCAAGCCCCTGATCGTCAGCCGTGCGTGCACGTGCCTTACCGAATTCCTGGATCGCCATGCACCGGGAAGCTACGTATCGATCGAATACGATGTCGACGATCTGCTGCGGGCGCTGGACATGCCGCAGGAGGACTGGCTGCGGCTGGCGGCACGCGCGACCGCCTCGGCGGCGGCCATGCGGACGCACAAGAGCGCTGCACGCTACCTGGCGATCGCCGCGGCCGGCAGCCCGCACGCCATACTGCCGGCGGCGGAGCAGGCACCGGCCGGTGGCGCCCTGCAGCGGCTTTTCCGACGCCCGGGGAATTGAGTCGCGCCGGGGATTGGGGCAAGGCGAATGTCCGGTACCGATTGGTGATACATCGGCGAGTAGGAGGTCAAGGTGGGTTTCATTTCCGATCTGGTGTCCCGCAACGCAATCGGCAAGCAGGGGCGGCTCCTGGCGAAGCAGTTCGCACTTCGGCTCACGAAAGGGCGCGAGGGGGACAGCAAGCGGGTCGCCGCGGAGTACGAGATCCTGGTTGGCGATGCCCTCGGCTATCAACGGCGCGCGGAGCTCGGGGTCGTGGGCAAGTCGCACCTGACGAATTCGATCCAGTGGGCCCTTGTCGAGGAAGGCTTTTCCGAGGAATTCTCGCGGGACATCGGCGGTCGCCTCGCGATCACGCTGGCGGCGTCCGATTGACCGACTCGCGGCCGGAGGGTTTTGTTTCGCCTGACGCCCAGGCCTGGATCGCATCGCCGGATGCAAGCCGACACGCCCTGAAGTCTCTCCCGCAGGCGCGTGCGCGCCGGGCGGCGCATGCACCGCGCAACGAGTAGGGCCGACGCATGAGAATTTGCATTCTTTCCCTTGACACGTATGGCGACCTGATCCTGCGCGAGCCGATGATGGCGCGCATGATCGAGGCGGGTCACCAGGTGGCGATCGTGACCCGGCCGCCCATCACCGAGCTGTTGCCGTTTCTCGGTGCAGGCATTGAATCGATCGGCGTCGACGTCCATCCCTACCGGCCGACCGAACCAGGACCCTTGGCCGACGCGATCAAGGACCTGGAGCGGCGCATCCGGGATTGGAGCCCCGACGCGCTGCTGCTCCCGCTATTCAACAGGACGGGTGTCGACGAGCTGCTGCTCGGGCGTTTTGCCGGCCTGCAGCGCATCGGCTTCGCGCCAGGCATTGCGCCCTCGATGCCGCGGCACGATGTCGACGCCTTGACCGGTTGGGCCACATCGCGCGCGCTCGACAAGCTGTTCACCCAGGTCCTGCCGGTCGACGCGTCCCTGCATGAAACGGAAAAATACGCCCTGCTGATGGACGCCTGGCTGGGCTTGCCCCTGGCCAGGAAGACCCCGGTCCTGCGCCTCGGGCCGACCGAGCGGGCGATCGCCAGCGCAGAACTGGGTCAGCTCGGCCTCGCCGCGCGACGCTATGCGATCTGCGCCCCCGCGGGCAGCACGGGCACCGGCCTCAAGCGGATCACGGCGCAGATGGCCACGCGCATTGCACGGCACCTGATGGACACCGAGGGTCTTGCCGTCCTGTTGACCGGCGTCGAATCCGAACGGGCGCATCTGGTCCAGGTCGCCGGTGAATTGCAGCGCAACGGGCTGACGGCGAAATCCTGGATCGGTCGTCCGGGGCAGCTCGCGGCGCTGCTCGGATTGATCGAATCGTCGGCCTTGTATTTCGGGGCGGATACCGGCCCGATGCACATGGCGTGCGCGCTGGGTCGCGACACACTGGCCCTGTTCGGCGGCGGGCATTTTCCGCGATTCACGCCGTGCGGTCCGCGGGCCTTCGTCGCGACGCAGCGCCTGCCCTGCTTCGGCTGCGGCTGGGTCTGTCGGCAACCCGGACCGGTCTGCATCGATGCGATCGATCCCTCGGTCGTCCTCAAGGGGCTCGATCGATTGCGCTCCGGACAGATACCGGGGGTCGAAATCGATACCGGGATCGAGCCATCGGCCGTTGCGGCGAAGCTTGCGACGTCCGGCATCCGCATCGATCTTTCTCCCGGCCCGCCCGCAGCGAACATCACCACGATCGCCGGCCCGGCCGATGGCCGAGGCGCCGCGGCCTACCGCTTGCCGGCACAGGTGATGCCCAAGGGTCGGTTCTCCTTGTTCCTGCCGCCCGAACACACGCTTGCGTCGATACAGCGCGACCACCCGCTCTACGACCGCTTCCTGCCGCATCTGGCGAAGTTCCTGGCCGCCGGCTCGACCGTCATCGACGTCGGGGCCAACTGCGGCGATACCCTGGCTTCGATGCTGGACGCCAACACGGGACTGCGATTCCTTTGCCTGGAGCCGGACGACTCGTTCTACTCCTACCTGAGGCATACGGCCGCGGGAATCAGCGAGCGCGAGCCGGCCGCGTCGATAACCCTGGTCAAGGCTCTCGTGGGCAAGCAGGTGAAGAGCGCATCCCTGGACCGCTCCGGCGGAACAAGCAAGGCCGTCTCGGGCACCGGTGAAGGCGCGCTGCGCTCCTCGACGCTCGACGCGCTCGCCGGGCAGACGCAGTTGCAGCCCGTCGAACTGCTCAAGGTGGATGTCGACGGCTATGACTACGACGTGATCGACTCCGCGTCCGCTCTGATCGAGCGCGATCGACCGTTGATCTTCTTCGAATGCCAGCACGACAACGAGGCGCAGAAGGCGGCCTATGTCGGGACGATCACGCGCCTGGCGCGGCTTGGCTATTCCGACTGGGTCGTCTTCGACAATTTCGGCAATCCGCTGCTGCGCACGATCGATGCCGGTGCGATTGCGCAGCTTTTCGAGTACGTCTGGCGCCAGAACCGGCGCATTGCGACCCGCACGATCTGGTATTTCGACCTGCTCGCTGTGCCACCGAATCGGCGGGCGCTGATCGACAGCGCCCTCGAGAGTTATCCGGCCGCGGCCTGATCCCGGAGCGCGGCCAGGCCCGGCCGACGGCCGCTACGCCGAGCGAACGATCATCCCGTGGGCCGACCCATCGCCACTTGCGCCGTCGCGTGCGATGGCAGCCGGCCTGCAGGCCGCTGGCGCCTCAGGTGCCGAGCGCCACCATGCGGCTGGTGCAGCCCGCACCGCTGACCGAGGTGACGGACCAGATCAAGGCCGAGCCGGGATTTACCGTGGTGCCCACCTTCGCCGTGCAATTATTGAACGGCGGGCCACCGGCTGCGGTGAGCAGTCCGGGCGTCACCCCATAGTTGAACGTCGTCAAGCCGGACGGCGTCGTCAACGTGAAATTACCGGGCAAGAATCCCTGGCTCGTCAGATAGGGAAGGGTGTCGCAAACACCCGACCCGACGCTGCCACCGTTGTTCTGTGCGCAGTCACCGACCGCCGTCATGACCGGCGCCGCTGCGGTCCAGACGCCTGCCCACCGGGCGCGGGTAACGTATTGCTGGTACTGCGGGATGGCAATGGACGAGATGATCCCAACGATTGCCACAACGATCATCAATTCGATGAGCGTGAATCCGCGCTGCAATGCCGCGCTGTTACCGTGAAGGAATTTCATCCAGGCTTCCTTTAAGTGAGGCAGATATCACCGCCACGCGTATGCGTAATGCTCTCACCTAAAGATGGTATCAAAATCCGTGCCACCCGCCATTCTATGAAAATCCACCGGAATAAGCGCCAATTCCAGTCACGTCCGGCCATGGAGCGGACAAAATTTGACGCAAATCGACATTTTTTGTCAGGGATCCGAAGAAATGATCATCTGGATCGGTCGTGGCCTGGCGCCGGTCGCTAAGCGAAAACTCGCTCGAACTCGTCCACCGGACCGCAAAGGGGTTACGAATTCGCCTGGGCAATCGTATAAGTACCAATTAATGGGTATGGGTGATCCCGCCCACGGACCCATCGTACCCATTGCGCAACTCGTTCATGCCGCCTTGGAATTGCTCCAGTCGCGGACGAATTGTTGCAGCTCCGATACAAGACTCGTCATTGCCGACGTCCAATCGCCCGGCGCAGCACTGCGCAGCACCCGCGCCGTGGGCCACCAGGGACTCAGCTGGGCCCCGATCTGCCAGCGCCAGTCGGATTGGGTGGGCACGAGTACCCATGTGGGCTTGCCCAGGCACCCGGCCAGATGCGCCACCGATGCGTCGACCGCGACGACGGCATCGAGCTCCTCGATGAGCGCCGCCGTCGCACAGAAGTTCTTGATGTCGGCCATCGGATCGAGCATGTTCAGCAGCGTGACCGCCTGGTCGCGCTCGCCGCGCACGTCGATCATCAGATTGACCCAGCTCACGCCTTCGACCGCGGCCAAGCGGCGGATCTGCCCGATCGGCAAGGTACGCAGCCAGTCGTCGCGGCGTTTCGGATTGCCGCCGAACAACAGGCCGATTCGCGGTCCGGGCAGCGCGGCGACGCGCTGTCGCAGGGCCAGGGCGTATTCCGGTGCCGGGCGGATCACCGGGGGATCGCGGATCTCGGCAAATTGCAGATTCATGGCCGATATCAGGCCAAAAAACGAAACCGCGAAGGCGACATCCTTCGGGTCCGGATTCTTGACGCGCGGCGAGCGAACGACTTCCTCCACACCGGGCAGCCGGGCGGCGAGGTCGGCGAGGTCGGGATGCACCCAGACATCGAACCGGATCTTTCGGGCCGTCAACTCCCTTAGAAACCGGAAGCCCAGAACGGCATCTCCGGCGCCCTGGTCCTGGTAGACGAGGAGCTTCTTCTTGCCGACCTTCTGACCCTCCCAGATCGGGACGGTCTGTGGATGCACGAATGGGCGACCGACGAAGTAGGTCTCGGTCATCAGGCGCCAGCCGGCGGACCATTGGTCGCTGCCGGCGGCGATCCAGGCGCTGCCAAGCGAGAATTTTCGCGCGAGATTATCGGGCTCGAGCTCGAACATCGCCCGGGCGAAATCCAGCTGCTTCTGCGTGTCACCGAGCACGTGCAGGACGCGCGCAATCTGCGTCGCCAGTTCCGATTGCATGGGTTGGTATGACACGGACTGGACAGCGAGCCGCGCCGCTTCCGGAAAATGCTCTTCCGATCCGGACAGGATGGCGATCAGGAAGATGAGCTCCTCGGCGTTCAAGGCGTTCTTGCGCAGACGCATCCGCAAACGGTTCAGTACCCGACGCCGCGCCGCCGCAATTCCCGGATGCGTCTCGTTGACCTCGCGGCGCACCTCCATGTCCTGTGCCATGACCTCGAAGAGGTAGAACACCAGCGGCGAATCGGGCGATCGTTCCCAGGCCAGGTTGAGCAGCCGCCGGGTCTCGTCATAGCGGCCGAGCCTGAGGTTGGCGTTGGCCGCCAGGACGTAGGCCTCGCCATCGGCGGCGTTCAGCGCGATCACGGCCAAAGACGCTTCCAGGGCCGCATCGAATTCGCGCGATTCCAACATCGAAGCGGCGAGCTTTTTCATGGCACGCGCGTTCTTCGGGTCGGCCTGGATGGACAGCGCCAGGGACTCGCGCGCCGGCTCGGTCTGGCCGAGTTCGATCTGGCACAGGGCCAGCTGCAGCAAGACCTGGGAGTTGCCGGGATTGCTGGCATTGATCTCGGCGAAGATGGCGCGCGCCGCCTCGAAATCGCCCCTGAGCCCGGCCGCATCGCCCTGCGCGATACGCGCGGCCAATGCCGCCGGAGCAAGCGCAATCGGGTCAGCGCCGGCGCCCTGCGGCACCTCTTTGGGCGCTTCATTCCTGGACCAAGGGAAGACCTTCATGGCGAGCCTCTGCGCGTGGTGTATCGATTCCGCCGGCCGGGATACGCCGAATTGATGCGCCCCGTATCCCATTCACTCGCGAGCAGTTTACCGATGCGAGGCGCCCGGCCCGGGCACGCCGGCAGCATCCTTCCGGGATCCGACGTCCGCTTCGCCGCGCGTCAACAAATGGAAAAGGGCGGCAAACCTTGCCGCCCTTTTCCATCCAATAGACCGCGAACTGCTGCGCCGGAATATCAGGTACCCAGGGCAACCATGCGGGTCGTGCAGCCGGTCGTGGTCGTGGTTCCGGACCAGGTCACGGCCGTGCCGGTACCCGTCGAGGCCTGGAGGGTCGCCGTGCAGCCGCCGTAGGGCGCACCGCCGACGGCCGTGAACGTGCTGCTGGCATACGAGAAGGTCGTGATTCCCTGCGGCGTCGTCAGGACGAAGTTCTGCGGCAGGAAATTATTCGATTGCAGACTGGTCGTCGAGTCGCAAATGCCCCCGATGACGCTGCCGCCATTGTTCTGCGCGCATTCGCCAACGGCGGTCTGCACCGGTGCCGCAGCGGTCCAGACACCGGCCCAGCGGGCACGCGTAACGTACTGCTGATACTGCGGAATCGCGATCGCGGCGAGGATGCCGACGATCGCCACGACGATCATCAGCTCGATGAGCGTGAAGCCGCGCTGCATTGCTTGGATTTGACGTTTCATTTTAAAAAATCTCCAAATGGTTAGGATTCATCGGCGTCAAATCAAGACCGGAATTGCGTAGTTCTTTCGAGCCGACGAAGTACAAGGTATCAAGAAACGTGCCACCGCCAGGAAGCGAATAAGAACCGAATTACGTACCAATATTTGGCGATCCAGGACGCCCGAGTGCCAATTTGCGTCCGTTTGCTGACAAAAAACGTCAGGCGATCGGTCCGGAACAGCCACGCGCGGGAGCTTGTCCGGAGTCGCAAGAATGCCCCGGAATTTGAATATTCGATCGAAACAAAAGATGGGATATTCGCCAGCGCGGCGCGCGCTCGCATCCGCTTTCGCCTACTGGCCGGCCAAGCGCGCAAGCGCCAATGATCGAACCGTTCCGGACAGCTGATGATGCCCGTACGCCTGCGCATTTTCCTGATTCACCTGTCGCTCAGCGCGCTGCTGGTCGGCTCCTGCGTCGCCTTCGTCCTGCTGATCTGGTATCCGGGCGGGCTGGCAAAGCTGGACGGCATTGCCGACATCCTGTTCGTGATGGTCGGCGTCGACGTCGCGGCCGGACCCCTGTGCACGCTCGTCGCCGCTGCGCCCGGCAAGTCGCGCCAGGAACTGCGGCGCGACCTGACGGTCATCGGTTGTATCCAATTGCTGGCGCTGGGCTACGCGCTGGTCACCAGCGCGATCGCGCGCCCGGCTTTCGTGGTCTACAGCTTCGGGCAATTCGAAATCGAGCGCGCCAGCCAGCTCAGGCCCGAACTGGCGGCCAAGGCGAGCGATCCGGCCTACGCGCATGCGCCCTGGCTGGGACCGATCTACGTCGAATCACGACTGCCGCCGGACAAGGCGACCGCCGATGCCATCATCACCTCGACCATGAACGGTCTTGACGCGCTCAAGGACATGCCGCAGTACTACGCGGCGTGGCCCGGCGACGGATCGGCCGCGAGGAAGAAGGCCCGCACGGTCGAATCGCTCTGGGAAAAAGGAACGCTGCGGCCGGCGGTGGAAGCCATGCTGCGCCGTGCCGGGCTCGCCGAAGGCGATGGTCTGGTCCTGCCGATCATCGGCCAGGTTGCGCGCGGCACCGTCGTGGCCCGCAAATCGGACTTGGCGATACTCGGGATCATTCCGGGGCAAGCGCCCTGACCCGGCCGGCGCGCGCCGCCGGCTATTCCATACGGCGAGCCTGCGCCGGATTGGAAAATTCCATCTGCACGCCGGCCAGCTCGATCACGTCGCCGTGATTGAGCGGGTGCGCCGCCGAGCCGAGGTTCTGGCCGTTCACCAGCGGGAACACTTCACCTTCGACGTGGGCGACGAAATAGCCCGTTGGCCGGCGGGTGATGACGGCCACCTGGTGGCCCGGCCGGCCGACCGTGGTGAGTGCCTTGACCAAGGCAAGCTCGCGGCCGGCATTGGCGCCGGTGAGGATCTTGACCATGGCCGCGGCGGGCACCGGCGCCTCGGGCGCGCCGGGCGTGCGCACCTGGATCGTGCTGGGGCCGGGGCCGTAGAACTCGCGGCGCAGCGGCTGCGAGGTGTCGATGTCGACGCTGTTGTCGTCGTTGGACGCGCCGTCGAGCATGTAGCGCAGGCGGTACTTGCCGATCTCGACCGTGTCGCCGCTCTGCAGCAGGTGCTTCTTAATCGGCTGGCCGTTGACCGTGGTGCCGTTGGTGGAGCCCAGATCCTCGAGGTAGGTGTCATGGCCGTTGGCGATCATGACCGCGTGCTCGCCGCTGACCGCGAGATTGTCGATCACGACATCGTTGTGGGACCGACGGCCGATCGTCGTGCGATCCTTGCTGAGTGTCACCTCGCGCAGCACGACACCATCCAAGCTCAGGACCAGTTTCGGCATGTCCGCCCCTTCCCCCAACATCTTTGCGCTCCCATCTCTCACGAACGGATCTCTATACCTGACTATTTCGCATTCTGCCAGTACGCGCAAGAGGTGCCAATATCGCATCCCTTACGCGTTGCTGGTTCCCCGAAATGCGGCGTCCCGCCGCCGGCGCCGGCCGGCCGGGCGCCGCTTGCAACGGGGCTAGCCCGGGGGCGCAATGCCGTCGCCGCGCGGTTCCTCGTGCTCGTCAGTCGGATTTGCCGGACGGGGCGGCCGCGGCGCGGCCGGATCGGGGATCGGCTGGCGCAAGTTCTCGACCGTCGCCGGCCCCGGCGCATCGGCCAGCACCGATTCGGGGACGCCTTCGAGCGGCAGGATGGTTGCTGGCGCCGGCGTGCCGTCGACACGCACCAGGATCACCGAACAGTTGTCGCGCCCGCCGGCCTCGTTGGCGTTGTCGACCAGGCGGCGGGCGGCCTGGGCGATGTTGTCCTGGTCGGCCGCCACGAGGGCGTTGATCGCCTCGTCGCTGACCATCTCGGTGAGGCCGTCCGAGCACATGAGGATGATGTCGCCGGCCTCGAGTTCGTAGTCGTGCACTTCGGGCTCGAGCGTCGGCGAAGCGCCGACCGCCCGCGTCACGAGATTCTTGGCCGGCAGGACGCGCGCCTCGGCCTCGCTGATCATGCCGGCATCGAGCAGTTCCTGGGAAAACGAATGGTCGCGCGTCACCTGGCGCAAGGCGCCGGCACGGAACCGATACAGCCGCGAATCGCCGGCATGCGCCACCCAGAGGCGGCCGCCAAGAAACCACGCCACGACGGCGGTGGTGGCCATGCCCTCGTACACGCTGCTGTGGAGGGCGGCGCGGAAGATCTCGTCGTTGCGCGCCACCAGGGCATCGCGCAAGGCCTGCGACGGGTCGAAGTTGCCGTCCTCGCTGCGGTGGGCCTGCTCGAGCTCGGTGCCCAGGCCGCCCAGCAGGCTGCTCACCGCCATGGTCGAGGCCACTTCCCCGGCGTTGTAGCCGCCGAGGCCGTCGGCCAGGACAAAGAGACCGATATTGGGATCGGCCCCGACCGCGTCTTCATTGAGCGGACGCACCTTTCCCGGATGGCTCTTCAAGGCGAACCGCAGAGAGAGGTCCTGGATTTGCGACATGTCGATGACGCGGCGAAAGCGCGGCAGATTAGCCGAGTGGGGCGAATCACGCCCGGAATATCGGTATTTTCCCGGCTTTTCTGAACTGAAATCGCCGGAATTGAGGGGCGAGGCGGCGCGCCATGGCCTCCCGGACCCACCGCTCTGGCGCAACGCGGCGCGCCGGCGGCGGCACGAGTGCGTGCGGCAGACTGCGGACTGATGAAATGGTGCAACGCCGCACGCGGTCCGCCGGGCGCCCTTTGCGGGCCTTCGGCTGGCATCGGCGCCGGAGGTCGACGGGTTGGCCGCGGCGCCGCCGGTCGATCGGAGATCGCGCGGGCCTGGCGGCGGCCGCCTGCCTCTTACCGCTCCCGCCCCACCTACCTCCGCCCGCGTCCTACCTCCGCCCGCGTCCTACGGCCTCCCGCCGCTAACCGTCGCCCAAGGCTTACCGTCGCCCGCCGCTTACCGTCGCCCGCCGCTTACTGCCGACCGATCACTTCAAGGCGCTCTGCAGCAGCTTGCCCAGTTCGGAGGGGTTCTTGGTGGTGCGGATGCCGGCCGCTTCCATGGCGTCGAGCTTTTCCTGGGCGGTGCCCTTGCCGCCCGAGATGATGGCGCCGGCGTGGCCCATCCGCTTGCCCGGCGGCGCGGTGACGCCGGCGATGAAGCCGACGACGGGCTTTTTCATGTTGTCCTTGGCCCAAGCCGCAGCGACCTCCTCGTCGCCACCGCCGATCTCGCCGATCATGATGACCGCATCGGTCTGCGGATCATCGTTGAAGAGGCGCAGCACGTCGATGTGCTTGAGGCCGTTGACCGGATCGCCGCCGATGCCCACGGCGCTGGACTGGCCCAGGCCCATCTCGGTGAGCTGGCCGACCGCCTCGTAGGTCAGCGTGCCCGAGCGCGAGACCACGCCGATACGGCCCTTGCGGTGAATATGGCCCGGCATGATGCCGATCTTGATCTCTTCCGGGGTGATCAGGCCCGGGCAGTTCGGTCCGAGCAGGATGGTGCGCGAGTTGGCCTTGCGCATGCGATCGCGCACGACGATCATGTCGCGCACCGGGATGCCCTCGGTGATGCAGACGACCAGATCGAGTTCGGCCTCGACGGCTTCCCAGATGGCTTCGGCGGCACCGGCCGGCGGCACGTAGATCACCGAGGCATTGACCCCGGTCTGCCGCTTGGCTTCGCGCACGGTGGCGAAGATCGGAATGCCCTCGAAGTCTTCCCCGGCCTTTTTCGGATTGACCCCGGCCACGAAGCATTCGCGGCCCAGGGCATAGTCGCGGCAACCGCGGGTGTGGAACTGCCCGGTCTTGCCGGTGATGCCCTGCGTCACCACGCGGGTTCTCTTGTCGATCAGGATGCTCATGCTTGCGCTCCTCGGGAGACTGCGCCCGTCGCGGCGTCCGCGTGCCGGGTTGCCGCGACGACGCGCTGCGCCGCCTCGGCCATGGTATCGGCCGAGATGATCGGCAGCCCGGAATCGGCCAGCATCTTGCGGCCGATCGCCTCGTTGGTGCCCTTCATGCGCACGACCAGCGGCACCGCCAGCTTGACCGCACGGGAGGCGGCGATCACGCCCTCGGCGATGGTGTCGCACTTCATGATGCCGCCGAAGATGTTGACGAGGATGGCTTTCACGTGCGAGCTGCCCAGCATGATCTTGAACGCCTCGGTGACCTTCTCGGCGGTGGCGCCGCCGCCGACGTCGAGAAAATTGGCCGGCGTGCCGCCGTAGAGCTTGATCGTGTCCATGGTCGCCATGGCCAGGCCGGCGCCATTGACCAGGCAGCCGATGTCGCCGTCGAGCTGGATATAGGAGAGATCGAACTTCGAGGCGGCGATCTCGGCCGGGTCTTCCTCGTCGAGATCGCGCAAGGCGACCAGCTCCGGATGGCGGAACAGGGCGTTGGAGTCGAAATTGAACTTCGCATCCAGCGCGACGACGCGGCCGTCACCGGTGAGCACGAGCGGGTTGATCTCGGCGAGCGAGGCGTCGGTCTCCCAGAAAGCGCGGTGCAGGCCCTGCAGCGCGGCGCGGGCCTGCGCCAGGGCGGCCTGCGGGATGCCGATGGCGAGCGCCACCTTGTCGGCGTCGGCGTCGCCGAGCCCACTTGCCGGATCGATGGCGATGCGGTGGATCTTCTCCGGCGTGTGGGCGGCGACCTCCTCGATGTCCATGCCACCCTCGCTCGACGCCATCAGGCAGACCTTCTGCGTCGCCCGGTCGACCACCATGCCGACATAAAGCTCCTTGCGGATGTCGGCACCTTCCTCGATGAGCAGCCGGCGCACCTTCTGGCCATGCGGCCCGGTCTGGTGGGTGACCAGCTGCATGCCCAGGATGGCCTGGGCGTGCGCGCGCACCTCTTCGAGCGAGCGAGCCAGCTTGACGCCGCCGCCCTTGCCGCGCCCGCCGGCGTGGATCTGCGCCTTGACGACCCAGACCGGTCCGCCCAGGCGCTGCGCCACGGCGACCGCTTCCTCGACCGAGTAGGCCGGCTCGCCGCGCGGCACCGGCACCCCATAGCGGCGCAGGATGTCCTTGCCCTGGTATTCGTGGATCTTCATCGCTTGTCTCCTTCTTGCGGATCGGCGGCTCGTTGCCAGCGCGGGTAGAGTCGGGCCACGACCGG
>Ga0209698_10001106_pt1 | contig 30979 bp, 28 predicted proteins | sample LitLauG_LLR_2012_FD_187203 | JGI IMG/M metagenome (GOLD analysis project Ga0209698, IMG submission 187203) | Freshwater sediment microbial communities from Pennsylvania, USA - Little Laurel Run_MetaG_LLR_2012 (SPAdes) (version 2) | ecosystem: Environmental > Aquatic > Freshwater > Creek >... | reverse complement strand
GCAGGACGCCGGCGTCCTGCTGCAGCTCGAGGACGTGCACACCGACATCGGGCGCTACCGGATCCTGCACGGCATCGATCTCACCGTGCGGCGCGGCCGCGTGACCATGCTGCTCGGGCGCAACGGCGCCGGCAAGACCACCACGCTGCGCACCATCCTCGGCTTGTGGCCGGCGCGCCAGGGCCGCATCGAATTCGATGGCCGGTCGCTGCGGGCCCTGGCGACCCCGGACATCGCGCGGCTGGGCATCGCCTACGTGCCCGAAGGAATGGGCATCTTCGGGCGCCTGACGGTGCGCGAGAACCTGCTGCTGGCCACCGGCCCGCAGGGTTTCGACGCCGAGCGCCTGGAGCGCGTGCTGCAGCGCTTCCCCGCCCTGAAACTCAAGTGGGACGCGCAGGCCGGCCTGCTCTCGGGCGGGCAAAAGCAGATGCTGGCGGTCGGCCGGGCGATCATCGAGCCGCGCCGCCTGCTGGTGATCGACGAGCCGACCAAGGGCATGTCGCCGGCGATGGTCGACCAGTTCATCGCCGCGCTGCTGGCGCTCAAGGCCGAGCACAGCACGCTGCTGCTGGTCGAGCAGAACTTCCGCGTCGCCCAGGCCGTGGGCGACGATGTCGCGGTGGTCGACCAGGGGCGCATCGTGCATGCCGGCGCGATGGCCGAGCTGAACGAGGATCAGGATCTGCAGCAGCGGCTGCTCGGACTGAGCCTGGGAGCGAGCGACCGATGACGGATGCGGCGAAGCAGCGACCCGTATTGGAGCAAGGAATCGACCTGCGCGAGCGCTGGCAGGCCTGGGCGCCCTATGCGCTGACGCCGCTGCTCGCGCTGGCCGCGTTGCCGGCGATGGGCGCCGGCGCCTGGGTGACGCTGACCGTGGCCGGCCTGTCGATGGGCGTGATGCTGTTCCTCATGGCGGCCGGGCTCACGCTGATCTTCGGCCTGATGGACGTGCTCAATTTCGCCCATGCGGCCTTCATCACGATCGGGGCCTATGTCGCCGCGACGATCCTCGGTGCCCTGGGCGGCTGGACCGCACAGGACTCGCTGGCGCTCAACCTGGCGGCGCTCGGCGTCGCGCTCGCCGGGGCCGCCGTGGCCAGCGGCGCGGTCGGCTACGTGTTCGAGCGGCTGATCGTGCGCCGGGTGTACGGCGCGCCGCTGCGCCAGATCCTGATCACCGTCGGGGCCTTGATCGTGCTCGAGCAGCTGGTCATCGTGGTCTGGGGGCCGGACGCGATTCCCCTGCCCAAGCCGGCGGCGTTGCGCGGCAGCGTGTTCCTGGGCACGTCGCCGATCGAGACCTTCCGGCTGGTCGCGCTGGCCGTCGGACTGGCGGTCGCGGTGGGCATGCAGCTCGTGCTGACCCGGACCCGCATCGGCCTGCTGGTGCGCGCCGGGGTCGAGGACCGCGAGATGGTCGAGGCGCTGGGCTACCGCATCCGCACGCTGTTCATCGGGGTCTTCATCGCCGGGACCGCGCTGGCCGGCGTCGGCGGCATGATGTGGGGCCAGTACCAGGCGCTGGTGAACAGCCAGATCGGCGGCAGCATGACGGTGCTGGTGTTCATCATCCTGATCATCGGCGGGCTGGGTTCGGTCGGCGGCTGCTTCCTGGGCGCGATCCTGGTCGGCCTGACCAGCAACTACGTCGGCTTTCTCACGCCGCAGCTGGCGCTGGGCTCGAACATCCTGCTCATGGTCCTGGTCCTTCTCTGGCGACCGCGCGGCCTGCTGCCCGCGGCGGGGCACTGACATGGCGGCACCCGGCATCGGCACGGCCATGGCCGCGGCGCCGGCCAGGCCCGGCGCCTTGAGCGCCGTGCTCTCCGACAACCCGCCGGGACGGCGCCTGCTCAACGGCTTGATGCTGGCGATCCTGCTCGCGCTGCTCGCCGCGCCGTTTCTCTTTCCGGGCACCAAGGCGCTGGGCGTCGCGGCGCGGGTCTGCGTCTTCGCGGTGCTGGTCGGGAGCTACGACCTGATGCTGGGCTACACCGGCATCGTTTCGTTCGCGCACATGATGTTCTTCGGCATGGGGGCCTACGGGGTGGCGATCGCGCTGGCCAAGGGCGCCGCCGGCTGGGCCGCGGTCGCGCTGGGCGCCGGCAGCGCCGCGCTGCTGGCGATCGTGGTGGCGATCGGCATTGGCCTGCTCAGCCTGCGGGTGCGGGCGATCTTCTTCTCGATGATCACGCTGGCCGTGGCGAGCTTCGCGCAGATCGTCGCCACGCAGTGGCGCGACCTCACCGGCGGCGAGGACGGCCTCACCTTCTCGGTGCCCGAGGCCCTGCGTCCCGGGTTTCGCCTGCTCGAGGAACCGCTGCTGGGCGTGAAGCTCAACGGCACGGTGCTGACGTACTACCTCGTGCTGGCGGTCTGCGCGCTGCTCTTTCTCGCGCTGCTGCGCATCGTCAACTCGCCGTTCGGGCGGGTGCTGCAGGCGATCCGCGAGAACGAGTTCCGGGTCGAAGCCATGGGCTACCGGGTGGTGGCCTATCGCACGCTGGCCTTCGTGCTCGCCGCGGTGGCCGCCTCGCTCGCCGGCGGGCTGATGGCGCTGGTGCTGCGCTACGTCGGGCCGGATGCGACCCTGTCGTTCTCGCTGATGGTCGACGTGCTGCTGATGGTGGTGATCGGCGGCATGGGCACGATGTACGGTGCGGTGGTCGGTGCGCTGGTGGTGGTGGTCGCCGAGTATTACCTGCAGAACCTGCTGGGCGCGGCCAGCGCCGGCCTCTCTGGCATTCCCTTTGTCGCCGCGCTGTTCCACCCGGACCGCTGGCTGCTGTGGCTGGGGGTGCTGTTCGTGCTGATCGTGACGTTCTTTCCTCAGGGCATCGTCGGTCGCCTGCGGGAAATGTCCAAGTAAATTTATCGGTTATTTAAAAGGCGTCGTGCGGGCGCCAAAACCTAATAAAAATGCAGGGTTATGAAACCCGCTGCAAACGCCTATCCCGAAGGCACGAAAAAATGCGGGTCGATGCGCCAAATCGGGGCGTCCAGGCCTTCGAAAAAAACTGGGAAATTCACCTTAAGTGTTGTTTTCATGGCTGTTGTTTTTGGCCGACAGCGTAAGTCCCGGGTAAAGTTCGGCGCCTAGCCTCTCGCAGCTTTGTCGCACAAAAGGCGCCCAGCAATAAAGGCGTCCGGCAGTCTCAACTAGAAGCTTAAGAAGATCCCCAAAGGAGAGTCATCCATGAAGAAGTCCCTCGTTGCGCTGGCCGTATTCGGCGCATTCAGCGGGTTGGCCCAGGCCGACAACACCAGTGTGACGCTGTACGGCATCATTGACGCAGGCATCATGTCGGCCAGCAAGACCGCGGGCGGTGCCAACGGCCAGAACGAAGGTGGCAGAGTCCTCGGCTTCCAGGACGCGCAGCTCTTGCCCTCGATCTACGGCATCAAGGGCACGGAAGATCTGGGTGGCGGCTTGAAGGCTGGGTTCAACCTCGAAGGCGGTTTCGATACGCACAATGGCACGCACAATAGCCCGGGCGTGATCCAGACGAACATCTTCGGTCGCGAAGCCAAAGTCACTCTTGGTGGCGACTGGGGCACGGTCGGCGGCGGGCTGCAGGTCGACCCGGCCCTGATCGCGGCGATTGCGACGGAACCGCGCGGCATGACGGACTCGCTGAGCTCCCTCGAGTACTGGATCATCGCGACCGCCGGTACGACACCGCAAACGCTGACCGGGGGCATCTTTGATACCAACGCCGTGACCTATACGTACTCCGGCAACGGCCTCTACCTTGGCCTGTTGTACAGCTTCGGCGGCGTCGCCGGCTCGACCAGTTCGAATTCCGGTTATTCGTTGGGCGCCTCGTACGCGAATTCAGGCTTGGTCGTTTCGGCGGGTTATGCCGAATCGAAGGCGAACATCGCCGCGGCGGGTACCGCTCCCGCCTATAACGGCACCCAGGACAAGATCGACTTCATCGGTGTCGGCTACACGTTCGGTCCTTTCGCCGGCCGTCTGCAGTATCAAAACTTCAAGTCGGCCTACAGCCTGACCGGCGTCGCCGGCAGCGACATCAAGGACATCGGCCTCGGCTTGGACTGGTCGATGGGCGCCAATAAGCTCAACTTGTCGCTCTACCGTGCCAAGGACAGCGGCCCTGCGCCGGCTATCGTGCTGAACACGGGTGGCTCTGCACCGGCCAATCTTGGTGTGGTTCCCGGCGGCGGCGGCAAGACGACCGAAATCGCCCTGCTGGATACCTACAACCTGTCCAAGCGAACCTCGGTCTATGGCCAGATCGCGTCCGTCAAGTCGGACGCGATCACGTCGACTGGCGGCCCCGGCCTCAGCGCAACACTGGGTGGAATTTATACGGTTGCCGGCCTGACCAATGCAACCGACACTTCGACGTTGTTCATCGGTATCGGCGTACAGCACACGTTCTAAGCAAGACCCGAGTTGCCCGGCTGGCCACAGCCGGTTGGTTCTGGAAAAAAGAGCCCCGGAAAATGGGGCTCTTTTTTTGTCTGCGCCAAACGCGTCGAGCAGCGACGCGTTCCTCTGCAGATCGAACTTTCAGTGCAGATCGAACTGCACGCTTGCGCCATGTGCCGGCGCGGCGCCGTCCTTGGCCTCGCTGATGCGGGCCACCACCAGCGCCAGGCGGTCCTCGGTGATCTGGCCGCTGCTCCTGAGCCATTCCTTGGCGGTCGCGGCGCGCCGGTTGCCCAGGGCGATCAGGTCGTCGTCGGTCACGGTCTGGCGCGAGCGCAGCAGCGCTTCCATCTCCTGCGGCGTCGCGGCCGCCTTGGCTGCGCCGGCGGCCGCCTTGGGCGCGCCCGCGGCGGGTGGCGCAGCGGAGGACGCGGCGATCTCGGCCTGGTAGGCGCGGGCCAGCAAGGCGGGGCGCTCATCGGGCGTCACCTGGACCTCGGCCGCGGTGACCAGCGCGCCGCGCGCGGCGAGTTCCTTGCGCTTGAGGCCGCGCAGCAGCGCGTCGACCTTGGCGGCCTGCAGGGCGGGAAGGTCGGCCACCGGATCGGCGCGGCCCGAGATGTCGAGCTTGAGTCCGGGCCGCTCCTGCAGCGCCTTCGATAGCGAACCCAGCTTGCCCTCGGCCGCCGCGGCGATGGTGGCCTGCCCTGGGGCGAAGTCGATGAAGGAAAGCTCGTCGCCGCCGCCGAACAGGCTGCCCAGCAGGGCAAAGGGCGCCGTCACCGCCTTGGTGATCAGGTTGACCAGCACCTGGACGATGACCTTGCCGACGGAGAATTGCGGGTTGTCGAGCGAACCCTCGATCGGCAGGTTAAGGTCGATGACGCCGTTGCGATCCTTGAGCAGCGCGATGGCCAGCGTCACCGGCAGCGAGGTGGCGCTGGTGCTCTCGACCTTGTCGCCGAAGGTGAGCTGGTCGAGGACCAGGTGGTTGCCCGCCTTGAGCTGGCGTTTCTCGAGCTGGTAGTCGGCCTCGAAGGACAGCTTGCCGCGCTCTATGCGATAGCCGACGTATTTGCCGGAGTAGGGACTGAGGCCGGCCAGCTCCATGTCGTGCACGCTGGCCTTGATCTTCAGCGACGGATCGCGCAGCAGCGGGTTGATCGTGCCGGCGATGAGCAGCGGCGCGTCGTTCACTTTGCCCTGCAGGTCGACATCGGCCGCCGAACCGGCCTGCGAACTCAGTCCGGAGACGGTGCCATGCAGCTCCTGCAGCTCGGCGCTGTAGCGCGGCTTGATGAAGTTGTCGGTGTAGCGCACGTGGCCGTCATGGATGAGCAACTGGGCGATGCGGATGGGCGGCAACGGTGCCGTTGCGGCCGGCGATCCGGCGGGTCCGGCGGCCGGTGCGGCGGCCGTCGCGGGGTTCGGCGCGGGGGTCTGCCCGGTCTGGGCGGGCGTCGCCTCGGTGATGCTGCGCTTGGGCTCGACCTGCGCCTTGGCGATGTCCTGCAGGTTGAAGCGGCCGTTGGCATTGAGGATCACGCGCGCGTACAGCTTGTCGAGGGTCAGCTGCTCGATGCTCAGCGACAAGGGTTGCAGCACGAAGTGCAGGCCCTTCACGCCGAGCTGGTCCCAGGAAAGAAAATCGCCGGCGTTCACGGCGTCGATGGTTGCCAGCCTGGGCAGTGCAAGGTCGCCCTGGAAATCGGCCTGCAGCGGCCGGCCCGCCTCCTGGGCCACGCTGAGCCGGCCCTTGCCAGCCAGCGCGGCGCGCGTCACGCGCAGGTTGACGCGATCGGCGAACAAGGGCTGCAGCGGCAAGAGGTCGAAATCGGCCAGATCGAGCGCCAGGTCGGCCTTGAGCGGGGCCGCCGCGAAATCGCCGGCGACGCCGATGCGGCCGCGGCCGTTCACGGTGAGCGCGGCCTCGAGGCGGCCGGCCGGATATTCGGCCTGCGCAATGGCCAGCTCGAGCGCGGCGAACTTGAGCGGCCCGGAGACCTTCGGCAGCGTAGCCTCGACGCCGCGCAGCGCAACCGTGCCGGCGGCCTTGAGCCGCGGCGCCTGGCCCTTGGGCAGCTGGGCGGCGACGTGCAGACGCATCGACAGGTGCGCGCCGTGCAGCTGCGCCGGCAGGTCGGGCGGCAGGTATTCGACGAAGCGCAGCAGGTCGACGTCGGCCAGGTCGAGATCGACGCTGGCCTCGGGCGTCGGGGCGAAGGGCAGGGTCTTGCCATGGATGTCGAGCGGCGCGCCGTCGACCACCGCCTTGAGCAGCGGCTCGACATAGATTTCTTCCTCGGCAGGGAAGGTGGAGACGAAGGGCACGCCGAGCGCCAGGCCGGTCACCGCGTGCTGCGCCTGCTTGGCGCGGTCGTCGAATTCGAGCCGGCCGCCATCCACGCGGATGTTGTGCACGGCGAAGCGCGGCGGCGCCGCGACGGCCGGCGCCGGCGGCTTGTTCCTGGCCGCCTCGTCGAGCGCGGCGACCATGTCGTCGGTGCTGTAGCGGCCGGGCGCGAGGCGCACGAAATGCACGAAGGGCGCGACCAGGTGCAGCTCGCTGACCACCGGCGCGCGCTGCGCCAGCGAAGCCCACGACAGCCGGGTCTCGAGGCGCTCGAAGGAGGCGAACACGGTCTTGCCATCGGGCTCCATGAGCTGCACGCCCTGCAGCGCGAATTCGAGGGTCAGCGGGTGGATCTCGACCTGGGCGACATGCAGCGTGCGGTGCAGGGTTTCGCCGGCGATGCGCTGGGCCTGGTCGCGCACGATGCCGGGCAGCGCGTAGCGCGCGAAGAGCAGCAGCGCCGCGACCAGCAGCACGAGTGCGGCCAGCGCGTAGAGCGGCCAGCGCCAGCGCCGGCGCGGCGCGGCGGACACGGCGGCGGACACGGCGCCGCCCCCGGCGGTCGCCGGCGCGTCTTGCGGTCGCGCGGTCTGCTCGCTCATGGCCTGTTCCCTCGTTCTGCCGCGCGCGGCGGCCTGACGGTTGGCCGCGGCGCGGCCAGTTGCGGCGCCGCCTTCGCGTGCGCGGCCGAGCGCGGCCCGCCGCCGCTCAGGCATCCAGGTCGAAGCCGTCCTCGACCTGCTCGGCGGCGCGCAGCACGGCGCGCGCCTTGGCCTCGGTCTCGCGCCATTCCATCTCGGGCACGGAATCGGCGACGATGCCGGCGGCGGCCTGCACGTACAGCGTGTTGCCCTTGACGATGCCGGTACGGATGGCGATGGCCAGGTCCATGTCGCCGCCAAAGCTCAGGTAGCCGACCGCGCCGCCGTAGATGCCGCGCTTGACCGGCTCGAGCTCGTCGATGATCTCCATGGCCCGCACCTTGGGCGCGCCCGACAGGGTGCCGGCCGGGAAGGTGGCGCGCAGCACGTCGAAGTTGGTCAGGCCGGGCTGCAGGCTGCCCTCGACGTGGCTCACCAGGTGCATGACGTGCGAATAGCGCTCGATCGCCATCTGCTCGCTGACCCGCACGCTGCCGATCTTGGCGATGCGCCCGATGTCGTTGCGCGCCAGATCGATCAGCATGAGGTGCTCGGCGCGCTCCTTGGGATCGGCGAGCAGCTCGGCGGCCAGGCTGGCATCCTGTTCCGGCGTGGTGCCGCGCGGCCGCGTGCCGGCCAGCGGCCGGATGGCGACCCGGCGTTCGCCGCCGCGCTCCTCGGAGCGCACCAGGATCTCCGGCGAGGCGCCCACGACATGGCTGTCGCCGAAATCGTAGTAGTACATGTACGGCGAGGGATTGAGCGTGCGCAGCGCGCGATACAGCGACAGCGGCGAATCGGCGAACTGCTTGCGGATGCGCTGGCCGATCTGCACCTGGAAGACGTCGCCGGCGACGATGTATTCCTTGGCCCGCGCCACCGCGGCCAGGTAGGCGTCCTTGGCGAAATCGCGCTCTTCGGGGCGGCGCACGCTGGCCCGCGTATGGGGCGGCTCGGCGGGGCGCAGCAGGCGCGCCTTGAGCTCGCGCAGGCGGGCGCGGGCCTTCTGGTAGCCCTCGGGCTGCTTCGGGTCGGCGTAGACGATGAGGTAGACGCGGCCGCTCAGATTGTCGACCACCGCCAGTTCCTCGGTGAGCAGCAGCTGGATGTCCGGCAGGCCGAGCTCGTCGGGCGGCGTGCGGGCCAGCCGGTGCTCGAACAGGCGCACCGTGTCGTAGCCGAAATACCCGGCGAGGCCGCCGCAGAACTTGGGCAAGCCCGAGCGCAACGCGACGCGGAACTGCGCGGCATAGTGCTCGATGAAGCGCAGCGGATCGCCCTGATCGGTCTGGACCACGCGGCCGTCGGTGAGCACCTCGGTGCGGTGCGGGCCGCCGGCCTGGATGAAGCTGCGCAGCAGCGTGCGCGCCGGCAGGCCGATGAAGGAATAGCGGCCGAAGCGCTCGCCGCCGACCACCGATTCGAGCAGGAAGGAATTGGCGCTGTCGGCCTGGCTGCGCACCAGCTTGAGATAGAGCGACAGCGGGGTGTCGAGGTCGGCGAAGGTCTCGGCGATGAGCGCGATGCGGTTGTACCCCTGCGCGGCGAGCGCCTGGAACTCGATCTCGGTCATGGCCGGGCGCCCATTGCCGTCGCATCGGGCCGCGACGGCGGCGAAGCCAACCGGCCTTGCAGGATCCATTGCGCCGCATCGATCAGGCGGGCAAAGATGCCGGCCACGCCGGGCATGCCCAGCAAGGACTGCACCGGCTCGCCCTCGTTGTAGCCGGTCTCGACCAGCAGGGTGCGGCTGCCCGCGGCGTGCGCGGCCTGCACGTCGTTGGCCGAGTCGCCGATCAGCAGCGCCTCGGCGGGCGCCACGCCCAGCCGGGCGCAGGCCTCGAGGATGACATCCGGATGCGGCTTGCGCCGGGCGACGTGGTCGCCCGCCACGGCGGTGTCGAGCCGCGCCAGCAGCCCGGTACGCTCGAGCAACGGCAGGGTGAATTCGGCCGGCTTGTTGGTGACGCAGGCCAGGCGCAATCCGGCGCCGCGCAGGGCGTCGAGGGCCTCGGGCACCTGGTCGAAGACCAGCGAGCGCGTGCCGTTGGCGACCCGGTAATGGCTCTCGAAGGAGGCCTTGGCGCGCGCGAAGCGCGCCTCATCGAGCGCGCCGTTCAGGTCGTCGGTGAGGGCGCGGTGCACCAGCCGATCGGTGCCCTTGCCGACGAATTGCGCGACGCGCGCCACGGCCAGTTCCGGCAGGCCGAACTCGGCGCGCATGAGATTGGCGGCGAGCGCCAGGTCGGGCGCGGTCTCGAGCAGCGTGCCGTCGAGGTCGACCAGGACGGCACGCAGCGGCCGCGCCGGCGCGGCGCCGCTCATGCGTGGGCGCGCGCGCCGACCGCCTGGTCGATCGCGCGGCGCATGGCGGTGATGGTATCGGCGTAGCTGGGCGATCCGAAGATGGCCGAACCGGCGACGAAGGTGTCGGCGCCGGCCGCGGCGATGGCGCCGATGTTGTCGACCTTGACCCCGCCGTCGATCTCGAGCAGGACGTTGCGCCCCGATTCGCGCGCGTAGGCATCGAGGCGCGCACGTGCGGCACGCAGCTTGTTCAGGGTCTCGGGGATGAAGCCCTGGCCGCCGAAGCCGGGATTGACCGACATGAGCAGCACGAGATCGATCTTGTCCAGGACATGATTGAGGTGATCGAGCGGCGTCGCCGGATTGAACACCAGGCCGGCCTTGCAGCCGTGGTCGCGGATCATGGCCAGCGTGCGATCGACGTGGCGCGAGGCCTCGGGGTGGAAGGTGATGGAGTTGGCGCCCGCCTTGGCGAACATCGGGACCAGGGCGTCGACCGGCTCGACCATCAGGTGCACGTCGATCGGCGCGCTGACATGCGGCCGGATCGCCTCGCAGACCAGCGGCCCGATCGTGAGATTGGGCACATAATGGTTGTCCATCACGTCAAAATGTATCCAGTCGGCGCCGGCCTCGATGACCGCACGGACCTCCTCGCCCAGGCGGGAGAAATCCGCGGACAGGATCGACGGCGCGATGCGGAAGCTGGGTGTCATGAAGGACGCTTTCCCGGATCGGCACCGCGGCAATGCCCCGCGGCGCCCCGATAAGAGTGCGATGATTCGGCCTGGGTCGCCGGCCAGACAGCCACCCGGGCCACGCAGGCCGCGGCGGACCGGCAGCCATGGCCGGCCGACTTGGCCGGCAAACCGTCATTTTAGTACGACTCCCACGACGGGCAAGGAAAGGTTCATGGATATCGAAGCACGCTTCCCGCCGCTTGCCGGATCGCCCGCACGGGTGGCCGCCCGGCGGCACCGCGCGCCGGGCCAGGCCGCGCGCGGCGCCGGCACCGCGCGCGGTTGCGGCCACTGGGCGAAGGTGCGCCGATGAGCCAGCCGCAGTTTTCGGTGCGCGTGCAGGTGCGCTTCGTGGCCGAACAGTCCGACCCGGCGGCCGATGTCTACCTGTTCGCCTACACGATCCGCGTGCAGAACACCGGCGATGTCGCGGCGCAGCTGCTGTCGCGGCACTGGATCATCACCGACGGCAACGGCAAGGTCGAAGAGGTGCGCGGCCCGGGCGTGGTCGGCGAGCAGCCGCGCCTGGCCCCGGGCGAGGCCTTCGAGTACACCAGCGGCTGCCCGCTCACCACGCCGGTGGGCACCATGCGCGGCAGCTATCAATGCGCGGCCGAGGACGGCACGGCCTTCGAGGTGCCGATCCCCGAGTTCGTGCTGTCGATCCCGCGCGTGCTGCATTGAGCTTGCGCGCGGCGATCGTCATGGCGGCCGGGGCCGTCCTGGCGAGCGCCGTGCTGGGCGGCTGCCAGAGCGTGCCCATGCCGGGCGCGCTTGCCAAGGCCGAGCCGGGCGCTGCGTCGCCGAGCGCGTCGCCGAGCGGGTCGGCGGCCGCGTCACCGGTCGCTGCGGCGGGCCCGGCCGCGACCCCGCGCAACGCGGCCACCGAGGCGGCGCCGCCTTTTTCCGGTCCCTTGCCGCTGGCGCTGCTCGAGCCTGCGCCGGCCGCGCCGGCGCAGGCGGCGGTGCGCGTGCGCTTCGAGCGCGAAGCGGGCGCCGGCGGCGCGACCATCCTGCCCCAGGTCGACGAGGCCGACTGGCTGGCCGGATGGCCGGCCTGGCTCGCCTCGTGCGGCGCGCTGACGGCGCCGCGCCGGCCGCACCATCAGGCCTGGGAACAACCGTGCGCCCGCGCGCAGGCGCTGCGGCCGCAGCGCGGCGCGCAGGTACGCGAATTTTTCGCCACCCACCTGGAGGTGTACCGGGTGGTCGCGCTCGACGGCCCGCAGTCCGACGCGCGCGACACGGGCCTCGTCACCGGCTACTACGAGCCCGAGCTCGAGGGCCGGCGCACGCGCGCCGAACCGTACACGGTACCGATCTACCGGCTGCCGCCGACAATCCCCAGCGCACCGCGCGCGCAGCTCGAAGCCTCGGGGCAGTTGCGCGGCCAGGAACTGCTCTGGCTGCGCGATCCGGTCGAGGCCTTCTTCCTCGAGGTGCAGGGCTCCGGCCGCGTGCAGCTCGAGTCCGGCGAGTGGGTGCGCGTGGCCTACGCCGGGACCAATGGCCAGCCCTATCGTTCGATCGGACGCTGGCTGATCGAACAGGGCGAACTGCCCGCCGCGCAGGTCTCGATGGCCGCCATCGCGGCCTGGGCGCGGGCCCATCCGCAGCGCCTGCGCGAGCTGCTCGACCAGAACCCGCGTGTCGTGTTCTTCCGCGAGCAGCCCCTGGCGGGCGCCGACCGCGGGCCGATCGGCACCCTGGGCGTGGTCTTGACGCCCGGCGTATCGGTGGCGGTCGATCCGGCCTACCTGCCGCTGGGCGCGCCGCTGCTGCTGAGCATCGCCGATCCGGGGCCGCCGGGCGGCACGCGGCGCGCCGCAGCGGGCGATCCGGCGAGCGGAAACAACGCGGGCAACAACGACGGCGACGACGCCCGCATGCCGGCACGCCTGGCCTTGGCCCAGGACACCGGCGGCGCGATCCGCGGCCCGCTGCGCATCGACTGGTACTGGGGCGAAGGCCGCGCCGCCGGCGAGATTGCCGGACGGCAAAGGGCACAGGCCGCGGTGCGCCTGCTGGTGCCGCGCGGCGTGGCGCCGGCCAGCCTGATCGAATGATCGGTCGCGGCGCGCGGCCGCGCAGGAGCCGCGCTACTGGGCCTTGGAGGGATGGTTCGCCTCGGCCATCATGCGTTCGATGCGATCCACGGGAATCATGCCCGGCGCGCGCCGCCCGTCGGTGAAAAGAATGGTCGGCGTGCCGGTGATATGCAGCTTCTGGCCCAGCGCGAGGATCTCGGCCAGCGGATCCTTGCACGATTCGGGCGCGAATTCGAGGTGGCGACCCTCGAGCATGACCTGGGCCCACGCGGCACCGCGATCGGGCGCGCACCAGATGGACTTGGATTTCGGGTAGGAATCGTCGGGCGCCAGAACGTCGCGCGACAGGATCGGGTAGAGAAAGGTGTAGATGGTCGCGTTGTTCAGCGTGGCGATGTCCTTTTCGAAGCGCTTGCAGTACGGGCAGTTCGGATCCTCGAAGACGGCCAGCAGGCGCGAGCCGTCGCCGCGCACGGTCTTCACGGCGAGCTGGAACGGCAGGGTCTTGAAATCGACGCGGAAGGCGTCTTCCTTGCGCTGCGCCGTCAGGTTCTCGGAGGTGCGCAGGTCGAAGGCATTGCCGACCACGGCATAGTTGGCGCGCTCGTCGACGTAGAAGAATTCGCCATCGGCGATGACCTCATACAGGCCGAAGGGCGTGCGGCAGATCGAGGTGACATTGCCCAGGCGGCGCGAAAGCCGGTCGCGCAGCAGCGCGGCGGTTGCCGGCGGCACCGGCATCAGCGCGTTCTGGCCGGCCGCACCCATCGACGTGGGGCAAGGCTGGGCCGGCAGCGGCGCGCTGTCGGCCGCCGCCGGGGCGGCGAGGCCCGGCGCCCCGGCCTGGACGGCGGGCGTGTCGTCCGACCCGGCCGGTTGGGCCTGCACCGCCACCAGCGGCAGCGCGCCGAGCAACCCGGCGGCAAGAAGCGACAGCAAGCGGCCGGGCGCACGATGAGCGGTGCGCCGTGCGCCTTGCGCGCCGCGGCGCTCCGGAAACGTATACAGGGCTTTCACGAAGGCACTTCCTTTCCTGCATGCCGCAGCGGCATGCGCAGTTGCCGTCCGGCGCACCAGCGGCGCGCGGCGGAGCGACGTAGCCAGAGCATACGGCGTCGCGGCGGCGCCGCTTGACGCCGATCGGTCAGCCCATCGCATGGCGCACCAGGGCGTGCTTGAGCGGTACCAGCGCATCGACCGCCGTAAGGCCCATATTGCGCAGGCGGCGCAGCCGTCGATCGGGCGATGCGAACAGGTGGGCCAGCGCCCCGACCGTGCCGCGCATGAGCGCGATGGGCTCGGCGCGCGCCCGCTCGTAGCGGCGCAGCCAGACGATATCGCCCAGCGGACGCCAGGGTTCGCGGGCGAGCAGCAGGCGCAGGAAATCGGCGACGTCTTGCAGGCCGAGGTTCAGGCCCTGGCCGGCAAGCGGATGCACGACGTGGGCCGCATCGCCCAGCAGGGCCAGGCCCGGGCGCACGAGGTGATCGACCGCGACCCGGTGCAGATCGAAGGCGTGCCGCGGGCCCAGCGCGGCGAGCTCACCGACGACGAACTGCGTGCGGCGCGCCACGCGCGCGGCGAATGAAACGTCATCCAGGGCCTGCAGCGAGGGCAGCAGCGCGTGCGGCGCCGACCAGACCAGCGAGACCCGATCGCCCGGCAGGGGCAGGAGGGCGATCACGCCCTCGTCGCCGGCGAACCATTGATATGCCACCCCATGATGCGGCCGTGCGCAGCGGAAATTGGCGACCAGCGCGGTCTGGCCATAGCTTTGCGAGTGCGCACCGATGCCCGCGGCGGCGCGGACTGCCGAACCCTTGCCGTCGGCGCCCAGCAGCAGGGCGCAATCGATGCGGCTGCCGTCATCAAGGTGGACATGGACGCGGCCCGCGGAAAAATCGGCGGCCTGGAATCCGGCAGCATGGCGCCGGATTCCAGGCGCCATCGAGCAGGCCAGCCACAGGGCGCGCTGCAGCGAACGTTCTTCGCAGATCGTCGCCAGGCTCTCGACGCCGACCGCGCGCGCGTCAAAGCGCAGGCGCCCGCCGTCGTCGCCGTGGATCTCCATGCGGGCAACCGGGCGGGTGCGCGCCGCGGGAACCTGGGGCCAGACACGCTGGGCGAGCAGCAAGGCCCTGGCGGCCGGCGCGATGGCGTAGATGCGCGCGTCGTATGAAGCTTCCGCGGAAGCTTCCGCGCGAGCATCCGCGGGAGCATTCACGGAAGCATCCGCGAGTGCATCGGCGGAATCAATCGCGAGCGGCGCGCGGTCGTTGTCGGCGTTGCGCGGCGCCGGGCCGATGAGCGCAACCGAGAGGCCGGCCTGCGCGCAGCCGAGCGCCGCGGACAGACCGACGATGCCCGTGCCGACCACGGCAAGCTGCGGCGCGCCCCAGGGAACGAGCTGGTCGCCAGGCGGCACGGTAGCCACCGGCGACACAATGCGGGTCGACATGTTGCGCGGTCCTCGCCCGACCGGAAAGGCCGGGGACGCAGCCATTATAGAGAGGGTCGCGTGATAAACTTTCGGTGCTGGTTCGCTCCGCCCGGCTCCGGTATTCCCGCGCACTCCTCGCCGCCTTTCATCCCCGAATCTCCTGTATTTCGCATGGGTACATCCCCTACCCTCGACGCTGTCGCACCGCACGCCACAGCGCCGGCGGGCCAATCGGCGGCAGTCGTGCGCGACGCGTCATGGCAGGCGGCGATCGATGCCCTGCGCGCCCTCGATGCGGTGCTGGTGGCGCATTACTACGTCGATGGTGCGCTGCAGGACCTGGCCGACGAGACCGGTGGTTGTGTCGGCGATTCGCTCGAGATGGCGCGCTTCGGGCGCGACCACGCGGCACGCACACTGGTGGTCGCCGGAGTGCGGTTCATGGGCGAGACCGCGAAGATCCTCAGCCCCGACAAGCGCGTGCTCATGCCGACGCTCGAGGCCACCTGCTCGCTCGACCTGGGCTGCCCGATCGACGAATTCGATGCGTTCTGCAATGCGCATCCGGACCGCACGGTCGTGGTGTACGCCAATACCAGCGCGGCGGTGAAAGCGCGCGCCGACTGGGTCACCACCTCGAGCACAGGGCTGGCGATCGTGCGCCACCTGAACGAGCAGGGCCGGAAGATCCTCTGGGCACCCGACGTGCACCTGGGCCGCTACCTGCAGCAGCAGACCGGCGCCGACATGCTGCTGTGGAACGGCAGTTGCATCGTGCACGACGAGTTCAAGGCGATCGAGCTCGACCTGCTGCGCCATGAATACCCGGAGGCGCGCGTGCTGGTCCATCCCGAATCGCCGCTGGCCGTGATCGCGCAGGCCGACGTGGTGGGCTCGACGACCCAGCTGCTGCAGGCCGCGGCGCGCCTGCCGGCGCGCCAGTTCATCGTCGCCACCGACAACGGCATCCTGCACAAGATGCGCCAGGCGCAGCCGGACAAGGTCTTTCTCGAGGCGCCGACCTCGGGCCAGGGGGCGACCTGCAAGAGCTGCGCCCACTGCCCATGGATGGCGATGAACCAGCTCGACCGGCTTGTTGCCACGCTGCAAGGCGCGCTGCGCGGCCCGTCGGCACAGGAGATCCACGTCGACCCGGCACTCGGACGGCGCGCCAAGCAGCCGATCGACCGCATGCTGGCCTTTGCCGCCGCGCAGCGGATCGGCAAGCCGGAATTTGCCGTGCAGGGTTCGCAGGGCATGGGGCCGGCTTGACCAACGGCGCGCCGAACGCAGCAGCGGCCGCTATTCCCTGGCCAGCAGACCTGGCCGCCGCGCTGGCGGCAAACGTGCAGGCCGCCCTGGCCGAAGACGTCGGTGCCGGCGACTGCACCGGGCGCCTCCTCGATCCCGCGACCCAGGTCGAGGCGCGGCTGATCGTGCGCGAGGCCGCGGTGCTGTGCGGCCGGCCCTGGTTCGATGGCGTGCTCGAGGCGGTCGATCCGGCCTTGCAGGCCCGCTGGCCCTACGCGGAGGGGGCGCTCCTGGCGGCCGGGGCCGAGGTCTGCCGGATCCGTGGCCCGGCACGCAGCCTGCTCACCGCCGAACGCCCGGCGATGAACTTCCTGCAACTGCTGTCGGGCGTGGCCAGCGCCACGCGGGCCTACGTGGATGTGCTGGCCGCGGTGCCGGGCAACCGCGCGCGCATCCTCGACACGCGCAAGACCCTGCCCGGATTGCGCCTGGCGCAGAAGTACGCCGTGCGGGTGGGCGGCGGCGACAACCAGCGCATGGGCCTGTACGACGCCATCCTGATCAAGGAGAACCACATCGCGGCGGCCGGCAGCATCGCGGCGGCACTGCGCGATGCCGCGGCCCAGGGCGTGCCGGTGCAGATCGAGGTCGAATCGGTGGCCCAGATGGAAGAGGCGCTGCAGGCTGGTGCGCGCTCGATCCTGCTCGACAATTTCGACCTGGACGCGCTGCGTGCCGCAGTGCGGGCCAATGCCGGCCGCGCCGTGCTCGAGGCTTCGGGCGGCGTCACGCTGGCGACGGTGGGGCGGATTGCGGCGACCGGGGTCGATCGGATCTCGGTCGGCAGCCTGACCAAGGACGTGCGGGCGGTCGATTTCTCGATGCGGGTGGTGACGCAGTGCTGAGCGGCACGATGCGAGCGCTGAGCCGTGCGCCGCGCCGCGAGCGCCGCGCCGCTCAGCCGTTGGATGCGAAGCCGCCGCGCGGCGAGAGCACCGTCGGCCGGGCCTCGGCCGCGGCCTGCGGCCAGTCGAGCGAATAGTGCAGGCCGCGGCTTTCATGGCGCGTCATGGCGCTGGCCACGATGAGCGAGGCGACATCGACCAGGTTGCGCAGCTCGAGCAGGTCGCGCGTGACATGGAAGCTCGCGTAGTACTCGTTGATCTCCTCACGCAGCAGCTGGATGCGCCGCGCCGCGCGCTCCAGGCGCTTGGTCGTGCGCACCACGCCGACGTAGTTCCACATGCAGCGGCGCAGTTCGTCCCAGTTGTGGGCGATGACCACGTCTTCGTCGCTGTCGCGCACGCGGCTGTCGTCCCAGCCCGGCACGCCGACAAAACCCGGCGGCTTGCGCTGGCGGATGTCGGCCGCGACGGCGCTGCCGATCACCACGCATTCGAGCAGGGAGTTGGACGCCAGGCGGTTGGCGCCGTGCAGGCCGGTGCAGGCCACCTCGCCGGCGGCATAGAGCCCGGGCAGGTCGGTATGACCGGAGACATCGGTGACGACGCCGCCGCAGGTGTAGTGCGCCGCCGGCACCACTGGGATGGGTTCGCGCGTGATGTCGATGCCGAAACCGCGGCAGGTGGCCAGGATGGTCGGGAAGTGTTCCTGCAGGAAGGCTTCGCCCAGGTGGCGCACGTCGAGGTGGACGAAATCGAGGCCCAGGCGCTTCATCTCGAAGTCGATGCTGCGCGCGACGATGTCGCGCGGCGCGAGTTCGGCGCGTTCGTCGTGCTCGGGCATGAAGCGGCGGCCGGCCTCGGCCCCGGCGGAGGGCGGCAGGCGCAGCAGCCCGCCCTCGCCGCGCACCGCCTCGCTGATGAGGAAGGACTTGGCGTAGGGGTGATAGAGGCAGGTCGGATGGAACTGGATGAATTCCATGTTGGCGATGCGGCAGCCCGCGCGCCAGGCCATGGCGATGCCGTCGCCGGTGGCGCAGTCCGGATTGGTCGTGTACAGGTAGACCTTGCCGGCGCCGCCGTTGGCCAGCACCACCTGGCGCGCCGCCACCGACCGCACCGGGCCGTTGGCCACTGACTGCACGTACAGGCCGGCACAGCGCCCTTCCATGACGATGAGGTCGACCGCCATGTGCTGCTCGAGCAGCGTGATGTTGGGGTGGGTGCGCACCTTGGCGCCGAGCGCGGTCTGGATGGCATGGCCGGTGAGGTCCGCGGCATGGAAGATGCGGCGCCGGCTGTGCCCGCCTTCGCGCGTGAGATGCAGGCCCAGGGCGTTGTGCTCGTCGGGCGTGAAGGCGACGCCCTGCCCGATCAGCCACTGCACGGCCTCGGCGCCATGCTCCAGGATGAATCGCGTGGCCTTTTCGTCGCACAGCCCGGCCCCGGCGACCAGGGTGTCGCGCACGTGCTCTTCGACGCTGTCGGCCGGGTCGACCACCGCGGCGATGCCGCCCTGCGCCCAGTCGCTGGCCCCGGCGCCCAGGTTCTGCTTGTCGATCAGCAGGATGCGGTGCTCATCGGCCAGGTGCAAGGCGGTGGACAGCCCGGCCAGGCCGGTGCCGACGATGACGACATCGTATTTGGACTCCATGGGCGGATTGTAATTGCGCCACAGGACCGACTACGACGGGGGCAGGGATTTGGCTATACTTGTGGGCTTTTCGCGGGGCGCGGCAGGGATTGCGTGCCGCGCGCAAGGCGGCCCGGATTGCTGCGATGCACGCGGCGTGCTCCGGGCCCGGCGGTTGCAGCAGGAATGGCCAAGTAGCTCAGTCGGTAGAGCAGAGGACTGAAAATCCTTGTGTCGGTGGTTCGATTCCGCCCTTGGCCACCATCGATTTGCCTCGCGTCGGCGAGGCAAAATCGATACAAGGGCGATTCCGCCCTTGGCCACCATTTCCCACGCCTTCCCTATATCACCGTCGACCCCGTCTCCAGCAGCGACTTGAGGTTGGAGAGGATCTTCGGCCAGCCGCCCGATACCGCGCCGATCAGCTCCGAGGGTTCGCGATCGATGGTGTGCGTGATGGCGAGCTTGACCGCCGCGCCATTCGGTTCGAGTTCCATCGTGCAGGTCGAGTCGCCTTCGGCCGCGAGCTCGGGCCGGTTCTGGTGGCGCCAGCGGATCACCAGGCGGCGCGGCGGCGCGGCCTCGAGGATCTCGCCGGCGTCGAACACGCGGCCGTCGCTGGAAACGAGCTGCCATGGCGACCCTGCCGTCCAGGCGCTCTCGCAATGCATGCCGAACCAGTACTGCTTCATGAACTCGGCGTCGGTCAGCGCCGACCAGAGCTTTTCCGGCGTGGTGCGGATGTAGGTCACGTAGACGAAGGTCGATCTAGCCATGGTCCCTCTCCAGTCTTCGTTTCAGATTGTCCAGCGCCTTGAGGCGCGGCCGTTCGAACTTGGCGATCCAGCGTTCGTAGATCTGCTGCAGCGGCACCGGGTTGAGGAAGTGCAGCTTCTCGCGACCGCGCCGCACCGTGGCGACGAGGTTTGCCGCTTCGAGCTGGTCCAGGTGCTGCGTCACCCCCTGTCGGGTCATGTCGAGGTGCTCGCACAGTTCATTGAGCGTGCGGCCGTCGTGCGCATGGAGCAGATCGAGCAGCTTGCGCCGGCTCGGATCGGCGAGGGCCTTGAAGAGCAGGTCGGGGTCATGCGCGGGCTTGGCCATGCCGGATTGTATGCAAGCAAGCGCTTGCGCGTAGCATAGGCAATTGCTTGCTTGCCTGTCAAGCGTCTCCGGCCGGCGTCCATCCCGCGCGCGGGCCGGTTCAGGCGAGGTCGGCCGTCTGCGGGTGCAAGCGCCGCGCGTAGCGGTCGAATTCGGCGGGCGGCAGCGCCGGGGCGAACAAGTAGCCCTGCCCTTCGTCGCAGCCCCAGGCGCCCAGCATGGCCGCCTGCTCCTCGGTCTCGACGCCTTCTGCGACCACGCGCAGCCCAAGGGTCTGGGCCAGCCCGAGGATGGCGATGGCGATCGCGCGCGAGCCCGGCGAGGTGACGATGTCCTTGACGAAGCTGCGGTCGATCTTCATCACGTCGAGCGGCAGCTCCTTCAGGTAGGAAAGCGAGGAATAGCCGGTGCCGAAGTCGTCGAGCACAATGCGAAAGCCCTCGTTGCGCAGCCGTTCGAGCGCGCCCACGCTCTGGCTGCGGTCCTCGACCAGGACGCTTTCGGTGATCTCGAATTCGATGTCGTGCACGTTCACCCCGTGCGAGGCGACGATGCCGGCCAGCCGCTCGACCAGTTCGGGATCGCGCAGCTGGCCCGCGGAAAGGTTGACCGAGATCGGGCAGGACGGGGCGGGGCCGCGCATGCGTGCCGCAAGGTATGCGCAGCACTGTTGCAGGACGCCGTCGGTGAGCGCGCCGATCAAGCCGATCTCCTCGGCGAGCGCGATGAACTCGACCGGGGACACGGCGCCGCGCGTCGGGTGGCACCAGCGGGCCAGCGCTTCGGCACCGACCACCACGCGGTCGGCAAGGCGTATCCGGGGCTGAAGATGGACGCGGATTTCGCCCCGGGCGACCGCCAGGCGTAGATCCTCCTCCAGCGACAAGGTGGCGACGGCGCTCTGGCGCATCGCGTCCTCGAAGCGCACGGCCCGGCCGCGGCCCTGGGCCTTGGCCTGGTACAGGGCAGTGTCGGCGTTGCGGATCAGCTCTTCGCGGCTGGCACCGTCCTGCGGGCTGACCGCGATGCCGACGCTGGCGCTGACGTGCACGCGGGTGTTGCCGATGCGGTAGGGCGCCGACAGCGCCGCGATGATCTCCTTGCCCAGGGCATGAGGGTCGAGCGCCGCCGCGGATGAAGCGGCCAGGACGATGAACTCGTCGCCGCCCAGGCGCGCGACGACGTCATCCGGTCGCAGGCACTCCTGGATGCGGCGCGCCGCCTGGATCAGCAGCGCGTCGCCGGCATCGTGGCCCAACCCGTCATTGACACCCTTGAACCGGTCCAGGTCGACGAAGAGCAGCGCGAATGATGTTTGCGCCGGCGATCCGCTCGCGCCCGCCACGCTGCGGTCGCCGGTCCGATCCGCCTCTTCCTCTCCGACGGTCGGCCCCAGGAGGCGCTGTTCGATCAGCTCGTGCAGGCGCAGCCGGTTCGGCAGCCCGGTCAGGCTGTCGCTGCGCGCCTCATGCTGCAGCCGTCGGCTCCAATCCGCGGCGTCGAATGCGACCCCGACGCGCCGGACCAGCTCGCGCAACTCGGCGCGCTCGAGCTCATCGGGCATCCAGTTCTCGTGCACGCCGATCAGGATCAGCGTGCGGGCGCCGCCGGCGACGCCGGCCGCCAGCACGACGCAGCGATCGGCGCCGGCCTCGAGCAGCCTGCGGCAGAGGGCTCCGGCGGGATACGCCATGACCACCGGCTCGTCGCTCGCCAGGCCGGCCGCGCCTTCGAGTTCTTCGCCGTCCACCTCGATTCGTTCGGGTCGGACGCCCGCCGGATCGCCGCTGCCGGCGTGGGCGCAGGACAGCCACACGGGCATCCGGGCCGGCGACGCGGCGCCGGCCCGGATGCGGACCACTGCCGCGGCCGGGGCACCGAGCAGCCGGCGGATCCGCTCAAGGACCCGGCCGGCGACCCGGTCGATGGCGCGGCGCGCCAGGATATCTTCGTCGATCGCCGACAGGGTGCGCATCATGGCGATCTGGCCGTCGAGCTTGTGCGCCATGTCGTTGAACGAGCCGGCCAGCTGGCCGAACTCGTCGCGCCGGTCGACCGGAACCGGCCGCGAGAAGTCGCCGGCCGCGACCCGCCGCGTCGCTTCGAGCAGGCGTTCGAGCGGCACCATGACCCGGCGGATCTGCGTCAGGCTCAGGAGCAGCACCATGACCAGGCAGGCCAGCGCCACCTTCACGTAGGTCGCGCCCAGGGCGCGCTCGGATAGCGCAGCGGCGTCGACCGGGCGCATGACGACGAAGGTCCATGCCGTGCGCGTCGGACTCGATGTCGCCGGCAGGGTCCATGCGCCGGAATCGAAGCGCGATGCGGAGGTGCTGCCGGCGGCCCGATCCTGCGCCAGCCCCTGCGCCATCACCAGCAATGTCGGGTTGGAGCAATACAGCGCCTGCGGGTCGATGCCCTGGAACACGCAGATATCGGTCAGCGGCGGCAGGCCCTCCTCGTCGCCGAACACGTAGCCGGGGCGCAGCAGGCCGAGCAGTCGCGCTCGCGCGTTCGCGTCCGGTCCGCGCTTTCGCGACATCGCCAGGAGCAACGCGTCCGAGTCGGCGTCGCGCACGGTGAAGGTGGTCGCGTCGCCTGCGCCGGGGCCCGCCCCGGCGACCCGGACCCACGGCAGCGGAGTCGCATCGGACCATGCGGTATGGTCGAGCCACAGCTGGGCCACCGGCGCATGGTCCGCCGCGACGGCCAGGGCGCGAAAGATCCGCGGCCGGCCGGCATCGCCGATCGCCTGCAAGGCCGCGGTATCGGCGCCGGCGAGCTGCTCGAGCCGGTCGCTGGCATCGCGCAGGCGGCGCACGACTTCCATGCCGTAGCTCTTGCTGTAGGCCGCCATCTCGGCGGCGGCGCGGCGCTGCAGCAGATCGGACACGCCCTCGAAGGTCAGCAGGGCCAGCAGGGCAACCGGCAAGGTCGCGGCGAACAGGAACAGCGCGAAGATCCGGCGCCCGACCGCGCTGCGCAGGAACGTGCCGTCGATGCGCATCGGGCCGCCGCTCAGAAGCCGCTGGCCAGGCCGTAGTAGGCGCCGTTGCCGGCGCGGATGACGTCGTCCTGGCTCACCCTCTGGGTGATCGGATAGGCCGTCTGGCCGTCCAGGCCGATGCTGTACAGGTCGTAGTCGTCATTCAACGGATTGAGGCTGCGGTCGCGCCGCACGTGGCCATTGCCGTGCAGAGCGGCGTGATTGATGTACTGGTAGGCATAGCCCCAGGGATCGATGCAGCCGCTTGCGGCGCAGCCGACCGACGTGAGGTCCGGCGGATACTGTCCGGCGTCGGTGTAGTACTGGTCGATCTTGGCCGAGAGCGCCCGCAGGAATACGGTCGCGTTCGCCACCTGGGTGCGGTAGACATAGCCCTGGTACATCGGGATCACGATGCTGATGACCACGCCGAAGATGACAATTGCGAACAGCAGCTCGACCAGGGTCGTGCCCCGATCGTGGCGGCGCACTGGGCGACGCGCCAAGCGACGCGCAAGGCATGGCCGGGCACCGCGGCACGCCGTCCGGTTGGCAATTGCGTTGGTTGCGACCAAGATGAAATTTTTACCTGGCGCTGGCACCCGCTGGGCGAAACAACAAGGCGCCGTGCCCGGGGCGAAATGCCCCAGGCAATGCGCGACCGCATCCAGCGTACGGTGGACAAAGCGGGGCGGATCGCCGGATCAGCCGCGCCTTCGGCGCCCAATCCAAGGCATCCGGCGGGCCGCCCGGAAGGCCGGTGTGCGGCCCCCAATTGCGCACCCGGACGCGCGCCGTCCGCTCCTGGCCCGATGCGCGTGCCGGCGCCACGGCGCGCTTCGCCCTGTCGACGGAACGCGTATGACCTTGGTCACTTGCCCATCGCCGCGGCTCTTCTAGACTGCGCAGCGAAAGCCTCGGGATACGCTCGCTCTTCGCGCCCGGCGCAGCCGGCCTGGTCGCCATACCGGGCGAGCCGCTCGTGCCTGGCCCCGATTCGCAACCGGCATCATTCACCGCCCGGAGGTTTGCCGATGGCCGCCGTCCTGTCGCTAGCCCGGATGACCCCGACGGAGCGCATCGGCGAGGCCATGCGCCGCTCGCTGCCGCGCGTGCCGGCGGAATGCCGGGCCGTCGTCGCGACCATGCTCAAGCCCGAATCCCTCCTGCTGATCGGCGCCACGCTGGTGGCCTGGGCCGGTTCGCACGTGGTCGGCATCGGCGAGATCGTCGACGTGGTGCTGCTGATCGCCGGTACCTTCACATTGGGCTTCGGGGCCATCGAGGGTGCCGCGGCGCTGCGCGATTTCGTCACGACCGCCCTGGCCGCGCGCAGCGATGCCGACCTGGACAAGGCCGGCGAGTTCTTCGCGCGCGCCGTCACCTTGCTGGGCATTTCGGTCATCCAGGCGCTGCTGCTGCGCGGCCAGATCCGCTCGGTGGCGGCGCGCGGCATGCCGCGCGTACGACCGCTGCCGCGGGTCGGCAATGCGCCGGCGCCGGGCAACGCCTTGCGCCTGGCCCGGCCCGCCTCGATCCCCGGCGGCAGCCTGGGCTCGACCGACGCCTTCGGAGCGATCAAGATCGCCCGCACGCAGACGCTGACGGAGCAGCGCATCACCCTGTTCCACGAACTCGTCCATCGCTACTTCTCGCCGCGCACCGGGCCGCTGCGCACGCTGCGGGCGCAGATCGGCATGTCGGGCTACGCCCGCTCGGCCTTCCTGCGCTACCTCGAAGAAGCGCTCGCCGAGGGCTATGGGCAGCTGCGCGTGAACGGTCTCGCCGCCGCCCTGGGCGCCTACCGCTTCCCGATCGCCGGCGGCTATGTCTCGGTGTCGCAGCTGGCCTCCGAAGGCGCGGCGATCGGCACGATCACGCTGGGCGGCACGCAGTTGCTGGTGACGATCGGCGCCGGCGAGCCACCCCCATGATCGATCGCGAGCGCGCCATCGAGCTCGCACGGCAGGTCGCCGTCGAGCGCGGCTGGGCCTTCGCCGAACCGCTCGAGGTCCTGCAACGCAAGGGCTGGTTCGGCCGACCCGGACGCTTCGAGATCGAGACCAACGCCGGCAGCAAGGGGACCAAGGCGCGCTTCGTGATCGATGCCGACTCTGGTGCCGTGCTTTCGGCGGGCTACATTCCGCGCTGACGGCGCGCCGATCGCGGCGCCGGCGGCGCCGTGGCTCGGCCGCGCCGGGCCTTCACGGCGCCGTGAGGCGTTGCAGCATGATCGCTGAATTGCGATTGCCCGGATCCTTGATCAGGGCCAGCCGGTAGTTGGCGATGGCCTGTGCCTTGTCGCCCGCGTCGAGATACGCCTCGGCAAGACTGTCGGACGCATTGCTCGATTTCGGGAACGCCGCGACATTCAATTGCAGGATGCGCAGCGCCTGCTGCGGTTTTCCGGCCCGGATCAGCGCATAGCCCAGGTTGTTCAGCTCGCTCTCGTCGAGATTGACCGCCGCCGGCGCCTGGGCGCGGATTTGCTCGTACTGGCGGACCGCCTCGTCGACGCCGCGCGCGGCGATGGTCGCCGCCAGCGTGTCGGCAATCGAGATGCGGGCGTCGAACCCCTGCACGATCCGCGGCAGCCACAGGCCGGCAATGGCCGAGGCGATTCCGGCGCCCATGACCAGCGTCAGCCCGGACAGCATCGCCGCGACGAGTATGCGGCGGGGCGCGCCGGGGCGTTCCTGGGCCCGGAAAACCGCCTCGAGCGTGGCCAGCGGCAGCAGGAACTGGGCGTAGGACAGGAAGGTGACGAAGGGGCCGCGGAAGGTCGTCGGGTCGAAGCCGACCGGCCCCTGATTGACCAGCAGCCAGAACATCAGGCCGACGCGAAAGAACCAGACGCCGCCCACCGCCAGGAACAATCGCAGGGCCCAGCGCCGGTGCCGGACGAAGTCGCGCGCCCGCGCGTGGCGCAATGCCTGGGCGGCGCAAAACAGGATCAGCAGGGCATTGATCACCGAAGCCGCGTGATCGGCCGGGCCGGCGACGATGGTCCGCCCCGCGAGGATCAAGTAGAGCCCGGTGGCGCCCATCACGGCGGCCGCCGCCACGTAAGACCGGCCCAGCCAGCGATGGAAGCGGGGGTAGTGCCTGCGCACGGGCGGCGCGAGTTGCAACAGTCCGGCGAAGGTGATCAGCGAGGCGAACAGCAGATGCGCGGCCAGCGCGCCGTTGCCCAAGTCATTGCCGGCGACGTAACCGTGCGCCAGCGATCGGTTCCAGGCCAGCCAGTTGCCGCGCCACGCGCTCACGCCGTAGAAGATCGCCACCGACGCGGCAAAAGCGACCTGCCCGACCGCGGCGACCGCGAACCAGAGTCGCCTGCTGGCCAGCAGGAACTTCGAGGCGGCGGGTTCCAGATCGAGGCCCGGCGATTGCGCGACCACATTCATATGTCAAGCCCTCGCGTTGCGGCGCCGGCCCGTCAAGGTGGCCCGGCCCCGGCGGGCGGTCCACGCCGGCCGCGCATCGCCCGATTCTGGTTGCGTTGGTGCGCCCGCTCCATGCCCGTGCGACGAAGTGCGCAATGGCCGGGTTGAACAGCAAGGTCCCGCACTCCAGGTGGAGCACAAGCCACCCGGGGAAATCCCAAATGACATCAGGGTCTTGAAGCGTGCCGACGGCAGGCGGACCGCCGTCCCAAGGTGGACGTGGAATGCCTCGCTTATGCAGTCCATTTTCGCGGATGGGATATCGGGGGTGATTCATAAACTTCCTGCATCGCGTAACGGGCATGCGGCAGGGCGAGATGCGGCGGCGATGGCCGTCCGCCGAGCCGATGCCGGTGGCGCGAATGTGGCGGGAAGCGCGCGCATGGACGGCGTCCGAGCGTGCGAAAGGCCGAGCCCGGACCAGACGGAAGCCGGCCGGGAACACCGGATCCGACCACTCGTCGGGGCGTATCTGCCGCTCGGGGGAGCGGGCTTCAAGACCGGCCACTGTGTTCCGACATCCGAACTGAGTCAGGCCGGTCGGACGAACGTCGAATGGCCCGGAACCGGCGCGGTTCCGATCGCGGTACATCCATTATCGAGGGCGCAACATGCAACGCGCGAAGGGCTTCACCCTGATCGAGATGCTGATCGTCGTGGTCATCGCGGCCATCCTGCTGCGCATCGCGATCCCGCAGTACTTCACGTACATCCAGCGCGGCAACGTGGTCGCCGGCACGCAGGCCCTGACGCAGTACCGCGTCCAGATGGAGCAGTACTACCAGGACAATCATTTTTATACGACGACGGCCGCCACCGCGGTCTGCGGCGTCGCCCTCCCGGTCGTTCCCAACTTCGTCATCACCTGTGCCGGCGATACCGGCGCGGGCGACACCACCGGCCAGACCTACACCGCCACGGCGACCGCGGCGGCCGGCAGCAATATCGCCGGCGCGATCTACACGATCGACCAGAACAACAACCAGCAGACGGTGGGCATCCCGGCGGCCTGGGGCACGCTGTCGGGCACGGCGTCGAGCTGGATCGTCAAGTAGGCATCGGGGCAGATCGATGAAATCGCGACAGCGCGGTGTCACCTTGATCGAGTCCGTGGTGGTCATGGCCATCGCGGTGATCCTGCTGCGGCTTGCCGTGCCGGCGTTCAGCGCCTGGCTGGGCAACGTACAGACGAGAACGGTCGCCGAATCACTGCAGAGCGGCCTGCAGCTGGCGCGCGCCGAGGCGATCCGGCGCAACGCGCCGGTGACCTTCTGGCTCACCTCGACCGCGGTGCCGCAGACCGCCGACTGGCTGGTCGGCTGCGCCACGCCGGTCGGCACCGGCCAGATTCCGGAGCAGCCCGGGGATTGCCCGGGCATCACCACGACCGCCGGCCTGCCCGCCGCCGGCACCACGACCTTCACGCCATGGATCCAGAACGTCAGCGCCGCCGCCCAGCAATCGACGCTGGTGCAGATCGCGACGCCCAACGGCGGCACCGAGGTGACCTTCAGCTCCGTGGGCCTGGTCACCACCAACAAGGACAACTCGCCGGCGATCCAGGAGATCGACATCACGGCGCCGGCGCTGCCGACCGCCCAGGCCCGTCCGCTCAAGGTGATGATCAGCGGCGGCCAGATCCGCATGTGCGACCCGGCGCTCGCCCTGGCCAACGATCCGCGCGGGTGCAATTGATGATGCGGTCCATTTCGTCCAGGGGGGCTCAAGCCATGCGCGCACGCGCCAGGGGATTTTCGCTGCTCGAGGTGCTGGTTTCGATGACCATCTTCAGCATCGGCGTGCTGGGCACGCTCGGGCTGTACGGCCGTTCGGTGACCGGATTCTCCGACGCGAAGTACCGCACCGACGCGGCCATGCTGGCCGACGCGATCATCAACGACATGTGGGTCAACCGCGCCAACCTCTCGTCGTACGTCTATACGGGCACCGGAACCAACACGACCCTGCAGCCGTGGCTCACCGCGGTCTCCAGCACCCTGCCCAGCGGCAAGGCCACCATCGCGGTCGCCGGCGCGGCGGCCACCGGCGCGACGGTGACCGTCACCGTCACCTGGCAACCGCCGAACGCGACGGGACAGGGCGTCACCCATACCCATACCGAAATCGCCACGGTACAGAATCCATGAACCGAAATCGCCCCACCATAAGCCGGCAGGCCGGCCTCACCTTGATCGAGACCCTGGTCTCGATCGTCGTCGCGCTGGCCGCGACGCTGGCGATCACCCAGACCTTCGCGGTGTCCGAAGGCTTCCGGCGCAGCGGCACCGCCGGCGGCGACGCGTCGTTCGGCGGCGCGATCGGCACCTACCTGATCGACAACGACCTGGCGGCGGCCGGGTACGGCATCAACACCGCCACCTACCTGGGCTGCCCGGTGAGCTTCACCGACAACACGCCGCCCGCCGGCGTGACCGCACCTCGCACTTTTGCCTTCACCCTGGCGCCCGCGCTGATCGTGCCGGGCGCCTCGGCCCAGGCCACAGATGAACTGTGGCTGGTGGCGGGCAACAGCGACGTGATGCCCGGGGTGATCAACCTGGCCGCCGCGATGGCGGCGGCGACCGACAACTACAACGTGACCAACGCCTACGGCGTGAATTCCGGCGACCTGCTGGTGCTGGCGCAGCCCGGCCTGAACAACTGCACCCTGGTCCAGGCCACCAATACGCCGACGTCGCAGACGACCGGCCAGAACCTGATCAAGCACGCCGCCTCGGGGCGCTACAACCCGGCGGCCGGCGTCGGCCCGGCCTATTCGGCGACGGGCGTGGTCATGGACCTGGGGCCGACCCCGACCGTCAACCGCTACTACGTGACCGGCAACACGCTGATGCTCGACCAGGAAGTGTCGGCCAACCTGAACCAGCCGGTGGCCGCCAATGTGGTGCAGCTCAAGGCGTTCTACGGCGTCGATACGGTCGGCGACGGCATGGTGCACGCCTGGAACAACACGCTGCCGACCACCGCGGCGCAGTGGGCCAGCGTGCTCGCCGTGCGCGTGGCGCTGGTCACGCAAAGCGCCAATCCGGAGAAGCCCGGCGCCGCCGGCTGCACGACCACCACCGTCCTGCCCTCGGCCACCTGGGACGACGGCACGAAGACCACGCTCGACGTATCCGTGACCGGCAGCACCGCGACCCTGAGCTGGCAGTGCTTCCGCTACAAGGTGTTCCACATGACCACCAGCCTGCGCAACCAGATCTGGACACCCCTATGATCCGCCCGTCCCGCATGCCCCGCCGCGGCGAGCGCGGCTACATCCTGGTGCTGGTCCTGGTGGTGCTGGTCGCCATGCTGGTCTCGGGCATCGCGCTGGTGCGCTCGATGGACACCGGGCAGCTCGTGGCGGGCAACCTGGCTTCGCGCAGCGCCACCGTGCACAGCGCCGATGCGGCGATCCAGTCGGCGATCACCTGGCTGCAGACCCAGGCCAATGCGGGCAACGGCGTCCTGTACGCCGACGCCGCGACCAGCGGCTACTACGCCGAGGTGCCCAATCCCGAGCCGTATTTCACGCCGTCGTTCTGGACCAAGTGCGCGGCCTGCAGCTTCACCGACGCCTCCGGCAACAACGTGTCCTGGGTGGTCCATCGCATGTGCAACCTGCCCGGCAATCCGAACGGCGTGGGCATGTATTGCTCGACCGTGGCCGGCAGCGCGTCGAACAACAACAGCATGTCGAGCGATGCCTCGACCTACAACGGCGTCGCGGCCTACTACTACCGGATCACGGTGCAGGTGCGCGACAGCCGCAACACGACGACCCTGAGCCAAGCCTTCATAACGATGTAAGACAGGTGCCCACCATGCGTACCGCATATCGCCTCATACTGACCGGCTTCGCCGCCGGCCTCACCGGGACGGCCCTGGGGACGCCCACCGACATCGCCACCGCGCCGCTCGAGATCTCCCTGGCGAACACTGTGGTCAAGCCGAACATCATGCTGCTGTTCGACGACTCGGGCAGCATGGCCTGGGACTTCATGCCCGACTGGATCGGGCCCAGCCCGTTGCCCGGGTCGGGCGTCGACAAGCCGCGCTGCACCTCTTCCATCACCGAGGGGCGCTGCACGCGCAGGAATTCTGTTTGCCACAGGGCGAGCAACTCGGCGCGCAACTCTCGATAGTTATAGATCTCGCCGTTGTAGGATATCGTGAGCCCGGATCTCGCAAATTGCATTGGCTGCGCGCCGGTGACTGACAGGTCGATGACGGCGAGTCGTCGGTGGGCCATTGCTCCGCACTCTCGCCCGTGCTCATCAGCCAGTTCACATAGCCCCGAGCCATCCGGACCACGGTGAGCGAGTGACGCCGACATCGCCCGCACCACCTTCGTGGCCGGATGCGGCGACAGCACCGCTGCAACTCCACACATTTTATCGGGGCCGCGGCGGCACAGATGGCCCGCTGCTCATTCCGAAGTTTGTCCGCGCACCGGCGCGTGGCACAAACCCCGCGAGCGCGCGGGCAGCGAACCGCTGCAGCGTCGCGTGATTTCGACGAAGGCCTTTCCAAGCCGGCACTGTCCAGACAATCACCATCATCACGAGCGCCGATCGCGCCACATGGTTCAGTGCCTCTCCGATCCCGCTTTCGACCTGCATCGTGTACAGCATTACGTAGGGGGCCCAAGCCCACCACAGAGGAGAGTCAGCCGCCCAACGCGCGAACCAGCCAAAGACCGCCCCGAGGCAGATGGCAAATC
>Ga0209698_10001105_pt1 | contig 30987 bp, 31 predicted proteins | sample LitLauG_LLR_2012_FD_187203 | JGI IMG/M metagenome (GOLD analysis project Ga0209698, IMG submission 187203) | Freshwater sediment microbial communities from Pennsylvania, USA - Little Laurel Run_MetaG_LLR_2012 (SPAdes) (version 2) | ecosystem: Environmental > Aquatic > Freshwater > Creek >... | reverse complement strand
TACCGCGAACGTCGACAATGATGCCGGCGGCATCCTGACCTACTCGTCCGCCGGGGCGCAATTCGGACATCTTCTGCTGTGGACCATGATCCCGATCACCCTTGCCCTGATCGTGGTTCAGGAAATGTGCGCCCGCATGGGCGCCGTGACCGGCAAAGGCCTCAGCGACCTCATTCGCGAGGAATTCGGACTCCGCATCACCTTTTTCATGATGATCGGAATCCTCATTACCAACTTCGGCAATGTGGTCACAGAGTTCATTGGAATCGCCACCAGCCTGGAACTGTTTGGACTTCCCCGCCTCATCACCGTGCCGGTCTGCGCTGTGATTGTGTGGCTCATCGTCGTCAAGGGACAGTACAAGAGCGTAGAAAAAGTCTTTCTGGCGGCGTCGTTTTTCTATGTAACCTACATATTCGCCGGAGTTCTGGCCCATCCGGCCTGGCAGGATGCGACCATCGCCACGTTCAAACCCCCGGCCCTCAAGGCTTTTCGCGATCAGGCTTATCTATACATGGTCATCGGAGTTGTTGGGACTACCATCGCCCCCTGGATGCAGTTCTATCTACAGTCTTCCATTGTCGAAAAAGGCGTGACACGGCGGCAGTACAAGGCCTCCATGCTCGACGTTGTCACCGGATGCATCTTCACCGACGTAGTCGCCTGGTTCATCATTGTGGCCTGCGCGGCAACTCTGTGGGTTCATGGATTCCGCAACATCACCTACGCCGCCGATGCCGCTGCCGCGCTGAAGCCACTTGCTGGGCAATACGCTTACATCCTCTTTGCGGTGGGGTTGTTCAACGCTTCGCTGTTTGCTGCATCGATTCTGCCGCTGTCCACGGCCTATACCGTGTGCGAGGGACTTGGCTTCGAATCGGGCGTAGGAATGAAGTTCGGCGAAGCCCCGGTCTTCTATTGGCTGTATACGCTGCTGATCGTCGCCGGCGGAGCCGTCGTGATGATTCCCGGCTTGCCGCTCGTCAAGATTGCCGTCTTGTCCCAGGTCGTAAACGGTGTCGTCCTGCCCTTTGTCCTCATCTTCATGCTGCTGCTGATCAACAAGAAAGAGTTGATGGGCGAGTACGTGAATTCACGCCTCTTTAACGGCGTAGCCTGGATTACTACGGTCGTGATGATCGTGCTGACGGCAGTCTGGTTTTGGACTCTGCGCAGCGGTTAGCCTTGTGGCGCGGGCACTCCTGCCCGCGATTGCCGATACCTTCGAAATGTTTGATGGAGTCACAACAAGCGGTTGCTCGCGGGGTTCGCTACTTGTCAATGGTCAAGTTCGCGGGCAGGAGTGCCCGCGCCACACGGCTAAAGCAGTTTCCCGGCCGCCAAATCTCTCACCAACGTGAGGTCCGCTTCCAGGAAATCGTACTTCGGAAGATCTTGTGGCATCGACCACTGAATATCTTTAAAGATTCGGTTCTCGATCTCTCCGGCATACTCGCGCACTAGGAAAAAGCGAAGCTCCACCATCCCTCCATTGGGATACTCATGCTGGATGCGTGCAACTTCGTGGTCGATTTTCGCCCGAATTCCGAGTTCTTCTTCGAGTTCACGGCGCAGGGCGTCGCGGGGTTGCTCGCGATCTTCGATCTTGCCGCCGGGAAACTCCCACTTCAGCGGCATGGTCTGATGCCGCGTTCGTTGGCACACCAGCAACTTGCCATCTCGCACAATGAGTCCCGCGACTACGCGTTTCATGATTGCGCCAGCGCCGCTCCCTGAACTGCGCTGGCCACCGGATCAACACAGCTCGTAAAGGTGAACGCAAATGCCGCTACGCCCGGGGAACAACGAAGCTCCAGCGTATGCTGGCCGAAATCGTGATTGTCGGCCAGAAAATACATTCGCGCGGAATCGACGAGGACAAAGCTTTCTTCCGGCCCTCCGTTGGCGCTGGGCCGAAACTGGATGTCTCGCGTGGCCTGGGCGCGGCTGAGCGGGTTGCCATCCTGCAAGAGGACCAACTCCGACGACTTGGCGCGAGGGCTAGCCATGACCAGATTCACGCCTGCCGCCTCGTACTGCAACTGCAGAACGTGCTCACCCTCCTCTACGGCTTCGAAATATTCGGCGGTCGACGCCCACCGTCCACTAGCGTAAAAGAAATTTTCCTGCAAGGGGCCGCTGAATGAGTAATCGGCAATCTGGTCTTCCTTGAATCCGCTCTCGTTGCCGATACGGCCGCGCGCGTGTCCGAGATACAGCTCTCCCGTCGCCCGACAACACACCGCGCCCACGTGATCCTCTTCGCGCACCGGATCCATCAACGCCGGTGGAGCTATGTTCGGATCAATCTCTCGCAGCAGTTCCTGAATCACCTGCTCGCACTCGGCATATCCGCCTTCGCCGAAATGTCCATATCGCAGATACCCGTCTTTATCGAGCAGGTACTTGGTCGGCCAGTAGCGGTTTGCGAATGCCTTCCAGATTTCGCGATTGCTGTCGATTACGATCGGATACGTCAGCCCAAATTCACGAATTCCGCGCTCCACGTTTGATTCATACTGCGCGAAGGTGAACTCAGGAGTGTGCACGCCAATCACCGTCAGTCCCTTGTCGCGGTAGCGTTCGTGCCACGCCTGCACGTAGGGTAGGGTGCGAATGCAATTCACGCAGGTGTAGTCCCAGAAGTCGACCAGCACCACACGCCCGCGCAGTTGCCGAAAGCTGAGCGGAGTGGAATTCAGCCACACCCGCCCGATCTCGGGCGCCCGAACTTTTCCCTTTTCGACTCTCATTGGCCCGATTCTATCTTCTTGCCGATCAACTGCGCGCAGTATTGCACCAGCTTTTGATGTTCGGGCGTGAATGCGGCAGGGAAGTGGCTGTCGATGTCGAGCTCGCCTACGACTTTTCCGTGCACAAATACCGGCACGACGATCTCAGATTTCGTCTCCAGCGAACACGCCAGGTAACGCGAATCTTTGCTGACATCGTCCACGACTACGGTTTGCCCGCTCGAGGCCGCCGCTCCGCAGATGCCTTGGTTCAAAGGAATGCGCGTGTGCGGAGTCATCGCTCCTTCGAACGCTCCCAGGACCAGCACCGGTGGCGTCGCCCCGGGTTCGAGCATGTAGAAGCCGACCCAGTTATATTTCAGCACGCGCTCGTGCAGGAGCTTGACCATTTTGCGCATCAGGTCGTGCGCGGTCGCTTCGGCAGCGGCGAGTTGCGTAACTTCCTGGCGGACTTCTTCGATCTTGGCGGCTACGGGCATGGGAGGAATCTTAACTCACCCGGCTTGCGTTTGAGTCTGTGGAAACGAAACATCCGTAATCCGGCGGATGCCTTCCGTCACCGGAAACAACTCGGGATGAATTGCGAACGCCAAAGCATCCAGGCCACGCAGCAGGGTGGGAGCCGGGGTATTCAGAAATTCATCGCGAATGCAGAACACGCGGCCATGTCGTGCGGCCGAAGTCTCTTGCCAACTACGGTCGCGGACAATCTTTTCCAGCGGCACACGATCGCCGGCCCCACACCACGCGGCGATGATGACCTCTGGATTCTTGCGCTCAACTTCGTTGGGCGCAACTTGCCTGCCCGGCGTACTGACAACCTCACCTCCGGCCGCCTCGATGAGTTCAGCCACCCACATTTGTGATGCGATGATGGGCTTTCCCCACTCCTCACAGAATACTTTCGGCCGCCGGACGTGAGCGGTCTGCCCACGTACTTCATCGATTCTGCGCTGCATGCTCGAGATGAGCTCTTCACCTCGCCTTGCAGCGCCCACCACTCCGGCCATCGTCGCAATGTCGGTATAGATGTCGGCCAGATTCTTCGGGGCGAGCCCCAGAAAACGCGCGCCCGACTTCAGGATCTCGCTCACCGCTTTTTCTTGATAGGGAACGGCGGCAATCACGAGATCAGGTCTGGCTGCGATGATCTGGTCCGTCTCAGCCGTCCAGGAATCCGCAAGGATCATTCTGGAACCGTCAGCCGCTTCAGGCACCACGTCGGCGCAGTAGCGCGTGCAGGCCACGACTCGCCCAAGTTCCCCGAGAGCGTGCAAGATCACGGTGGCGCTCGGCTGCAGACATGCAATGCGCCGCGGAAGGTACTGCGAAGTCATACCTTCCATCTTATGCGAACTCAGGAAGAAGCATCTCCGGAGCGTTTGCGAAGCTCAAGCAACCCTGTGCCAACTGCCTGTTTCAACCAACCTAAGTCACAACCCTGACATCCAAACTTGACCCTGGCCATACTTCAATTCTTGGAGAGATGCCGTTTGGCGACTCGGATCACCGCTCCACTTGTGTTCGTTTTGCTGAGTTGTTTATTGCTCGGTGCCGTTGCGGCAGTGGCTCAGTCGGCGCCGCCAGCGACGTACCAGCTCGCGGTTACACTAGCCGGCATCGGTTCGGGAACGGTGATCTCCAGCCCGGCCGGTGTCAGCTGTTCGCCAACCTGCACGGCCTCGTTTGCAGCGGGAACAGTCGTCAAGCTAACCCTCACTCCCGCCAAGAACTCATACTTCGTCGGTTGGAGCGGCGCCTGTAAAGGCACGGGCACGTGCTCGCTGACCATGAACGGCAATCTCGCGGCGACCGCCACATTCAACATCAGCCAGACGGTCAACGTGCTCAATCACATCATTTTCATGGCCCAGGAAAATCGTGGCTTCGATCACTATTTCGGCTCGCTGCGCGCCTACTGGCGAGCCAATCATTTCGCCGACGCCTCCTTCGACGGACTTCCCCAGTTCGATCCCACCTCGGGAATCCCACCACTCTACGGACTTCCGCCGACCAACCTCGGTTGCGATCCGAATGATCCGCCGCCGAGCGACTGCACCATCGACAGCAACAGTCCTCAAGTGGCGTCATTCCACCTGCTTACAGAATGCATCGAGAATCCCAGTCCGTCGTGGAACGAAAGCCACGTCGACTGGAATCTCAACGATCCCATCTCCACAACCCCGACGCTCGATGGCTACGTCTGGAGCAATGCGCACGACTCGCGCAACGAGGGCTACTACGACGTCAACGGGATGCGCAGCATGGGATATTACGAAAGCGGAGACCTGAATTATTACTACTTCATGGCTTCCGAGTTCGCGACCGCCGACCGATGGTTCTCCCCCGTCATGTCGCGCACCCAGCCGAACCGCCATTACTTGATGGCCGCAACATCACAGGGTTATGTGTACCCCATCGGCACCGACAATAACGACCAGTCTCTGTTGACAGCAACCACGATTTTTCAGGAACTCCAGAACGCGGGCGTAAGTTGGAAGGTTTACGTCAATCCAGAGGGGAGTTCCTGCCAGTCGAATCCCACGCCGCAGTGTCTGCTGACGCTAAGTTACCTGCAGGATTTTCAGTGGGGACAAACGGTTCCAACGAACTATCCGCAAAGCCTCGCGCCGATCTCACAATACTTCACCGATCTCAGGAATGGCACGCTCCCGCAAGTCGCCTTGATTGAACCGGCTTCGAGTGCGGGCCTCGACGAACACGGCTCGGACTCTGATCAGTACCCGATTAACATTCAATTGGGCGCAAACTATGTGTCATCACTCATCAATGCGCTCATGAAAAGCAGTTCCTGGAAAGATTCGGCTTTTATCCTGACCTTTGACGAATCTGGAGGCCTGTACGATCACGTGCCTGCGCAGAAAGCAGTGAGTCCGGACGGCATCAAGCCCGTGGACCTGCAGCCGGGAGACGTATGCACCAGTGCCACAGGACCCAATTGCGACTTCGTATATACCGGCTACCGATTGCCGCTGATCGTTGTGTCCCCGTATTCCAAGAAGCATTATGTTAATCACAACATCGCAGACTACACCGCGATCCTGAAGCTGATCGAGACGCGCTTCAACGTGCCCCCGCTGACCAAGCGCGACGCGGCCCAAACTAACATGACGCAGTTCTTCAACTTCAATGTTCCGCCCTGGATGACGCCGCCCATACCGCCGGCCCAGAGCACAATTGGTCAGTGTTACCTGAATCATCTGCCGTGAGCAGTCATGGGACAGCCGCCTTCGGCTGTCTCCGCGAAGGCAAAGCCGCGGCGCCGGGGCAATTTGCATGAGGAAAAATCAAGTTTTAACTTGGCGCAACGCCGCCGCCAGCGTGTCGAGCGCCAGTTGCGCAGCGTGGGAGGAGGCCTGCGGCAATCCGCCAACTGCGGCGATCAGATCCTCGCGTGTGATCGAGAGAGCCTCAGGTATGCTTTTTCCCTGAACCAGTTCGGTGATGGCCGACGCGCACGCCATCGAAGGCACGCAGCCTTTGGCCTTAAAACGAATGCTGGCTACACGCCCCGCGTCGATCTTGACGCTCAGACGAAGGGTATCGCCGCACGCGGGATTGCTGATCTCCACGACGGCGCTAGCCTCCGGCAGGTCTCCGGCATTGCGTGGATTTTGGAAGTAGTCCAGTAAGCGCTCGGAATACATGAAATTGAGATTGTAACGGGTGAAGTCGACGCGCGATCAGCGGCGAGTTCCGTCCGGAAAGTAAACCATCCAGCCGCGCTCGCGCGCCGCGGCCTCCAGATCAGGTCTGGGATTTACTGCAAAGGCATGTTTTGCAATGGCGAGCATCTCCGTATCCCAGCGGGAATTGCCGAATGCGGCATCGATGTTCTTGTTCAGCACTTCTCGCAGCGCCTCCGGTTTGCCGGGCCCCGAAGGAATGCGCACCAGTCGATCGGTGACGACGCCGTCCTGCAATCCCGCTTTCGCCGCGAGAATATGATCGTCGGCGATGCCGAAAGGTTTCATGCCGGCCCGGATGACCCATTCATTCGAGGAAGAAACCGCCCAGACGTCGCATCCGACATCACGCAGGCGAAGAACTAATTCCCTCATCTCCTGAAATACGCTGCTCTTGAAGTGTTTCTCCATGAACTCCGTTGCGACCTGCATCATCCGATCTTCCGTCATGCCCGCATGCATGGTCACCATCTCGCCGCACATGTCATCTTCGCTGACTTTGCCTGCCTTGTACTCGGCATAGCGCGCCCGCATGCGCAAGCCGAGGTCCTTGGGCACGACTCCCGTTCGGATCTCCCAATCAAAGAAATTTTCTCCCGCGTCGCCGGACCACAGGGTTCCGTCACAATCGAAAGCGGCGACACGCGGCGCGAGCCGAAGAACAGAATCGAGAAATTCCTGACTGGTGAGATGCGACTGGGCCAAATTTTCCATGCCCCTCGACGATAAGGGACGCGATTAAAATCCGCAACCGCGGAACATGCTCGGAAGGGTGCCTCTTTCGCGCGTGTCTTCTGCGCGAGAAGGGGTTCTTGTCCGGGCGTCAGACTTTTTCGCGTAAGGCGGCGTAGTCCTCGGGCGTGTTGATGTTCATAGCGACAAACGGATCATCCACCGGAAGATATCGAATATGTTCCTGATGCCGGTGCTCGATAACTCGAGCCATTGCGTCGGCGGGGGCACGCAAGAACGCCTCAATCAACTCGCGTCCAGCGATGAACGGATGCCCGTGCTTCCCCGAGAACTCGGGTACCACGGCCCAAACATTCTGTGGTGCAGCTTCAAACTCCTCGCGCAACTTCAGAACGGTAGCCGCGTTCGCCGCCGGACGATCCACCAGCGTGATGATCGCCGCATCGCGGCCGCGGTTCAAAACCTCGTGCAAGCCGATGCGCAGCGAACTGAACTGTCCCCGGCTTGGATCAGGATTCACCATAAGCGATGCCCCTTGCCCATAAACAACGGGAGCCAGCGCGGATTCGTTCTTGCCGGCAACAATGACCACGAAGTCGGTCGAGCCCGACAAACTCCGTATGGCTGCCGATAAGAACGTATCTGTGGAGTTGCGTGCGCCCTCCGACGGTGGCCAGGGAAGCAGCGCCTTGTCGGTCCCCATGCGCGAGGACTCTCCCGCGGCAAGAATCACTCCGGCAAAGCTGACCGACCTTGACATGTGCGGACGATAGCAGAAAGTGGAAGGAAAGTCAGTGTTCCCATGTGGCCGCGGACGCATTCGTTCGCGTGGCGAGGTCTTAATGTTTTGGAAAGTTACTGCCCCTCACGGTTGCCGGTCGAGGCGACCTTCTCCTTGAACCAACTCAAATGCGGCAAGCCAGCCGAACTGTGCCGCCGGATCGCAATCAACTCGGCGGTCACCGCGATCCCAATCTCTTCCGGCGTAACCGCCCCGATGTCGATCCCGATGGGCGCATACACACGGTCGAACAACTCCGCTGCCAGCCCTTCGGATTGCAACACCTTGAAAATCTCGATGACCTTGCGCGTCGAGCCAATCATGCCCACGTACCGTGCCCGCGTCTGCACTGCCCAGCGCAGAATCCGCATATCATCGCGATGCCCGCGGGTGACGATCACGATGTAGGAAGACTCATTCGGATCGAGTTTTTGGGTCGCCTGCTCAAAGTCCAGCGCGTGCACCTCGCGCGCATCGGGAAACCGTTCCTTCGACGCATAAGACGAACGGTCATCCGTGACAATCACATCGAAGCCGGCCAGAGCGGCCGTTTTCGAAACATTCAGGGCAACGTGTCCCGCGCCAAAAAGATAGAGCACCGCCGGAGGCAGGACCGGCTCGACGAAAACTTCCAGAGTTCCTCCGCAAACCAACCCCGTGTCGTACTTAGGGTCCTGATTCAAGTCAAACTTCAGGGTCCTGGGCTTTTCCGATTCCATAACTTCTCGCGCCGCCTGCCAGACATCTGCCTCGACGCACCCGCCGCCGATCGTGCCCACGATCGAACCGTCGTCGCGAACCAGCATCTTCGCGGTCTTGAACGAAGGAATCGACCCCCGAACGTTAACGATCGTAGCCACCGCGCCCCGCCGCCCTTCGCGGCGTAACTGCACGATCTGTTCGTAGATATCCATGTCGCGACCTGTGTTGATTATCAGTCGGTTAACAGAGGGGAGTCAATCCAGCAAAACCAAAGCCCCGGGTCATCACTCCGGGGCTTTTGGCGTTATACCAGTGGTACACGATCTGTCAAAAGATAGTTTAGGCTTCAATTCTTTGGCGCGTCAACAATCACTTTGGTGAGTGAACCGCGGAGGGCGGCGGAGTTGAACCGCAGTGGCTGATGGCCACTCACCGATGTGACAGATCGTGTCCAGTACCCACTGGCAACGCCCTCCAGACTCGGCCTGTCATACCAACAATAAAGGTCGCGTTCCGTCGCGTTTGTGACCGCTGTCACGCCAGACGGAGCTTTCTATCGTAGAGGTTCCCGAAATGAAACCAACTTATCGAGCCCGTTTGGGTTAATGTCAGTGGGAGGAGATCCCCCATGGATACCAATGCCAGCATGAACCTTAGGAACGATCGAACCGTTCGTCATCTCCCATTCATTTCTGTCGTTCTCACGGTTCTCCTGTTGTTCTCACCCGCCAACGCCCAGCAGCCCAAACCGCCCGCGGCTGCGCCGGTTCCTCCGCAGATTGCCGCCGCGCAAAAAGTTTTCATCGCCAACGCCGGTGGAGAAAGCTTCGAGAACGTCATTAGCCTGACCGTTTTCGATGGCGGACCCGACCGTCCCTACAACGAGTTCTATGCCGCACTCAAAGACTGGGGCCGTTATGACCTCATCTCGTCGCCGGCTGACGCCGACCTTGTACTCGAAGTAAGCTGGCAGCTCACCGATACCGGCCTGAGACTTCCGGTGCTCGGAGAATTGCGTCTCACCGTCATCGATCCCAAGACCCATGTCAAGCTTTGGAACCTCACTCAATACGTCCGCGGAGCGATCCTGCTCGGCAATCGCGACAAGAACTTCGACCTGGCCATGACCACCATCGTGAACCGCCTGCGGATTCTCTCCACCGCACCTCCAGCGAGCCCGGATGCTTCGCGCAAATAGATTCCTGTAGCGACAGTTGCCTCGGCTGTCGAGGGTTCGCGCGGATGCTCGCAGCCAAACAGACATTTCCTCAGTCTCTCGTGATATTTTGCTCGCACCCCAAACTTCTACCTAGACCGAAGGAGTCTTGCTCATGAAAGCGGTGCGCATTCATCAATTCGGTGGTCCTGAAGTTCTGACGTACGAAGACGTCCCTGATCCGCAGCCACGCAAAGATGAAATTCTGGTGCGGGTGAAAGCCTGCGCTCTGAACCATCTGGATCTCTGGGTGCGCCAGGGATTGCCCGGCGTGCTTCTCCCTCACATTCTTGGCAGCGATATTGCCGGAGAAATCGCAGAAGTTGGCGAATACGTCGGTGGGTTCCAGCCCGGGCAGCGCGTTCTCATCGCCCCGATGCATTTCTGCGGGCGTTGCGCCAAGTGCGTCGCCGGACTGCAAAACCAGTGTCGCGAATTCACCGTGCTTGGCAACGCAGTCGACGGCGGCAATTGCGAACTGATTGCTGTGCCCGCGGCCAATGTCATTCCCATCCCCGACTCGCTTGCGTTTACCAATGCTGCCAGCGTTCCCCTGGTTTTCCTGACCGCATGGCACATGCTGGTCGGTCGTGCCGAAATCACACCAGGGCAGACAGTGCTTGTGCTGGGTGGCAGTTCGGGCGTCGGCATCGCGGCCATTCAGGTTGCGAGAATGTTCCAGTGCCGCGTCATCACAACCGCCGGAGACGAAAGCAAACTGCAAAAGGCCCGCGCCCTGGGCGCGGACCACGGGATCAACCACTACAAGCAGAAAATCTCAGACGAGGTCCGCAAGATCACCAACAAGGAAGGCGTCGACGTCGTCATCGAGCACGTCGGCGCTGCCACTTGGGACGAGAGTGTGAAAAGCCTGAAGAGCGGCGGCACGCTTGTGACCTGCGGCGCGACCACGGGCCCCAATGTCGGCATCGATCTCCGCCATCTGTTTGCGCGCCAGCTCAGGCTGCTGGGCTCCTACATGGGAACCATGGGTGAATTGCACGAAGTGCTCAAGCATGTGTTCGCGGGAAGGTTGAAGCCCGTCGTGGATCGCATCTACCCGCTAGCGGACCTGCGCTCGGCCCACGAGTATCTGGAGAAGAGCCAGATGTTCGGCAAGGTGGTGGTAACGGTCGAGCCGTAAACCATTCAAATTCCGGCCCTCCGATCCTCTATTGCGCGGCCTGTAGTTTAAAATATCGATATGTCCCGTGAACTGAACTTCGGACCCTACATCGACATCCACAATGGCCAGCGCGAGGTTAAAGACCTCACCTACGGCAATCCCACCCCAGAAGGATTGGTCCTCACCACGCTCGACTCCGCCGTGAACTGGATGCGCAAAAGTTCGATCTGGCCCATGACGTTCGGCTTGGCCTGCTGCGCGATCGAAATGATGTCGATGGGTGCCTCGCGTTTCGATATTGCCCGTTTCGGCGCCGAAGTCTTCCGTCCTTCTCCGCGCCAGAGCGACCTGATGATCATCGCGGGCCGCGTCTCGAACAAGATGGCGCCGGTCATTCGCCAACTGTGGGAGCAGATGCCTGAGCCCAAGTGGGTGATCTCGATGGGAGCCTGCGCGACTTCTGGCGGCGTCTTCCAGAACTACGCCCTCGTGCAGAGCGTGAATCAGGTGATCCCTGTCGACGTTTATATTCCCGGCTGCCCGCCTCGCCCCGAGCAGGTGATCTACGCCATAACCCTGCTGCAGCAGAAAATCCAGAACGAGCGCGGAACCATCAAGAAGGCTCTGAACCTGTCATAGCTGAGGAATATCCGTGCTCCCTCCGTGATCTCTGCGGCAGTTCTCCGCGTGCTCGGCGGTCTAGGATTTTTGGCAGTTCGGAGCCCACTTGGGGATTCTTATCCTAGGTTGCGAAAAACCACAGGATCAACTCGGTGGTGAGTAAGGGTTACTGCGGAAGCTTGAAGACGACCGTGATCCGTTTCTGGATCTCGATCGGTGTGCCGTTCAACAGGGGAGGGCTGTAGCGCCATTGGCGCACGGCGGCAGCTGCGGCGGACGCAAGCAGAGGCGGTCCGCTGACGATCCTTACTGACTTTACCAATCCTTTTTCATCAATCGTGGCGTCCAAATCCACCGACCCAGCCACCCGCTGCGCTCGCGCCTGGGTCGGATACGTGGGCTGCACCTGGTGGATTAAAACCCCTTGCGTGACGCCTTGCGAGACTCTCACTTCCAGCGCCGGCATTGTTGCGGGAGCGGAGGACAAGCCCTGGAGAACTTCCGAGGAAGTTGAGGATGCTACGGTAATGGTCGGCGGCGCATCCGGTTCGATGGAGGACGTCCGTAGTTCTCGCTTCACGGGAGGCGACTCAGAAGGAGCGAGCACGATCGCAGACCGTGCTTCGTCCTCGGCCCGCGAAATCTCCGCCGCATTTTTCAGAACCCCATTCTTGGAAGAACCACGTTGGCCCAAACCCGCTTCCGGCTTGGGAGCCAGTTGAATCGAAGGTTGGGGAACCGAGGCAGCTTGCGGCGTCTTGGAAGCGTGCCCGGTTTTTTCGCCGGTGTCCGGCAGCGGTTCGTGCCAGGTCAGCCAAAGCACTCCCGTAATCAGCAGCAGGGCGATGATGGCGCCGCCGAGGATCCAGTACCGCCGCTCACGAGAAGGCTCGCCAAACATCTCATTCGCGATGGCCTTGTCCTTTGGCGTGAGTGCCGCGAAGAGTTGCGTGCGTAAGGGCGTTTTAGCGGGAACGGTTTGTGCGCGGCACTCGCGTTCGTAGGCGGCTTCGGCAACCTCCGCCAGCGCGCGCAACACGTCAATCTGCTCGTTGCCGAACGCTCCGGCCCGGGCAGAGAACGCCTCCAGAATGCCGGCCATGCCCATCGGTCCACGCAGGGGGACGGCCACAATCGAGCGGATTCCCAGGGCCCGGCATACGTCCGGATCAACTCGTGTATCCTTCTCCGCGTCGTCGCAGACCAGCACGCTGGCACTGCGCAGGCACTCGCCCGAGATCCCGGAATCGACGTTGAGCGGCGCGCCCAACTCCGGCGCAATCTCGCCGCTGCGGGCGCGGCACAACACCGCCGACTGTGTCCTGACCGCAATCGCGATCCCGTCCGCTGAGGTCAGGCTGCGGGCGGCCTCCGCCAGGGAATGAAGCACCACCGCCGGCGTTTGTGCGCCGGTGTTCAAGGCGCCGCGAAGCGCGGCGAGAGGCTCCTTGGCGCGGGGATCTTGTGAGTTTTCTGGAAGGAGAGGGCGGGCGAAACGTAGCCCGTCTGCGTTTGCTAATCCCGTGTCCGGCAACCCTGACCCCGATAAAATCGACGAATAGCCCAAGGCACTGCACCCGTGGATAGAATTGTCCCCTGCTACGACGAAGCTGCCGCGAATAGACCTTGGCGAGGCGCGATTGGGCCGAGTTTCTCGGAAACAAAACGGCATGTCAATGGAAAACCTTCAAACCCCGTACACAGAAGGGCATCATAGTTCGATAAGTCCCATGCCGATCCGTTCGCGCCGTCCTTCTTTGTCGCCATCGGCAGGGCTATAATCTAGAAAGTCGGCCTGGGGTTTTTATGGAACGTCGTAGTGGCCAGTTCCTCCTTCTCTCTTCACTCCTGATCGCGGCCATACCGCTGTGCGCGCAGGATAATCCGCTACCCGCGCAAAAACCATCGAAGGTCATTCCCAACGTTCAGACGGAAACCTTCACACCGGGTCCACCCATCCCTGCCGACGCCCCGCGCATGAGCAAGCAGACCCGCTACGAAATCATCAAAGATTTCGAAACGCAAATCGTCTATGCGCGCTCAGCCTTCCCCATGGGCGGCAAAGGCCTGCAGTTGAAGAACGGTGTAGCCACTCCCAACGGCCAGGAACTGCAGCAGGCGCTCGCACTCTGGGGACCGGCCGTCAAGCCCGGCGATCCGGCGCATTTATCCTTCGTGCAGATTAAGGACAATCACATCCACTTCGACATCAACGGCGGCCCGGTGCACCGCAAGAAGTGGTATCAACACATAGAAATTTCCGGGACCGGCGGCAACACCGTGCCGCTATCGCCCAACGAGTCGCAACCCAATCCGCATGGCACGTATCTCGACGTTTATTTCGATAAGTACGTTCCGGAGATGACCGCGCAGCAGTTGCGCGACCTGCTCTATCCCGTGCTCGACTTCAACGCGCGCAATAAAGAAGAAGCCTATCTCGACACCGTGCCGCCCAAGGTGAAAGACGCGATCCGGGCCCATCAAGTGCTGATCGGCATGAACTCGGAGATGGTGTTGCATTCGCGCGGCAAGCCGCCCAAGAAAGTCCGTGAGAAGGAAGGCGATGTCGACTACGAAGAATGGATCTATGGCAATCCGCCGGAAGATGTCGATTTCGTCCGCATCGTGGGCGAGGAGGTCGTGCGCGTCGAGACCATGAAGGTCGGCGGACAGAAAATTGTTCGCACGGAGAGGGAAGTCATCCTCGATAAGCCTGACAAGGATACTGAAGCCAAGAAGGACGAGGTTCGGCCGCCGAATGCTCCCACGATGCGTCGTCCCGGGGAAGATTCCGACAATGTTCCCAAACAGGACGACAGCGTGAATCCGATACCGCCGGTGAATCCGCCAAGCCCTCCGACGGGTCCGCCCTCGGGAGGCTCAAGTCCGAATGACTGGGCCGTTGGTCGCCGCTGACCAGCCGCGCTTCATGTAGGGACAGCCGCCTCGGCTGTCCGTCGAGCGCAGCTCGACCGTCTTCCTGCGCTTTACTACCATTCACCTGAATCTCCCAAGAGTGGCTACAGGTTCTCGCTAACACGCGACCGCTTGCGAGACAATACGGCTCATCGCCCTCAGGGCAAAGCAACAAAAAGGAAACTATGTCGAAAGAAGACGTGGTAATCTTGGCCAGTCGCACGTTGGCCGTACTACTCGTGGTGTGGGCTCTTGCCGAAACTTCTCACTTGCCAGGCGCACTGTACGGATTCCGCCACTACGCCAATGTTGAGCTGTCCACTCCAACAGCCACGGAGTACTATCGCCACTCTAACCTTATCCTGCTCAGCTTTCTCATCGTGAGGATCATTGGCTTTTCGACGATGGCGCGATGGCTCTTCAAGGGTGGTCCTGACATTGCGGAGCTGTTGCTTCCATCTGCTCAGGAAGCAATGGCTGTGCCGGATGACCCTCGATAACGGCACAGGGGCGACATCCATTAGAATCTCCCCATGCCCGCCGCCATTCACTGCCGCGATCTCCGCAAGACCTATGACGGCAAGGTCGAAGCCGTACGCGGGCTGACCCTCGAAATTCAGCAAGGCGAATGCTTCGGCCTGCTCGGTCCCAACGGAGCAGGGAAGACCACCACCATCGAAATTCTCGAAGGCCTGCTGCAGCCCACGTCGGGCGAGGTCTCCATTTTCGGCCACACCTGGCAGGAAAATGAGCGCCAGATGCGCGAGTGGCTCGGCATCTCGTTGCAGGAAACGCGGCTCTCAGAAAAGCTCAGCGTACGCGAGACGATCGAACTCTTCGCCAGCTTCTACAGTCAGCCGCGCTCGTCCGACGAAGTTCTGAAGCAACTGGAACTGACCGAGAAGGCCGACGCCTGGGTGGGCAAGCTCTCTGGAGGACAGCGCCAGAGACTTGCCGTCGCCACGGCTCTGGTGTGCAATCCCAAAATTTTGTTTCTCGACGAGCCAACGACGGGGCTCGATCCCCAAAGCCGCCGCCAGCTCTGGGACATCATTCGCGAATTCCAGCGCGCCGGCGGCACCGTGCTCTTGACGACGCATTACATGGACGAAGCCGAGCGCCTCTGCGACCGCCTCGCCATCGTCGATCACGGGCAGATCATTGCCGAAGGCTCGCCCGCGGATCTGATCGAACGCCTTGGCGGACACCACGTGGTCGAATTTTCGGTGAGTGGCAATGGTGCGAGTTCGGGAATGTCCAACGGAGCATGGCGCGACCTGCCCAGCGTGGAGTCTGTGCGCGAAGACGACGGCCTGATCGCGCTCAATGTCAAGCAGCCGCACCTGACGATTCCCGCGCTGCTCGACGCCATCGACAAGCAAGGACAGGAACTGCAGCACCTGACCACGCGCCAAGCGAGTCTGGAAGACGTGTTTGTGCGTTTGACCGGCCGCCATTTGCGGGACGAGTAAAGGGTAAGACTAGGGTGCAAAACTGGTGCTCCATGTCTCGCCGACTTTGCGAGACATGGGAACGGTGAGGGGAAGACACGACATGAAAGCGAGAATTCACCTGGTACTGGCTTCAGCACTGCTCCTGTGTGCTGCTGCGGCATTCGCTCAAACCACCGATGCGTCGACCTTCGCCCCATTCGAACAATGGAAGGCCGCTGTGCTTGCCGGTGACGCCGCCGGACTCAAGGTGCTCTACAGTACGGATCCGCCCGCACAGGTCGAGATCAACCGCGTCAGGAACGGTGCTGAAGCCGACACCAATTTCTGGCTCGCCCTGAAACCCCGCAGCATCAAGGTCGACGTCGTCCGCAGCGAGCCGCGCCACGGCCACATCAGCTTCATCTTTCGCGCAGCCGTGGTCTCCGGACTCCCAAACGGCCAGACCGTCGATGTCACTGAGGATCAGTCGTGGGACAAGCAAGGAGACCAATGGCGCCTGATTTCGGTCGAGCGCACCGACGCGCCCCGTTTGAAACAGCCCTCGAGCATGAAAAAAGACATCTATCCGGCGAGCGCGAACGCGCACGCCGAGATCAAGGAGGCCGAGGAGAAGGCGGCGCGCGATCATAAGCGTCTCTTGCTGGTGTTTGGCGCGAACTGGTGCTTTGACTGCCACGTCCTCGATCTCGCGTTCGATCGGCCGGACATTGCCCCAGTCCTGGCCGCGAACTACGAAATCGTCCACGTCGATCTTGGCCCGGAAGAAGAAAAGAATGCTGACCTCGTGCGCGAATACGAAATCCCGCTGAACAAGGGCGTTCCGGCGCTCGCGGTGGCCGATAGCGACGGCAAGCTGGTCGTCAGCCAGAAAAATGGTGAATTCGAAGACGCTCGTGCGCTCACCCCCGATGTTCTGCTGGAGTTCTTGAACAAGTGGAAGCCACAGGCACGATAGCGGCGCGCCGATGCTCCCGGACCGAAAGGAACTATTCATGACAGCTTGGCGCAGAACAAAAAAACTGGTGGGACTGTTGCTGATGTTCTCGCCATGCCTTCCCGCGCAAGACGCGTCGTCCTTTCAACCGCTCCAGCAATGGAAGAATGCGGTCGTCTCAGGGGACGCTGCGGGACTAAGAACGCTGTTCAGCACGCAGCCCGCGCCCCAGATCGCTGTGGGGAAAGACTCGATCGACGTCGCAACCGAAACCAGTTTTTGGACCGCCCTGAAGGCGCAGAGAATGGATCTGGATATCAACCAATTCTCATCCCCGCAGCCCGGCGTCCAGATCGTCGTCTTCCAGGCGGAGGTACATAAGTCCGGCTCGTCCGGTGAAGAGCTTTACGTGACGGAGGCGCAGGCCTGGCAGCAGCAGTCGGGCCAGTGGCGTCTCGTGGTGGTCAAACGCACCGAGCCCGCGCACCTGAAGCAACCAACCGACACGAAGAAGGATCTCTACCCGGCCAACGTCGATGCCCGCGCCGAAATCAAGGAAGCGGAAGAGAAAGCGGCGAAAGAGCACAAGCGCGTGCTGCTCGTGTTCGGTGCGAACTGGTGCTTCGATTGCCATGTCCTCGATCTCGCTTTTCATCGGGCTGATTTTGCGCCGATTGTCGCGCACTACGAGATCGTTCATGTGGACATCGGGGAAGACGGCAAGAAGAACGCTGATATTGCGAAGCAGTTCGACGTTCCGTTAGGGAAGGGAGTTCCCGCGCTGGCGGTGCTCGACGCCAGCGGGAAGCTGTTAGTCAGCCAGAAAAATGGAGAGTTCGAAAACGTTCGCGCCATGTCGCCGGACGTCATCCGCGAATTCTTGAACAAATGGAAACCACAAACCTAATAACCGACATGTCATCAAGCATCAATGTCCGTGTCATCCAGAGCGAAGCGAAGGATCTATGCATTTTGCCGGCGCAAGCAGAATGCATAGGTTCTCCGCTTCGCTCAGAATGACAAACGAACCAGGTTGAATGTATGAGCGTAGCCCAGAAAATACCCGTAACGACCGCCCCTCCCGCGTCGACGCCGACGCGCCGCAACGGCCGCTGGTCCGGTTATTCCCACCTGCTGATGGCGCGCATGCTCGAACTCAAGCGCGAACCGGAAGTGGTCTTCTGGGTCTTTGTGTTCCCGCTGCTGCTCGCGCTGGGACTCGGCATCGCATTCCGCAACAAGCCGGGAGACGCGATCTCGGTTGCGATCGTGAGCGCACCTGCCGCCACCGACGCGCAATCTATGCTGGCGCGTTCCCCGCAGCACGACCGCTTCAAATCGCAAACGCTCGATCGAGACGTGGCTTATAACGGATTCCGCCTCGGCAAATTCGATCTCGTCGTCGAGCCCGACGCCAAAGGCGGATTCCAATATCGCTACGATCCCGCTCGCCCCGAAAGTGTCCTGGCCAAGACAGCAGTGAACGACGCGCTGCAAGCCGCGGCAGGACGCAAAGATGCCGTCGCCACCAATGCTGTCACTTCCTCCGAGCCCGGCTCGCGCTACATCGACTTCCTCATCCCCGGCCTGCTCGGCATGAACCTGATGAACTCCGGCATGTGGGGCATCGGCTTTGCCCTGGTCGATATGCGCCAGCGAAAGTTGCTTAAGCGTTTCGTGGGAACCCCCATGCGCCGCACGGACTTCCTGCTCGCCCTCGCCTCCAGTCGCCTGATCCTGATGGTGATCGAAGTCGGGTTGCTGCTGGCCTTCGGCGTGATCTTCTTCCACATGCGGGTGATGGGATCGATTGCAGCCATCGCTCTGCTCGCCGGCATCGGATCCCTCACCTTCGGCGGAGTCGGACTGCTCACCGCCAGCCGCGCCCAGAAAATCGAGTCCGTCAGCGGCCTAATCAACCTCGTCATGATGCCGATGTGGATCTTCTCCGGCGTCTTCTTCTCCTACGAGCGTTTCCCGGCCGTCATCCATCCGCTCATCAAAGCGCTCCCGCTCACCGCGCTCAACGATGCCCTGCGCGCCAGCATCCTCGAAGGCACGCCCCTGCTGCACCAGTGGTCGCGTCTGCTGGTGATGCTTCTGTGGGGAGGAATTTCCTTCGTGCTGGCGCTGAAGTGGTTCCGCTGGACTTAGGAAGTTACGAAAAAGACTCAATCTAGAGGCTGGATTTGAAAGGGGCAGCTTTCAGCCGCTCCGTAAGTGCCATTCATCGAACTTGCGACGTGGACGGTGTGTTCATCACCTAGCGCCTGACAGTCTCCCTACCCTTCCCCGGGGGGTGTTGAGTATAACGGCCTGCTTACTAGAACAAGCTGGAAATCGCATATTAATCGGTGTAGCTTTTGTGGGGTGAAACACACTGTTTGCGCGAACCTGAGCGTAATGCTGCTTCTAGCGTCCTTGGCAGCTGGGGATGAAAAGCAGCCTCTCGCATTTCGCCTAACCATGCTGGGGGAACTGGAGGACACAGCGGCAACGAAGGTAGGATTCCACACGTCCCACTTTCGCACTACTCATCTAGGATTCCACAAGTACGCCGCGTCGGATGGGGAGCAAGTCGATATCTACAACGGCGATTTTAAGAACACCGCGGAAGCGAGGCGATATTTCGACTGGAACTTGAGAAATAGGGCTGCCCAAGTCGTCAGACGAGGGGACAAGCTAAATCCTGACGGAAAAGTTATTGGGCGCAGAGCCGAATACTTTGCCAAGTCCGAGACAAAAGAGAAGGGTTGGATAGTGATGTGGACTGACGGGGAACATTTTCATTTGGTCAGCGCCCCAACTCTTGAATGTGCGCTGGCCCTTGAGAGGGCGGTTCAACACTGAGACTCTTCGCCGCAGTCCATCGGGCGGCCCATCTATTGGCGTAACATCCGTTTCCACCCGGAATGGTAGCTGAATGTTTGGGATTGACGATGAAGCCGACAGCGAACCGCAAGAAGGAAAGTTCTATACAAGAGAACAAGCAACGTCGGAATTGGAGCGTAGGGCATTGATTCCGTGGAATGAAGAGCCTAACCGTGCGCCCTGTACCAATTGGCGGAATTGTGGTCGGCGATATGTGATTTTGGAGTGGAACCAGGAAGGAGACGAACTATCGCGAGAGTTCATACTTGCTGTTTCGGCGAAGAGCGTAGAGTGGCGACCGCGGTGATTTCGGCTCTTCGTCAGACAGTTTCCTGCGGCTTTCAGCCGCCGTGGTACGTTGTCGAAAGTGCCAGGCGCTCTTTCTGCAGCCGCTCAGGTCTTCGGCCGCAAGGCCTCCGATTGCCGTGCTTCGATCGCCATTTTGCGAATCTGATTCAGATACTCCACATACACCGGGATCGGGATATCCGGAGAGTCTCCATCATTCAGAAAGTGCGAGAGCCTCGTCTCCAAAGGAATGGAAGCGATCACGTTGCGGAATCGTGTCATCTGGATGAATTTCACCTTCCAGATCTCCAGCATCAGCGAGCGAAATTCCTCGCTGATGAAGTTCATGCGTTGGTCGCCGAGATAGATGGCGTCAAAGTGCCGATTGGCTAAGTCGCTCCGGATGGTGTCGGTCGGTGGCGACAGGAGATAGACAAGATGAAACATATCCGCGAGATCGCCCCAAAGGGTCTTCTCCTCAAACGCCGTAAACCGAAATGCGTCAGTCCCGCGCTGTTGTACCTGGCGAGCGTGGTCGGTGGTGCGCAAGCCATGTTGTCGTAATTGATCGCGAAACCACTGAATGCGTTCCGCGGTCAGGTTGTGGCGCAGAAACTCGACGGCATACGCGTTTTTAAGATACACCGCCGGATCACTGTCGAGCTCGGCCAGCCACGGCTTCCAGTCTTTCTTCCCGAAGATGTCTAACAGTTCCGTCAACTGTACAACGGTGACGTCGGGGTGGTACTTCACGGCCTGCCAGAAATGCTCCGTCGAATCATAAGTGGCGCCAAAGAGCTGGATGCCTTCTTCGATGAGATACCAATTCGACAGCACTCGTCCCTGGATCGACGGCGATGCGCTCCAGCAATTCAGCGAACGCTGCCATTTTTCCAGCACGTGCAGAAAAACTTCGGCATAGCCCGGCGGCAGCGGTTCTTTGACCGCGAAAATGGCTCGTTTCAATTCGTCTGCCGTATGCGTAATCACCGCTTCCAGCGGGCGCTCGTCCACCATCGACACCACGCGGCTTTCGATCGCTTCTCGCAGCAGATCACGGGCGAGCGCCTGCCGCTGATCATCCGTCAGCAAACCATCCGGCTCCCATCGCCGCTTTTGCGACTCGATGTAGGCAAACGCCTCGGAAAGCGACTTGAATTCAATGTACCCGTGGATCGCAAACAGCACAGGGTGACCATCTTTCACAATGACGGTCGAAGGCGTCACGACCTGCTGCAGCGAAAGACTCTGTGCGGTGAGGCCGTCGGCAGTGAGGAGAATCAGGCAAAGCGCCGCCGCCTGAATGATCGCGATCAGAGAGGAAATAAATCGAAGGGATCTGCTGGAATAAGCTTCCATTTACACGCTGGATGTGAGGGTTGTCTCCGCTCCGCTCAGGCCCCGTTCGCGCACAGCTGACAACTTACGAACGAGGCCGTTGCGGTGCTTGCGAAAGGTACTGCTATTTACGCCTTGGCAGCCTTGGCTTGCTTCCTCACTTTTGCCCAACGCCGCCTTTGCGCTTCAGCGATTCGCTCGCGTGCGTCCTTGCTCAAGACCCGCTTACCTCTCCTGAGCCGGTTGCCGCCAGCACTGCCGAGAGCGTCCAGCGCCTTCCTCACGCGATCCATGTCCTTTTCGAGACGGGCATACTCATCGCGCAGGGAAGTGACTACCTTATTCAGGTTTGTCATTTACAACCCCCTCATGGCAACAAGCCTAACATGGGATTGCCTGTTGCACTTTGTAAATAGTCACAAATTAGAAAGGATCTACTGCATTTGCCATGCGACCGACAAAAATCCCTGCACCTGCCCCGCATTCTCCTTGGTCCGGTCGAAGACGACTTGCCGGCGCGCGCCAGAATAACGTACGTCCTCCAGAAGAAATGCATGGATCGTAAACAGCTTGGAGATACTCCCCTCAGCGTTATATTCCGATTCCACGTAGGTGACCCCGCGAACGACGTACACCTGTGAATTCCATTCCATCAGCGGCGCATGCTGATTCTCGAGCATGTAAATGATGTGACCTGCGTTCACTTCAGCCGCTGTCAAGAATTCTGTGGTTACGGCGATAGGCCGGCCATCGCTCAGCAATTGGCGCCCTTTCAGCTTCTCGGCTACATCCTTCAACGACTTAGGGTCCGCCCGCTCCACGCTATCTTCCAGCGCCGAGTCTTTGCCGCAGCAGACGGATTTCTTGTGAATGATGATGTCTAAAGACGTCTTCACAACGTCGGTCGGATCCGACGACCGCGCGACCAAGACGGGCAAGTCGTGAACCAGGACTTCTTTTTCCGGATAGGCGACTTGTCCCTGCAAGCCAGAGGGGATCACCGCAAACGTTCCGGCTAGGCATAAGACGGTTACAAGAGAAGAAGTAGCGCGGAGTCTCGACATTCCAAACCTCCCGCCCCGAGCCGATTCTACACCGGTACGACCGTATTCAAGAACTTCGGAGCCTTCCGTGCCTGGGTTGCCTGCTCGAACGAGTAAGCCAGCTTGATCAGAGTGGGCTCACTCCAGGCGCGGCCAAAGAACGAAATCCCAATGGGCAGGCCGAAGATGGAGCCAGCCGTCACGTTAATGTTCGGATAACCGGCCACGGCCGCCGCGTTCGAACTCCCACCCGCCCCGTGATCGCCGTTGATCAAGTCCGTCAGCCACGCCGGACCGCCCGTCGGCGCCACAATCGCATCCAGTTTGTGCTTGTCCATCAGCGCATCGATGCCTTCCGTCCGCGCCAACTGATGGTTCTTGTTCAGCGCATCCACATACTCTTTCTCAGTAAGTGGTCCCTTCGCCTCCGACTTAATAAAGAGGTCCTGCCCGAAATAGGGCATCTCTTTTTGATGGTTGCGTTCGTTGAATTCGATGATGTCCTTCAGGGTCTTCACCGGAGCGCTCGGCCCCAGCCGCGCCAGGTACGCGTTCAGGTCCGCCTTCAACTCGTACAGGAGAATCAACAGCTCGGAGTCGTCAAATTTCCCGAACGTCTCAATGTCGGCGGGATCGACCAGCGTCGCTCCTTGCTTTTTCATCACCTCGAGTGATTCGCTCATCAGCGCATCCACGGCGTCGCTAAATCCAAAATACTTACGCGCCACGCCGATGCGCGCGCCCTTCAGTCCATGGGGATCGCAATAGCGCGCATAATCGGTCTGGGACTTGCCGGCGCTCGCGCTGGTGGCCGGGTCGTCCTGGTCCACGCCAGTAAGCGCGCCCAGCAGTATGGCTGCATCTCGCACGGTACGGCACATCGGCCCAGCTCCGTCCTGGCTATGTGAAATGGGAATGATCCCGGATCGGCTGACCAATCCAACCGTCGGCTTGATGCCGGCCAACCCGTTCGCCGACGACGGACACACGATCGATCCATCCGTCTCGGTCCCGATTCCAACCGGCGCCAGGTTCGCCGAGATGCTCGCTCCCGTGCCCGAACTCGATCCGCAAGGATTGCGGTCGAGCGCGTACGGATTCCTCGTCAGCCCGCCCCGCCCGCTCCATCCGCTGGTGGAGTGGCTGGAACGAAGGTTCGCCCACTCGCTTGGATTCGTCTTGCCCAGAATCACTGCTCCAGCTGCCCGCAGCCGTTGCGCCACCCACGAATCTTTCAGCGGTTTCGATCCCACCAGTGCCAGCGATCCCGCCGTGGTCATCATCTTGTCAGCGGTATCGATGTTGTCCTTGATGAGAACGGGAATCCCGTGCAGCGGTCCGCGCGGTCCTTTCGCCTTGCGCTCCCGGTCGAGCGCATCGGCAATGGCCTCCGCATCCGGATTCATCTCAATCACCGCATTCACTGTCGGTCCGCTCTTATCGACCTCCTGAACTCTCGTCGCGTACTGCTCCACCAGCGACCGCGCCGTGAACTTTCCCGACGTCATAGCCTCTTGCAACGCGGCAATCGTGACTTCATCCAGCTCAAAAGGCTTGACCTCTGGTGCGGCGGGCGCAGGTGACACCTCGCGCGCGGCCGTGAGTGCTGGATACAGCGTGCTCGCGGCACCCGTGGTGATTGCGGTCTTAAGAAAATTTCGTCGTGAGCGGCCAGGATCAGGTGGGCGCATAGTCTTCCGAAGTTGGGGGAATTCAACGGCGCACTATTTAAACATGAAACGCGCCCAAGGTTCACCAGTCGGAGGGCGATTGCCCGCGCCGGAACGAGCGCGACGATCTCCTTCCAGAATCTTCAGGAGCTAACATCACACTCTGTTGATATTGGTCCGGACTTGATTCTAGAAAGCCGCGTCGAGGAAAAATTTTCGGAGGCCGAGCTTGCTTAAAGGAAATCGGCTTTCCTGGCCGTGGCCAGAACGGATCGCACCCCGACGTTGTCGGCGATGGAGGAATCTTATTTTTCAGAGAGCAGGGCTTGCAGGTTGTTGTCCACGCTCTGTCTATCCACCACACCGTTGTAAGCAGCGGCGATTCGTCCTTCGCGGTCGATCAGAAACGTATCGGGCATGTTCTCAATGCCGTATGCCTTCGCAACGTCGTCATTGCCGAGCACTATGCCATAGGGAATCTCGGCAGTCTTGATAAATGGTGTCACCACCTTCCAACCATCGGAGTCCAGCGAGACTCCGACGACCACCACGCCTTTGTCGCGATACTTCCGCGAAAAATCGGCAAACCATGGAATCTCCAGCTTGCATCCGTGACACCACGTGGCCCAGAAGTCGAGCAACACTACCTTGCCGCGATAATCCTTCAGACTGATCTGTCTGCCTGACCCGTCTTCCAGAGCAAACTCGGATGCAGCTTTGCGCTGTCCCGCAGGTTGCCGGTTGGCACGCACGGTTCCTTGATCTGCGCCCATAGACAGGCCTGTCGCGAGCAGCGCACTCAGTGTGAGAAAACGGATTCCGTGAAGATTCATGGTTCCCTCCTTCGAGGATTTACACAACAACAGGTTTGAGCTTGCGTTTTCTAAGTGCGTGGGCCATCAAAAAGAGGATGGGCCAGTACTGAATTGGCTCCAGCAGTCGCCGCACATGCAGAATGGGGTTCCAGAATGCCGGCTGAGGATAGAGGCCGGTTATTCGCGGTCCCACAAAGAGCCAGAAACTCGGCTCATGCGTCACCATTTCCAATAACGTGACGATGACAGTGATAGCTATGGCGAGGTGGACAAATCTTCCTGCTTTCAGCCCCGACCTTGCTCGGCGCATTCCCCACAGAGCCGGCAGCGCGACCAGCACAACCTGAACGATCAGCGGGAACAAGACTCGGTAGAATGCGACGTCGAATACGACGCGGTTACCGTCGAACAACCGGGCTAGGCCGAAGGCCCGATGTTCATATTCGATGACATATTCAAAGTAGCGTGGGGCACCGAGTTCGCCCAGCATCAGAATCAGGCAAAGCAGCCAACCATTGACTCGTTCCATGCCGCGTGACAAGGACCCAAGTACAAAACCTGCCACCCACGACCAGCAACCCAGCGTTAGATATGTGAAGAAAATCGATATGCTCGTCTCGCCCAGAAACCGCCAGAAGCCGGGATTCTTCGTCAGGGCCCAGTCCCAGTTATTCGCGTACATCCAGATGTAGATGGCGCTCCCATCCGATGTCTCGTGGGAGACGATGGACAGCAGGAAACCTAAGGGCAGAATGACCGCCATTAAGACTGCCCACGGCCGCCAGTTCATCCAGGCGACAGCTTGCCTTCGCACGACCAGGCCAAGCACGCCGAAGAACGCTCGTGGCCCGGAGTCCCCGGACTCGAGGATGTCCCCCAGAACCGCTTCCCGCTCGTCGGAGGCGAGGAATCCCGAACTTAATTCAACCAGTGACCACCAAAAGCCGTTCATGATTGAATCCCGGCGCGATTCGGCTCCCACGAAATACCTCGAGTCACGCGTTTTACGGTGGCATAAAACTCAGTGGCTGCCTCAACACCTTTTGCGGTGACACGAACCATCCGCTTGGGCCGTCCTCCTCGTTGCGGTGTCGGGCCACTCATGGCCGTTTTGATGAGTCCTTTGGCCTCAAGCCGGTCCAGAGTTGTGTAAAGCGCACCGATGGAACAATTCCGCTTGGTAGCATCCTCAATCTCTTCGCGGATGGCGGCGCCATAGGCCTCTTCGCCCAGGCGAACAGCGGCGGCAAGAATCAAATATTCAAACTCGCCTAGCATAATTAGTACTACATTGTGATATTCAGGAAGGCTTGTGTCAAGGGGATTTTAATCGCGGCTTTCCGATTCTCTAAGCTGGCAGATGATTGGTGAAAGTGGGAGCCGACTAGATTCCGGCGGCGGCCCACTCAACTCGATGACCTCCGTCTAACACGCGACGTACGCATCGCAGAAGGTCCTCCTTCGTAAATGGTTTCTCGAGGAGAACGATGATGGAGGCAAGAACACCGTGGTCGGCGATCAGATCAGCGGTATAGCCAGACATGTACAGAACTCGGGTCTCAGGACGATAGGCTGCCAGGCTTTCCGCCAGTTGGCGTCCACTGATGACCGGCATGACTACATCGGTAAGGAGGAGATGAACGGGGCCGCGGTGCTCGCTCGCGGCTTGAATCGCAGCTTCTCCATTCGGGGTGCTGATGACCGCATACCCGGCGCTTACCAGGCATCGGCGCGTGAGTTCGCGCATGGTATCGTCGTCTTCGACCAGAAGGATGGTTTCCACGCCACCGGGACTGGTCATCGTGTCTGGTGAAGCTGTGGTCGGGTGGACGGTCGCGGCGATTCGAGGGAAATAAACCTTGAATCGCGCCCCTTGGCCTAGCTCTGAGTAGACCCACACATAGCCTTCATTCTGCTTGACGACACCGTATACAGTGGAAAGGCCGAGGCCGGTCCCCTTACCCAGCGCTTTCGTCGTGAAAAAGGGCTCGAAGATGTGGGCCTGTGTCTCTTTATTCATGCCGCAGCCGGTGTCACTCACGCTGAGTACAACATAGTCGCCCGGCTTCGCGTACGGATGCGGGCCCACGGCAGACTGATCCAGCTCTGCGTTCTGCGTCTCTATAATCAGCTTCCCGCCTTGCGGCATGGCATCGCGCGCATTGACCACAAGATTCATCAACACTTGCTCGATCTGTCCTCGATCCGCCTTAATCGCCCCCAGATCGTGTGCAAGGTTGACCGTCATCTTGATGTCTTCGCCGATCAGGCGGCTTAGCATCTTGTCCGTATCGCTGACCACCGCGTTGAGATCGAGAACTGCCGGCTGGATCACTTGCTTGCGGCTGAATGCCAGGAGTTGCCGGGTAAGGGAAGCCGCACGCTGCCCCGCTTTGACGATTTGATCGATGTAGTTTCCCGCCTTCGCGTCGCTCTCCACTCGGTCCTTGAGCAGTGCGCCATAGCCAACGATGACACCGATGGCATTGTTGAAATCATGTGCGACTCCGCCCGCGAGCCTGCCGACCGCTTCCATTTTTTGCGCCTGCGCCAGTTGCTCTTCCAGCCCTTTGCGTTCGGTGATGTCCGAATTTGTCCCCTCATACCGTACGATTTCACCGTTTTCCCGTACCGCGCGAACGTTCGCTGAAATCCACATGGTGGTCCCATTTTTGCGATGGGCCTGTAGTTCGAAGTTCTGAACTGCACCTTGTTCTCTCATCAGCGACACGAACTCCGCGGAGCGTTCCGCATCCACGAAGACCTGCGTGGAGATGGCGGTGATGCCGGCGATCATGTCTTCCGGGGAACTGTAGCCGAACATCTGCGCCATCGCGGCATTGACTCTTAGAAAACGTCCGTCCGGCGTGCTCTGGAACATCCCCACAATTGCCCCTTCGAACATCGTGCGGTAGCGCTCCTCGTGCAATTCCTCAGAGTGGCGCAAGGCCTTCTGGGCCTCCTCTTTCTCTTTCTGCATGTGGTTCAACAGATAGGCCAGAGCCCAGACCAGCAGCACGAACAATAAGATCTGCGCAACCATCAGCAAGGCCAATGCCAGGCGTCCGTTAGTGTGTGAGGCGGGACCGCGCAGGTACACGGCGCCTAGCAGCGTGGGCACGATCACCGCCGCCGGAAGCAGCCTGCGGGCCAGCCACCCCCCCGCATAGGGACTGATGACCACCGCCATCGGCCCAAGTGTTGGCCGGCAATGCAGCATCGCCGCCGAAAGCACCAGAAATCCCACGCCCGTATGCAGCGCCATCGACGTGTACTCGGTCGACCCATACAGCAAGGGCACTCCGTACAGGTAGCCAATGATCGCCAGCGTGGCGCTGAACCCGGTGAGCAGTGACAACAACTGCGTCCACTTGGCTTGGTTCTCGGAGATCAAGAGCAGCAGGAGTCCGGCCCCACTTAGACAGAAATTTAACGCAGTTATGTGAGCCATGCGGCCAGGAAATGGGTACGGGAGGGGATCCCGAAAGAGCAGTTGATCAAGGGCAAGGTGCAGGTGGAGCAGGTACTCCATCACGGTCAACAAGCCCGTGGCGAGCACAATAGAAGCGGCGATCAGACCCGCTGCGCGGCTTCGCCGGGTCGCGGGATGAGTCAGCGAAAGCAGCGCAATTCCCGCGCACATAAAGCAAATCGCGGTATTGGACTTCATGGCAATGTAGCCCGGGAATACGGTTAGGAGCGACTGGATACCCGCCATCCACCCGAGTAAGACCGAGAAACCCAGTCCGACGAGTAGAAATCCGCTCACACGTGCGAACGCAGGAGATCGTAACTGCTCAGGCAATTCCATGACAACGACCAACAAAGAGGATGGTGGCGCATCCACATTAGTAACTGTGGAGTAAGTCAACAAGTTACTATTGTAACACCTGTAGCTAATAGTTATTCTGCCGCGTAAGTTAGTCTTCCTCGAATTGTCAAGAAGGCTAATGTGGTGACGGTCCCAGGTCCCGCCCAACCTTAGTCAACCCGCCTTGGAACGATCCATGGGTTCTGCGCAAGTCGGCAATTGCGTTGCCCCGGACGCATCGGTCCGGGTGGCGGCCGGCGATGTCGGCAAGGAGCCAGTCGATTGCTTTCAGTTCATCTCTTCAGTAAACTTTCGTTGACAGTTCGCCAGAGCGGGAGTAGTTCAGCGGTAGAACGCCAGCTTCCCAAGCTGGATGTCGCCGGTTCGATCCCGGTCTCCCGCTCCATTCCTCGATTCACACCATATCGCCATCAGCGCCGAAAGCTTGTCGCCGGGCGGAGGCCCGAGTGCGACGGCGCCGGCGGGCGGAATGAGCCAATCTTCTGTAATGCCATCTGTTCCACCATTCTCCGCTCATAGGCAAGGCAGTCCAGCAGCGCGTGCTCGTCCGTTTCCGGATTGACCAGCTCCGGCTCCGCGCCGTGCTCCTTTTCTTCTTTCTTCTCGGTCAGCGCCTTCGAGATCTCGTCTGCGGCATAGCTGATGGTCGTATCCGCAATGGCAGCGAGTTTCGGAAACTCCTGATCGTCAAGAACTAGATACTTCAGGATTTCCCCATGGATGCCGCCGCCCGTCTTGAGTGCTCCAGTAAGCAATCCCTTCTGGAACGTTTCTCCCTCAATAACAGCTTTACCAGGTTCGACGGCGATTCCTTTCACCTGGTTCCAAAGCATCGCCAACGCCAGAGTGGTTCCTTTCTCCGCCGCCTTCTCCGTCACTTTGCGCGCAACCGTCCCGCCTACTGCACGTTCAACTGCGGCTTCCGCAGCTTTTCCCGCCGCGCCTTTGATCATCTTGCCTGCTCCCAGGTCGAGGACGCCGACGGCGAACTCGGTGGCAAAGGTCGCAGCAATCTGTTTTTTCGTCGCGCTGGGATCGTCTTGACCCCTGGCCGTCGCTTTCAGCCCGGCGCCCACGGTAATCCCGCCCGCCGCCGCCAGCGCGGCAGCGGTTCCTCCGCTGACGATCGTCGCCGAAACCATCAGGAACTCCGCGGAGAAGTCACGTGTGTGCCGGGCTATCTTGAGTCCGATCTCGGCCCGGTCGACTGATTTGTCGATGTTCTCCATCGTCTGCTTCTGCGCATCGCGCATCATCTGGTGGAACTTCGCATTATTGAGGCGAGTCTGGTCTGCCCAATGCACCAGTCGTGCGATCTCTGCCTGCGGGTTGTACCGCAACATCTGGTAGAAGTTCGACAGCAGCATCTCTCCTTCGTTATCCGTCTGCCGCCGAACCTGGTCCCAGTTCACATCCACGGTATGAAGCGTGGGCCCAATCCAGTGAAATTCCTCATTGACCTTAGTGTTGGCCTTGGACACCATGGCCTTCGAGCGAGCAAAAGAACGGATGATTCGACTGACTCCTTGCCAGTCGACAGCATAGATGCCATCTCGCGATTGAAAGGTCTCCCATCCCATACCCACCTCCAACGTGCCGCCATATTGTGTTCAATCCTTAAAGGGCGGTCAATTGGTTTCCGATATCGGGTAGTGAAGAAGTCGCGCGAAGCGTTTCCTTCAAGATCTTTGCGACTTGGTGCGCTTTTGCCTCTTGTTCGCGTTTGGGGAACCCGTCCTAGGGGTCGCGCCCAACTCTGCATGTGTCCTGATTACTTAAGTTTGCCTAAAAAGGCATTTCCGTGATTGAGATCACGAACTGCCGTGATGTCGGCCATTTGCCCTGATTCGCGGTTGAACGAATATGTGACTGGAGATAGTGGAGATGTGGCGCCATCTGCCCCACATCCCCTGGCGCCGCCAGTAAACAGGGTGGCCGGCGGAAATGCAGGGAGGCTCCAAATGAGCACAATTGAGATCCACGAACCGGAAGTAACAGAACAACAGAAGCCGGCATCCCGGCCCGCCGCGGCGGTTTTGCCGCGCAAAGAACTGGTACTCGGACCGCCAGTAGCTCCGAGAGCCATGTTTTCGGACAGCGTGCTGGATTTTGGCGTCCAACGGAAGCGGAAATTCTTCGCGACGACCACTTCGTTCGTTTTCAACTGCGTGGTGATCGGGGTGATGTTGTTGATTCCGCTGGCCTTCACCGACGAATTGCCCAAGGC
>Ga0209698_10001104_pt1 | contig 30999 bp, 32 predicted proteins | sample LitLauG_LLR_2012_FD_187203 | JGI IMG/M metagenome (GOLD analysis project Ga0209698, IMG submission 187203) | Freshwater sediment microbial communities from Pennsylvania, USA - Little Laurel Run_MetaG_LLR_2012 (SPAdes) (version 2) | ecosystem: Environmental > Aquatic > Freshwater > Creek >... | reverse complement strand
GGGCCGCCGGGGTTGCAGCCGCCGAAGTTAGGGCCGGAGCTTTGGCCGGTGCCGCTGCTGACGGCGACGTCGCATAATTCAACTTGATGGTCGTGGCGTTGCCTACCGCGATCCCACGCAGATTCTCCGGTGTCAGATCCGGCCGCCGCACAATGTGCGGGATCAGGGCAATCATCAACTCGCTCTTATTTTTGTCGATGCTTTCTCCGGTGAACAGGCGCCGCAGCAAGGGAATACTGGAGAGCCCCGGAATGCCGGTCACGCTCTTGTTCTCCTGCTGCTGCACCAATCCGGCCAGCAGGCTGACCTCGCCTTCGCGGACGCGCAGATCGTGCGTGACTTTGTTCTGCTGGATGATTGGCTGATCGATGCCTCCCAGGTTCACGGTCCCGGCCACGCTGGAGATATCCATCTCGATGTGCATCGTGACCTCATTGTTGTCGTGCACGCGCGGCGTGATGGCCACGTTGACCCCCACATCGATATAAGTGAACTGCGTGTTCACCAGCGGGTTGATGCCCACGCCGCCGATGCCGGGCTGGAAGCTGCCCGTGGCCGTCGGCTGGCGCTCGCCGATTTTGAGCTCCGCCTTCACATTATCCACGGAGCGGACCTCGGGCGACTGCAGGATCTTAGTGTTGGCATCGCTCAGGGCCGCTTGCAGTAGGGCGCCTGGGAGGGTGATGGAAAAATCCGAGCTGGCGAGGTGACCCAGATTGGCCAGCGGGATCGCACTGGAAGTAGTGGGCGTGGTCGTCGTCGTAGTCGTCGGCGTTGTAGTCGTTGTAGGGACGGTGGTGGTGGTCGGGGTAGTGGTGGTCGTGGTCGGATTCGTGACTACCTGCAGGCCCGGCCGCGGTGTGAAATTGACCGGGACGTTCAGCCCCGTAGAAGCCAACGCAGCCGTGATCTTGCGCGAGAAGACCTGGCTCGCCTGCAACACCAGAACATCGATGACCACTTCAGCCCTGGGCTTGTCGAGATCGCTGATGATTTTCTCGGCCAACGCCACCCGGTCCCCTTCACCCCGCGCGATAATGGCGTTCTGCGAGTTGTAGGGCATCAGACGGGTGAGCTCGGTGACGGCGCGCACGGCATTGACGATTTCCTGCAGCTCCTGCGGGGTATTGACGTTCGAGAGGTAGAAGACCTTCAGCACCTGCTCTTCGTAATCGTTCCGCTTGTTGCGGTTATCGTTGGTGATGAAGATGGTATTGGCGGAAAGCGGCTTCCAGAAAGACTTGGTCAAGACCGCGAGATCGTCCAGGGCTTCGTCGTAAGTGGAATTATTCAATTCGATAGACAGGTTCTTGCCAGGCTGATACTCCGGGTCCCAGATTACATTCAGGCCCGCCACCTTGGCGACGGTTTCAAATAGCACCTTGGGCGTCTGATTGTTCAGTTTGAGGTTGATCAGCTCGTTGCTGAGCGGCTTCAGCTCGGGCACCGGCAACATACGTTCGATCTTGTCGCGGGTCTGCTTTTTGGCCTCCTCGGAGGGAGTGAGCGCCCGATCTTCGGGGCTGGATTCCTTGCCGGTCTGCTCGGCCCGTTTGCGTTCGCGCTGGATCATCTCCTGGGTGCGCCGGATTTCCTGATCCGCGGCTACGGAGCCGGGATCGATTCCGAAAGCCCGCTGAAATTCCATCAAGGCGTCACCCAGTCTTCCTTCCGACCGCACTTTCAAGCCGTTATGCAAATGCACCTGGGATGACTGAAAACGAGCCTTGGTTGCCGCCATCTGGTAGACCACATCGCCGGGGTCCTCCGACAGTGCCTTTTCGTAGTTTTCCAAGGCGCCATCCCAATCTTTTTTGTTTTCACTGGCGCGTCCTTCCGCGAGAAACTTGTCCCCTTTGCGGGTCTTGGCCCCCAGCGGGAGGGCCGGCCCGGCTAGGATCGCAGTCAACACAACGGCTATTAAACGATTGAAAACAAACATGGTTCCGTATTCTTCCGGTGTTGGGAAAGCCCTGTGCTAAGATGAATTGCGTTCGCGCGGCCTACAGCCATCTACACTCAATGACGAGGTTGGGCTTCTGCGCGTTTAGTCAAAAAGCTGAGAGATTACCCGTTGGCGGACAGGGACACCACCGTTAAGATCCTGAGCGACAACCGGCAGGCGATCCACAATTATTTTCTAATGGAACGTTTCGAAGCCGGCATCGTGTTGACCGGAACCGAAGTCAAAGCCGCAAAGGACGGTAAAATCCAGCTCAAGGAATCCTACGCCGCGGTTTTTAACAATGAAGCCTGGCTGGTGAATGCGCACATCAGCCAGTACTCGCACGGCAATCGGGAAAATCACCCGCCCATTCGCAACCGCAAGCTCCTGTTGCACCGCAAAGAGATCGACAAGCTGTTGGGACAGACCCGGGAAAAGGGCCTGGCGCTGATTCCGACCAAGATCTATCTGAAGAACGGGCGAATCAAGTGTGAATTCGCCGTGGCGAAAGGCAAGAAGCTGCACGATAAACGCGAGACCGAGCGGGCCCGGACAGCCGAAGCGGAGGCGCGGGCCGAGATGCGGAGAAGGGCGTAAGGCGTATCAGTACAGGGGATCTCCGGTCTTCAGCACGGGCTGCCGGATCTCCAGACACCCCCGCCCCGTCGGCAGAATCTTTCCGGGATTCAAACGTCCATCCGGATCGAACAGCTGCTTTAGCCGCCGGATCAGGGCCAAGCTGTCGTCGCTGAAGAGCTTGGGCATCAACTCGTTCTTCTCCATGCCGACTCCGTGCTCGCCGGTGATCGAGCCGCCCGCATCGATGCAGTAGATCAAAATCTCTTCCCCGCAGGCGCGCGCCTTTTCCAGGTCGCCCGGCTGGCGTGGATTGAAGAGGATGATCGGATGCAGATTGCCGTCGCCCGCGTGGAAGATGTTGCTGATGGTAAGACCGTATTTCTTGGACACGGAATCTATGAATCGCAGAGTATCGGCAATTTTCGTGCGGGGCACGACACCGTCCTGGACGTAATACGTCGGGCTAACCCGGCCCACGGCGCCAAAGGCGTTCTTCCGCCCCTTCCACAGCAGTTCGCGCTCTTGGGAGTCGCGCGCCACTCGAAACTCGCGGGCGCCGCACACCTCGCACGCTTGCCGTACTTGTTCCACCTGGTGCTCCACGGCTTCCGTGAGCCCCTCCAATTCGATCAGCAGAACCGCGGCAGCATCCAGGGGATAGCCGGCGTGGGTGGCCTCCTCCACCATGCGGAGCATCACCCCATCGAGCATCTCTAGTGCCACCGGTGTGATTCCGCGCGCGGTGATTTCGGCGACGGCACGGCCGGCGTCCTGGTTCGCATGGAAAATAGCGAGACTGGTTTTCACCATCTCGGGCTTTCGCACCAGGCGGACTACAATTCGGGTGACCAGCGCCAGGGTACCTTCCGATCCGGTGAAGAATCCGGTCAGGTCGTAGCCCGGCAGATCGCCTTCGGGGCCGCCGATTTCGATGACGGAACCGTCGGGGAGAACCAGTTCCAGGCCGAGCACGTGATTGGTGGTCACGCCATAGGCCAGCGTATGCGGCCCACCGGTGTTTTCGGCCACGTTGCCGCCGATGGTGCAGGCGCGCTGGCTGGAAGGGTCCGGGGCGTAGAAATAACCGGCGTCCTGGACTGCCAGTGTGAGATCGAGGTTCACGACGCCCGGTTGTACCACGGCGCGTTCGTTCTTCAGATCGATTTCCAGGATACGGTTCATGCGGGCGAACGCCATGGTGATGCCGCCTTCGCGCGCGATGGCTCCGCCGGAAAGGCCGGTTCCCGAACCGCGCGCCACGAACGGCCGTTGGAATTCCTGGGCGATTCGGACTAAGGCCGAGACCTCTTCGGTGCTGCGGGGAAAGACCACCAGGTCGGGCCGATGCTTGTCGATGCTGCCGTCGTATTCGTAAACCGCCAAATCTTCCGGCCGGTCGAGATAGCCGCGCGGCCCCACGACCCGGGCGATTCGCTCCTTGCACCCCGGCGGCAGCATACATTCAGCTTACGACGGACGGGTGGAGGCGGCTTTACGGAGGCTCCAGTTCGGAGCCGGGTTTCTACCGTTCCCCGCGCCTGGTACCCGGTTAACGCGGTTTATTTGTCTTTCGTCCGAGGCTGTGTTATCAATAGAGACTCGGAAACAACACTCATGGCCTACGTAATTGCAGAACCTTGCATTGGCACTAAAGACACCGCATGCGTCGACGCCTGCCCTGTGGATTGCATTCATCCGAAAAAAGATGAAGCCAATTACGCAGAAGCGGAAATGCTTTACATCGACCCGGTGGAATGCATCGACTGTGGCGCCTGTGTGCCGGTCTGCCCCGTTTCGGCAATCTTCGCTCTGGACGACCTGCCGGATAAGTGGTCGGAATTCACCGCCAAAAACGCGGCCTACTACGGGCGGTAGGTAGCGCTCGAAGTATCGGTTTCCCAGAGGCGCACGGCGCCCAGCCGCACGTCGGCTTCGGCGGCGATTCCTTTATTGACCTCGTCAAAAATGTACTTGGCGATATTCTCGGCGGAGGGATTCAGCCGGTCGAAGGGAGGGAAATCGTTCAGCCAGACATGATCCAGGCGGTCGATCACGGACTGCAAGGCCCTCTTCAACGCCACGAAATCCATCAGCAGGCCGGTCTCGTCGAGTCGCGCTCCCTCCAGCGTCACCTGGCACCGGTAGTTGTGCCCGTGCACGTTTTCGCACTTGCCGTGATAATTGCGCAGGGCGTGGCCGGCGGCGAAGGTCTGTTCAATCGTGACTTCAAACATCGAAAAACGTCTCCACGTCGGCGATCCGGGTGGTGAACCGGTAATCCGGCAGACTGTCAAAAAACACCTGCCCGTATCGCTGTTTGGTGATGCGATGATCCAGCAGGACCAGGACGCCGCGGTCCGATCGGCTGCGAATCAACCTTCCAAAACCCTGTTTGAGCGCGATGGCCGCCTGCGGGATCTGGTAATCGTAGAAAGGATTTCCCCCCGCCTGGCGGATGCTTTCGATGCGGGCGCTCACCACCGGATCGTTGGGAACCGCGAACGGCAGCTTATCTATGATAACGCAGCTCAATTGTTCGCCCGGCACATCCACGCCCTGCCAGAAGGAAGACGTGGCGAACAAGACGCAGTGGGGCGTGGAGCGGAACTCCTCCAGCAGGGCGCGACGCGGGCCAGTGCCCTGGAGCAGGGTGGGGTAATCGATTTCCAGCGAGACCGTATCGTAAACCAGGCGCATTTGTTGGTAACTGGTGAAGAGCACGAACGCGCGGCCCCGGCTATGCTTTAGGATCTCCACGACTTCGGCCGCGGCCGATTTCGGAAACGCGGGGCTGCGCGGCTCGGGAAGATGCTGGGGCACGTACAGCAGCGTCTGCTTCTGATAATTAAAGTGGCCCGGCACCACCAGGGTGCGCGCGCTTTCCAGCCCCAGACGCTTTTGCGTGTACTCGAAACCGCCGGCCACCGCCAGCGTAGCCGAAGTAAGCACCGCCGTGTCCACCTGTTCGAACAGGCGCGCGGCAATGATCCGGGAGACATCGATGGGCGTCGCCTGCAAGAAGCAGCCTCGCCCGCGCTTTTCCACCCAGAACACGTACCCTTCGTCGTCCTCTTCCAACAGGAAACGAAGGGCCTCGCCGAGTTCCAGCGTGCGGCGGAAAAGCGGAACAATTTCCTCCGGCGGATTGTGGAGCAGTCTCAGGTGCGAGGCGATGAGCTCGAGGATTGCCAGCAAATCGGCGTAGAGTTCTTCGTTTTCGTCCCGGAACGCCGCTCTTCCGTGGAACGGAGAGCGGCCTTCCCCCGCTCCGAACAGCCCGAAGAACCGGACTGAGGCTTCTTCCAAACGTTCCAAGATGCGGTCCAGTTCCGGCGTGCCGAACTTCTTCATGCGGCCGACCGCCGCCAAGTCGCGGCGCAACTCCTGAAACCGGTAATTGCTGACCGAAACTCCGAAGTACTGGCCCGCCACCTCTTCCAAATCGTGAGCCTCGTCGAAAACCACGGCATGGTACTCGGGCAGAATGCCGCCTTCATAGTGCTCGTCTTTGAGCGACAGGTCGGCAAAGAACAGGTGATGATTGACGATGATGATGTCGCTCTCCGCCGCGCGCTGGTGCATGGCGGTGAGGAAACAGCGCTCGAAATTGGGACATTTCTGGCCCGTACACAGGTCGGCGCGCGCGTCGATTTTCGCCCAGGCCGTGCTGGATTCGGGTAGCGTCGTCAGCTCCGAACGGTCGCCGAACTCCGTGGTCTTCTCCCACTCCCGGATGATCTCGAAATCGGCGACCTCTTCGAGTCCTGCAAGCACCGGCTCTTTTTCGGCGTCGTAAATTTTTTTCCGGCACGCATAATTGTTCCGCCCCTTCATGTAGCAGACCTTCAGCGGGCGCGAGAAGTGCTGCTGGAGGAAGGGAACATCCTTGAAAAAGAGCTGTTCCTGCAGATTCTTGGTGCCCGTGGAGATGATGACGCGTTTGCCCGACTGCAGCACCGGAACCAGGTAAGCGAGGGTTTTTCCGGTGCCCGTGCCGGCCTCCACGATCAGGTGGCGTTTGTCGGCGAGGGACGATTCGACGGCCTCGGCCATCTCCACCTGCCCCTCGCGGAATTCGTAGTTGGGATGCCATTTGGAAAGCGTGCCGTGCCGGGAGAAGAACTGGCGCGCGCCGGCGGTTCGGGCCTCGGTGGGCATCGGGATGATTCGATTCTAGCAGGGGGGCGTGGTGAGCGTTCATCCTGAGCGGCAAAGTGAATGCACAACTCGGCTGTACCACGTCCGCAGCGACCCCGCTGGCCTCCGGGCAGCCTCTTCATACGATCTGTTCGAGCCTCTTGCGCCACTCCGCCGATAGCCGGGGATTCTCGCCCCCAGTTGACACCGCGATCTGGACGTGGTCGCGCTCGAGGCGCGCGGGCACCACGAAATCGCATTCCTGGGCCGAATCGGCAATATTGGCGAAGATGCCTTTCCTTTTGGCGGCGATCCCGATGCGGTGGTTGGTCTGGCGTTCGTCGGTGGCGGCGAAGACCAGCACTGCGCCGGAAACATCCGAGGCGCGGAAACGGCGCCGCACCAGGCGCACGGGCAGTTCTTCCAACTCGCGCGCGCATTCCGGCGCCACCACGGTCACGCGCGCGCCGGCCTCCACCAGGCCGCGAGTCTTCCGCAAGCCGATTCTGCCGGCGCCCACCACCAGCACGCGCCGGTCCTTCAGATCGAGAAAGATTGGGTAGTGTCTCAAGTCCAAAGGTAGCACGCGAGCGCGCGCTATCATGAGAATGCATGCCGCGACCCACACCCACCGTGGTTATCGTGGGCCGTCCCAATGTAGGAAAATCCACGCTCTTCAACCGGATTGCAGGCGGGCGCCGCGCCATCGTCGGCGACGAACCCGGCATCACGCGCGACCGCATCCAATCCTCTGCCCAACACCATGGCTGCCACTTCGCTCTCATCGACACGGGCGGCATTGTCGTTCGTGACCAGGAGTATATTCCCAGCCAGGTCCTGCGCCAAGCTCAGGTGGCGCTGAAGGATGCGTCGCAGATCATCTTCCTGGTGGATGGGCGCAGCGAGATCACGGGGTCCGACCGCGATCTGGCGCAGATGCTGAAACGATTGGGCAAGCCGGTCACGCTAGCGGTCAACAAGATCGACACCGCCTCCCGCGAATCGCTGGCGCACGAGTTCTACGAGCTGGGCATCCGGGATGTGTTTCCGGTTTCCGCCGAACACGGTATCGGGGTGGACGCCCTGCTCGACCACGTGACCGGCGGTTTTTCCGAAGCCCCTGAGGAGCCCTCGGCTGAAAGTATCGCTGAAAGTATCAAGGTGGCTATTATCGGCCGCCCCAATGTCGGAAAATCGACGTTGCTGAACGCCTTGACGGGCGAGGAGCGCGCTATCGTTTCCCCCATCGCCGGGACCACTCGCGACGCCGTGGATGAGAAAATTAAGCGTCAAGGCGTGGAGTACGTTCTGGTCGATACGGCCGGCATCCGCCGGAAGGGCAAGACCAACCTGATGGCCGAGAGATTAAGCGTGGTGATGGCTCGCCGGCACCTGCGGATGGCCGACGTAGCGTTGCTCCTGATCGACGCCACCGAGGGCGTGGTCGGCCTGGATGCCACCATTGCCGGCTATGCCCATGAGGGCGGCCGGGCTCTCATCGTCTGTGTGAACAAGTGGGATGAACGGAAACAGCGCAACCAGCGGGAGTTCGAGAGCGAGCTTCGCGACCAGTTCAAATTCCTAGACTACGCGCCCGTCGTATTCCTTTCAGCCAAGACCGGCGCGGGTGTCGAGTCCCTCTTCAGTCTGATCCGCGAAGCTTACCAGTCGGCCAACCGGCGCGTCTCCACCGGGGAGTTAAACCGTTTCGTCGAGCAACTGCGCTTCGAGGAGCGCAAGATCTTTTATATTACGCAGGCATCCATCCGCCCACCGACTTTCGTGCTCTTCACCGACCGCGGCGGTCCGCTGCATTTCTCCCACGAGCGCCATTTGATGAACCAGATCCGCCGGCGCTTCGGGTTTAAGGGGACGCCGATTGTGGTGAAAACCAAGCTGAAATCCCGTGTCGGCCGGTCGCGGTAGCGCCCCGGTGCCAGCTTCGTTTCGGTCCGCCCGGAACGCTTCGCCTTTTCTGTCGCCTGCCCCGAGTAGCGTCGCCAGGTTGACGGAAAGCTGACATAATCTCTACAATACATACGAAGGAGGCCGTATGGAACTCGCAGGCATTCAGACCGCCGGCATTGGTGGTCTGGGCTTTCAAGAGTTGTTTCTCATTCTGGCCGTGGCCGTATTGCTCTTCGGTGGCAAGAAGATCCCGGAAGTGGCGAAGGGTTTAGGTGAAGGAATCCGCAACTTCAAACACGCTTTGAAGGGCGACGAAGAAACAGCGGAATTGAAGAAAGACGAGCTCAAGAAAGACGAAGAAAAAGTCGAAGCGAAGAGGTAAGCGGCTTCCGGAAACGGCCCGCAAGTTGGGCTTGATTCATTCGGCTTGGAAAAATCACCAGACACCATAAACCCCGCGGGCTCCCCAGCCTCAGCGGGGTTTGATTTTGGGATAGCAGGTTACTTCTTTTTCGGCGGGACGATTGCATCCTTCGCGGCTTTCGCCACGCGGAACTTCACGACTTTTTTGGCGGGGATTTTGATGGTTTCGCCGGTAGCCGGATTGCGGCCCATACGGGCTTTGCGATCCACGCGCACTAGCCTGCCGATGCCCGGCAGCACGAATACGCCGTTTTTTTTCACTTCGCCGATGGCCAAGCTCGAGAGGCAATCGAGGAAACCACGCGCAGTCTTATTATTGACTTCGCAGCCTTCCGCCAGCGATCGTACCAATTGCGTCTGGGTCATTCTCTGATTCGCCATATCTCTCCTTAGATTCTCCTGTGGGTCCGTGATCTGAAACTTGGGGCAAGCGTGCGCCCTTCATGCAACCCGCGCCACCGCACATCGAACGTTTGCGGACGCTGCGTCGGCTGAAACGCCCCGTTTCAATTCGATTCAATCATAAGGGAAGGGCTCAGTGATGTAAAGGGAAATGCGTAAAAAAAGCCTGATTTTTCGCGGTTTTCTGCAATATGGGGACTAGCGGCGCTCGGCGAATCCGGAGCCGGGATGCCACTCCAGTTCGCCCGACGTGAAGGCTGCCGCCAGATTGTTCTTCAACACACGGAAACGTACTCTTCTTCCCGTCGCGGAAAGGGCGATCCGTACGGAAGCATGGAGCTTGAGGGAGGGGCCGCCCGCACTGGTCTCCAGTTCCCCCGAAGGCTCCATCCGGGCGCGCGTTTGGTTGAGGAACACGATGCAGGCTCCGGCCCGGCTGGCGAACCACGCTAATCGCCGCAACTCGGAAGCCAGTACGCGATTGCGCAAGCCGGCCCCGCCGCCGCCGATCCCCGTCTTCAGCTCCAGTTGGGTGACCAGGGCCGCGGCGGAATCAATCACCACCAGGTCCACCGCACGCGAAACGGTGAAGCGCCGTGTCATCTCCAGAGCCTCTTCCGCGGTGGCCGGCTCCGCCACCGGCAACCCCGCCAGGTGGACGCCGAGTTGTGCCGCGAATCCCGGATCGAAGGTGTGGTCCACGTCGATCCACGCCGCGCCGCCGCCGCTCTGCTGCAGGTGCGCGATGCTTTGCAGAGCCAGCGCCGTCTTTCCGCAATTTGCGGGTCCGAAAATCTCTACGATGCGGCCTCGCGGAAAACCGCCGATTCCCAAGGCCTGGTCCAGGACCGCGAAGCCGGTTGCCAGTATCGACGCCGGGCCCAGACCTAACCTCTAGCGGCGCGCCGGCGCGGGCCGTGGTGAAGCATTTGTGGGGACCGGGGCCTCTGGGGCCGCGGCCGATTCCGCTTTCACCAATCCCAAAATCTTGCGCAGTTCCTGGTCGATCGCCTGCCGGATATCGGGATTGTCTTTTAGGAATTGGCGAGCGTTCTCACGCCCTTGCCCGATGCGTTCGCCTTTGTAGCTGAACCACGAGCCGCTTTTCTCGATGAGGTTCTGAGCCGCCCCCAAATCGAGGAGGTCGCCTTCCTTGGATACGCCTTCCCCGTAAATCATGTCGAATTCGGCCTCGCGGAAGGGTGGCGCGACCTTATTCTTCACCACCTTCACTTTCGTCCGGCCGCCGATGACCGCATCGCCGTCCTTAATAGCCGCGATGCGCCGGATATCCAGCCGCACCGAGGCGTAGAACTTGAGTGCGCGTCCCCCCGTAGTGGTTTCCGGGTTGCCGAACATGACTCCGATCTTCTCGCGGATCTGGTTGATGAAAACCAGGCAAGTCCTGGATTTCGAAACCACTCCCGTCAGCTTGCGGAGCGCTTGCGACATGAGCCGCGCCTGGAGACCCATGTGGCTGTCCCCCATCTCCCCATCCAACTCGGCTTTGGGAACCAGGGCTGCCACTGAATCCACCACCAGCACGTCGATTTGCCCGGAGCCGATCAGCGCGGCGGTAATCTCCAAGGCCTGCTCTCCGTAATCCGGCTGCGAAACCAGGAGATTGTCCACATCCACTCCGAGGTTCTTGGCATAGGCCGGATCGAGCGCGTGTTCCACATCGATAAACGCGGCCATGCCGCCTTTCTTCTGCGCCTCCGCGATCACCTGCAGCGAGATGGTAGTCTTGCCGGACGACTCCGGCCCGTAAATCTCACAAACGCGTCCGCGCGGCAATCCGCCTACTCCCAGCGCGGCGTCGAGTGAAATCGATCCCGTCGAGATCACCGAGACCGGGACAATGGCCTCCTTCGACCCCAGCCGGAGGATCGAACCTTTGCCAAACTGCTTCTCAATCTGGCTGAGCGTGATGTCTAAAGCGCGTGCGCGCTCCTTTTCATCCATGGAAACAACTCCTGTTCGCGAAGCCTAATTGTAGCAGGGGATATAATCGGGAAAGAGGTCTTCTTCCGGTGGTAATGCGCATTTTCTGTTTTCTCTTTCCAACGGTGCTGTTTCTGGGCGCCGCCGACAAAAAGCTGCCGCCGGCCACCGCCCGCGGGGAGAACCAGGATCTCATCCTAAACGTCACGCTCTATGACGACCCCGCATCCGTGAAGGAATTGCTCGGGACCGACTTGGAAGGCCATTATATGGTCGCAGACGTCAAAGTGGACCCCAAATTCGGCAAAGAGATTCTGATCGACCGCTCCGATTTCGTCCTGCGTACGTATAAGGATGGGGAGAAAGCCACACCGTTCGCGCCCAGCCAGATCACCGGTACCGGCGCGGTGATCCTCACCCATGGCAAGAGCGAAGGCGCGGCGTCACCGGGCATGGTCCTGGGCGGACCCATCGTGCTGCGCGGTGGCGCGCTGGGCACTGGAAGCCCTGGTGAGAGTGCCGGCGGACAGGTTACAGCAGCCCCGGAAACGGAATCTACCGGGAAAGATAGTCCGCTCAAGAAATTGTTATCCGAAAAAATCCTTCCGGAAAAGAAGACCGATCAGCCGGTTTCCGGCTTGCTCTACTTTCCCCTGGAAAAACAGAAGCGCAAGGATTTGGAACTGACCTACGGTGGCCGTGAAAACCGCGTTACACTCCGTTTTAAGTGAGACAGGCCTCCTGGCCGGTCTCGGGTAGCCGTTTCGGGCTGGCTGACAGCCTGTGACCCCGCATTAGGGTGCGCTAAGCTGAAAACAATGAGAATTCTAGTCGTCGAGGATGAGAAGCGCATCGCCGACTTCTTATCTCGCGGCATGCAGGGCGCGGGTTATGCCGTCGACATCGCACCCACTGGCGCCAATGCCATGGACTGCATCCACGCGACCGATTACGACCTCGTGATCCTCGACCTGATGCTGCCGGATATGGACGGTTTGCAAGTGCTCGAGAAGATCCGCAACCGCAAACTCGGACCTCCGGTGTTGATTCTGAGCGCCCGCGGCGGCCTCGACGATCGCGTGAAGGGCCTGGAACAAGGCGCCGACGACTACCTGGTAAAGCCATTCGCCTTCGTGGAACTGCTAGCCAGGGTCCGAGCCTTGCTTCGCCGGGGCCAGCCCGTGCCCGAAAGATTGCAAGTGGCCGATTTGTCGCTCGACTGCATCCGGCGCAAAGTGACCCGCGCAGGCGACCCCATCGAACTGGCGCCCAAGGAATTCGGAATCCTGGAATATATGATGCGCAACAAGGGCCGCCCCTTGAGCCGCACCATGATCGTGGAGCACGTCTGGGATATGGACTACGACGGTCTGACCAATATCGTGGATGTCTACATCCGGCATCTGCGCAGCAAAATCGATGACCGGTATGCGCAGAAATTGATCCAGACCGTGCGCGGCATCGGTTACATGATCGAGGGCCCGGATAGACCGGCGGAACGGTCTCCCGAGCCCGTTACCGAACGGCAGGTGTGATATGGCCCGCAAACGCAACAACCGGCGCATCACGCGAGGTCTGCGTTTTCGCCTGACTGCCAGCTATGCGCTCTTCTTCGCCCTGCTGCTGATCGCGGTGGCGGGCCTGCTACGCCAAGGGCTTTCCAGCCTGCTGGATAACCAGATGCACGACGTCCTGGACCAGGAGTGGGCGGCTATGAAGGGCTACCTGCGCATCGAGAAGGACGGCCCCCACTGGTATTACGATGAACACGACCCGGACGAGACTTATATCGTGGAACGCCTGCGCCGCGTCTATTTGCTCACCAACGCGGATGGCAAGGTGATCGAGCGGTCTACGGCTTATCAGAACATCGGAATCGATCCGCCGGCAGACATTCAACAGAACGTAAGGGTGGCGCTCGCTTCTTTTGCCCCGGGCGCGGCCGGAAAGACCTACTGGACTGAGCGGCGCGATGCGCAAGGGGCTCCCTATCTGATTCGCGCCGGAATTGTCTTCGACGAAGGGCATCACGCGCCCTATTACGTCGCGATTGGGATTGCGCTGACCAATAATGCCAATATTTTGCGGGAATTTACGTGGTTCTACCTGGGTGTAATTCCCGCATCGCTGCTGCTGGGCTTGCTATTCGGCTGGTTCATGGCCGGTCGGGCGCTGGAACCGGTGCTGGCCGTGGCCCAGGCCGCCCAACGCATCTCCGGTTCCAACCTCAGTCTCCGCATCCCCACCCGCCAGGCCAATGATGAACTGGATTATCTGATCCTCACTTTCAATCGCATGATCGAGCGCCTGGAGGCGTCCTTCCAGCAGATGAAGCAGTTTTCCGGCGACGTTTCGCACGAACTGCGCACGCCCATCACCGCGATTCGCGGCCAGCTGGAGGTGGCCCTTTTCACCGCCAAAACCACCGACCAGTATCGCGACGCTATGGTAAATGCCCTGCAGGATATCGACCGGCTCTCGCAGATCGTACGGGCTCTGCTGTTGCTTTCTCAGGCCGAATCGGGCCAGTTGACCCTACAAAAATCCCGCCTCAACCTGAGTGAAGTAGTTCAGGATCTGGTCGACCAGTTCCAGATTCCCGCGGAAGCCGAAGGCGTCCGGCTTCGTGCCGAAGTGCCGCGCGAGTGCCCGGCCGAAGTCGATCGCATGCAGATCGAACGCATGATCACCAACCTGTTGTCGAACGCCGTCAAATTTACTCCCGAAGGGGGAGAGGTTCGCGTGAAGTTGCACTCACTGGGCGATTCGGCCGAGATCGTCGTTGAAGATACCGGCCGAGGCATCCCCCGCGAATACCTGCCTCACATCTTCGACCGCTTCTACCGGGTTCCGGGCTCCGGCACCGCGCCCGGCCCGGACCAAGGGCTGGGGTTGGGACTGAGTTTCGTCGCCTGGATCGTCAAGGCGCATCAGGGCGTCATCGACGTCGAGAGTACTCCCGGCAAAGGTACCCGATTCCTCATCAGGCTGCCTGTAGGCGACGTCCGCGCCAGGAATCTCGAGATGGCCGCGCAACCGATCATGAATGAACTTTAATCTCTCCTTTACCTCGGCTTCATGGCGTGCCACTAAGCTGTTATGGTGCGGTTTATCCTCTCCGGCCTGCTGATTGCGCTTCTGTCGAGTAGCGCCACCCGCCCGGGTTATCCCCAGGACACGGTGCAAACCGGAAATACACAGGCCAAGGACCAGTTTTTTACCGGGACCATTATGGCGATTGACGAGCAGAGCCTGACCGTGAACCGCATGGTTTTAGGAAAAAATTCCTCCACGAGAACGTTCGCCGTCACGACGGAGACGCGCTTTGAGGGCGGCATGCCCAAAGTCCGGTCACAGGTCACGGTGCGCTATGTCACCACCGATGAGGGCGACCGCGCCGTGAACGTGATCCTGCGGCGGTCCCCTAAGTGACCCTTCGGGCCGTCCGAAATTGATACAATTCAGGTGTTGCTTCAGTCGCGGGAATCGATGGCGCCCTCCACCTCTGTAACCCCCAGCGTATTCCAACGGGTCTTCAAGGCTTTCCAATACCGCGATTTCCGATTGATGTTCATCGGCGCGTGTGTTTCCAGTGTGGGCACGTGGATGCAAATCCTGGCGCAGGCATGGCTGGTTCTGGACATCACGAAATCGCCATTTTATCTGGGACTCGATGCCTTTTTATCGGGCATCCCGGTGTTTTTACTTTCCATTATCGGCGGCGTGGTCGCGGACCGTGTCGAGCGGCGCCGCGTGCTTCTGTGCTCGCAGTATGTCCAGATGGCCTCCGCATTTATTCTTACGCTGTTGCTCCTATTCCATGTAGTGAAAATTTGGCACATTCTGTGCCTCTCGTTCATTAGCGGCACAGCCCAGTCGTTTGGCGGGCCGGCTTATTCCGCGCTGATCCCCACCCTAGTCAAAAAAGAAGACATGCCTAACGCCATTGCGTTGAACTCCATCCAGTTCAACCTGGCCCGGGTGATCGGGCCGGCCATTGGTGGCGTGGTGTTCGACAAGTTAGGCCGGACCTGGTGCTTTGGCCTCAATGGTCTTTCTTTTCTGGCGCCTGTAATTTCGTTGACCATCCTGACCACGCGTTATTTGCCGGAAAGAACTGCGGAATCGGTTTGGGGCAGCATGAAGCAGGGCTTCCGTTTCATCCGGCACCAGGGATCGATCGAAGCCCTCATCGTCCTGGCATTTTCCATGACCGCGCTGGGGTTCCCCATGATGACCTTTCTGCCGTGGTTTGCCCGGAGCGTCTTTGGCGGAAGCCCTTGGACCTACAGCTTGTTCATGTGCTCGTCAGGCGTGGGAGCGGTCACTGCCTCCCTGGTGGTGGCCTGGCTGGGCAATATCGGGCACAAGGGGCGGATTACGCTCGGGTCGCTCGTTTGGCTCGGCCTGGGGATCACGGGTTTCGCGCTTTCCAAATCCGTGGCCCTCAGTTGCGTCCTGCTGTTTCTGACGGGAATGGGGCTGATGGCGGTATTCACTAACGTCCTTTCCCTGGTCCAGTTGATCACGCCCAACGAAATGCGCGGGCGCGTGATGAGCGTCTACAATTCGGCCTTCCGGGGCGGGATGCCGATGGGAAACCTGTTGACGGGATGGCTCGTCCCTATGTTCACGGCTCCCGTAGTGCTGGCGGTGAACGGCCTGCTGCTGGTGGTGCTGGCCCTCTATTTCCTGCTGGTGCAGCGGAAAGTCGCGACGCTTTGAGGTTCGCATGGTGACCTGGTTGCTGGCAGCATTTCTGGCCGCTCCTCCACCGGCCGCGCTGGAATCGGCGCGCGACCAGCAGGATCGCGCCGTGTTGCAGAAAATCGTGGATGAATCCGCCGCCGCGGCGGCCAAAGCGCCCAACGACGCCGAGGCGCAGTACCGGATGGCCCTGGCATCGTCCTATCTGGCGGAGATCGCGCTCGAGTTGCGCGACAAGAAACTCGCCGAGCAGGCGGCCACGCGCGGCGTCAAAGCCGCCGAGCAGGCCGTCGCGCTGAAACCCGATGTCGCCGAATACTACCGTGTGTTGGGGACCTTGTGCGGGCAGGTGGTGCCCGCCAACGTACTTGCCGGGTTAAGCTACGGCAAGCGCGCCAAGGATGCGATCGACAAAGCGATTGCCAAGGACCCGAAATCTTCCCCGGCCTATATGGCCCGCGGGATCGGCAACTATTATCTGCCGGCGGCGTTGGGCGGAGGCTTGGAGTTGGCCGTGGCCGACTTTCGCAAGGCGCTCGATCTGGACCCCAAGAGCGCCGATGCCTGGCTATGGCTGGGACTGGCGTTACGCAAGCAGAATCAGGATGCCGAGGCTCGCAAGGCCTTCCAGAAATCGTTGGATTTGAACCCGCGGCGGGTGTGGACCAAGGAGCAGTTGGAGAAGACGCCGGTCAGGCCGGGCGACTTGCCCAAGTAAAGACCGTGGGAACAGAAATCGCTGGAGCTGAACCCGCGGCGGGCGACTGCGACTACACCGGCACCCCGAAGCGCCACAGCACGTAGCCGATAGCCTGCTTTACGTAATTCCACTGCTCGTGGAGCGGATTCGGATTGGGTTCTCTCCGGGGGGAGCCGTAGACGCTCAGACCCTGTGCGCGCAGCATTTCCTTCACCCGGTATATGTGATACCCGTCGCTGACCACGATCACCGATCGAAGACTCATGCGCCGCAGGATTTCTCCCGCCAGCGCTACCGAATGGACCGTGGTCTTTCCTTCCGTCTCCACGGTGATGGCCTCCGACGGCACGTTGTGGCCGATCAGATAGGATCGCCCTACGCCCGCCTCGGTGAAAACGGGGTCGCCGCCGGCGCCGCCGGTGGTCAGGATCCGGGGCGCCATGCCCTGTTGATAGAGAAGTAGCGCATGGTCCAGGCGCGCGCGCAGCACGGGCGAGGGCCGGCCGCGATACTCCGCTGCACCCAGCACCAGGATCACATCGGCGGGCTGCGCCTCGTCGCGAACGGATTGCTGTTGAATGCGCACCGACAAGTACGCGAAATAGATGAAAAGCACGGAAACGGCAATCGCCGCCGAGTTCCATACGGTTCGTTTCATCTGCGGTAACTTTATTGTAAGATGGCGAAGCCGGAAACGATTACCAGCGCCGCGAACCCCTTGTTGAAGGACGTCCGGCGCGCCGTCGCCCGCGGCAGTCTCACGCGAGAGGGCTGGTGCGTCGCCGAAACGTTTCACCTGTTGGAAGAGGCATTGCGCAGCGATTGCGACGTGAGGGCCGTGCTTGCTGCCGAGTCCGTGCGATCGGCGGCCGAAGCTCGTGTGGAAGAGCGGCCGGGCATTAAGTTGGTAGTTGTTCCGGACGAGCTGTTCGATAGCCTCTCCGGGACCGAGACGACCCCCGGGGTGATGGCGTTGGTGAAGCCCCCCGAGTGGCGGTGGGAGCAACTGTTCCGCGGTTGTCCGCTGGTGGTGGTACTGGACAGCCTGCAGGACCCCGGCAACTGCGGCGCCATCCTACGCGCGGCCGAAGCCTTCGGCGTCACTGGGGTTCTCTTTCTCAAGGGCACGGCCAGTCCCTACAACCCCAAAACGCTGCGCGCCTCGGCGGGCTCGCTGTTTCGGGTTCCGTTCCTGCATGGTGTGGAGACGGCCGCGGCGCGCGCGGCCCTGCAACAAAACCACGTGGAACTCTACGCCGCCGTTCCCGCGCGTGCCGGCGTCCGCTCGCTATCCCGCGTCGATCTTACGGCCCGATGCGGGTTGATCATCGGCAACGAAGCGCGCGGCGTCGGTGGTGAACTGCGCTCCGTCGCGCTGGAAGTGGCGATTCCGACCGCCGGCGTGGAGTCGCTGAACGCCGCCGTGGCGGCTGGCATCCTGCTCTACGAAGCGCGCCGGCAGCGGGGGTTGCAGTTTTGATACCCTCGGTCACATGGGACGCAGTGGAACCACGATCTCGTGCCGCAAGCTGACACGCCGCTTCGGTGATTTCACTGCCGTGGACAGCCTCAATTTCGAAGTGTCCGCGGGCGCCATCTGCGCCTTCCTGGGCCCCAACGGGGCCGGGAAATCGACCACGGTCAAAATGCTCACCGCTCTGCTGCAGCCCTCCAGCGGCGATGTGGACGTTTGCGGCCTCAACGTGCGGCGGCAATCGGCCGAATTAAAGCACCTCATCGGAGTGCTCCCGGAAGATCTCGGACTCTTCGACGACCTTACCGTGGAAGAACACCTGTCGCTAACCGGCCGTGTATACGGTTTGGACCAGGAGGTGACGCGCTCCCGCACCGGTCAACTGCTGCGCGCGCTGAGCCTGGAAGACGGGCGCGACACCTTCGCCGCCGCGTGCTCCCACGGTATGCGCAAGAAGACTGCGTTCGCCATGGCGCTACTGCCCAATCCGATGGTGCTGTTTCTGGACGAACCGTTCGAAGCGATTGACCCGGTGACCTCAAAGATCATGCGCGACCTGCTGCAGTCGATCGCCCGCAGCGGAGTCACCGTGTTTTTCACTTCGCATGTGCTCTCCGCAGTGGAGCAAATTGCGACGCAACTGATCATGATCCGTAAGGGCCGCATCGTTTGGGACACGCCGGCGGCGGAAGTGCCGGTGTCGCTCGAACAACATTACTTCGATCTCGTGGAAACGCCCGCGGTCGAGGAGATCGAATGGCTGGGCCCGGGGCAATCCTGAGGATCGCGACATTTTGAGGCGCGCGCCAGCCTAGGAACCGCCCCATTCAGTTTCGAGCATGCGGGAGTATTCTCCGGAGGCGTACAGGCTGAAGCGGAAATTCGCTGGTCCGATCGTGCGGTGAGGCTGCGAGTCCATATAGCAGCGGAATAAGGCGTCGGAGTAACGGTGATAGCTGCCGAGGAACTCGCTCGCCAGGACATCGAAGGGGGGCGGGGAGGAAAACATCATATTCAGCCCCATACCGCGGGCGAAGATCGATGCGTAATCGGTCACCCCCCAGGCGATGAGTTTGGATTTGACCTCTGCGGGCGGATTGGCGGTGAGCAGACCGGCAAAGCTCTGATTCCGGATATCGACACCCTGCAGTTCGGGAGTGCGTCCGACGAATTCCTGGCATTGCTCGATCCAGCGCAAGACGTCTTTTCCGAGAAAAAACAGCATGCGGACTTCCGCATATCGGCCGGCCAGCAAGCGGCGCCGGAGGTCGTCCGGATCGGAGCCATCGCCCGGGAGCATGCCGGCCAGCATGAGGGCGGCTTTGGAACTCTCGAGCAGCGTGGCGGGGGCCACCCGCTCGTTAAACGGATAAAGAATGAGGGGTGGCAACTCCCATACGGCGCCGCCGAGCGTGGGTATGGTCGCGGACATTTCGCTCTCCAACCCTTATCGGCAAAAGCGCGCGCAAACTATAGATAAACCCAAACCTGCTAACAAAAGACAGGGTGGAGTGGGAGTGCTGAGGGTACTAAACTACTATTTACCTACCATGTTCTCAATTCGCACGAGAAGTTTTTGGCGCGACGAACACGGCCAGGATTTGGCCGAGTACTGTCTGGTCACGGCGCTGATCGCGTTAGTGGCACTCGGTATTTTCTACCATATCTCGGGCGGTGTGCAGGACCTTTGGAGCACCGCCAACAGCACGCTCGTAAGCGGCAGCCTGCCCGCCAGCGGCCTGGCGCACACGCCGGCGCCGTAGGTCTGTAATTGCAGATAATTACCGGTCGAGGAGAAATTCGCACTCTCGGTGCAATTACGGGATCCATCGATCGATCACTGTCACGCCAACGTGCGCCCGCCATCCACCGCCAGAATGCATCCCGTGGCGAACGTCAAAGTAGTGACGGCGGCAGTTACGGCAGCCGCCACTTCCTCTGGAGTGGATAGTCTGCCGAGCGGTGTGCGAGCCTCCTGTTCATTGCGCCAGGCGCGATCGAACGATTTGACGAATTCGGTATCCACCACGGCGGGCGAGACCGACAAGACCCGGATGTGCGGCGCCAGCGCGCGGGCGAGCGATTTCGTCATATTATCGAGCGCTGCTTTGGAGGCGCAATAGATGACGTTGCTCCCCATGGCGATGGTGCCGGCGGCGGAAGAAAGATTGACCACCACGCCTCCTCCCGGCAACGGGCTTTTCTCCAGAAGCGGCCGGAAGGCGCGCACCGAGGCGAACGCGCCGCGCACGTTGGTCGCCAGGATCTGATCGATCAGGTCGTCGTTGAGCGCGTCTAAATCGGCATGCGGCACAAAGCGAGTGGTTCCGGCGCAATTTACGAGTACATCGCAGCGCCCATAATCTTCGGCGACCCCGGAGGCGAGCGCGGCAAGTTGAGCGCTTGCCGTCACGGGCGCCAGACGAGCCGAGTGGCCTTTCCCAGGCAACGAGACCGCCAGGCGGTGGGCCGCGTCCGCGGACCGGTTGTATCCGACCATCACACACATACCGGCCTCGGCCAGCTTTCGGCAGATGGCGGAACCGATTCCCCCAGCGCCGCCGGTGACCACGGCGACCGCCCGCTCCCCGATGTTCACCATGGCTTAGCTCGCGTGCGCCCCATACCGCCGCACCCGTAAATCCGCCTGCTCCTTGTGAGCGGCGAAGTTTTCGATGGCGCACAGGCGCGAGCAATACTCGCCGATGAGCGAGGATGCCTCATCCGTCAAAACCCGCTGATAAGTACAGGTCTTGATGAACTTGCCCACCCACAACCCGCCGGTGTAGCGTGCCGCTTTCATGGTAGGTAACGTGTGGTTGGTGCCGATGACCTTGTCGCCGTAGGCGACGTTGGTTCGGGCGCCGAGGAACAAGGCTCCGTAATTGGTCATGCGGCTCAGAAAATAGTCCGGATCACGCGTCAGAACCTGGACGTGCTCGGAGGCGATCCGGTCGGCCTCGGCCACCATTTCGTCCGCGGTATCGCACAGGATGATCTCCCCGTTGTTTTGCCAGGCCTCGCGGGCGATGGCGGCAGTGGGCAGCCAGGCAAGCAGTTTTTCAATAGCCGGCGGAGTTTTTTCGGCAAGTGAGGCGGAATTGGTGAGCAGTGCGGCCGGACTCGAGGGGCCATGCTCCGCCTGGCCGATCAGATCGACGGCCGCCATCTCCGCGTCACACGAATCGTCCGCGATGAGGAGCGTTTCGGTGGGGCCGGCCAGCAGGTCGATACCCACGCGGCCGAACAACTGGCGTTTGGCTTCCGCCACGTAGGCATTGCCGGGGCCTACCAGCATGTCGACCGGCGCCAGGGTTTCGGTGCCGAGAGCCATGGCGGCCACCGCCTGCACTCCCCCGATCGCGTAGATCTCATCCGCCCCGCCCAGGTGCATCGCGGCCACGATCGCGGGGTGCGGTGCGCCTTCGAAGGGTGGGGCAGCGGCGATGATCCGCTTCACCCCCGCGGCCTTCGCCGTCACCACGCTCATGTGCGCTGAGGCAACCATGGGATACCGCCCACCCGGAACATAACAGCCGATACTGTTCACCGGGATGTTCTTGTGGCCCAGGACGACACCGGGGAGCGTTTCGACTTCGACATCCCGCAGCGCGGCTCGCTGCACCAGCGCGAAATTGCGAATCTGGGTCTGAGCGAACCGGATATCGTCCAGGACCCGTATCGGCAGCGCGCACACACATTTTTCGATTTCCCTCTCGGACAGCCGGAAGGATGGCGGCGACCACTTGTCGAACTGCTCGGAGTACTTGCGCATGGCCGTCTCGCCGTGCGCGGCGATGTCTTCGAGGATCGCCTCCACCGTGTTGCGGACTTGCAGGCTGCTGGCGGCTTTCATGGCGGCCGACTGGCCGCTCTTCAGATATCGAACCATGTAAGGTGTTTCTCCTGTATGAGTCCGGTGGCCGGGGGCAGGTCGGCAACCTGCCCCAGCGGAGTACCTAGCGGCTTGCCGATTGTGCCGGCGCCGGCGCCAGACCCTCGGTCAGTTCAATGTACGTGCCCCAGGGGTCTGTGAGAAAGGCGACCCTCACCTTGCTGTTGGGGACGGAGCGGGGAGCTACGTCGAGTTTGATCCCTTGGGCCTGGAGCTTTTTCACAAATTCCTCCAGATTCTTCACGTCGAATCCGATATGATCGAGCGAGCGGCCCTTGGTGGGAGCCAGATTCTTCTCCCCTTCGGAAAAAGAAAGGTTGACGCCGGGCAGGTCATCGCAATCGATCCAGCCTGGCCGGGCCACGCGCGCGCGTTTGCCGGCGATGCCCCCGAATGTTTTCGCATACCAGGCCTGCATCGCCGGAATGTCGGCCGGGTAAAGGTGAATGTGGTTCATCGCCACGGGCGTCGACAGGGACGGGTCGCCGAAAATCTCCACTCGAATGCCGTCCGGCGCTGTGACGTATCCCTGGTTGGGATTCTCTCCCTGTTCGATGAGGAGATTGTTGGCTTTCCACTTGGCTAGCGCCGCCGGCATATCCCTCACCACGAAACCGAAGTGATTCACGATGGAGCCGGCGGGAGGGCCGGTGGGCTCGGCCTGACGCAGCAGGATGAACACGCCCGGGAACTGGATCAATTCGAGCGGGCCGTTCTTCACCAGCGTGCCACCCATCATGGTGGTCCAGAACTGTTTGTGAGCCTCGACGTCCTTCACGGCGAGGTGCAGGTGTCCCATACTGACGCCGTCCGCGTTGGGGGCGGCGAGTTGGCCCGGCAGGGGCGCAACCGTGAAAGCGGCAATCGCGAAAAATACATGAGCTTTCATGGCCACCCAATGTATCAGATTCCGCGCGCGAGCTTCAGGCGGCGCTGCAAGCGGTGACGCCGGGATGTATAATCGAACATATTTAAGAAGCCAAAATAGGAATTCTGGCTTCAGGAGGCGGGCTATGCGGCGTTTGCTTCTTGCTGTGTTGGCGGCCGGAGTGGCCGCCCTGGCATCCGATCAATCTTCCCCCGTTACGTTTGCGAAGGACGTGCTTCCCATTTTGCAGACCAATTGTCAGAGCTGTCATCGGCCGGGGCAAGTTGCCCCCATGTCGCTGCTTAGTTATCCGGAGGCGCGTCCGTGGGCTAAGGCGATTAAGTCCGCCGTGACCATGAGGAAGATGCCGCCTTGGTTCGCGGACCCGAAATACGGCCATTTCGTGAACGACCGCTCGCTGAAACAGAGCGAGATCGACACCCTGGTGAAATGGGCCGACAGCGGAGCGGTGGAAGGCGATCCGAAGGACGCCCCGGCGCCGGTTCAATGGCCCAAAGGCGGTTGGGGGATCCAGCCGGAAGTTGTCATGGACCTGCCGCCGCACGAGGTGCCGGCCAAAGGAGTTCTGGAATGGGAGTTAATCGCCTTTCCGTCTCCATTCAAGAACGACACCTGGGTCACGTCGATGGAAATCCTTCCAGGCGACGCGTCGGTGGTTCATCATATTTGCTTTAGCTTCGAAAAGCATCAACCCACTACCAGGTACAACCAGTATGAGTGGGTGCAGGTGCCGCGCGATGAGACAGGTAATCCCACGCCCGGCAACACCGGATTTGGTGAGTTGCCAAACATGACGATCGCCACTCGCGACGTGGGCAGCACCGAAATAAAGCTCAGACACGGCCACCCGACCCTGAGGCAAAATCTCGATTTCTGCTACCTGCCCGGAAATACTTATGACGACTACCGCGCCTGGAACGCAGGAAAGTTGGTGCCTGCCGGATCGGACATCATCGTGAGCCTGCATTACACGACGAACGGTAAGGCTGTCGTGGACCGGACGAAGATCGGCTTCACGGTGGCGAAGACGCCGCCGCCCAAGAAGTTCCTGGTTCAGGGCGCGGGAGAAGACGCACCGGTCATTAAGCCCACGACTGCCAACGCTCGGGCCGTGTTCGCTTCCGCGTACAACCCGGAATTTGCGATTCCGCCTAACGAGAGCAACTATCTGGCGCCTCCCATGGACATTACTTTCTTGAAGGATGTCGAGATCGTGCGGCTGCGGCCCCATGCGCATGTTCGTGGAAAGAGCGCCCAGTACCGCCTCATCTATCCGGATGGACGCGAGGAAATCGTGCTCGATGTCCCACGCTACGATTTCAACTGGCAGCTTTCGTACGGAACTTCGCTGCGGATACCGAAGGGCACGCGAATGCGCTTTGAATTTCGCTACGACAATTCCCCGAACAACAAGTACAACCCCGACCCGAGCCGCTGGGTCTATCAAGGGTTTCAGAGTTGGGAAGAGATGATGGCGCCCAACCTGGGGTTCCTCCTGGACCGTGACGCCGACGTGGGCGGCCTCATGTCGGTTTCCAATTGAATGGAGTAGCACAGAGTTTATGATAGGGAAGGCCGCCTATGCGAAAGGCATACGGCCGGCAGACCTTTCTTCGAAGCCGCTCTACGCGTAATAATCTCAGCAGGAGCCCGCATGGTAAGCCGAACCAATTGGTTGATGATCACGCTGTGCCTGTCGATTCCCTTGGCCGGCCAGCAGCGCTACCTGTCCTCCGACGTGGAGAATGGCTCCCGGTTGTATCGCAGCAACTGCTTCGCCTGCCACGGCCCGGAAACCGCTTCCATTCCCGGGGTTGATTTCCGGCGGGGCCAGTTCAAGCGAGCCTCGTCGGACGAAGACCTATTGCGAGTCATCGCCGGCGGCGTCCCCGGAACGGCGATGCCTCCCACCGCCGTTACCGATTCGCAACGCCTGGCGCTGCTCGCCTATATCCGCTCCCTGCACGAATCCGCCGCAAGCACGTCGGGATCGGGCGACGCCGGTAGCGGACGACTCTTGTTGGAAGCCAAGGGCGGATGTCTCGCCTGCCATCGCATCAACGGTAAGGGCTCGCGCGTAGGGCCGGATTTGAGCGAAGTGGGAGACATTCGAACTGCGGCCTACCTGGAACGCTCCATTCTCGACCCCAACGAATCCGTTTTGCCCGAGCATCGGTTCGTTCGGGCTGTCACTCGCGAAGGAGTCGTGTTCACGGGCCGCCGGCTCAATGAGGATACTCATACGCTGCAAATGATCGATACGCAGGAGCGCCTGCATTCCCTTTCCAAATCCGACCTCCGCGAGTACACCCTGCTGACGACGTCTTCGATGCCGTCGTATCAGGGCAAGCTCAGTTCCCAGGAAATTGCGGATCTGGTCGCCTATTTGTTGACTTTGAAAGGCTCAGACCCTCAATGACTCGACGCATTCTAGTTTTGGTCTCACTCCTGGGGGGCAGTCTGCCCGCCCAGGTAACTTTGGACCGACTGCTCCACCCCGAGCGGGAACCGCAGAACTGGCTCACTTATTCCGGGGGCTACTACGCCCAGCGGTACAGTTCGCTCGATCAAATCACCCGTGAGAATGCGAAGAATCTGGAGCAGCAGTGGGTCTTTCAAGCCCGCTCTCTGGAGAAATTCGAGAGCTCGCCGCTGGTGGTCGACGGCATCATGTATCTAACGGAGCCTCCTAATAACGTAGTGGCGCTCGACGCCAAGACGGGAGCGATTTTCTGGGTGTACGAATACCATCCGTCGGCCGACGCGCGGCCCTGCTGTGGAGCGGTGAACCGTGGTGTGGCGATCCTCGGCGACACCCTCTTCATGGGCACTATCGATGCCCGCTTGATCGCTATCGATGCCAAGGCCGGTCGTCCCATCTGGAACATCCAGGTCGGCGATCCCAAGCTCGGCTATTCCCTGACGCACGCTCCCCTGGTGGTGAAGAACAAGGTGATCGTGGGTTTGGCCGGCGCCGAATACGGTATCCGCGGATTCATCGCGGCCTACGACGCTGCCACTGGTAAGGAGGCTTGGCGATTCAATACCATTCCGGGTCCCGGAGAACCCGGCCACGAGACCTGGAAAGGAGATTCGTGGCAGCACGGAGGAGGCTCCGCCTGGATCACGGGCTCCTACGATCCGGCTCTGAATCAGGTTTACTGGGGCGTCGGCAATCCTGGCGCCGACTGGAACGGGGACAACCGGGACGGCGACAACCTCTACAGTGATTGTGCCATCGCCCTCGACGCGGACACCGGCAAGCTCAAGTGGTATTTTCAGTTCACGCCTCACGACGAATATGACTACGATGCCGTACAGATTCCGGTCCTGGTGGATGCCAATTGGAAGGGGAGCCCGCGAAAAATGATGATGTGGGCTAACCGCAATGGGTTTTTCTACGTGCTGGACCGGACCAACGGTAAGTTCCTTTACGGAATGCCATTCACGAAAACAACCTGGGCCACGGGCCTGGACGCGAACGGCAGGCCGATTCGGGCGGCCAACACCAGCCCCACTTCCGAAGGCACTCTCATCTACCCGGGCGTTCAGGGCGGAACCAACTGGTATTCCCCCTCCTATAGCCCGCGTACGGGGCTCTTCTACATTCCTACCTGGGTGGACTACTACATGAACCTGGCGAAGATGCCGGCGGAATACACTGCCGGACAGCGGTACACCGGCGGAGCGCCGCGGTCTCCGGTACCGACACTGCAGCGCGGACCGATCAACACCTGGACCGCGGACAACGGCTCCGGTATGGTCCTGGCCGTGGATCCCAATAGCGGAGAAAAGAAGTGGGAGTTCAAGATGACCGATGTTACCGGCAGCGGAATCCTGAGCACTGCTTCCGACGTGGTCTTCAGTGGCGGGCGGGAAGGCTACTTTTACGCGCTGGATGCCCGCAACGGCGCGATGCTCTGGAGAACGGCGCTCGGAGGACAAGTCGCCTCGGGCCCCATCACTTACCGGGTCGACGGCAAGCAATATGTAGCCGTCGCTGCGGGTCATGCTCTGTTCGTATTCGCCTTACGGCAATAGACGACACAAGCGCGGTGGCCTGCTTTTGTGAGCAGGGCGCCGGGGAAGCCGATCCGGAAATCCCTGGCCCTTCCCGGCGCCACCTCTCGTTATTCGGCGTCCCGCCGCAGTTTCTTACGATTCCGCTTGCGGGCCAGAGCCTGCTTGACCCGGCGCTTCTGTCCCGGCTTCAGGTAGAACGCATGGCGTTTTACCTCCCGGATGATGTCCTCTTGCAGGACCTTTCTCTTGAACCGGCGCAGGGCGTTTTCTAAGGTTTCGCCCTCCTGAAGCTTCACTTCAGCCACTAAATACACCTCCAAACTTCCCGTACGTTCCCAATCCGCTGTAGTGTCACGCGAAAAGAAAACGTATTCCTAAAATTCGCCCGCTGTGCCACAGAAGACTCCTTCTAGTATAGGTCTTCAGGCGGAAGAAATCTCGAGTATGTGGGGCTATGGGACTATGCCAGGGCACGGAACCGCCCCCCTACTGCGCCGGGCCGGCCAGACGAAGGTCGTCCTCAATTTCGTAGATTCTGTCTTCGAGAGCTTGGGTTGGCTTCCCGGCTGCTTTGGCCTCCTCGAGTTTCTTTTTCGCAGTGGCGAGTCGCTTCTGAAGTCCCGTAATTTTCGGATTCGCCTTTCCGCCTGGAGGCGCCGGCGCGGGTGTTCCGCGATCGTTCTTCCGGGCCGGTTCCTGTTTGGCAATGATCTTCTTCGCCCTTGACTTGGCAGCGGCTTTGTAGCGGAATGCCGTGATCGGCAGTGCCGGTTTCAGCGGCGCCCCAAAATCGGCGCGGTACTCCTCCGCGATCCGAACCGCCTCCGAAAGAAGTTCTCGAAACCGGGTTTCCATCGCCTGCTTTGCCTGTACTCGCAGATCCTCGCCTTGCTGCTTCCATTTCTGATATTCCGTGATGACGTCGGTCATGGTGGTGATTTAATATGGTACGCGATTCGGCGACCGGCGAAGCCGAGGCGGCGCTTTGCCGATGCTTCGCTCGCCCTCCAGCGTCAGTATAATGATTGGCGGCCGCTTCGACGTGCGCCCGCCGAATCCATGACATCCAACACCGGGAGTGAGACCCCCCGCAGGAAACCGGCGACGCCCCGCGACGGCCTCGGAACGGCCGGCCGCCTCCACGTGCGGGCCCTCGAGTCCCACACCCAGGGGAAATTCGAGAAGGCCCGCACGCTGTGCGCACGTTCTCTGCGCATCCTGGAGAGAGAGTCGGGCCCCCAGGACCCCGACGTGGCCAATGTCCTGAATACTTACGGAGTCATTCAGCAGGATCTCGGCCTCTATGCCGAAGCCGAGGCCATCTTCCGGCGTTCCGTCGGGATCGTGCAGAATCTATCCGGCGACGGCGATCTCGATCGTCTGCGCGTGCGATCGTTTTCCCACCTCGCCGACATTCTCCGCGTCGAAGGCCGGTACCGGGAGGCGGAACCACTGTTCGAGCGCGCGCTTTGCCTGGCCCAGGGCGCCTTCGGCCCCGGCGATCTCCACATCTGCTCGGTTCTGAACGGTTGGGCGGTCTTGTGCAAGTACTCGGGCCGCTTTGACGAAGCCGAACGGCTCTACCGCCGTGCTTTGGCAATCATGGAAAATACGCTCGGCCCGGAGCATCTCGACGTTGCGACCATGTATCACAATCTCGGCGGGCTGGAATACTCCCGAGGCTGCTACCAGGCTGCCGAGCCCTATGCGTGCCGCGCTGCGGAAATTCGGGAGAAGGCTCTCGGTCCCGACCATCCCGAAGTGGCAGCCGATCTCGCCGCCCTGGCAGCCATCCTCGATGCCCAGGAGAAACATGACGAGGCCGAAGAATTGTACCGGCGCGCGCTCGCTATTTTCGAAAGCCAGCTTGGGCAAGAGAATTACCAGGTGGCGATCAACCTGAACAATCTCGCCGCGCTCAACTTCCGGCGCGGGAACAGCCTGCTGGCCGAGGCGTTCTACTGGTGGGCCCTGCATTTGAAAGAGAAGATCCTGGGCCCCGACCATCCGGAAACGGCTATGACCCTCAATAACCTGGCAGTGCTGTTCAAATCGCAGGGGAAATTGCCTCAGGCCGAGCCGCTGTTCCGCCGCGCCCTGGCCATTTTCGAAAAGACTCTCGATCCCAATCACCCCACTGTGCTCACCTGCCGGGAAAACTTCGAGGACTTGTAGCGCGCACGGGCGATTCCCAGCCGGTGCAGGTCTTCTTCCGCAGCCTGCTGGGTTATTCTTGATCTCAGCATGCGCAAAGTTCTGATCGCCGGTGGCGGGCTCGCCGGGCTGTCCGCAGCCGCCGCGCTCGCTTCCGCCGGGTTCGAGATCGAAGTCTGCGAGTCGCGTCCCTTCCTGGGTGGCCGGGCCACTTCCTATACGGTGCCCGGCTCCGCGGACGAAGAAGCGGAGACCATCGACAACTGCCAGCATGTCCTGCTCCGCTGCTGCGTCAATCTGCTGAACTTCTATGACCGCCTGGGCGTTGGCGCGCACATACGCTTCTACCGCGAGTTCTACTTCATCGAGCCGGGGGGCCGCGTCTCTACGCTGCGGCGCGGCCGGTTCCCCGCGCCCTTCCACTTCACCGATTCGTTCCTCGGCATGTCTTTCCTCGATAAGTCCGACAAGCTGGCCATCGCCCGCGCCTTTCTGGCGCTGCAGCGCGAGCGAACCCGCCGCACCGATCTCGACCGCATCAGTATGCTCGATTGGCTCCTCCAAAAGCGCCAGACGCCCAAGGCCATCGACCGCTTCTGGCGTCAGGTGCTGGTGAGCGCGGTCAACGAGGATCTCGACCGCATGGCCGCCCTCCACGGCTTCCAGGTCTTCTGGCTGGGCTTCCTGGCGCGCGCCGATTCTTACGAAATGGGCATTCCCACTGTGCCCCTCGCCGAATTGTATGCCGCCGAAGCCTGGCAGAGGCTCGGCAACGTCCGCATCCGTCTGCGCTGCCCGGTGGAGCGCATCGCGCCCGAAGGCTTCACCGTAGAGGGCCGTCTCGAATCCGCGGACTACTACATCTGTGCGCTACCCTTCGAGCGACTGGAGGCAGCCGGGCTTCCGGCGCCCCGGTTCGAGCATTCCCCCATCACCGGCGTGCATCTGTGGTTCGACCGCGAGATCACCACCCTGCCCCACGCCACCCTGCTCGACCGCACCATGCAGTGGATGTTCAACAAGAGCGGCGGCCGCTATCTGCAACTGGTGGTGAGCGCCTCCCGCGATCTGACCAATCTTTCGCGCAACGAGATTATCGATATTGCGGTCGGCGATCTGCGCCTGTTCTTTCCCCGCATCCACGACGCCCGCTTGGTGAAGGCCCACGTGGTGAAAGAGCAGCGCGCCACGTTTTCGGCCGCCCCCGACACCGAATCTCTCCGGCCCGATCCAACTACGTTCATGGGCAAAGTTTTTCTGGCCGGCGATTGGACCCGCACGGGGTGGCCCGCTACCATGGAAGGCGCGGTGCGCAGCGGATACCGCGCCGCCGAGGCGGTCGCCACCACCGCCGGCTCTCCCGCCCGATTCCTTCTCCCCGACCTCGCCTGAATGCCGGAGTATCTATTGCGAAGCTGATTTCTTCACCAGCCGGATCTCGAACAGTTTCGGCCAGAGTTTTCCGGTGACGAACAACCGGTCGGTTCCGCTGTCGTAGGCGATGCCATTCAGGACATCCACGGGCCGGACTCGGTCGGCAGGGCCGAGAATTCCCGTGAGATCGATCCATCCGGTGACCTTGCCGGATGCCGGATCGATGCGTGCGATGCGGTTCGTCTGGTAAACGTTGGCATATACTTCGCCTTTGATCCATTCCAACTCGTTCAGTTGGTCCACCGGTCCGCCGTCGCCGGTTACCGTGACGCGTCCGGTTTCCCGCAGCGTCTCCGGATCCCAAAAACGCAACTGGGCGCTGCCGTCGCTCATGATGATTCGCTTACCGTCCTGGGTAAGGCCCCAGCCCTCGCCAGGATACATA
>Ga0209698_10001102_pt1 | contig 31012 bp, 32 predicted proteins | sample LitLauG_LLR_2012_FD_187203 | JGI IMG/M metagenome (GOLD analysis project Ga0209698, IMG submission 187203) | Freshwater sediment microbial communities from Pennsylvania, USA - Little Laurel Run_MetaG_LLR_2012 (SPAdes) (version 2) | ecosystem: Environmental > Aquatic > Freshwater > Creek >... | reverse complement strand
TGAATGACTCCATCCGGAGTATTCCCGGGGTGACCGAAGTTGAAACCTTTCTGTATTTGAAACTTTCAAAGCAGACCTACGCTTGGGGAACGAAATGAGTATCAACGAAATTTTCACCGATGGTATCGCCGTCAGTGGTGAGCACCAGGAGAGCCATAGCTATTCCGAGCGTGCCCGTCGCAACCTCTGGTTGCAGATGTCGCGGATGGGGTCGTACTCGGAGAACCACGAGATTCCGATCATCGTTCGCGGCGAGGGGACGCACGTCTACGACGTGAACGGCAAGGAGTACTTCGACGGCATCTCGGGGCTCTTCACCAACGCCTTGGGGCACGGGCGTCCGGAGTTCGCCCAGGCCGCCGCCGAGTCGATGAATAACCTGACGTTCTTCCCGATCTGGACCTACGCGCACCCCAAGGCGATCGAGCTGGCCGAGAAGGTGGCCACGCTGGCGCCGGGCGACCTCAACCGCGTCTTCTTCACGACGGGTGGGGCCGAGGCCAACGAGAGCGCCTGGAAATTGGCGCGCCAGTACCACAAGATGCGCGGCGACACCGATCGCTACAAGGTCATCAGTCGCGACATCGCCTACCACGGCACCACACTGGGCGCCTTGACCATCACGTCGCTCGAGAACTATCGCCAGCCCTTCGAACCCCTCGTGCCGGGTGCCGTCAAGGTGCCGGCCGTCAACTTCTACCGGGCTCAGCACCACGCCGACGACTTCGAGGCCTTCGGTCTCTGGTCGGCCCAGCAGATCGAAGAGGCGTTGCTGCGCGAGGGACCCGAGACCGTCGCGGCCGTGTTTCTCGAACCGGTGCAGAACGCGGGCGGATGCTTCACGCCTCCCCCGGGCTACTGGCAGCAGGTGCGAGCGATCTGCGACCGCTACGGAGTGATCTTGGTGTCCGACGAGGTGATCTGCGCCTTCGGGCGTCTGGGCACCTGGTTCGGCGGCCAGAAGTACGACTACGTGCCCGACATCATCACCTGTGCCAAGGGCATCACTGCGGGGTACGCGCCCCTGGGCGCGATGATCGTCTCGGACCGTCTGGCCGAGCCCTTCATGGAGGGCGACATCGCCTTCCAACACGGCTTCACGTGGGCCGGTCACCCGTTGTCGGCGTCGATCGCCCTCACCAGCATCGGCATCATCGAGCGAGAGAACATTCTCGGCAACGTCATGGGCAACGAGGACTACTTCCGCCGGAGCCTCAACGACCTCAAGGACCTGCCCATCGTCGGCGACGTCCGCGGCACGGGGTACTTCTGGGGCGTGGAGCTGGTCAAGGACCAGGAGACCAAGGAGACCTGGCAGGGCGAGGAGGCCGAGCGCCTGTTGCGCGGCTTCGTGTCGCCCGAGATGTTCCGCCGTGGCCTCATCTGCCGCTCGGACGACCGCGGCGACCCCGTCGTCCAGTTGGCGCCCCCGCTCATCTCGACGCGTGAGGACATCGACTTCATGGTCGGCACGCTGCGCGAGGTCTTCACGGAAGCCGTCAAGCGCCACCTCTAATGCCGGTGCCACCATCGTTGTGGTGGTCCCAGCTCGACGCCACGTCGCCCCGGCCCTCACTGCGGGGCGACGTCGACGTCGACGTGGCGATCGTCGGTGGCGGGTACACGGGTCTGTGGAGCGCGCTTGAACTACTGCGACGCGACCCCCACCTCCGAGTCGTCGTGCTCGAGGCGCAGGTGTGTGGCTATGGGGCCTCGGGCCGCAACGGCGGCTGGGTATCGGCACTCTTCCCGGCGTCCGCCTCAACGGTGATCTCACGGTTCGGCCTCGACGCCTACAACCGGCAACGTCGGGTGCTCCAAGACGCCGTGGGCGCCCTCGGCGCGGCGGCCGCGGCCGAGGGTATCGACTGTGACTTCGCCCAGGGGGGCACGCTGTCCTTCGCACGAAGCGCGCTCCAAGAGGTCCGCGCCCGCAATGACGTGACCGAGGCTGCGCGCAACGGCGTGGGTGAGGAGGACCTTCGTTGGCTCGGCGCCGACGAACTGCGCGACGTCGCCTGGCTCGCGGGCACGCGCGGAGCGGTCTACTCGCCCCATTGCGCACGCATCCAACCCGCCCGTCTCGTCAGAGGTCTGGCCGACGCCGTCGAGCGTCACGGCGCCCACGTCTTTGAGGACACCCGGGTGAACCGAATCGTCCCCGCGACCTCGGCGCAGCGCGCGCAAGTGATCACGACGCAGGCCACCGTGACCGCCGACTACGTCGTACTCGCCACCGAGGGGTTCACCCCCGCGTTGGCGCGCCAACGTCGTGCGGTGGTGCCGCTGTACTCACTGATGATCGCGACCGAACCACTTCCCGCCACGTGGTGGGTCGACTACGGCTTCGAACACTTCCCGACCTTCAACGATGAACGCCATCTTCTGATCTACGGCCAACGCACGGCCGACAACCGACTCGCCTTCGGAGGACGCGGCTCGCCCTATCACTTCGGTTCCACCGTCGAACCCCGCTTCGATGCCAATCGCCACGTCTTCACCCAACTCAGCGAGTCGCTCGCGGAGTTGTTCCCCACCCTCGACGCCGCGATCACGCACCGCTGGGGTGGGCCGCTCGCCCTGCCCCGTGACAAGTTCCCCTCGGTCCTCGTGGATCACGAGTCGGGACTGGCGAGGGCGGGTGGCTACACGGGTGACGGCGTGACGCTGAGCTACGTGTGCGCCAATGCCCTGGCCGACCTGATCGCGGCCCCGGGCCAGGACACCCGCTACAGTTCGCTCCCCTTCGTGCAGAGGCCGCCGCGGCGTTGGGAGCTTGAGCCGCTTCGGTGGTTGGGCATCAACGCCGGGATCGCGCTCGCCACTTACGCCGATCACCACGAGCGCCGCACGGGCGCCGCGAGTCGCGCGTCCGACCTGCTGATGCGCCTGATGGGGGCCTAAAGCCCCTACTTAAGGATGTTCACCGCACGCGCGGCCACCACGGCGATGGTGATGAATGAGACCATCGATTCGGTGACGAAGAGGATCTTCATGCGTCGCGACAGCGGCATGGCGTCGGCCGGGGCGAAACTGGTCCCGTTGGCGAAGGACGTGTAGAGGTAGTCGGTGAACTTCGGCTCCCAGTCCGTGGGCGCCAACTGAGGATTCTCCAACTGCGGGAACTGCAGGTCGTAGACCAGTTTGAGACCCGCCGCGCGACGCGTCGGTCCGCCGCGGTCGATCTCCCAGAACCAGATGCCGTAGATGATGATGTTGGTGAGCCAGACCGACACCGCGGAATAGATCAGCGCCCGACCCTGGGACACCGTGGTGTTGAGGAGTCGCTGGACCAGCAGCACCATCGACGTCACGTTGGCGAGAGTGACGAGGCCGATCAGGGCGAGGGTCAACTGGCGCACGCGCGGCGACTCATCAGGGTGGCGATGGCGTCGCAACGACAAGGGGATCAGCGACAGGATGATCAGTCCCGGAATCAAGAACTTGGGACCGATCACCAACCGATTGGGTAGCACGATGTAGAGCACGACGCAGGTCAGCAGCGCCAGCGAGGCTGGCCAGCGTGGTTCGGCGTGGACATTCGCGCTCACGATAGTTTGGCCCGGCTCAGCAGTTGTAGGACCTGCGAGGGCAGGACGAGTGAACCGAGAGCGCCGCTCGTGAGCAACTGTTGCAACAACGGCCCGGCAGGCGTGGTCGCGTGCGACGCCGGCGGTGCGACGATCACGACGGGTTGGTTGTAGGCGACGACGTCGAGGGTCACCGTCGTGGTGGCCGAACCCGAATGCAGCGCCGCCCAGAGACCGGTGAACTCCCCTTGGGCCCCGGTGGTCAGACGAACGTCGAGGCTGCCCGCGCCCGCCGGTGCTGACTTGGCGGATCCGAAGGTGCCGAGCGACACGTGAGCGCGCGTGAGCTCATACGTCGTCGAGTACCCGTCGTGGGTGATGCGCGCGTTGGCCAGTAGCGACAAGAGGGCCGCGTTGGGGCGCACCACGTAGCTCGCGAACCGGGTGACCGAGGGCCAGGAGGCGTGAAGGACGTACCACACCGGGCCGCTGGCGTTCGCCAGGTTGGGCGAGGTCAGATAGACCTCTTTGTCGAGCGCGCGCACGTCGAACTCGGTCGACGTGGACACCAGGGGGACCTCGAGTTTGGCACTGAGCGAGCTCGCGGCCGCGTCGATCCATACGGTCCCCGACGTGCTGAGGCGGCCGCCGGTGGCGATCGCCAGATGAAACTCCACGGTCTGCGGGGCGTGACCGTTGAGGACGAGTGGGTCCGTCGTGGGGGTGGAGGGACCCGCCACGGCATAGACGATCCCCGTCACGATCAGGGCCACGGCGAGGACGAGCGCACCCAGGGCCACGAGGGGACGGTTGCGACTCACAGGCTCACCCTAACGGTCCCGGGAGCGGTGCTCAGTCCAGCGGCTCCGACAGCAACTCGACCAACAGACCGTGGGCGATGTTGCGCCCGCTCGCGATGAAGCCGATCCGCGAGTCCGCGTCGCCCACCAGACCGCGCACGATGGCGGCGTAGGGGGCAGCGGCCGATCCCTCGACGACCAGGCCATTGGATTCGGCGGCTTCGCGCACACCTTGACGGATCAAATGCTCGTCGACCAACACCAGGGGAACGCCGTGGGAGGCGATGAGTTCGTTCGTCAGCGCTCCCTCGTCACCTCCGCCCGCCAATCCATCGGCGATGGTGGGCCGGTGCGTCACGTTGTTCATCGCCGAGCCCTTGAGGACGTGGTACATCGCCGCGCTGGCCTCGGGCTGCACACCGGTCACCCGCACGTCCTCACGCCCGTGGGCCGCGCGAGCCAAGAGAACGCCCGAGATCAACCCTCCACCCCCCACCGGGACGACGATGTGTTCGATCTCGGGGGCCTGGGTCAGCATCTCGGCGAAGATCGTCGCCTGGCCCGCGATCACGTTGGTGTCGTTGAAGGGCGAGATATAGCGGATTGACCTCGTCGCGGCGAGTTCGAGTGCGTGGGACTGAGCGTCGTCGTAGGAGGACCCGAACTGGATCAGCTCGATGTCGTAGTTGCGCAACTTCTTGACCTTGGCGGCCGAGGCGTTGGCGGGCACGACGACGGTCGCCGGGACGTGCAGCAGTCCCGCCGCGTGCGCGATCCCCAGACCGTGGTTACCCGCCGAGGAGGTGATCACCGCACCGTGAGGGTCGTCGCGATGGGCGGCGTCGATCGCGGCCAGTGCACCACGAATCTTGAAGGAGCCCGTGATCTGAAGGTTCTCGAGCTTGGCCAGTACCGAGCGACCGCGCAGACGCAACGTGACGGTGGGCGTCGTCTCCAAATGGTCCGCGATCACGCGCGACGCGGCGTCGAGTTGCTCGGCGGAGGGTGCTTCGACGTGGCGCATCATCTCGTCCACACTACCCGTGGCGCCCTTCGGTATCCCACGAACTCACCAGTAACGTCAACGGCGTGCACTCGGTCGTCTCCCTGGTCCTGGTGGGGTCCTTCGCCTACGTCGCGACCATGGTCGACAACCTCTTCGCCTTCTCGGCCCAGCTGGCCGTGACACCGCGTGAGCGCTTCGGACTCGTCACCATCGCCCAGGGGACCGGCGTGGCCGTACTGGTGGTTCTCGCGGTCGCGGTCGGCTCCACTCTCGACGTGGTCCCCCTGCGCTGGGTGGGACTACTGGCACTGGCCCCGTGGACCTTGGCGTGGCGAATGTGGCGCAGTCGCCATTACGACATCAGCGAATCCGCGCGACGCGGCGCGTTGACCACCTTCGCAGTCACCCTGGGACTGGGCGGGGACAACCTGGCGGTGTGGATCCCTCTACTGCGCGCGAGCGGCGTGGTTCACGCCCTCGCACTGATCGCGATCTTCTGCGTCTGCCAGGCCGTCTTCGTGGCCCTGTCGTGGGGGCTTGCCACGCACCCGCGCGTGGTGAGTTGGGGACAGCACCGTGGGCGCTACGTCGTCCCGTGGCTCTACCTGGTTCTAGGGGCTGTCATCTTGTTCGAGTGCCGCGTTCTCTGACAACAGTGCGGAGGTCGCACTAGCGTGGCAAGGTGCCTGTCTCAACGCCGCAACAGACGCTCAATCGACTGACGATCATCGTCTTCATCCAATGGATGGGTGCGACCCTCGGCCTCCCCCTCCTGCCCCTGTTCCTCGAACACCGTGGTGGATCCCCACACATCATCGGTCTGATCGTCGCCTCGTTCTTCGTCGCCGGCGTCATCACGCAGTATTTCCTGGGGCATCTGGCGGACAGGTTCGGCCGCCGACCCGTCTTGATCGCCAGCCTGATCTCCTTCGGTCTGGCCTCGATGACCTACGCGCTGCCCTTGAGCGCGGTCTGGTTCACCCTCACCCGCGCCGCTCAGGGAGCCTCAGCAGGTGCGCTCGAAGTGGCGTCGATGTCGGCGGTCGCGGCGCTGTTCGCCGAGAACGAACGCGGCCGTGCCGTGTCGCGGATCTTGGCCGCGCAATTGACGGGCATGGCGATCGGACCGATGGTGGGCATCGTCGCATCGGTCAACAATCTGGGATGGGTCTTCTTCATCACCGGTATCGTCAGCCTCGTCGCCGCGGTCGTGGCGGTCAATACCAACCTCGGTGACGTCGCCTTCGACCCGTCGCCCCTGCCGCCACTGCGTTGGAACCGACCCTTCGTCGGTGCGCTGGTCGCCGCCGCCGCACTGGGCCTGGCCGTCGGGGTCTACGAGACGTGCTGGAGTTTGCTGATGCACGCCCACCACGCCACCACACTGCAGATCCGTCTGAGTTGGACCATGTTCTGCCTGCCGTGGGTGTTCTTGAGCCGCACCGGGGGCTGGATCGCCGACCACCTCAACCGGCGCTACACCGTTCTCTTCGGCCTCTTCAACGCAGCGGCGTTCATGGCGACCTACCCGCACATCCACAACAACGTCCTGATGCTGTTCCTCGGATCGGCCGAATCGATTGGCGCGGCGCTGTCCTCACCCTCGATCTCGTCGCTGCTGAGTCAAGGGGCTCACACTCGCGAACTCTCGCGACGCCAGGGGCTCTACGCGACCTCGACCACGGCCTCGATGGCCCTGTCAGCGGTCGCGTCGGGATACCTGTTCACCATCGACAGCGCTATCCCCTTCACCGTGGTGGCCATGATCTCATCGTTGTTGGCGATCAGCACGCTCTACTTCTGGCGCGGAGTCGCAGGACGCATCTCCGCTTCGTCCACCTCGGTCGTCACGCCGGATTAGTTGTCATCGGTCGAACCGTGGTCGTCATGGTGCGTCACCACGATCCGGTAGTGGGGCGTGACGGACTTGGTCGCGGACTTGGTCGACGCCGACGTGGTCGCGGCCGACGTGGTCGTTGATTTCGAACCCGCGAGCGCCGAGGTGGTGGCACCGCTCTGAGCGACGAAGGCGATGCCCAGCCCGGCAGCGGACATGACGGCCACGACCGACGCGACGCTGACGCGACGGACCAGCTTCCTCTTGGTGGGTCGGTACATGGGGCCTCCTCAGACTCGTTTCTCGTACCTCTCCAGTGTCGCGGGGGGACATGAGTCGCCTCCAAGGAGGGACTAAAAGGTCGGTAATAAAAAATCTGAGATTTAACACGCTGGTCAGTCGGCTTCCTAAGTTTTCGGTAAGACTGTCCGGCAACGACCAGCCCCTCACGGAGTCGCGAGAGTTGACAACTACCTACTAGGGAGGACCATCCAGTGGCAACAACCGAAATGCATGACGGATCCGCCGGCGACGAAGCGTTCAAGATCGAGACGCACGGCATCGACTTCATCGGCGAAACCGAGCGGTGGGCGACCCCACGCAATATCGGGGCGATGTGGGCGGGGTCGGCGATCAACGTCGAGTATTTCGTCTACGGCGCGCTGTTGATGGGTTTCGGTTTCAGTTTCTGGACCGCGGTGAGCATCATCGTCCTGGGCAATCTCTCGTTCCTGTTGCTCGGCGTCGCGTCGCTGCAGGGTCAAGAGACCGGCACCACTGCCTTCACCGTCTCGCGCGCGGCCTTCGGCACGCGTGGCTCGCGCATCGTCTCCTTCTTCAATTGGATCACCCAGCTGGGGTTCGAGACCGAAGGGCTCATCCTCATCGTCGGGGCGGCCATCGTGTTGAGCCAGTACGCCGGATTCCATCCCAACAGCACGGTCAAGGTCATCTTCATCATCGTGGCCACGGCCATCCAGGCGATCATGCCCTACCTCGGCCACGCCACGATGGTCAAGGTCTTGCGCGCCCTGATCGTCCCCTTCGCGGTGATCTTCGCCATCTTCGTGGTGTTCGAGAGTCGCCACGCGCACCCGGGTGGCGTCTTCGTCTTCGCTCACGGCTGGGAGCCCTACACCGCCGGCCTCGCCTTCACCATCGCCCTCTCCGGACTGGGCTGGACCGAGTGCGGTAACGACTACACCCGCTACCTGCCGCGCGAGTCCAAGAAAGGTGCGGTCGTCGGGTGGATCTTCCTCGGCACCGCGCTGCCCGAGATCGCGATGATGATCATGGGCGCCCTGGCGTTCAGTTTCTTGTCGAATTCCGGCGTGTGGAACAGCGCCAACCCCTTTGACGCGCTGTACCACCAAAAGGGCCTGCCCTCCTGGTTCGTCGTCATCTTCTTGATCTTCGCCATCGTGCAACTCTTCGGCATCAACTCGCTCGACCTCTACTCCTCGGGCGTCTCCGTGCAGGCGATGGGGCTCAAGCTCAAGCGCTACCAGGCGGTCGTGATGGACTCGGTCATCGCCTGCGCACTCACCATCTGGGCGACGTTCGGCTCCTCGTTCTCGATCTACATGAAGGATTTCGTGGGGGTGATCATCGTCTGGATCGCGCCGTGGTTCGGCATCTACATCACCGACTGGCTCCTGAGAAAGTACCGCTACAACGCCGCCGAGATGCAAAAGGACACCCCCGACAGCATCTACTGGGGTCGCGGGGGCTACAACTGGAACGCCCTCATCGCGTTCGTGGTCGGTCTCGTACTCGCCACCACGGCCTACTCCAAGGCGCCGCCGCCCGTCAACTTCCCGTTGCACTGGATGACGCCGTTCTCCAATCACTTCGGCGCGTTCTACTGCGACGGCACGGCCAAGGCGAATTGCGGACCCGCGGGCTGGTTCGGCGGCGCCGACATGTCGGTATTCTTCGGCATCATCTCGGCGGCGCTGATCTACTTCGTCCTGGAGAAGGCCACCGGCAACGTCGCTCGCCAGGTCGCGCGACAGCAGGAGCTCGAGCCCCAGCTCTAGAACCACGTCACCCCGACCGCGCCACGAGTGCGCTGGCCGGGGTGACGTGACGCGACGCTAGGTGCAGTCCCGCCCAGTCCAGTCCGGTCCAGTCCTGGACTATCGTCGCGGACAGTGCGTTCGCCGCCGGCGGACGGGGAAGTGGGTTGTGATGAGCCTCGCCGCCGACGCGAAATGCCTGCGATGTCAGAGCGACATGATGGAGGTCGGCGAGATCTCGCTGATGACGGGCAAGCATTCGGGAGCCGCCAAATTGTTCTTCGGCTCACTGGCCGAAGCGGACGAGAGACCGTGGCCGGTGCAGGTCTATACGTGCACCTCGTGCAGGTGGGTGGAGTTGCACGACCTCGGCGCCTGAGCGAGCACCGGCCTCACCGCGTTCACGTGACGACGATGAGTCACTGACTCGTGGGAGGCACCCAGGTCGTCCCCTCGTCGCGGCGGAATGAGCGCAGCGCTTCGTACCGATCGTCGGGCTGCTGAGTCGCGTCGCGATACTCGCTTCTGAGACTCGCCGCAGCCCGACCGGTGGGCACGCTCTTGGTCAACGCATTTCGCCGCAAGGACGACCACAGGCCCTTCGCCTTAGAGGCCTCCCCCACGGCGGCGTGAGCCAGCGAGAAACGCATCACCTGGGGGGCCGACCCGTCAGACAGGGGCGACGACCCCGTCGCGTTACGTGCGGCGACCTGGAAGCGGTAGGTGTCCTCGGGCTCTAGATGCGTCACGCGCGCCGACGTCGCATCGCCCTCCACTCGATGTAACGTGGACGCCCCCGATGAGTCCGTCACCACGAGGTCGTACCCGACCACCGGCGACGATCCCGCGTACCAGGGAGCATCCCACGTCACGGTGATTGACGTCGGCCCGCTCGCGCGAGCCACCACATTGGTCGGTACTTCGGGGACATGGGCGATCGTCACGGCGACCTCGATTCGTTCGTGCCGGTGACGAGATGGTAACCGACCGGCCGTGTCGCCGACCACGTCCCGGACCGTTTCTAGGACCGTGTCCCGGACCGTGTCGCGAAACTGGCGCTACCCGACCCAGTCCTCGACGAAACCGCCGTCCGAAGCGGGTCGAAACACCGGGATCGAACCCAGCGCGTGGACCCGCTCAGCGTCGACACCCAATGAGGTACGCCACAGCGAACCCTCGGTCACCAGTGTGCCGATCGCCACCACGTTGGCGTCGATCGAGTGAAGGAGTCGAAGGGCCGCGCCGGTGGAGGCACCGGTCGAGATGACGTCGTCGACGATGGCGACGCGCCGGTTGGCCACGTCCACGATGCGCGCGCGATCGAACAAGAGACGCTGTTCGGCGTCGGTCGTGATGGAGCGCACCGGCTCGGACACCGCATCAGCGAGGTGGATCTTGGGTGTCTTGTGCAAGATGACGTACTGGTCGAGTCCCAGGGACCGGGTGACCTCGATGGCCACGGGAATGCCCATGGTCGCCACAGTCGCCACGATGTCGATCTCGTACGGGGCGAGGAGACCCGCCAACTCCTCGCCGGCGCGACGCATGAACTCAACGCCCATGTCCACGGTGATGAGGAGTGCGAGCGCCAACTCCTTCGTCAGCGCTACCAACGGAAGCTCCACGTGCTGGGTGCCGATCGCGACCGGATAGGTGGAACGACTCACGAGGTTGGAGCATACTGAACGGATGACCTCTCACCCGCCACTCGACGTCACCCTCGCCGCCACCATGCTCTCGCGCGCCCTCGACGAGGCGCGCGCGGGTCTCGCCGAAGGCGGCATCCCCATTGGCGCCGCCCTCTTCACTCGCGAGGGCGAACTCCTGGGTTCAGGTCACAATCGCCGCGTCCAAGACAACGACGCGTCCGTGCACGCCGAGACCGACGCCTTTCGTCGAGCGGGACGACGACGCGACTACGCGGCCACGGTGATGGTCACGACGCTCTCGCCGTGTTGGTACTGCTCGGGACTGGTACGCCAATTCAATATCGGCGCCGTGGTGATCGGGGAGGCGACCAATTTCCACGGGGGACACGAGTGGCTCCAGGAGCTCGGCGTCGAGGTCGTGGTGCTCGACGACCCCGCCTGCACCGAGCTGCTCGCGACCTTCATCCACGACCACCCCGAACTCTGGCACGAGGATATCGGCCTCTAATCAGCGAACCGGCGGTCCGAAGAGTCGGTCGCCCGCGTCGCCGAGTCCTGGTGTGATGTAGCCGATCGACGTCAGTTCCTTGTCGAGCGCCGCGGCGACGATCTGCACGTCGGGATGCGCCTCGCTCACCGCGTCGAGTCCGGGCTGGGCGGCGATCAGGCACAACGCGGTGATCTCGCCGGCGTTTCGCTGGCGCAACATGTCCAGCACCTGGATAAGCGATCCACCGGTGGCGAGCATGGGGTCGCACAACACCACGGGCGCGAGTTCGAGGTCCTCGGGCAGCCCGTCGAGGTAGACGTCCGCGTGCAACGTCGTCTCGTTGCGACGAAGTCCCACCAGGCACACCCGGTGGCGCGGCAACACCTCTTGGACCGCGGGGGTCATGCCCAACCCTGCGCGCAGGATCGGCACGATGACGAATTGGGTGTCGACGCGCACCGCCGGGGCCCCGGCGACCACCGGCGTGTCGACCGTCGTCGCGGTCACCGGGATGTCGCGGAACGCCTCGTAGGCGAGGAAGCGTGAGATCTCACCCGAGAGCCGCAAGAAATCAGCGTTCGACGTCGTCTTGTCGCGGATCTGGCGGACCTTGTCCTCGACGATGGGATGCTGGATGATGAGCGGAGTGGGCACGTGGTCACCTTACGCTCTTCGAGGACCTGGTGGCGGGTGCCCGCGGGAGGCGCTACGCGTCGTCGTCGACCTCGTGAAGGACCCGTGACGGAGCACCGGTACGATGGCTCGGTGCCGAATTCCCTCCTGCCGCGTACCGTGGCGGACCGGGGAGACGGGGCCAATCCCTTGGGCGGGGTCCGCTCGTCCTACCCGGGACCACGCGCGCGCATCTCGCGCGACGCCACCCAATCGTGGTGGCGGCGGATCCTGCCGATCATCGCCTCGCACCGGGTGAGCTTCGTCGCGGCGATCGTGCTGTCCTTCGCCAGCCTCATCTTTCAGACGCTGGTTCCCAACATGCTCAACAACACCATCACCAACGTGATGCAGAAGCACGTCGGCTCGCTGCGCCATGCGGTCATCGAGATCACGATCGTGGGCGTCCTGGCCGGCATTACCGGCATCGTGTCGCGCCAATATCTCTACCGCACCGCCTACGAGGTCGAGGCCGACCTGCGTTCCTTGATCTATGAGCACCTCACCTGGCTGAGCTTCAGCTTCTACGACCGCGTCCAATCCGGACAACTGATCAGCCGCGCCAATTCCGACATCCGTAGTGTCCAGATGTACTCGACCTTCGCTCCCCTGATCCTGGTGCAGAGCACCATCGGTGTCCTGGCCTTCGGCTTCATGCTCAAGATCGATCCGCTCCTGGCCTGCATCGCCATGATCGTGATGCCGATCCTCTACGTGGTGGGCATCAAGATGCGCCGGGTCCTCTTTCCCATCTCCTGGATCCTCCAGGCGCGCCTCGCCGACGTCGCCACCATCGTCGACGAGAACGTCAACGGGGTGCGCGTCGTGAAGTCCTTCGCCCAGGAGGAGGCCGAGGTCAACCGGTTGGCCGACGCGGCCGAACGCGTGGCCTGGGGCTACGTCAAGGACGCGCGTATCCGCGGCCAGTGGTCCCCGTGGCTGCAGAACCTGCCCCAACTGGGCCTGGCCCTGGTCCTGGCCTTCGGCGGGATCATGGTCATCCAGGGCCACCTCGCCCCGGCGGCGATCCTGGCCTTCAACGCGTACCTCATGATGCTCCAGGCCCCCTTCATGATGCTCGGCCAGCTCGTCATGATGGGTCAACGCGCTCGCGCGAGCGCCGAACGAATCTTCGAGATCCTCGACGAGCACCCCGAGATCACCGAACGTCCCGGCGCCTACGACCTCCGTGACGTCAAGGGCTCGATCGACTTCGATCACGTGCGATTCGGCTACGGCGCCGACAACGACGTCCTTCGCGACGTCGACGTGCACATCGCTGCGGGCGAGACGGTCGCCCTGGTCGGACGCACCGGCTCGGGAAAGTCCACCGTCGCGCGTCTGATCACCCGCTTCTACGACGTCAGCGACGGCGCGGTGCGCGTGGACGGTCACGACGTTCGCGACGTGACCATGACCTCACTGCGCGAGAACGTCGGCGTGGTCCTCGACGAACCCTTCCTCTTCTCGGTCAGCGTCTTCGAGAACATCGCCTACGGCGTGCCCACCGCGACGAGCGACGCCGTCGAGATGGCCGCGCGCGCCGCGGCGGCCCACGACTTCATCATGGACCTGCCCGATGGCTACGACACCGTCATCGGCGAACGCGGTTACACGCTCTCGGGTGGTCAGCGCCAGCGCATCGCCATTGCGCGCACGTTGCTGGTCAACCCGCCCATCCTCATCCTCGACGACGCGACCAGCGCGATCGACGTCCACGTCGAGTCAACCATCTACGACGCCCTCAGCACCCTCATGAGCTCGCGCACGACACTGGTGATCGCGCACCGCATCTCCACGATCGCCCTGGCGCGACGCGTGCTGCTGCTCGAGGAGGGGTGCGTGGTCGCTGACGGCACCCACGAGGAACTGCTCGCCACCTCGGCGCTCTACAGCGAGATCCTGGCCCAAACAATGGTCGAGGAGAACTGATGGCCTGGGGCGGCGGTTGGGGCGGAGCGGGCGGCGCCATGTTCGGCGGGCGCGGGGCCCAGAGCGGTCTGCCCTTCGGCGGGATCCCGAGCGAGTTGGCCGACGAGGCCGAGAAGCTCCTCGCGACCGAACCCGCGCACGTCGCTTCGGCGATCACCTTTCGTCAACGCCCCGACGCCGACGAACGCCAACGCCTGACGCTGCCCCAGATGCTGCGGGCCTACCCCGCCATGGTGGTCGAGGGATCCGCCCTGGTCATCGTGATCAGCCTCTTGCTGCAAGCCGGGCCGCTCTTGATCTCCTTCGCGGTCGACCACGGCATGGTGAGCCACCACCACTCTGAGACGGTGGTCCTGACGTGCGCCGCGCTCTACCTGGTGATCGCCGTGGTGTCGGCCTACGGGCAACGATTCCAGGCCATCGTCACTGGGACGTTGGCCTCGCGCGTCATGCACGACCTGCGGATCCGCGTCTTCACCCACTTCCAGCGCCTCAGCCTGGACTTCTTCACCGAGGAGAAGGCCGGCGTGTTGATGAGTCGCATGACGAGCGACATCGAGAACCTCCAGCAGTTGATCCAAGACGGCATCAGCTCCTTCGCCCTGCAGGGGCTGACGATGATCGTGATCACCGCGGTCCTCTTCGCGCTCAACGTGACCCTGGCCGCCTGGACGATCGTGTTGGTCGTGCCGTTGTTGGTCGCCTTCTCCATCTGGTTCCATCGTTCCTCCGAAGCGGGCTACCTGCTCAGTCGCGACCGTATCGCCAACGTGCTGGCCGACCTGTCGGAGTCGCTCTACGGCATTCGCGTCGTCACCGCGAACAATCGCCAGCGCCGCAACATCATCAACCACCGCCACGTGGTGGGGGCCTACCGCGACGCGAACTTCTTCACGGGGCGCGTGAACGCCGTCTACGGTCCCGCGACCATCATGATCGGCATCCTCGGACAGGCACTGCTGCTGGGCATCGGCGGCGACATGGTCCTGCGCGGTCACCTCTCACTGGGCGTGCTCTTCGCGTTCTTCCTCTACCTCAACCGATTCTTCGCGCCGATCCAACTCCTCGTCCAGCAGTACAGCTCGCTGCAGCAAGGTCGCTCCTCGGTGATCCGCCTGCGCGAGCTGCTCGAGACCGCCCCGAGCGTCGATGAGGTGCCCGACGCCGTCGAACTGCCCACCATCGAGGGCCGCATCACGTTCGAGCACGTGAGCTTCGGCTACGACCCCGCGCGTCCGGTCCTCACCGACGTCAACCTGGAGATCGCCCCGGGCGAGTCCGTCGCCTTCGTCGGTCCCACCGGCGCCGGCAAGTCCACCCTCGCCAAACTGGCTAACCGCTTCTACGACCCCACCGCGGGTCGCGTCCTCGTCGACGGAATCGATGTGCGCGGGGTGACCTTGCGTTCACTGCGCTCCCAGCTCGGCGTCGTGCCCCAGGAGCCGTTCTTGTTCGCGGGCTCGATTCGCACCAACCTGCGCTTCGGGCGTCGCGGCATCACCGACGCCGAGATCGACGAGGCCGTTGACGTCGTGGGCCTGGGCGACCTGGTCGAACGTCTCCCCGACGGACTCGACACCGTGGTCCACGAACGCGGACAGACCCTTTCGTCGGGGGAGCGTCAACTGCTCGCGCTGGCGCGCGCATTCCTGGCGCGCCCGCGAGTGCTCATCTTGGACGAGGCCACCTCCTCGCTCGACCTCCGTAGCGAGACGGTGATCGAGAGGGCTCTCGACCGCCTGCTCGAAGGTCGCTCGGCCATCTTGATCGCCCACCGACTCACGACCGCCCAGCGCGCCGACCGCATCGTGGTGATCGACGAGGGCGGGATCCTCGAGGTCGGCACCCCCGCCGACCTGGTGGCCCGCGGGGGCGCCTACGCCACGATGTACGACGCCTGGCTGGCCTCGGGCGGACGCGACGCCACGCGCTGATCGCTCCAAGGGCACCTAGGTGCGATTAGTGACTTTCGGTTCGCCACGGTGGGTGGTCGCTCCCCTACGCTGGTGACGAGGGTGACAAGACCCTTCACATTTCAAAGGCTGGTGACAACGTGGTCACGCGTCCCAACGAGACTGGCGTCGAAGAATTCAACCCCTGGACGCACGTCTCTTCACTGATTGAACGAGCCGGACACCTGCTCGGCCTCGACGACGGGATGATCAAGCGCATCATCACCCCCGAGAGGATCCTCGAGGTCGCGGTCCCCGTGCGCCTCGACTCGGGCAACATCGAGATGTACACCGGTTGGCGCATCCAGCACGACACCTCGCGGGGTCCCGGCAAGGGCGGCATCCGCTTCCACCAGAGCGTCAACGTCGACGAGATCGCCGCACTCAGTGCCGACATGTCCATCAAGTGCGCGGTGGTGAACATCCCCTACGGCGGGGCCAAGGGCGGCGTGCGCGTCGATCCGTCGTTGCTGTCGCGCGGCGAGCTCGAGCGCCTCACCCGCCGCTACGCCTTCTCCATCTCCCCGGTGATCGGACCCGAGACCGACATCCCGGCGCCCGATGTCAACACCGACCCCCAGATCATGAGTTGGATCATGGACACCGTGACGATGCTGCGCGGCTACTCGGCTCCCGGTGTCGTCACCGGCAAGCCACTGGCCATTGGCGGCACGCTCGGCCACGCCGGCGCGACCTCGCTGGGCGTGACCATCTGCACGCTGGCGCTGTTGAAGAACCTGGCGCGCGCTCCCGAGCACCAGCGCGTCATCGTCCAGGGATACGGCAAGGTGGGCGCACCGCTAGTGCAACTGCTGAGCGAACGCGGCATGAAGGTCGTGGGCGTCGCCGACGTCCGCGGCGGCATCCACGTGCCCGACGGGATCGAACCCGCCGCATTGGCCCACCACTTCGCCGACGCCGGCACCGTGGTCGGCTTCGCCGGATCCGACGCCGTCGACTCCGACGACTTCTTCGCGATTCCCTCCGACATCGCCATCCCCGCCGCGCTCGGGGGTGCCATCACCGAGAAGGTCGCCGAGAAGGTCGCGGCGTCGGTCGTGGTCGAGGCCGCCAACGGTCCGACCACCGGCGAGGGCGCCGCCGTCCTGCACGAGCGCAACATCCCCGTCGTCCCCGACGTGCTCGCCAACGCCGGCGGCGTGGTGGCGTCGTACTTCGAATGGGCCCAGGACCTCCAGGGGTACATGTGGGAGAGGGAGTTGTTCCAGCAGCGACTCGAGAAGACGATGCACGAGGCCTTCGACGCCATCTGGATCCGCCACGGCGAACTCGGGGTCAATCTTCGCGAGACGGCGCTGGCCGTCGGGGTCGAGCGCATCGCCGAGGCGACGCGTCTGCGCGGGTTGTTCCCGTGAGGGTTCCCCGTCGCGACGTGTGACAAGGTGATGACGTGAGTGAGGACCCCTCCATCGAAGAGTTGCGCGATCTCGTCGACGCGCTACGCGAGGAGGTCGCACGCCTCAAGGAGGAGTTGCGCCTCGCGCGTCGCGATCACCACGAGGTCCCCCCGCACTACCTCTAGGCCGAGGCTCACCCCGCGCAGGTGAGCCTGTTGGTCGACGCGAGCACCTGGGCGGCAGCGGCCACCAACTGGGTGCGCGTCAACGTGCCGTGCGCGACGGCGGCGACGATGGCCGCGGTGGTCATCGACGCCGTTTGCAGTGAGAGACCCGCGGAGGCGGGATTGCCGTTGAGGACCTGGTCGACCCCGGCCGCGAGGGCGGCGACCGAGGCCTGGGCGACGCTGAGGTGGCGCGCGGAGATCGCACCCGCGCCCAAGGCGTCGGTCATGATGAGGCCGGTGAAGCCCAGCTGATGGCGCAATTGTGACACGGCTACCGCCGAGAGCCCTGCGGGCAGTGTCGTCAAGCCCGGTATCGACGCGTTGGACATCATCACCGCACGCACGCCGCCAGCGATCGCGGCGCGAAACGGCACCAGACCGGTCGTGCGCAGCACCGACCACGGCTGGGTGGCGGCCGGAGCATTATCGGTGTTGCCCGTGGCGTAGCCCAGGCCCGGAAAGTGCTTGACCACCGCCACGACGTTCGCCGAGGCGAGCCCCGCCGCGAAGGCGGTGACGTCGCGGGCGTCCGCGGCCGGCGAACCGCCGAAGGAGCGAAGGCCGTCGGGATTGGTCGCGCTGGGCCAGACCGCGCGCGCGTCCACGTCGGCGACCGGAGCCAAGTCGACGTTGAGCCCCGCGCGCACCATCGCCAGACCCACGCGCTGGCCCTGCTGGCGGATCTGCGCCGGGGTCATGGTCGCTCCCATGGTCTGGGCCCAGGGCCACTCGCCCACCAGGTTGGGGAAACGGATGATGCCCCCGCCCTCATCGTCGGTCATGATCATGGGACTGAGCCCATCGGGCTCGAGGTGCCGCAGCGAGGCGAGGGTCGTCGCTAGATTCGCCGGTGCACTGGACCCGAACAAGAGGAAGCCACCGTAGCCCTGCGTCGCCGCCGAGGTCACGCTCGACAGACCGGTCGCTTGGGTCGAGACGACCACGGTCTCGCGCGCCACGCGGGTCAAGGACCAGTCGGCGACGATCGAGGTCGCGCAGGCGAGATTCGACGACGTCGTCGACGCACTCGCCACTGGCGGGGCCACTGCCGTGGCCAGGCCGGCGGCGCCGGCCAGCGATGCGACGAGCGTGGCGGCGGCGGTCGCGCGCAAGTATCTCATGAACCGACCTTACGGCGGACGCTAGCGTTCGCGACGGCGCAGTTCGTCCTCGATATCCGCCGGGTCCACGCCGCGACTGCGCAGGAGCATCAACAGGTGGAACCACAAGTCGGCCGCCTCCGAGACGAGGCGTTCGTCGCTCTCGGCGAGCGACGCCACGGCGGTCTCGACCGCCTCCTCGCCCACCTTGCGCGCGAGGAACGCCGTGCCGGCGCCCAGCGAGGAGGCCACGTAGGAGTCGGGTTCGTTCTGGGCCTCACGCTGGAGGATCTTGCGCCAGAGCCACGGCGTGAAGCACGACGTGGAGCCGTCGTGGCACGTGGGGCCGTCCGCCGTGGCGCGCACCAGCACGGCGTCCTCGTCGCAATCGAGGATGACCTCGACGACGTGCAGGAGGTTGCCCGAGGTCTCGCCCTTCTGCCAGAGTCGCTGGCGCGAGCGCGAGAAGAAGTGGACCGTGCCCGACGAACGCGTGAGGGCGAGCGCCTCCTCATCCATCCAGCCCAGCATCAACACCCGACCGCTCACGTCATCTTGAACAATGGCGGCGCGCAGTTCCTCGCTCACACTCTCTCCTTCAAGGGTCGAAGTTCGATGCCCAGGGCCTCGATCTCGCGGCGCAGTCCCGGCAGGCCCGCGGGATTCTCGTGCACGATCGACGCGATCAGGGCGGCGTCGGTGACGCGAAGGGCGTCGGCCACGTGCGTCGCCGAACCCGCGCCGCCCGAGGCGATCACGGGGATGTCGACCGCGTCACGGACGGCTTCGGTCAACACCAGGTCGAAACCGGTTCGCTGACCGTCACGCGCGATGGACGTGAGCAGGATCTCACCCGCGCCGCGCGCGGCGGCCTCCACGGCCCAGGGCACCGTCGCGATGTCGGTGGCCTGACGGCCGCCGTGGGTGTAGACCACGCTCTCACCGGCGTCGATCGCCACGACGACGGCCTGGGATCCGAAGCGCGCCGCGATCTCGGTGATCAAGTGCGGTGTCGCCAGGGCGGCCGAGTTGAGCGAGACGCGGTCGGCGCCGGCCTCGATGATGCGCGAGGCGTCCTGCACCGACCGGATGCCACCGCCCACGGTGAAGGGGATCTCGAGCACGTCGGCGACCCGTTCGACCACGTGCACCATGGTGTCGGTGCCTTCGTGGGTCGCGGTGATGTCGAGGAAGACCAACTCGTCGGCTCCGCCGGCGCTGTAGTACTGGGCGAGTTCGACGGGGTCGCCGACGTCACGCAGGTTGACGAAGCTCACGCCCTTGACGACCCGACCCTGGGCCACGTCGAGGCACGGGATCAGGCGCGCGAGAGGCATGAGTCCAGAAAGTTGAGTCCGGCGGCGTCGCTCTTCTCGGGGTGGAACTGTACCCCGAGGAAGGAGCCCCGCTGCACGGCGGCGCTGAGGCCTTCGGAGGTGGCCACGGTGTCGGGTGATTCGGCCACGAAGGAATGCGCGAAGTAGAAGGCGTCGCCCCAGGGTTCGACCACGGCCCACCCCAGTCGCGGGATGCGCGGCGCGTCGAGGCGCACGACGAGCCCCTCGAGCAGGCCCAGTCCCTTGACCCCACCATCCTCCTCAGAAGCCTGCAGCGCTAGCTGCATACCCAGACAGATTCCCAGGATCGGCTGGTTCGACGCGAAGCGGCCGCGGAGGGCGTCGGCCGCACCCGTCTCGTCGAGGTGGGCCATCGCGCTGCGCGCCGAACCCACGCCGGGCAGGATCACGTAAGGCGCACTCTCGATCAGCGTGGGGTCCGCGCTCACGTAACTGCTGCGTCCCAGGTGCGTCAAGGCGGCTCGCACCGAACGGGTATTGCCCGCGCCGTAGTCGACGATGATGACGTCGCTCACAGCGAACCCTTGGTGGAACGCACCAGCGAGCCGTCGCGTACCAGCGCCTGGTTCATCGCGCGTCCCACGGCCTTGAAGGCGGCCTCGGCCACGTGGTGCGCGTTCTCCCCCGACGCCGTGACGTGCAGGGTGATGCGCGCGGTCTGGGCCAGGGACTCGAAGGCGTGCGCGGCCATGCCGGGATCGGGGTTGATGTCCAAGGTGGCCTTGGCGCGTCCCGAGAGGTCGACCACCGCGTGAGCGATGGCCTCGTCCATGGGCACCCGCGACTCGCCGTAGCGCGCCAGACCCTTGCGGTCACCCAGGGCCTGGTCCAGCGCCTCGCCGAAGGCGCGCATCATGTCCTCCACCGTGTGGTGGTCGCCCGTCTCGAGGTCGCCTACACCCTCCAGACGCAGGTCCATACCGCCGTGGAACGCCAGCTGGGTGAGCATGTGGTCATAGAACCCCTCGCCGGTGCTCACGAAGACCCGTCCTTCGCCCGGTACGCGCAGCCGGATGTTCAACAGGGTCTCGGCGGTCGCGCGCCGGTAACGAAGCGGCGCGCTCTCGAGGGGCTCGCCCAGGAGTTCTGTGCGCAACGCCCCGAGCAAGATGTCGTCATCGATCTCGTCGCGGATCGAGATGCGCAGTCCCCTCTCGTAGGCGCGCAACATGACGCCGTAGGGCAGCATCCGCTCGACGAAGGCCTGGGGGTTCTCCATCGGCACGAACACGAAGTTGGTGAAGGACGCCAGCGGCGTCAGACCCAGGGCGTGGAGTTCTCGCGTCATACGCTCTCGTTCGGCCACTTGGGCGCTCACATCGAGGGGACCGGTGATCGCCGCCAGGGCGAGGGCCGCCGACAGTGAGGACACCGAGAGCGGCGCTTGGCGCGAATTGATCAACGCCGTCACCTCTCGCGACGCGATGGCGTAGCCGACGCGCGCGCCCGCCAGTCCGAAGGCCTTGGAGAACGTGCGCAACACGATGGCCCCGTCGACGACGCGCCCGATCTCATTGACACCGGCGTACTGGGCGTAGGCCTCGTCAATCACGAGCTGTCCCGACACTTCGGGGACCGCGCACATCTCACCGGTCGGGTTGTTGGGCCGGCACACGAAGACCAGGTCGGCGCTAGCGGGATCGTCGCTCATCGTCGCGCCCGCCATCGCCGCGGCGTACCGGTACATGGAATAGGAGTCGGCGGGCACGGTCGCGACGGTGCCGTTCTGGGCGAAGATGGCCGCCAGCAGGACGATGAACTCGTCACTGCCGGCACCCAGGGACACCTGGTCGAGATCCACCTCGTGGTACTCGGCGATGGCGTGGCGCAATGACTCGTAGCGACCGCGGTCGTACTCGTTGACGTCGGCGAGCGCCTTGGCGAGCGCGGCCGGACGGGCGCTCGCCGGTGGCGAGGCCGGCACGTTGCCGTCGAAGCGCAGGATCTGCTCGGCGCGCAGCCCCACTTGGGCGGCCAGTGCCGCGTTCGAGGGCGGCCACTGGTAGGAGTCGAGGGTGACGGGCCTCCTCATCGGCGCGCCGTCGCCTTGTGGGCGACCATGCCTTCGAGTTCGGCCAAGGCTTCGATGGTCGGCGCGAGCCGCGCGAGCCCGTCGCGGGAGACGCGCTGCACGGTGACGGGCTTCATGAAGGCCTCGAGCCCGAGACCGCCCGACACTTTGGACCAGCCGCCAGTGGGTAGGACGTGATTCCCACCAGTGGCGTAGTCGCCCGCGGGGACCGGCGAGTAGGGCCCCACGAAGACCGCCCCCGCGTTGCGGATGCGTCCGGCGAGAGACTCGGCGCGCGGGCCCAGCAACGCGACGTGCTCGGCCGCGTAGTTCTCGATCTCGGCCAGTGCCGCCTCGAGGTCGTCGCCCACGCGCACCACGAAGGCGCGCGAATCGGGGCCGTGCTCCATCTGGGCGTCGAGCTCTTGTTGGATGATGACCTCGTCGAAGCCGAGGTCCGCGACGACGACGATTTCGCTGGGACCCGCGGGCAGGTCGATGGCGACGTCCTTACTCACCAGCAGTTTGGCGGTATTGACCGCACCCCCGCCGGGACCGACGATCTTGTCGACCGCAGCGATGGATTCGGTGCCGTAGGCCATGGCCGCGATGGCCTGTGCCCCGCCGATGGCCCACACCTCTTCGATGCCCAGCAAGGCCGCAGCGGCGGCCACCGCTGCGGCGCCACTCGGCGGCGTGCAGACCACGATGCGCTCCACCCCGGCCACCTGGGCCGGGACGGCCCCCATGATGAGTGACGAGACCAGACCCTTGGGAACGTAGATGCCCACCGAACGGATGGGTGACCACCGACGTTCGAGGGTCACACCCGGGGAGACCTCCAGGGTGATGTCCTGGGGTCGCTGCGCCGCGTGCCACGTGCGCACCGAGTGCGCCGCATCGAGCACCGCGGCAGTGGGGATGTCGCCGTAGGGCACCGCGCGCTCGGGCACGTCGGCGGTGGTGTGGTCGAGGCGCTTACTCCATTCGACCAGCGCGACATCGCCGCGCGCCCGCACGTCGCTGACGATCTCCTCGATGGTGATGGGTCGGTCGGTCTTGACGGGAGAACTCATGGCATCATTCTTTCGACGGGCAGTGTGAGGATCGAACTCGCACCGCAGGCTTGGAGTTGGGGAAGCAGGGACCAGATCAGGGCCGCGGGCACGAGGGCGTGCACCGCGACGATACCCGGTGTCGCCAGGGCCATGACCGTGGGTGAACCGGTCGTGGGCAACAACGCCGTCACCTCGCTCAGTCGCTCCTCGGCGATGTTGCAGAGCAGGTAGCGAGTGGCGCGAGCGTTGATGACCGAGGCGAGGAGCATGGTCAATGTCCTCTGCGCTTCGTGGTCGCCCGATCCCCGTCGCCCCACCAGTACGGCTTCGGACTCAAAGAGCGTCCCCAACGATCGCAGTCCGTTGGTGCGCAGGGTCGATCCAGTGGACACCAGGTCGATGATGGCGTCGGCGAGTCCCAGTCGAGGCGAGATCTCCACCGATCCGGTGACTCGCACGATCTCGGCCTTGATGCCCTGTTCGCCCAGCCACTGCGCGGCGATGCGCGGGTGCGACGTGGCGATGCGTCGACCCTCGAGGTCCGCGAAGTCCTGGGCCGAATCCTCGGTGGAGACCGCCGCCTGCAGAGAGCAGGTCCCGTAGCCCAGGCGCAACAACACGTCGACGTCGAAGTCGCGCTCGCTCACCAGGTCGAGCCCCGTGATGCCACAGTCCACGATGCCGTCCTGCACGTATTCGGGCACGTCGTCGGCGCGCACGAACAACAGGTCGATGTCAGCGTTGCGACAGAAGGTTTGCAGCACCCGCTCTCCGGGCTCCTGGGGCGCGACACCGGTCGCTTCGAGCAGGGACCACGACGGCTCGCGAAGTCGCCCCTTCGAGGGCAGGGCTAGGGTCAATCGTCGGTTCATTTGCGTCCTCGTCTCAATACGGCGTCGTAGCCACCCTCGCCGTAACGCAGCCAGTGCGCCACGCGGGTCACGGTGGCCGTGGAGGCTCCCGTGCGACGCGAGATCTCCTGGTACGGCACGGCATCACTGACCAGACGCGCCACTTGGAGCCGCTGGCCCATCGCGTCGAGTTCCGCCGTCGTGCACAGGTCGTGCAAGAATGCCGACATCACCTCGGGATCGCGAAGTCGCACGAAGGCGGCCACCAACTCGTCGAAACGCTGGCTCGTCTCGTCGTGCGCGTCCGCGGGTAGTACCTTGCCACTGGTCATATCACTATGCTAGCGTATTAACACGCTACCATGCAACTGATTCCCGCCATCGATCTCTTGGGCGATTTCGCCGTACGCCTCGAACAAGGCGACTACGACCGCGTCCTGTTTCGCCAACCCCTGGACGAGTTCTTCGCCCGCGTCGTGGCAACCGGCCCCGAACTGATCCACGTGGTCGATCTCCAGGGAGCGCGCGACGGCGCACTGCGTACCGAGGTGATCGAGCGGTGCGCTCGACTGGCCGGAACCATCGCGTTGCAAGTCTCGGGCGGCATCCGGTCCCTCGAGGCGGCCCGCGCCGTGCTGGCGGCGGGCGCCCAACGCGTCATCCTCGGGACCGCACTGTGGAGCGAACCTGATTCCCTCGCCACGTACGTGGAGGGTCTGGGCGATCGACTGGTCGTGGCATTCGACGTGAAGGACGGCGTCCTCGCGGTACGCGGATGGCTCGCCAGCACCGGCGTCGGCATCGACGACGCGTTGCGACTCTGCGTCGACGCCGGGGTCACGCGCTTGCACGTCACGGCGATCGCGCGCGACGGCACGATGAAGGGGCCCGACCTCGATCTCTACGCCCGCGTCTGCGCGAGCGGCCTCAAGGTCGTGGCCGCCGGCGGCGTGCGTGATGACGACGACCTCGCGGCTCTGGAGAGTGTGGGATGTGAGGCCGCGGTGATGGGAGTGGGTTTCCTGACGCGACTGGGCATCACCCTCTAGCGCCGGCCGGTCGGTTAATGACCAACGCCCCTACCCCGCGTCTTTCATTGGTTTGTGAAAGGTCGCACAATGTAAGAGGTACCTAAAGAAAGGACCTTTTATTATGAAGCGTCGTACATTGGACTTGTTACTGACCTGGGTCGGAGCGATCCTGACAGTCGTCCTCATCGGGGCGGGTGCGGGACTGTTGATTGGCTACGACTTCGCCAACAACCAGGTCACCACCCAACTCGCGGAGCAGAAAGTATTCTTCCCGCCCAAGGCCGCCTTCGCCCACCCCGTGGTCGGCACCGAGATCACCCCGTCGATGATCCCTTCGGTCTCGCAGTACGCCGGACAGCAACTGCTGACCGGTGCGCAGGCCGAGGTCTACGCCGACGACTTCATCGCCGTGCACCTCAAGGAGATTGGTCAGAACCAGACCTACTCCCAGCTGAGCGCCAAGTTGCAGGCTGACCCCACCAACACCGCCCTGGCCAACCAGGTCGACACCGTCTTCAAGGGCACCATGTTGCGCGGTTCGCTGCTCAACGCCTACGGCTACTGGTTCTTCGGTCAGATCGCCCTCTACGCGGCGATCGGCGCATTCATCGCGGCGGTGCTGATGCTGGCACTGACGCTCCTAGGACTCCGGCACTACCGGAGGGTCGACGACACTACCACCGTGTAGCGATCCGGAGTAGTACCAAAGAGCCCGGGCCCCCTCCCGGGCTCTTTGCTTTTGCCCACGCGCGCCGTCGCCGTCGTGAGAGAGAATGGGCCATGACGCAACACTGGAACGACGTCTACGCCACTCGTCGCGTCGAGGAGCGCAGTTGGTCCGAGTCCGCGCCCACCACGTCGCTAGAGCTCCTCGATCGGCTGGGTGTCACCGCGAGCGAGTCGTTCATCGACGTGGGGGCCGGGGAGTCGCATCTCGTCGACCACCTGCTCGCCCGCGGCTTCACGGACCTGAGCATCCTTGACGTGTCGACGACCGCTCTCGCCGCCACCCTCGAGCGTGTCGGGTCCGACCGGGTCGTGGCGATTGACGGCGACGTCACCACGTGGCGATCCGAACGCCGCTACGACGTCTGGCACGACCGGGCGGTGCTGCACTTCTTGTCCCCCACTGACGCCCTGCGCTACGCCCGGACCGTGCGCGCCGCGGTCGCACCGGGCGGCGCGGTCGTTATCGGCGTCTTCGCGCCCGACGGACCCGCGACGTGCTCGGGGCTGACAGTCACCCACTACACGGCACCGGAACTGATGTCCCTGCTCGGCGAAGAATTCGACGTGGTGGACGAACGACGGACGCGTCACGTGACGCCGTGGGGAGACGAGCAGTCCTTTCAGTGGATCGCGGCGCGACGACGCGAACACGCATCGCAACTATCTGTGACGAGCCGGCCGGGAAGCTGAAAAAATTTTGTAACGTTGGTTGATGACCGGACCAACCGACGCCCCCACCCCTTCCGCGCGATCGGTACTGACGGCCTCGGGGGACCACTTCGAGGACCTCGACGCCCTCTATGGCGATCTCAACGCGCTGAGCGCCATGCTCGACGACACCCTACGGCGACAGACGTCCCAGGAGTTCCTCGACCTGGTCGAGTCGGTGCGCTCGAGTGCCGGCGACGATATGGACCTCTCCTTTCGTGAGTTCGAGAACCTCGATCTCGCGACGGCGAGTCAGCTGGTGCGCGCGTTCTCGATGTATTTCCACTTGGCCAATGTGACTGAGCAGACCCACCGCGCCCGCCAGGGCCGCCAGCGGCGAAACGATGACGACGGCCCCCTCGCGCGGGTGTCCGACGAGATCCTCGCCGCCATCGACGCCGGCACCGTCACGGCCTCCGAGGTCGCCACCGCCGTCGCGCACCTCGCCGTACGACCCGTCTTCACGGCCCACCCCACCGAGGCCGCGCGTCGATCGGTGCTGTTGAAACTGCGATCGATCAGCGCACTGTTGGACGAGGGAAGTTCCTCGAACTCGCCCTTGCGCGAGAGTCTGCGTCAGCGACGGGCCGCCGAGCTCATCGACACCCTCTGGCAGACCGACGAATTGCGCCTCGAGCGTCCCGAGGTCCTTGACGAGGCCCGCAACGCTCTGCACTACGTGGATCACCTCATGCGCAGCGTGGTTCCCGACGTCCTCGAACAGCTGGTGTCCAACGCCGAGCGCCTCGGCGTCGCCATCGCGCCCGTCAGTCGTCCGCTCACCTTCGGCACCTGGATCGGCGGTGACCGCGACGGCAATCCCTTCGTGACCCCCGAGGTCACCACGTCGGTGGTGGATCTGGCCCTCGATTTCGCCGTGCGCGCCCTGCGTGCCATGTTGGGCAAACTCATGGACGAGATCTCGGTCTCGATCCAGCACGTGGGCATCTCGGAGGAACTGCGCCTCTCCTTGGCCGACGACCTCAGTCGCCTCAAGCCCGAGTCGCGCTACTTGCGCCTCAACGCCGAAGAGCCCTATCGCCTCAAGCTCAGTTGCATCCGCGTGCGACTCGAAGAGACGCAGCGGCGCATGGAGCAACGCGGCCGTCACCGCGACGGGTACGACTACGCCTCCAGTCAAGAGTTGATCGACGACTTGATGCTGCTCTACACCTCGCTCATCGAGAACGGGTCTGAGCGCTTGGCGCGCGGCACCCTGGAGCGCTCGATCATCACGGTCTCGGCCTTCGGCCTCACCTTGACCACGCTGGACGTGCGCGAGCACGCGGCCGCCCATCACGCGGTGCTGGCCGTACTGCTCGACCGCTCGGGCGAGCTGGGCCGACCCTACGGCGAGCTCACCCGCCTCGAACGCCTCGAGGTGCTGAGCGCCGAGCTCGAGTCCCCGCGGCCTCTCTCCTCCTACCCCGGACCGCTCGACGGCGTCAACCTCAAGACGTTCCGGGTCTTTAGTGCCATCGGCGAGATCATCGACCACTTCGGCCCCGCGGCCTGCGAGACCTATATCGTCTCGATGACCAAGGGCGCCGACGACCTCCTGGCCGCCGTGGTACTGGGGCGCGAGGCCGGACTCGTCGACTTCTCCTCGGGTCTGGCGCGCATCGGATTCGCGCCCCTGTTCGAGACCCTCGACGAGCTGCACCACGCCGGCGAGATCTTCGAGACCCTGCTGGCCGTGCCCGGCTACCGACGACTGGTCGGCCTGCGCGGCAATGTCCAAGAGATCATGCTCGGCTACTCCGACTCCAACAAGGACGCCGGCATCACGTCGTCGCAGTGGGGCATCCACCTGGCCGAGCGCCAACTTCGCGACGTGGCGGCGCGTCACGGGATCCACCTCCGACTGTTCCACGGGCGAGGTGGGAGCGTCGGGCGTGGCGGCGGGCCCACTCACGATGCGGTCCTCGCCCAGCCCTACGGAGTGCTCGACGGCGCGATCAAGATCACCGAACAAGGTGAGGTGATCTCCGACAAGTACCTGTTGCCGTCCCTGGCGCGCGAGAACCTCGAATTGCTCTTGGCCGCGGTCCTCGAAGCCGGAGTGTTCCACTCTCGACCCTGGGTCGACCCGGTCAAGCTCGACGTGTGGAACAAGGCGATGGGCCGGGTCGCCGACGCGTCGCTCGTCGTCTATCGCGGACTCGTCGGCGACGCCAACCTCCCGGCGTACTTCACGAGTTCCACCCCGGTGACCGAGCTCGCGAACCTGCACATGGGCTCGCGACCCGCGCGTCGCGTGACCGGCGAGGACGGCATCGAATCGTTGCGCGCGATCCCCTGGGTCTTCGGATGGACCCAGTCGCGCCAGATCGTGCCGGGTTGGTTCGGCGTGGGATCGGGGCTTCGCGCCGCGCGCGAGGCCGGTCACGAGGAGGACCTGCGCCAGATGTACCTCGAGTGGCCGTTCTTCGCCACCTTCATCTCCAACGTCGAGATGACGCTCGCCAAGACCGATCTGGCCGTGGCCCGCCAGTACGTCGAACACCTGGTGCCCGCGGACCTGCACTACCTCTTCGATCAGATCGTCACCGAGCACGAACTCACGTTGAGAGAACTCCTGGCCGTCACGCAGTCCGAGCGCCTCCTGCAATCCCAGGAACTTCTGGCGACGACCCTCGAGACCCGTGACCGCTACCTGCGCCCCCTGCAGATGATGCAGATCCAGTTGCTCGAGCGCGTGCGCGCCCAACGAGAGAAGGACGAGCCGGTCGACGAGGTGCTCCAGCGCGCCTTGATGTTGACGATCAACGGTATCGCCACGGGACTGCGCAACACCGGCTGAGCCGACGTCGCCGAACCGGTGACGCCAGAGCCATTAGGTAGTTTGGTAACCGGGGAACCTAGAGGAGTCACAGTGAAATTCAGCGAAGCCATCCGTTCGGTGTTCTCGAAGTACGCCACGTTCTCGGGTCGCGCGTCGCGTTCGGAGTTCTGGTGGTGGGTCCTCTTCTACGTGCTCAGCATCTACCTCGTGACCGCCCTGACGAGGATCTACCCACTCTGGGACCTCGTCCTCATCGTCCCCAACCTGGCGGTGAGCGTGCGACGGATGCACGATTCGAACCACTCGGGTTGGTGGGTCATCTGTCCCATCGCCAATCCCGTCCTCTTCTTCTTCCCCTCCACCGGGCCCAATCGCTTCGATGCGGGCGCCACCCGCAGCGTCATCGACGAGTCGGCTCTCGTCTCGTCATCGTCGAACTGCGCGAACTGCGGCAAGTTGCGCCTGCCCGGTCAGAACTTCTGCCAGGGCTGCGGCGCCAAGTTCGAGTAATCGAGCGTCGCGTCGGTGCGAACTCCTCGGTAGGATGCCAAACATCCGTACCAACTGACAGGAGTCCCCACATGCCGACCCGTACCGCTGATACCCACTGGACCGGAACCCTCAACGATGGCGGCGGCGTCACGACGCTGGCGAGTTCCGGCGTGGCGAGCTTCGACGTGAGCTTCCCGCGTCGCGCGGCCGACGACGCCGAGGGCGTCACCAGCCCCGAGGAGCTCATCGCGGCCGCGCACTCCGCCTGTTACGCCATGCAGTGCTCCGCGCTGATCGCGCGCGCGGGTGGCACGCCCGGCACCCTGGACGTGAAGGCCGACGTGACCCTCGAGCCCGACCCCGCCGGCGGCTTTCGCATCGCCGGCATCCACCTGACCGCCCGCGCGGTGCTCGAGGGACTCGATGAGGCGGCCTTCATCGAGATCGCCGAAACCGCCAAGGCGAGTTGCCCGGTGTCCAAGGCGCTCACCGGCACGAACGTCACCCTCGACGCCGCCTTCGCCTAGGGGTTACTGCGGGCGACTACTTACGCTTCGCGGAGTCGCTGGCGCGCTTGACCGAAAATGACAGTGCCAGTATCGCCAGGACCGGCAGCGCGATGACCGCGACGGTGTTGGCGTGCCAGGATTCGCTGATGAGTGACACGGCCCCGATGATGACGAGTGCCGCCACGAAGAGTTCGGGCGTGTCACCGACGAGGAAGTCCCACCAGAACATGCCAAAACCCTTCAGCAATCGGATGACGAGGGGTTGCTGGTCGTTCATGCGTCCACCTTCACGGGGCTCGAGGGGTTCTTGGGCTTGATCATGGTCACCAGCAGCCAGCAGACGACCGCGTAGATGCCGACGAAGGCGAGCAAGAAGGTGTCGTTGCCGGGCCAGCGGACCTTGAGTCCTTCGCCCACCCAGAAGGTGCCGTACGTCACGAGCAAGACGCCGACGCTCATCTTCATGGCGTTCTCGGGCACGCTCGAGAGCTGCTTGGCGACCACCGCGCCGATGATCGCCACCAGGATCAGCGCGACCGCGGCCGTCACCGCCGCGAGGCCCAGACGGTGCGCCGACGTGCCCAGCGTCAAGACGGTGATGACGACTTCGAGACCCTCCAAGAACACCCCCTTGAAGGCCATCACGAAGGCGATGCGGTCGCGATTGACCCCCGGAGCACTGCTCTCGAGTTCGGCGACGGTCTCTTGGTAGATCGCGTCCTCGTCGTGCTTGGCCTTGAGACCGCTCGAGCGCAAAATGGCCTTGCGCAGCCACTGCATCCCAAAGATCAACAACACCCCGCCGACCACCAGGCGCAGCCAGGTGAGGGGCACGTGGATCAGGGCGGGTCCAAAGACCGCTACCAGTGCGGACAGGGCCACCAGCGCGGCGGCCACGCCCTCGAAGGC
>Ga0209698_10001101_pt1 | contig 31036 bp, 28 predicted proteins | sample LitLauG_LLR_2012_FD_187203 | JGI IMG/M metagenome (GOLD analysis project Ga0209698, IMG submission 187203) | Freshwater sediment microbial communities from Pennsylvania, USA - Little Laurel Run_MetaG_LLR_2012 (SPAdes) (version 2) | ecosystem: Environmental > Aquatic > Freshwater > Creek >... | reverse complement strand
GATCGTCCAGATGCCGGCCGGGGTGCCGGTGGCGACCGTGGCGATCGGAGAGGCTGGCGCGCGCAACGCGGGCTTGCTGGCCGTGCGCATCCTGGCGTTGGGCGACGCCGCCCTGGCGGACCGCCTCGCGGCGTTCAGCGAGGCGCAGACCCGGTCGGTGCCCGAGTCGGTCGAGGAGGTCTGAGGTGGCGGACTTCCCCCTCCCGCCCGGCTCGACGATCGGCATCCTGGGCGGCGGGCAGCTCGGCCGCATGTTGGCTATGGCGGCGGCGCGCATGGGCTTCGACGTCGCCATCCTCGAGCCCGAGGCCGACTGCCCCGCCGGCCGCGTCGCGGCGCGCCTGATCGTCGGGGCCTATGACGACCCGGCCGCGCTCAAGCAACTGGCCGAGGCCGCAGACGTGATCACCTTCGAATTCGAAAACGTGCCCGCGGCCGCGGTGGCGGAGCTAACGCGGCTGGGCGCGCGGGTCGCGCCGGACGCGCGCGCCCTGGCAATCGCCCAGGACCGGGTCGAGGAAAAGGCCTTTCTCAACCAGATCGGCGTGCCGACCGTGGCGTTCGCCCCCGTCGACGGCGAGGGTGACCTTGCGGTGGCGCTGCAGAAACTTGGCTCGCCCCTGCTGCTCAAGACCCGGCGGGGCGGTTATGACGGCAAGGGCCAGGCCTGGGTGCACCGCGCCGTCGACGGCGCGCGCGCCGTCGCCGAGCTGGGCGGCGGCGCCCTGATCGCCGAGGCGCCGGCGGACTTCCGCCGTGAACTGGCGGTGATCGCCGCGCGGGGCCGCGACGGCGAAATCGCGGTCTTTCCGGTTGTGGAAAGCCATCACGAGAGCGGCATTCTGCGTCGCGCCAGCGCCCCAGCCAAGGCCACTGACCGCGCTCGCGCCGAGGTCGAGCGCCTGGCCGCGACCCTGCTAAGCGGGCTGGACTATGTCGGGGTGCTTGGGCTTGAGCTCTTCGAGCGCGATGACGGGACCCTGCTGGCCAATGAATTCGCGCCTCGGGTGCACAATACCGGTCACTGGACCCTGGACGGCTGCGAAACCGATCAGTTCGAACAGCATATCCGCGCCGTGGCGGGCTGGCCGCTGGGCCCCACCGACGCCACCAGCCATGTCGAGACGATCAATCTGCTGGGCGAGGACGTCGCCAGCTGGCTGAAAATGGCGCGCGAGCCGGATTCCCGCCTCTGGCTCTACGGCAAGCGCGAAACGCGTCCCGGCCGCAAGATGGGCCACGTCAACCGCCTGTCATCCCTGGATCGGGGCGGCTGATCCATAGCGCAGGCGTCCGAGCCGCGCGACGAAGCGCTCGGCGAGGTCGGCGGGCCTGAGGCCGGACTTCCATTTCTCGAAGGCCATGACCGAGGCGATTCGGCGGTCGAGGTGCGCGGCGGCGGCGTCCTCGCCGCAGGCCAGGCGTACGGCGAGGGTCGTTCCCAGGATCTCCGCCAGCAGGGCGCGCTTGGTGTAGTGGTTCTCGTCGGTGGATGTATCGCCAGCCCAGCGCCACAGGCCATCGGCGGCGGCCCAGAGCAGGCGCAGGCCGAGCGCTGCGTTGGTCGGCAGCGCCAGGAATCCCATGCACCGCCGTGTCGCCTCGGCCGTCTCCATGGCCGCGCCGACGCGCGCCAGTACGCCGGCGCGGATCCGTTCGCGGATCTTCAGGCCGGAGGCGTCGACGTTGCCCAGGGTTTGCAGCGCCCGCGCGTCGTGGCGGCGCACCAGCAGGGCCGCCAAGTCACGTGGCCCTTCGGGGAGAAGCAACTCGGCCTCGGCGAGGCTCATATGGAGGTCGGCCGCGGCCTTGGACAAGAGCCGACGGGACCAGCCGGTGGTCGGGGCGTGGGTCAGGGCGGCGTCCAACAGACGCTGCTCGGTCTGGTCGGCCCAGTCGGTTTCGGAGGTCATGCCGCCTTTTACACCGCTGATGCGCGTGGACAAATGAGTCATCGCCTGCTATGGGCGCGCCTCGTTTCTTGGACGGCTGGGCCAGCGGGCTGGGTCGCATGGGTCGAGGCGACCCCGCAGGAGGTTTGGTGGTTCAGATTTTCGTTCGCGACAATAATGTCGATCAGGCGCTGAAAGCGCTGAAGAAGAAGATGCAACGCGAAGGCTCGTTCCGCGAAATGAAGCGGCACGTGCACTATGAAAAACCCTCCGAAAAACGCGCCCGTCAAAAGGCCGAAGCCGTCCGCCGCGCCCGCAAGCTGGTGCGCAAGCGCATGCAACGCGAGGGCCTTCTGCCCGCGCCGAAGAAAGTCGTCCGCACCTAGGCTCGGCGCGCCGCTCCTCTCCCAAGGGGGGAGGAGACATCGGACTTTGAGCCGCATTTTCACTTCCCCGGCTGGGGAAAGCCCCGCGAAGCGGGGAACGGGGCGCGCCCCCGATCTCAACCTGACAGTACGTGCTCCACGCCCCTGACGATGGCGTCGGCGAAGACGTCGTTGAGCATGCTGGCGTGATTGGCGCCGGACACCGTCTCGATCATCCCCAGGTTTGACGCCAGGGCCGGCGCCGTCTGCACGGTGCGCATGCCGCTGAGCGAGCCGGCGCCGCCGGCGACGATGACGGCGATCGGCAGGTTGGGGTCATAGGGCCCGGCTTCGCGGCCCTGGCGGGCGGTCTGCGGCCAGGCCTCGACCTCCTTGGCCGCCCAATGGTTGTGGGGGTGGTGGGCGAAGGCCCAGCGCTTCTCACCGCTGGCCTCGCTGGGCAGGCCAATGGCGTCACCCAGCGCGGTGCCCGCCAACGGGGCCAGCAAGCCGGCGCCGGCGCCCCAGGCGGCCAGGCGCGAGGCGCGGCTGAACTGTTCGACAAATCCCACCACGGACTTGGAGTCCATCGCCTCGGGCGTCGTCGCGTCGACCAGCACCATGCCGGTGAGGCGTTCGCGATTGAGTGCGGCGAAGAGGCGGGCATGCAGGCCGGCCATGGAGTGTCCGCAAAAGACGAACGGCCCCGCCTCGCCCAGGCGCTCGAGCAGGATCTGGCGATCGGCGGCGATCGCGGCGCCGTCACGCGGTTCGGGCCCCGGATCGGAATAGCCGAGGCCCGCGCGGTCATAGGCGAGCGAGCGCAGGCCCTTGGCGCCCAGCTTGGCCTGCACCGCCGCCCAGTCGGCGGCGATGCCGAAGGAGCCGGCCTCAAGGACCACCAAGGGCCGGTCAGCGTGCGGCGGGCCGGCGGCGACCGCGCGCAAGGCGCGCCCGCCAATGTCGACCATGCGGCCGCGCGGCGTTGGCCTTTGGCGGGCGCTGGCCTTGGCCACGCTCAGTCCCACGCCTTGAAGTGTTTCGAGAGCTTCAGGCCCTGGCGCTGATAGTGCGATCCGCCGGCGCCATAGAGACGGTGTGGCCGCTCGGCCAGCGGCTCGAACACCAGCCGCGCGACGGTCTGGCCGTGCTCGAGGATGAAAGGCGTTTCGCGGCTGCGCACCTCCAGAACCCCCCGCGACCCGGCGCCGCCGGCCTCGGCCACGCCGAAACCCGGATCGAAGAAACCGGCGTAGTGCACGCGGAACTCACCGACGGCCGGATCGATAGGCGTCATCTCGGCGGCCTGGTCCGGTGGAATCTCGATCTCGGTCTCCGAGGCCAGGATGTAGAATTCGCCGGGATCGAGCAGCAGTTCGCCGCGGCGCGGGGAGACGGGCTCCCAAAAATCGCGTGGGTCGAGGGCGCCGTCCAGGTCCATGTCGATCACCCCGGCGTGGCGGCGGGCGCGATAGGCGACGACCCCGTCGCCGAGATCCACCCCCACCGCCCGGGTGAGGATCGGCGCGCGGGGACCGCGGCGAAGGCGCAGCTGATTGAGGCGGGTGCCCTGGCGCGCGAGAACGGAAAAGGTCTGGGGCGCGATCTCCAGATAGAGCGGGCCGCAGTAGCCCGCGGCGACGTCGTCGAACGCCGGCTGGCCATCGGTGAGCAGGCGCACGAACAGATCCACCCTGCCCGTCGAGCTCTTCGGATTGGCCCGTCCCGACACGTCGGCGGGGAGCTCGAGGTGTTCCTGGATCTCGGCGATATAGACGCAGCCGCGCTCGAGGACGGCGCCGGAGCGCAGGTCCAGCTCGTGCATCGCCACGTCGTCGATCCGGTCGGCGATCGGCGCGCCCGGCCGGGGCAGGAACGACGCCCTGACGCGCCAGGCGCGGGCGCCCAGGCGCAGGTCCAGGCTGGCCGGCTGCGATTGTCCAGGCGCGAGCCCGCACCGCGCGCGGATCGCACCGGCGGCGACAAGATCGTCAAGGGACTGGCATGGGAGGATGCCGAGGCGGGGACTCATGAAGGCGGCACACTCGTTCAAGCCCCGCCCCATGGCAAGATGCCGGCGGGCCCGAATTCTGCGCGCCGCACTTGACCGAGCCGGCGCGCGCGGCTCAATGACCGCCCCTTTTTGGAGCACCCTCATGGCCGAAGATCCCCGCGACTGGGAGCCCGCGACCCGGCTGATCCGCGGCGGCCTGGCCCGGTCGGCTCACGGTGAGACCTCCGAACCGATCTACCTGACCCAGAGCTTCGTCTATGACAGCGCCGAGAGCGCGGACGCCCGCTTCGCCGGCCAGGAGGAGGGGTACATATACGCCCGCTATGGCAGCCCGACCGTGCGGATGTTCGAGGACCGTCTGGCCCTGGTGGAGGGGGCCGAGGCGTGCCGGGCGACGGCGTCGGGCATGGCGGCCATCCATCTCTGTTTCATGGGCCTGCTGCGCGCCGGCGATCACATTGTCGCCGGCAAGGCGCTGTTCGGATCCTGCCGCTGGCTGCTCAATAACTGGGCGCCGCGGTTCGGCATCGAAGCCACGCTGGTGGATGCCCCAGACCTGGCAGCGTGGCGGGCCGCCATGCGACCGAACACCAAGGTCGTTTTCATCGAATCGCCGGCCAATCCGCTGCTGGAAATCTGCGACATCGCGGCGATCAGCGCCATCGCCAGGGAGGTCGGGGCGAAGGTGGTCGTCGATAATGTCTTCGCCACGCCCATCTTCCAGTCGCCGCTCAAGCTGGGCGCGGATCTGGTGGTCTATTCGGCCACCAAGCATATCGACGGCCAGGGTCGGGTGTTGGGCGGGGCCGTCCTCGGCGCCCAAGCGCTGATTGATGAGTCGTTCCGCGACCTGATCCGCCACAGCGGACCGGCGCTATCGCCATTCAACGCCTGGGTGCTCTTCAAGAGTCTGGAGACGTTGGATCTGCGGGTGCGCCGTCAGGCCGAGACCGCCGCCGTGCTGGCCGACGTCATCGCCGCCCACCCCAAGGTCAGGGCTTGCCGCCACCCGGGCCGGCCCGATCACCCGCAGCATGAGATCGCCGTGCGCCAGATGAGCGGACCGGACAATCGCCGCGGCGGCTCGACGGTCGTGGCGATGGATCTGGGCTCGCGCGAGGCCGCGTTCCGGTTCCTGAACAGCCTTAGCCTGATCGACATCTCCAACAACCTCGGCGACGCCAAGACCATGGCCACGCACCCGACCACCACGACCCATCGGGCAATCACCGAGGAGCAGAGGCTGGAGATCGGCCTGACGCCTGGGTGGGTGCGCTTGTCTGTCGGCCTGGAAGGCGTGGCCGATCTGCGGCGCGATATCGAGCGTAGCCTGGATGCCGCCTGACCAGGCCTGAAGCGCGCCCAAGGAGGGGGCGAACAAGCCTAAAGAACGCCGTCCGGCTCACCGCGCAGATGACACCGAAACGCGCGCGCCAGGCGTGACGTTGGCGCGCGCCGCGTCGAGGGCGCGTGGCCCGGACGCCGGTCGGATCGCAAAACTGTCACCGAACCACGGTAAATGCAGGCTGCTCGGCGCTACGCCGCCAGGGCCGCGAAAACAATTTTCATGGGGATATCAATGCACTCGTCACCGAGCGTCCGTTCGCGCGCGTACAAGATCAGCCTGTTCGCCTCGGCGCTGGCTGGCGGGTTGTTGGTCCATGCGGCCGCCGTCGCCCAGTCCACGGGTTCGCACACCGTCGATGAGGTGGTGGTCATCGCCAAGAAGCAGGTGAGCCTGAGCGGCGTCATCACCCAGGTGGAAGCGCCAAAGTCCAAGTCCATCATCACCCAGGAATATATCTCGACCCAGCAAACGGGTCAGAACATCATCCAGGACCTGAACTTCGTTCCCGGGGTGAGCTACACCAACGACGATCCGTTCGGCATGGCCGGCAGCGGCGGACACCTGCGCATTCGCGGCATCGACGGATCGCGCATCTCGCTGCTGATCGACGGCGTGCCGCTGAACGACACCGGCAACTATGCGATCTACCCCGGCGAACTGGTCGATCCGGAGATCATCTCCGATACCAACGTCAATATCGGCTCGACCGACGTGGACAGCCCGACGGCCTCCGCCGTGGGCGGTCTGATCAACATCAACACCCTCAAGCCGACCAAGGAGTTCGGCGGCTTCATCCTGCCGTCGGTGGGCAACTACGACTACCGTCGGGTCGCGGGCCTGATCAACACCGGCGAGTTCGGTCCGATCGGTACGCGCGCCTGGATCGAAGCCTCCGATCAAAACTACGACAAGTACAAGGGTTATGGGAATTTCAAGAAATATCAGATCAACGGCAAAATCTACCAGCCCCTGCCGCACGAGGGCGACTTCGTCGCCCTGGCCGTCTTCTATGACGTCCAGCGCGTCCCCAACATCTATGGACTGAATCTGCCGACGACCAAGGCCGGCGCGACGATCCCCGGCGATCCGTTCGGAACAGACTACCTTGGCGTCTATTATCACGCCTGCCCGACCGCGGGGGCCGTGTGCAATGACAACAGCCCGGTGATCCCAGGGTTCAGCGGCCCCTCGAGCTGGGTCGGCAACCTGGGCAGGTTCTTCTACGGCAATCAGGTCAATCCGACCGACACCTACAATATCCGCGGCGAGTCGAAGTTCACGATCCTGCCGAATGTGCACCTGACCGTCGACCCGGCCTTCCAGTCGGTTCTCGCCGACGGCGGCAGCCAGGCGAACACCGTTTCGGAAACCGACCCGCGGCTCGTCGGCGGCGCGACGAGCTTTCCGGGGTGTCCGACGGGGGTCAAGGGCGTCAATCTGGACGGCAGCGGAACGTGCAAGGACACCGTGCGGATCTTTGTGCCAAGCCTGACCCACACCCAGCGCTACACGGTCAACGCCTCGCTGATCTGGGACATCAACGACGACAATCACGTCCGCGTATCCTACGCTTACGACCACGGTCACCACCGCCAGTCGGGCGAGGCCGGCTACCTGAATCCCAATGGCACGCCCGTCAGCGTCTACGGCGGCTACGACTCGCTGGCGGTCCTGGCCGCGGATGGCTCCGCCTATCGCGGGCGCGATCGACTCTCGATCGCGATCCTGAATCAGGTCAGCGGCGAGTACATCGGCCGCTTCTTCAATCAGCAGCTGCGCGTCGATCTGGGTTTGCGCGCGCCGTTCTTCGACCGCGACCTCAATCAGTATTGCTACACCTCGAACCCCGCCATCGGCGGCAACGGCAACTCCGTTTATTGCGACTCGGTCAACCCGGCGATCGCCAACCCCGCCAGCCTGTTCACCATCGCGCCATACTCCGCCCGCGTGCACTACTCCCGGGTGTTGCCCAACGTCGGCCTGAGCTGGCGGTTCGACCCGCACAATTCGGTCTACTTCAGCTACTCCGAAGAGTTCTCGGCGCCGCGGACGGACGATCTCTACACGATCACCGCGCCGGCGGTCGGAACGGTGGGGATCGACAGCGTGCGGCCCGAAACATCCACGACCTTCGAGGGGGGTTATCGATACCAGTCGGGGCGGATGATCGGCTCGCTGGCGCTATGGGATTCGGAGTTCCGTAACCGGATCGTCTCGACCTACGACCCCAACACCGGCGTCAGCGACGACCGCAACGTCGGCGCCGTGCGACTCTACGGGCTCGACGCTCAGTTCGGCGTGAAGCCGCTCCCCGGACTCACGGCCCTGGCGACCTTCGAATACGAGCACAGCCGCCTGGAGCAGAATGTGCAGATCACCGCGCCGAACGCGGCCGGCCCCAACACGCCTGGGGTGATCGAACCTCTGGCGGGCAAGTCGCTGGTTGAGACCCCTGAAATCACCTTTGGCGGCCGCGTCACCTATGAGTTCCACGACTTCGTTCTGGGCTTCCAGGGCAAATACACCGGCAGCCGCTGGACGACGGACCTGAACGATCAAAAGGTCGCCGGCTACACGGTGTTCGACCTCGACGCGCGCTGGAAGCTCGACGGGCTCATTGGCGACAAGACTTTCATGAAGGGAACCTACGTTCAGGTGAACGTGCAGAACCTCTTCAACAAGCACTACTACGGCAGCCTGGGGACCAGCTCGACGAGTATCCAGGACAAGGTGACGACCAACGCCGGCCTCTACTCCTTCTACTCCGGCGGGGCATTCGCCTATCAAGGTCCGCCGCGCACCATCGTTGTGAGTTTCAAGGCGGCGTTCTAGGCCAACCGCCGCCCAGGCGGACGAGCTTGGGCGGCGCCTGAGGCGCTCGCGGCCTCTGGAGGTCAGGCCCCGGTGTTCAAGAACGGGGTTTGAGTCCAGGTTGAAATCGATTGCAAACAGATGCGAAAATGAGCTATGATGGCGGTCATGGCGCCATCCGATCGCCCGACTGTTGGAAACCTGGCCGAGCTGGCCAAGATCGCCGGCGTTTCGGCGTCTACGGTATCGCGCGCGCTGTCCGGCTCGTCGGTCGTAAGCGAAAAGACCCGCGCGCGCATTGTCGAGCTGGCGCGCATCCACGGGTTTCAGCCGAACCATCTGGCGCGGAACCTGCGGCTCAAGCGCACCCAGGCCGTCGCCGTGGTCCTGCCCCTGGGCCATGAGACTGGCCAGCACCTGTCCGACCCGTTTTTCATCGCCATGCTTGGGCATCTCGCCGACACCCTGGCCGAGCGCGGCCATGATCTGCTGCTCTCTCGCGCGCGCGCCGACGACGATCACTGGCTCGACGCCATCGTCGATTCCGGCCGGGTGGATGGCGTGATCGTGATCGGACAGTCCGATCAGGTCGACGCGCTCGACCGCGTGGCGGCGCGCTATCGGCCGCTGGTGGTGTGGGGGGCCAATCTGCCTGGCCATCGGCATGTATCGGTGGGTTCGGACAACCGCGCCGGCGGCGAAATGGCCGCGCGCCACCTGATCGACACCAACCGCAGGCGGCTGGCGTTCTTCGGCGCCGCGGACGCCCCCGAGATCGCCGAGCGGCGGGAAGGTTTCCTGCGCGCCTGTGACCTGGCCGGTGTCAGCGACCTGGCCGAGACCCTGCCCGTGCCGCTCACCGGCGCCGCGGCGCACGAGGCGATTTTGGACCGGCTTCGTGCTGGCCCCACGCCGGACGGGGTTGTCGCGGCCACCGATGTCATCGCCATGAGCGCGATCCGCGCCTTTCGCGAGGTCGGGTTAAGCGTGCCGGAGGACGTCGGCGTGGTCGGCTATGATGATGTGTCGCCCGCCGACCATACGATCCCGCCGCTGACGACCATCGGCCAAAATCTGGCGGAGGGCGCGCGCCTTCTGGTCGACAAGCTGTTTGAGGCCCTGGCCGGCGGCGACCTGGAATCCGCCACCCTGGCGCCGGAGTTGATCATCCGCGAGTCCACGTGACCGAGGTCCATGCGTCCGGATCTCCGGAGCGTTACCTGCATCTCAAGGGGCGTCGCGCCTCGGCGTTGCTGGAGATGGATGAGGGCGGCGCCCCGCTCTGGCGGTATTGGGGACCGGCCATCGCCGACCACGTCTCGCCGCCCAAGCCCTTGCGGGCGCTGCGCTCGACGCCCTCGTTCTCGCTCGACGCGGATCAGCCGCTCAGTCTGTTCCCGACCTTCGGCCTGGGTTGGTTTCATCAGAGCGCCCTGCTGGCTCACCGCGGCGGCCAGGATTTCGCGCAAGCCTTTACGCATTGCGCCGTGGAAGAGACGTCCCCAGGCCGCGAGGCTGTCGTCCGCCTGACGGACCCAAAGGCGTTGATCGCCGTGACGATCGCATTGAGGATGGACGACGACGCCCTGACGATCGTCACCACCCTGACCAATGCCGGAGCGGAGCCGCTGGAGGTCCAGTGGCTGGCGGCCGGGGTCGTGCCCTTGAGCGCCGAAGCGGCCAGCGTGCGATCCTATGGCGGGCGTCACCTGAGCGAATTTCATCCGCAGGTCGATGCGCTAGGCCGCAGCCTGTGGCGGCGGGAAAATCGCCGGGGCCTGACCTCGCACGACAACTTCCCCGGCGCGGTCGTCGCCACCAGCGCGGCTACGGCGCATTCCGGTCTCGCCTATGGTGCGCAGCTGGCCTGGTCAGGCAATCACGTCCAGACCATCGAACAGATCGATGACGGACGCTTTCAATGGCAAATGGGCGAATGGCTGGCCCCCGGTGAGGTCCGGCTGGCGCCCGGAGGCTCGATCACGACCCCGGAGATGGTGGTGGCCGCGTCGGACGAGGGCTTGAACGGGGTGGCCGCCGCCTTTCACGGCGCGGCCCGCGCGCGCCTCGCCTGGCCGGGCGGAGCGATGCGGCCGAGGCCGGTGTCGTTCAACACCTGGGAAGGCAACTACTTCGATCACGACTTCGCGTCCCTGACATCGCAAGCCGACCTGGCGGCGGCGTTGGGCATGGAGCGCTTCGTGCTGGATGACGGCTGGTTCCGCGGCCGCGACAACGATCGGGCCGGACTGGGCGACTGGACCGCCGACGCGGTCAAATATCCCGAGGGGCTCGGCCCGCTAGTCGATCACGTCCGTGGTCTGGGGCTGGAGTTCGGCCTGTGGGTCGAGCCGGAGATGGTCAATCCCGACAGCGACCTCTATCGCCGCCATCCCGAATGGGCCTTACAGCTCGCCGATCGGCCGATCATCACGGGCCGCAATCAGCTGGTGCTCGATATGAGCCTGGCGGAGGTGCGGGACTATCTGTTCGATCATCTCGATCGGTTGTTGCGCGCGCACCCGATCGCCTACCTGAAGTGGGATCACAATCGCGACCTGACCGCGGCCGGATCGCACGGTCTGCCAGCCTACCGCGCGCAGGTGCTAGGGGCCTACGCCTTGTTCGGCGCCCTGCGGCGCGCGCATCCAGGGGTTGAGATCGAAGCCTGCGCCGGCGGCGGCGGGCGGATCGACCTGGGCGTTCTGGCCCACACCCATAGATTCTGGACCAGCGACTGCATCGACGCCCGCGCCCGGATCGGCATCCAACGCGGGTTTCTGCAGTTCATGCCCCCCGAAGTCATGGGCGCGCACGTGGGAACCTCGCCAGCCCATACGACGAGCCGCCGACAAGGGATGAACTTCCGCGCCGCCGTCGCCTTGGGCGGGCACCTGGGCGTCGAACTGGATCCCCGGAGGCTGGACGAGACCGCTCGGCAGACGCTGGCCCGCTGGATCGACCTCTACAAGCAATGGCGCGGCCTCCTGCACGGAGGTCGAGTCTGGCTGGGAGAGGCCGCGGACGGCCTCCTCTGGCAGGCGCAGGGCCGCGACGACGCCTCCGAGATACTGCTCTGCGTGTTTCGGCTCGATCCGCAGGTTCTGCGTCACGCCGCGGCGGTGACGCTGCCGATGGTAGATCGCTCGGCCGCATATCGAGCGACGCCGCTCTATCCGGAAGGGCCAGCCTGGGACGTTGACGGCGAGTGGCTGGCGCGGGTGGGTCTGACCACGCCGCGAATGGGGGCGGAGCAAAGCTGGGTGCTGCATCTGCAGCGACGGGCTTAGCGCGACGGCCGCGACGGCCGTGACCAATGACAGGACCGACGACGACCCCCATGACCCAGAGCTCCCCCCTGATCGCCGGCCTGGAACTGGGCGGTACGAAGGCCCTCGCCCTGATCGCGCGGGAGGATACCGTCGTCGCCTCCGCCCGTATCCCCACTCGCGGCCCTGCGGAAACCCTTGCCGCCCTATCCGACCAGCTCGACCGCTGGGGCGATCAACACGGCGAAATCGCCGCCCTTGGCATCGCGAGCTTCGGGCCGCTAGGTCTTGACCGGCGGCGCGCCGACTACGGCCGCATTACCCAAACGACCAAACCGGGTTGGTCGGATACGCCGGTGCTCGACCATTTCCGGAGCGGCTTCTCCGCCCCGATCGGCTTTGACACCGATGTCGCCGGCGCGGGCCTGGCGGAATGCCGGTGGGGGGCCGGGGTTGGTCAAGAGGTGGTCGTCTATATCACCATCGGAACGGGGATCGGCGGCGGCCTGATCGTTCACGGCCGACCCGCGCACGGCGTCATCCACCCCGAGATGGGCCACGTCCGGGTGCGCCGCGCGGCCGGCGACGCGTTCGCGGGCGTCTGCCCATTTCACGGCGACTGTATCGAGGGTCTCGCCTCCGGTCCGGCCATCGCCGCCCGCGCCGGCGCCGCGGTTGAGGCGCTCGGCCCCGACCATCCGATCTGGTTGCGCGTCGCCGACGAATTAGGCGAGTTCCTGACTACCCTGATCGTCGTCCTGTCGCCCAACCGCATCCTGGTTGGCGGCGGCGTGACCGGCGGCAAACCCTTCCTGCTGGATCGGGTTCGCGCCGCTGTTCTTGGCAAGCTGAACGGCTATGTCGCCGGTCTGGACGCTCAAAATTTGGCCGATTGTGTTCGCGCGCCGGCACTGGGCGATCAAGCGGGGCCGCTCGGGGCGATTGCGCTTGGCTTGGACGCCCTGGCGGCGCAGTTACCGTCCGAGGCTAGGCGTAGTGGGTATTCCTTGAGCGACGATACATGAAGAACCTGCTGTTGTTCGGCGCCACCGGCGATCTGTCGCGGCGCATGCTGATGCCCTCGCTCTATGGCCTGGACAGCGACGGCCTGCTGCCGGACGACCTCAAGATCGTCGGCACCGCCCGGAGCGAGATGGGCCGGGATGGGTTCCGCGAAATGGTCGCCTCTGCGCTGAGCGAATTCCTGGACGCCGACCGGCTCACGCCCGACCTGCTGGCGAAATTCATCGCCAGGCTCGACTATGTGACGCTGGACGTCTCGCAGCCCGATCACTTCGCCCGGCTTTGCGGCGCTTTGGGCGGCGACCATCGCGACCCGTCCGAGGGTCTGCGAATATTCCTGTCCACCGCGCCCTCCCTGTTCGGCCCGACGATCGACGGCCTGGCGGACGCCGGCATGACCGGGGCCACCACCCGTCTGGCGCTGGAGAAGCCGTTGGGCGTGGATCTGGCCTCCAGCCGCGCCATTAACGACGCGGTCGCTAGGGTGTTTCCGGAAGAGCGCACGTTCCGGATCGACCACTACCTCGGCAAGGAGACGGTGCAGAACCTGCTGGCCCTGCGGTTCGGCAACGCCCTGTTCGAGCCGCTCTGGAACGCGCACGGGATCGACCATGTGCAGATCACGGTGGCTGAAACCGTGGGCCTGGAAGGCCGGCACGCCTTCTACGACGGCGCCGGCGCCCTGCGCGACATGGTGCAAAATCACATGCTGCAACTCCTGGCGCTGACCGCCATGGAGCCGCCGGCGCGCTTCGACGCCGCGGCGGTGCGTGACGAAAAGGTCAAGGTGTTGCGCTCTCTGCGGCCGATCGACGCCGCGACCAGCGCCACCCACACGGTGATCGGCCAGTACGACGCCGGCGCGGTCCATGGGCGGCCGGTGGAAGGCTACGCCAAGGAGCTCGGCCGGGCCTCGGACACCGAAACCTTCGTGGCGATCAAGGCGCACGTCGACAACTGGCGCTGGCAAGGCGTGCCTTTCTATCTCCGCACGGGCAAACGGATGCCCACCCGCCGCACCGAAATCTTCATTCAGTTCAAGCCTGTGCCGCACTCGATCTTCGCCGGCGCGGGCGCGGCGCTGCAACCCAACAAGCTCCTGATCTCTCTGCAGCCACAGGAAAACATCACCCTGCGTGTGATGATGAAGGAGCCGGGTCTCGATCGCGCCGGTATCCGCCTGCGCGAGGCGCCGCTCGATATCGCCATCCCGGACGCCTTCGCCGACACCCGCCGGCGCATCGCCTACGAGCGCCTGTTGCTGGACCTGCTCGACGGCGATCCGACGCTGTTCGTACGGCGTGATGAGGTCGAAGGCCAATGGACCTGGATCGACGCCATCCGCGCCGGATGGGCCGCCAATCGCACCACGCCCAAGCTTTACGCCGCGGGATCATGGGGCCCCTCGGCGGCGATCGGCCTCACCGAACGCGACGGAGTAAGTTGGCATGACTAGTGCGCGCCTGCATCCCACGATCGAAGCGGTGACGCGGCGGGTCGTCGAGCGCAGCCGGATTTCGCGCCAGGCCTATCTCGACCTGATCGCGCGGGAACGGAACACCGGCGTTGGCCGCCCGACGCTGAGTTGCGGCAATCTTGCTCATGGGTTTGCCGCCGCGCTGGAGGACAAGGCCGCGATCCGTTCAGGTTCGACGATGAACATCGGCGTCGTCACCGCCTACAACGACATGCTGTCGGCCCATCAGCCCTATGGCCGCTACCCCGAGGCGATCAAGCTGTACGCCCGTGAGGTCGGCGCAACGGCCCAGGTCGCCGGCGGCGCGCCGGCCATGTGCGACGGCGTGACCCAGGGCCGCGAGGGCATGGAACTGTCGCTGTTCAGCCGCGACGCCATAGCGCTGGCGACCGCTGTCGCGCTCAGCCACGGCATGTTCGAGGGCGCGCTGCTCCTGGGTATCTGCGACAAGATTGTTCCCGGGCTGCTGATCGGCGCCCTGCGCTTTGGCCATCTGCCCATGGTCATGGTCCCGTCCGGACCGATGCCTTCAGGCTTGGCCAACAGGGAAAAGTCGCGGGTGCGGGCCCTTTTCGCCGAGGGCAAGGCCAGCCGCGACGAGCTGCTCGAGGCGGAGGCGGCGAGTTACCACAGCCCTGGCACCTGCACCTTCTACGGCACCGCCAACTCCAACCAGATGTTGATGGAGGTGATGGGCCTGCACGTGCCGGGGGCGGCGTTCGTGCCGCCGGGCGGGCGGTTGCGCAACGCCTTGACCCGAGCGGCGACACACCGCGTGACCGAAATCGGCTGGTCGGGCGAGGACTACCGCCCGCTTGGCCGCTGCATCGATGAAAAGGCGATCGTAAACGCCGCTGTCGGCCTGCTGGCGACCGGTGGGTCGACCAACCACGCCATTCATCTGCCCGCCATCGCCCGCGCGGCGGGCATCGTGATCGACTGGTCCGATTTCGACACCCTTTCGCGCGACGTGCCCCTGATCGCGCGGGTGTACCCAAATGGCGCGGGGGATGTGAACGCATTGCAGGCGGCTGGCGGCATGGCCTTCGTCATCCGAGAGCTCCTGGGAGCGGGTCTGCTGCACCCCGACATCCTGACCGTGTCGCCGCAAGGGTTCGCCGCCTACGCCAAGGCGCCGGCGCTGGCGGACGATAGGTTGACGTGGGCCGGCGCGCCCGACGTCAGCGCGGACCCGAGCGTCCTGACCTCGGTCGCGCGACCGTTCGCCCCGGACGGCGGCATGCGGCTGCTGACGGGAAATCTGGGACGTGCGGTGATCAAGACCAGCGCGGTTGACGACGCGCACCTGACGATTGAGGCGCCGGCGCGAATATTCACGGACCAGGAGGCGGTGCAGGCGGCGTTCGCCGCCGGCGAGCTTGATCGCGACGTTGTTGTCGTTGTGCGGTTTCAGGGGCCGCGCGCCAACGGCATGCCCGAGCTGCACAAACTCACCCCGGCGCTAGGGGTTCTGCTCGATCGCGGGCGCAAGGTCGCCCTGGTGACCGACGGACGGATGTCGGGCGCCAGCGGCAAGGTCCCCGCCGCTATTCATGTGACGCCGGAAGCCCTCGGCGGCGGACCGCTGGCGCGGCTGCGTGACGGCGATGTGGTGCGGGTCTGCGCGCGGTCCGGCGAACTGGCGGCGGACGTGCAGCCGTCGGTTTGGGAGGCGCGAGACCTCGCTTCACGGCCACCTGCGAAGTTCGGCACAGGACGCGAGCTGTTCGCCATGATGCGCGCGGGCTGCGACGGCGCTGAGCAAGGCGCTTCGGCCATGCTCGCGGCGGCGGGGCTTTGAGCTGTTCGGCGGGCCTGCCTGAAACGCCGGCGGCCACGCCCGCAAAGCGCGGTCCAGGCATTATCGATCATTGGCGGCTATCTTTGCGGGCCAGAAAAGCCGCGGCCCGGGGACCTATTGAATGATCACGATCGATTCTCTGATGCGGATCTCGCCGGTGATCCCGGTGTTGGTCGTCGACGACCCGGCAAAGGCGCAGCGCTTGGCAAGGGCGTTGGTGGCAAAAGGGCACCGGGTGCTCGAGGTCACGCTGCGCACGCCCGCGGCGCTGGAGGTGATGCAGGAAATGGCCAAGGTCGATGGCGCGATCGTCGGCGCGGGCACTGTGATCAACGCCGCGCAGTTGCGCGCCTGCCTGAGTGTCGGCGCACGATTTGTGGTCAGTCCGGGGCTGACCGAGCCGCTAGCGCGGGCTGCGATCAAGAGCGGTATTCCCTTCCTGCCCGGCGTCGCCAGCGCCAGCGACATCATGCGCGGACTCGAGCTGGGGCTGGACCGATTCAAGTTTTTTCCGGCGGTTGCGGCTGGCGGTATACCGGCGCTCAAGGCCCTGGCCGCACCATTCGCTCAGTGCCGGTTTTGTCCCACAGGCGGCATCACCGAGGCGACTGCGGCCGAGTGGCTGGCGCTGGACTACGTGCCGTGCGTCGGTGGGAGCTGGGTCGCGACGATTTAGCGTGTTGCGGGCGCGAACGGTCCGACCTATAGGCGCGCATACGCCCGACGCCGCACGGGGTGCGGGGCGTCTGGTCACAACCCATATCTGTTGACAAGCGATGCAACGCTGTTCAGGCGTTGGTCGTTGTCAGGACCCTGGATGGAACCCGCCTTGAATAGTCTTGTCATCCTTACCGACGCCTATCACTTCGCCGCCGCCAAGCACGTTGATCAGCGCCGCAAGGGCGAAGCGGCCGAACCCTATATGAACCACCTCGCCGAGGTCGCCGATCTGGTTGCGCGGGCGACAGCCGGGACCGATCTCGATGTTGTCGTCGCCGCCGTCCTGCACGACACGGTCGAGGATACCGAAACCACCTTCGCCGAACTCTCCGCCCGCTTTGGCGATCGCGTCGCATCCTTGGTCGCCGAGGTCACCGACGACAAGGCGCTTACCTACGGCGAGCGCAAACAGCGCCAGATCGATCACACGCCATCGGCCAGCCCCGCGGCCAAGATCATCAAACTGGCCGATAAGACGTCCAACCTTCGCGCCTTGGTCGCCAGTCCGCCCAAGGATTGGTCCATGCGCCGGCGCTCTGACTATCTGGAATGGTCGCGCCGTGTGGTCGCCGGCTGCCGCGGCGCCAACGCGTGGCTGGAAGCCGAATTCGACGCCGCCGCGCATCACCTTGAGCGCGAGACGGCCCTGGTGGCCGCCTAAAACGTTTCGCGTTTCGACGGAATTGGAACGCCGACCTGCGGCTTCGTGTCGACGCCCGTTCTGTTGCGAAAACCTGCCACCAATGTTTGCTGGCGCGGCTTAGCCCACCGCCTCGGGCGCGAGGGCGTAGACCCGCGAACAATATTCGCAGGTCACACGGATCTGACCGTCCGCCTCAACCATCTCGGCGCGCTCGGTGAGCGGGAACGAGCGCAGCAGGCCGACGACCTTATCCTCAGAACAGCGGCAGAAACCCGTCAGGGGGGTGGGTCCGAACAGACGCACGCCGTCCTCATGATAGAGGCGCCACAACAGTGTCTCGCCCGGGACGGTGGGATCCAACAGTTCGTCCTCGCCCAGGGTCTCGAAAAACGCCTGCGCGCGAGTCCAGGCCTCGGCGGTCTGACCGCGGGCGTCGTCCTCGGCGATGTTCTGAATGAGCAGGCCGCCGGCCCGCCAGGCCGGTCCGGCGCCGGAGTCGGCCGTCCCGACGGCCAGACGCACCCGGGTAGGCGTCTGTTCGGATTGGGCGAAATAGGTTTCCGCGCAGAGGGCGAGCGTCTCGCCCTCGATCGGTGTGACGCCCTGGTAGCGATCCATGTCGGGACCCTGGTCGATGGTCATGACGAAGGCGCCCTTGCCGAGCAGCGCCCCGGCGCCTGGCCGCACGAAACCGCCGCTGATGGCCTCGACGCGCGCGGCGTCAAAGCGGCAATAGCCTCGCAGGGCGCCCGAGGTGTCGTAATCGACGACAACGAAGCTCACGGGACCGTCGCCTTGCCCCTGCACGATCAGGCGACCTTCGAATTTCAGGCTCGACCCGACCAGGGCGGCTAGAGCGCAGGCTTCTCCCAGCAGGTTGGCCACGGGCTCGGGATAGTCGTGGCGGGTCAGAACCTCATCGACCGCCGCTCCCATGCGGGCCAAGCGACCGCGCACGGGTTGGCCCTCGATCTGGAACGGGGCCACGAAATTGTCGGGATGGGGCTGGGTCACCGCCGACATATAGGTCAGGCGGCGGCGACGGCCAATCCAGCCGGACCGGGAATCCGGTCCGGCTGACGGGTGGCTGGACCCTATAGGTGCTTGCGGTAGTCGACGTCGTCCCAGGTTATCGCCGACATTTCCTTCTTGCGCGGCCCCATATAGCCGAACAGGAAGGCCGCAACTTTGCGCATCTGGATTTCTTCCGACCCTTCGGTGATGCGGTAGCGGCGGTGATGGCGATAGATGTGCTCGAACGCCTTGTGCCGCGAATAGCCGATGCCGCCGTGTACCTGCATGGCGCGATCGGCCGCCTCGCAGCAAAGACGATTGCCCCAGTAGTTACACATCGAGACCTTGTCGGAGAGCTGACGCTCAACCTCCTTGTGCTCCATGTGGTCCATGTCCCAGGCGGTCTTGCGGATCAGCCAGCGGAGCATTTCGCACTGGGTGTGCAGTTCGACCAGCGGCCACTGGATGGCCTGGTTGTCGGACAGCGGTTGGCCGAAGGGCTTGCGGGCGCGAGCGTATTTGACGCTCTCGTTGATGCAATAGACCGCCGCGCCCAGTGAAGACGCCGCCTGGCGAATACGGTTCTGGTGCACGAAGCTTTGGCCAAGGCCGAGGCCACGGCCCTCGACGCCCCAGATCGCGTCGTCCGGCACCCACACATTCGTCAGGCTCAGGCGCGGGTGATCGGTGGGCATGTTGAATGTCCACAGATACTCCTCGATCTTCACGCCCGGCGCGTCGGCCGGGACGAGGAACACCGTGATGCCGTGCGCGTCGCCATCGTTGCCCGACGTGCGGGTGAAGCACATCAGGTGCGAGGCGTGGTGCATGCCGGTCGTCCACATCTTGGCGCCGTTGATCAGCCATCCGTCGACGCCGTCGCGTGTCTCGCGCACGCCGCGGGTCTCCATATGGGTGGCGTCCGAGCCGTGGTACGGCTCGGTCAGGCCAAAGCCGGTGCGGATCTTGCCGGCCAGCAGGGCCTCGCCGTACTTCTCGTACTGGGCGTTGGTGGCGAATTCCTTGAACATCAGGATGAACGGGTTATTCCCGACAATCGAATGTTCGGTCTGCAGGTCGTTGAAGAGACCCAGACCCTTGGCCGCCAGGTGCTCGCGGATCACCGCCATGGCTACGTTGGAGCCGCCCTTGCCGCCCATTTCCTTGGGCCAGGCGTAGCGATAGTGGCCGGCGGCGTCGGCCAGCTCGCGGGCCTTGACCAGCAGCTCTTCCCACTCCTTGCGCGGCAGGCCGTTGTTGTCCCAGTCGGTGCGGGCGTGCTCGCGGCGATGGTCGAAGAAGCGGCTGTTATCGTCCGCATTCTGTAGCGGCATGATGGTGTTTTCGATGAAGGCGTCGAGCTCGGCGAGATAATCGACCAGCTCCTTGTCGAGATTGAAATCCATGGGCGTCTCTCCTTAAGTCCGGGGTTCTATTTTTGGGGCGTCGCTGTTCCGCTCGGCGAGGCTCGCGCGGTAGGCGCCGTAGGTGGGCTGATCGACGGCCAGCTTGGCCAGGGTGATCGCCCAAAGGTGGTCCTTCAGGCCGGGCGTGGAGAGGTCGAGCTCGCCGTTCTCAATTCGCCGCGACAACTCAGTGTTGAGCTCGACCAGATCGCCGTCGCGCCCAAGCAGGGCTCTCAGACGGGCGAGCTCGGCGGCGTCCTCGGCCGGGGCGAGCTCAAGCTGGCGCGCCATCATCTCCAGGGCGTTGGCGGCCACGCGGGATTGAAAGCTGAGGTGGCCAGTCAGCGCGGGCGCGATCTCGGTTTTCAGGAACGCCGCGACCGACCTGAGCACTTCATTGGGATAGGGTTGGTCTTGCATGTCAGGCGGCCAGAAGTCTCAGCAGGTCGATCTCGTTTTCACTACTGCGGCGGGCGATCACGGCGCGCTCGACGCTGGGATCGACGGTGCGGAACGATTCCTTCATCCCGGCGCACATGACGCCCCAGCGCAGCGAGCCGAACACCTCCCAAAACTTGGCGTGTTCGCGATTGACCGGCGCGCCGCCGGCGGCTTCGTAGCCCGCCCAAAGGTCCTCGCGTTCGCCAAATCCGCCCACGGGCTTATCGAGCACGCCAAAGCGCCAGCAATTGGTGCAGAGCCAACCCAGATCGGCCATGGGATCGGCCACATAGGCGATCTCCCAATCCAGCACCGCGCGGACGCCGTCGGGTCCGATCATCAGATTGCCGTTACGAAAATCGCCATGCACCAGCTTGGGGTGTTTGGGCGGCGGCGGGCAGTTGGTTTCCAGCCAGCGAAAGGCCAGGTCGAAAACAGGCCGGGGCCAGGCCGCGGCCTGATGGGTTTCCTTCAATCGCGCGACCTGGTCGGCAGGGGTCAGACGGGCCAGGGTCGGGAACGCCGCCGGGTCCATGGTGTGAATCCTGGCGAGGATCTGGCCACATTGACGGGCGAGAAACGTGCGCGCGTGAGCCAGTTCCGGGCTCTTGACGATACGGCCGCCGAGGGTTTCGCCCTGAACGCAGGTCATGATGAAACCACGGCCGACACCATCCTCCGGTGTCAGCACCCACGGCACCTCGGGCACGGGCACGCCGACGGTTGCGGCGGTCTTGATGAGTTGAGCCTCGATCTCCGGGCCAATGGCGCTGACCGACACGCGGTCGCCGCCGGGCGCGCGGCGCAGAATGAACGGCGTTTCCTTGCCATCCTTGACGACGCCGAACCGCCAGATTTCCTGGCTGGCGCCGGCCGACAGCCGTGTCATCTCGCCCAGGGCCTCGCCGCCCAGGCGGCGGCGAACCAGGGTGTTCATCAAGTCCTTAAGGTCGCTCAATATCGCGCCTCTTCGACACGGGTCACGGTTTCCTCCAGGCGCATTCGCCGTTTGCTCAGAAACCCTAGCCCAGCGAGGGCGAGGTTGAAACCGTCACGCGAGGGAAGTCAGATTCAATTCGCCGCGGCGAAAGCGGCGGCCTGGTCCAGTCGGCTCCAGATTGGCGCGCAATCCACGACCTGACCGCTTGTGGCGGCTTCATCGATGGCCATCACCGTGAGGCCGGCCTCCAGGGAATCCCACGGTGTCACCGGGAACGGGCGCTCGCCCGCAAGGGCCGCCAGGAGGTCGATGGCCATCGCCTGGTCGGCGCCGTTGTGATTGTCGGCGGTGCGGGTGGCGAAGTCGATCCGTTCGGGTTTGCGGCGCGACAGGGCCGGGCGGATCATCAGCCGGTTGCGGACCAGATCGGCCAGGAGCGTCCCATTGGCGCCGGCGATATACCAGCGCCGCTCCTGCAAGGCGGCGTGGCTGTTGGAGTGGAACGAAAGGGCAAGGCCGCTCTGATAGCGCACGATGGCCACCTGATGGTCGTCCACGTCCATGTCGGAGTGGAAGGCGTCGTTGGCGCCGTTCCAGCCGGCGTCACGCAGGGCGTAGGCAGGCTCGCCGTCGTCATAGGCCATGGGGATGTCGCCGCGATCCGGGCGAAACAGGCGGCGGCCGCCGAAACTGGCCACCTGCGCCGGGCGTGCGCGGGCGATCCGCCCGAAGATATCGAAATCGTGGCAGACCTTGTCGAGCATGAAGGAGCCGCCCCAAGCCTGTTTGCGCCGCCAATTGCGCGCCAGATAGGCGCCGTGCTCGGGGTGCAGATGTTCGGTGGCGTCGATAGAGATGAGGTCGCCAAGCTCCCCGGCGTCCACCCGGGCGATGACCTCGCGCACGATCGGCATGGAGCGCATGACCAGGCCGATGAAGATCGGCGGCGTCTCAGCGCTCGCCAGCAGCCTGGCGAGATCGAAGGATTCCGCCTGGGTCCGCACGATCGGCTTCTCCGCGAAGATCGGATATCCCGCCTTGATCGCCGCCTTCAGGTGCTCCAGGTGCAAATGGTTGGGCGAACCGATCATCACCAGATCATAGGGGCCCGCCGCCAGCAGTTCCTGTTCGTCGGCAAAGGCTCGTCCCGGCGCGACACCGACCTCGGCGAGGATCGGCAAGCCGACGGGCGAGGGGTCGGCGTATCCAGCCACCTCCAGAAGCCAGCCGACCTCGACCATCGCGTCAAGCACATGGGCGATGCGTTGGCCCAGGCCGATGACCCCGATGCGGAAGCGGTTCGCCATGAGTTGCTTTCTGTGTCGATGGAGTCGTCGAGGAGCCCAGCCCACAATATCGATGACGCCGCCGCCGTCGAGACGTCACGGTCGACCGGATCGGGTTTCGACGGCGCAAAAAGACAAGGACGGTATAGGTTTTGGTTGCGCGCGGTCGGCTTCGCACCCTAACGTGATCGCCGATAACACACCCGCGCACCGACGGGCCCCGTGGAGGACAGCTAGATGAAGTTCACCTGGTTCAACCTGATGCCCTGGCCCTATCTGCCGGACGACTTCCGCGAGAAGAACCGGTCGGTGTGGGTGGACATCGACCAGAGGCTGTTCGACCCGGTCAAGAGCCACGACGTCTACAACACCTACATGGACATGTTGGAGTACGCCGACACGCTTGGCTTCGATGGCGTGGGGGTGAACGAGCACCACCAGAACGGCTACGGCATCATGCCCTCGCCAAATATCATCGCCGCCGGTCTGGCGCGCCGGACCAAGAACGCCGCGCTGGTCGTTCTGGGCAACTCCATCGCGCTCTACAATCCGCCGGTGCGGGTGGCCGAGGAGTTCGCCATGCTCGACTGCATCAGCGGCGGGCGCCTGGTGGCCGGCTTCCCGGTTGGCACCTCGATGGACACCAACTACTGCTACGGCCAGATCCCGGCCCTGACCCGCGAGAAATACGCCGAAGCGCACGATCTGATCATTCGCGCCTGGACCGAGCGCGATCCCTTCGCCTTCAACGGCCGCTACAACAAGCTGCGCCATGTCAACATCTGGCCGCGGCCGATCCAGCAGCCGCATCCGCCGATCCACATTCCGGGCGGCGGTTCGGTGGAGACCTACGACTTCTGCATCGACAACACCTATTCCTATTCCTACCTCAGCTTCTCCGGATACCTCCGGGCGAAGGTCCTGCTCCAGGGCTATTGGGATCGGGTGGCCGAGCGCAACGCGCCTGACCAGTCACCGTACCGCGCCGGATTCGCCCAGACGATCTGCGTGGCCGAGACCGACGAAGAAGCCGAGCGCCTGTACGCGCCGCACGTCAACTACTTCTACAACCGCTGCCTGCACGTCTATCCAGGCTTCGCCGATGCGCCAGGCTATCGCACCATCAAGACGATCCAGACCGGCGCGCTGTCGCAATACGCCCCCCCGCGCGGCGGCTATGCGGACCTCAGCTGGAAGGACCTTGTCGAAGGCGGCCATGTCATCGCGGGTTCGCCGGAGACCGTGCGCCACCGCATGGAGGATCTGATCAAGGGGCTCAACGTCGGCAACATCTTCTGCCTGATGCACGTGGGCGACATGCCGGCCGACAAGTGCATGTATTCCTCCAAGCTGTTCGCCGAGAAGGTCATGCCCAAACTTCGGGGTATCCTGCCGGAGTGCGAGGGCGACGATCGGTTCTGGTGCAAGCCGTTGCCCAAGCGCGCCACCGTCGGCAGCCTGCCGGCGCCCTATTCCCCCTCGCGCGTCGCCGAAACGGTCTGAAGGAACTCGCCGAAAATGATGACCTCAAAGACGGTTGAAACCCGCCACGCGGCCGTGCGCTATCTCGAAGGCGGCTCCGGCGCCCCGCTGGTCTTTCTGCATGGCGCGGGGGGCATGACTCCCGACGATCCGCTGTTCGCCGCCTTGACCGGCACCCACCACGTCTACGCTCCCTATCTGCCCGGCTATGGCGAGACCGACGACTGCGGCGAGCTGCGCGACATGCTCGACTACACTCTGCTCGGCTGGGATATCGTCGGCGCCCTGGGGCTGCATGACCCCATCCTTGTGGGTCATTCCATGGGCGGCATGATCGCCGCCGAGATGGCCGCCATCGCCCCCAACGACGTCAGCCGACTGGCGCTGATCTGTCCGGCCGGGCTGTGGCTGGCCGATCACCCGATCCCCGACCTCTTCACGATCATGCCCTATGAGATGCCGGGCTATCTGTTCCACGATCCCGCCGCCGGCGCGAAAATGATGACCGCCGGGCTCAACATGGACGATCCGAAATTCCTGCAGGACTATCTGGTGCGCAATGCCCGGCAACTGGGCATGGCGGGCAAGCTGCTGTTCCCGATCCCCGAGCGCGGCCTCTCGCACCGCATGTACCGGATCAAGGCCCGCACGACGATCATCTGGGGTGAGAGCGACAAGCTGATCCCGCCGGTCTATGGCCGCGCCTTTCAGTCGGGCATCCCGCACTCGACCCTGGTCACGGTTCCGAAGGCCGGGCACATGGTGACCTTGGAAAACCCGGCGGCGATCGCGGAGGTGGTGGCGGAGTTGGGCTAGGGTCGGCTCGGACCCAATAGAACGATCCCCGCTTCCGTCAGGCGCCCAACAACCGCACAAGTCCCCGGTGCTCCGAGGAAGCCTCGACGATCGCGCAGAATCTGCGATCAGCGGTAACGACGACCGCGCCCTCGCGACGCGCCATCGCCAAATAGAGGCAATCGTAGACCGGGTGCGCCAGGGTGCTCGCGATGTTCAGCGCCATCGGAAGATCTTCATCCGACGCGATGGTGGCGACTGGTGCGTCGCCCAGATGCTCAAGCCGCTCCATGGCTTCATCTGCCGTGATCTCCCCGCGATTCGCACGGCGCCACAGGGCATTGGCCGCCTCGACTAGCCAGAGGGGTGGAGCGATCAGCTCTTCGTCCAGTAGCGCCTCGGCGGCGTCGCTACCCGGCTCCGCCAAAACCCATTTCAAAGCCACCGAAGCGTCGACCACATACCTCAATGGGTGTCGCGATCCTCGCGGATGATGTCGGCGGAGTCGCCGACAATGCGGCCCACCGTCGCTTGCCGCATGGCGGAGGCGCGCGCGCGAAAACCCTCGCGTCCCGCCTTCAGTGCGGACTCTAAAATCGCGCGGTGTTCGGCCTCGGCGCTGCGGCCGTGTTCGGCGGCCCGCCGTTTGAGAGCATCGACAATGTCGCGCGGCACATCTCTGACAAGGAGCTGGGGCATGCGGGTTGCTATCATCTGATAGCGGTCATGGCAAACCGACGATTTTGAAATGTGCGCCCCGGGGCCGTGGCTACTCACATGCGGACCCGATCGCTGGCGTTCCCCACACTCGAAGGGCGCGCGGATCAAGTGAGCAAAGTCCTCAGATCTGCCGAGCCCGCCCCGCCCAGTAGGGCGCCCGCACCTTGCCGCGCTGAATCTTGCCCGCGGGGCTGCGGGGCAGTTCGTCGACGAAGTCGATCGACTTGGGCCGTTTGAACCCGGCCAGCCGCTCGCGCGCGAACGACAGGATGTCGGCGGCCAGTGTTTCGCTCGCCTCGAATCCAGGGTTGAGCGTCAGCACGGCTTTCACCTCCTCGCCCCACTCCTCGTTAGGAACCCCGATGCAGCAACTGTCCTCTACGGCCGGATGCTTGATGATCTCGTTGTCGATCTCCTGGGGATAGATGTTCACCCCGCCGGAGATGATGCACTCGGCGGTGCGGCCGGTGAGGAAGAGATAGTCGTCATCGTCGAGATAGCCGACGTCGCCCAGGGTGAAGTAGCCGTCCTTGTGCGCCGAGGCGGTCTTGGCCGGGTCCTTGAAATATTCGAACGGCGCGATCGGCGAGACCTTGAAATAGATCGTGCCGGAGCGACCCCGCTCGGTGATCTCGTTCCCTTCGTCGTCCAGCAGTTTCATCGCTTCCGGCGAGGGCAGTTTTCCAACCGTGCCGGGCTTTGCGAGCCATTGGTGCGAGTCGACAAGGAACCCCGCTCCGCCTTCCGACCCGGCGTAATATTCGTAAAGCACAGGTCCCAGCCAATCGATCATCGCCGTCTTCACTTCGGGCGGGCAGGGGGCGGCGCCGTGGACGACGTAGTTCAAACTGGAGAGGTCGTACCTGGCCTTCACGGCGTCGGGCAGCGCCAGCAGGCGCTGGAACATGATCGGCACGAGATGGGCCCGCGTGACGCGGTGGCGGTGAATGGCGGCGAGCACGCCTTCGGAGTCCCACTTGTCGAGAAACACCAGGGGGTTGCCCTGGTTGAGGGCGGCGCGGATGTCGAAGGCCAGCGGCGCGGCGTGATAGGCCGGTCCCGCGCACATCTGCACGTCGTCCGGCGCGCCGGGCGTCGGCGGGACCAGGACCGCGTTGGTTCGGCGATGCACGCCCTTGGGCCGGCCGGTTGTGCCGGAGGTGTAGAGCATCTGGCCGCCCAGGACCGGGTCGGCGATGTCGGCGCCATCGTATCCGCCGACAATGTCAGCATAAGACAGAAAGCCTTCGGTAGGCGCGCCAATGGAAATCTTTACACGGACGTTGTCCATCTCGGCCTGCAGCGCCGCCGGATAGCGGGGCTCGGCGAACAGCGCCTTGGCCTCGCAATCATTGATGATGTACTGCGCCTCATCGACGTTCAGGTGCCAGTTGACTGGCGTGAAGCGATAGCCGCCCCGCAGGCAGGCATTGAGCGCCTCGACGAATTCGGCGCGATTGCCGCAAAGCACGGCGACTGAATCCCCCTGCCGCACGCCCTGATCGCGCAGGAAGCGGACGATGCGATTGGCGTTGGCGTTCAGGTCGTGAAAGCTGCGTTCGCCATGGGGATCGAATATCGCCGTGGCGCCGCCTTTTTCCTCGGCCCACACGCTGGCCACCATGCCGACGCTGGCCGCCTTGTGCAGGCGCTCGATCAAATCCGACATGCTCGCTCCCCAAAGTCGCGATCCGCCGGCTCTGGGGCCGGTCGGACCCGGCATTATAGGTGACCGGCGCGCGTCGGCGTCAATCGAAAAGCCTGGTCACGCCGCCCGTCGACGGGCCGCCTAGGGTTGCGGCTGGTTCTCCGCGCCGCCGAGGATGCCGCCGCTGGAGGCCATGGCGTCGCGCACAGCCTCGGGCGACGCCGTCGCCTGGGTGTCGAACTCGTGCAGCTCCGGCGGCACGTACCAATGGATCTTGTCGGTATGATAGGCGCCCCAGACCGCCTCGGCCACGGCCTTGGCCGGCACGAGCCGCCACATCCCTTCCTTGGGCGCCGCCGCCTTGGCCATGTCGGGCAGCAGCGGCGTGTCGATCAGGCCGGGCAGGGTGTCGGCGACACGCACGCCGTGAGCCTTCATTTCGATGGAGAGGGCTTCGGTGAAACCCTTCACCGCGTGCTTGGTCGCCGAATAGACGGCGATGCCGGCCATGCCGAAAGTGGCCGAAGACGAGGAGGTGGAAAAGCACAGGGAGTTGGGCGTCGCCTTCAGGAGCGGCAGGGCCAGGTGAGTCCCGCTCAGCACGGCGACAAGATTGACATTGACCACGGCCAGGACGTCTTCCCAGGCCATGTCGGCATAGGGGCCACCCCGACCGATGCCGGCGTTGTTGAAGAGCACGTCCATCCTCCCGCCGGTGGCCGCGGCGAAGGCGGCGATCGCGGCGCGATAGGCCTCGCGGTCGGTCACGTCCAAGACCTGGAAGAGGCCGTTGTCGGCGCCGATCTCGCCTTCGAGTTTCTTCAGGAGGTCAGCCTGCACGTCGAACGCGCCGACGAACCAGCCGTGCGAGGCGAAAAGATGCGCGGTCTCCCGGCCCATGCCGGACGCGGCGCCGGTGATGAAGATGGATCTGCGTGCGCCAGCCGTGGCCATGGTGGGGTTCCTCCGTTGGCCTCAGCTAGGGGACTTACGTCGCGGCCGGTCAAGTGCGAAGTCGGGGCGACCGACTGTGGCGCCGTTGCGGTGAGGCCGAACGGGAAACATCGGACCCTTCAGCCGACCTTTACATTCGGCAAGCTCCCAACCAATCGCATGGGGACGTCGCGATCAGTCGGCCGTCTTCAACACGCGAAGGGCCGAACAGTCGCTATCATCGAGCGAATGAACAGCTCTGGTTCTTCAAACGGCGGCATGTGACCGGACGCCTCGAACCAGATCAGCTCCTTGTGTGGGGCCTCAAGCGCCTCGAAATAGGCGGCGGACACCGAGGCGACCACCTGCATGTCGAGTCGGCCGAGCATGAAGATGACAGGCGTTTCGAGGCGTGGGACCTCGCGTAGAAGGTTGGTTTCGAGAAGTTCACGCCAGAGGAGCTTGACCGAAAGACGCGATCCACGCAGCAGTCGAACTAGATCCAGCACCGAGGATTCAGGGCTGGTCATGCTCCGCCAGATCAGTTCCGGAAGCGAGACGTTGGGCCCAAAAGCACCGCCCAGGGCCATCAACCAGCGACGTTGGATCCCCAGCGACTTGATCGTGTGAGGCGGCGCGCCGATCTCAAGCAGCTGTTTAATCGCTTTGCGCCGCCCCCGATCCCGTGCTGTCTTGAGCGCAAACGCATAGGACGCCGCCTCACTGGCCGCCATGTCGGCGACCTGCCCGATACCGACATAGGCAGCCACCTTATCGGGGAAGCGACTGACGTAGCGCACGCCCAATAGCGACCCCCAGGAATGGCCGCAAAGCACCACACGGCGTTTATCGTAGCGCGCCGTCAGGCCTTCGATGAGTTCGTCCAGGTCGGCCACAAACCGGTCGATCGTCATCGATGCCGGCGGCACGGATCGCCTATAGGATCGGCCGGCTCCGCGTTGATCCCAGTAGACTACGACGTAGGCGTCTTCGACGGCGGCGCAGTAGGACCGGAACAGCGCCGTCTCGGAGGATCCCGGGCCGCCATGCAGGAGAATCAAAAGGGGGTTGTCCGCATTAAGCCCCCGGACCATCACCCACTGGTCGATGTCGCCGAGCCGCCAGTAGCCCGCCTCGGCGATACGGGCCTTACCGGCTGCACCCGGCAGTCTACCAGCTCGCGTCCGCGCCACCGCCGCCGCCCGAGCCGCCGCCGCCCGAGAAATCGTCGCCGCCGCCCGAGCCGCCGCTTCCGTCAGAGCCGCTCCAACCGCCGGATCCGCCCAGGAACATCGCCGTCCCAAGCCCGCCGCCCCTGCCGCCAATCCCGCGGCGACGGAGCAGAGCCAGTATAATCACGGCGCCAACGGCGAATATCGGCAGAAATTGCAGGACATCAAAGAGAGGCGAGGGATCAGATTCGTCATCGGGATATAGCTTGGGCACACCATCCTTCCCGTCGGCGGGGGCCATCAGCTGATCCGCCGTGGGGACCTGGGCCTCGGCCGCGGACGGATCGAGGCTGAGTTGCGCGATGAGCGAATCCGTCGCCGCGGTCACCGCTCCGGGGGTATCGCCAGCCTTGAACCGGGGAATGGCGTCGCGCTGCAGGATCTGACTGGAGAGCGCGTCGGTGAGGATCGGCTCAAGTCCGTAGCCGACCTCGATGCGCACCTTATGTTCGGTGGGGGCGACAATCAGAATGGCGCCGTTGTTCAGACCCTTCTGGCCGATGCCCCAATGGCGCAGGAGCTGATAGCCGTAGTCCTCGATCTGATAGCCGCCGAGGCTGTGCAGGGTCACCACCACCAGCTGGCGACTGGTGCTTTTCTCAAGGGCGGCCAGTTTCTCGGTGAGAGCAGCCTGGGTGGTCGCCGGAAGGACATGCGCATCGTCAACGACGCGGCCGGTAAGAGTCGGGAACGTCGGCGCGGCGACCGCAAAGCTCGCCCAGGCAAGGGTCACGAGCAGGGCCACAAGGCCACGAAGGCATGACAATCGGCCGCCTCGAAGCGAGCGCCGGGGTCGGTCCAGCATGGCGGGGCGAGGGCCTAGGGTCTTCGCGCCCGTGGAGATTGGTCGGTATGCGCCTACCAAGGCCATGGTGGGCTCCCTCTGCTAACCCAACCTAGGCAGCCTTCCCGGTCAACGGTCAAGCAAGCGATCCGTGCGCTCGGCCTAAATCTCCACCGGACGGTTCGAGAACACGGTCTGGTGAGGCGCATCGGAGGGAAAGTGCGCGCGTAGCACCGCGCCGCAGATCTCGACCGCCTGGACGATGCCCGCCGTGGGGTCATGGCCCCCCTTCATCGCTGAGGCGATAGCCTGGGCGGCGGCCTTCCACGCCGCGTCGTCGGCCTTGCCGTGCAGGGTCTTGTCAGCCAGCACGCGTACCTGGCGGTCGTCCAAGGCCACGAACAGCAGGACGCCGGTCTGCGAGCCCACCGCCCGCGCGCCGATGGCGGCGAACTGCGATCGCGCGGCCCGGTCGACCTTGTGGCGTTTGAGGAATTTGGGGGTGACGAAGCGGCGCACCGCCGGAATCTCCAGGAACAGAAACACCGCCGCGAACAGGGCCGCCTGGAGCGCGGCGTAAAAACCCAGGGCCCGGGTCAGCTTGCCCTCCAGCGCCAGGCCCTGCGAGGCGACCCAGTCGCTGACATCGATGGCGAGGCTGAGGGGATGCATGCCGATCGCCAGGGCCAACGCGGGGACGGCGAAGGCGATGACGGCGGCCCATGTGAGGGCCACCTCCGGATAGTTGGAAACCTCGCGGGCCAGGACGCAGATCACCTCGCCGCTCGTGCCATCTTCGGCTTTGGCGACGGCCTCGGCGATGCGGGCCTGATCGGATGCGTTCAACATGTCACCAACTCCCCGATGCGCCGCCGCCGCCGCCCGAGCCGCCGCCGCCGCCAAATCCGCCGAACCCGCCGCCGCCATCCCCAAAACCGCCGCCGCCCCATCCACGGCCGCCGCCCAGGAACATCATCGGCAGAATCCAGCCG
>Ga0209698_10001100_pt1 | contig 31058 bp, 18 predicted proteins | sample LitLauG_LLR_2012_FD_187203 | JGI IMG/M metagenome (GOLD analysis project Ga0209698, IMG submission 187203) | Freshwater sediment microbial communities from Pennsylvania, USA - Little Laurel Run_MetaG_LLR_2012 (SPAdes) (version 2) | ecosystem: Environmental > Aquatic > Freshwater > Creek >... | reverse complement strand
GGCCCCGCAGGGAATAGTTGAAGCTGAGCGAGAATCGGTTGGGCACGTCGAAGATCGAGGGCCCGTAGTACTGCTGCGGATTGGTCGCCGTGGGATAGGCTAGCCCATCATCCTTCGAACGGGAGCGAGTGTAAGAAGCATCAACGAACCCACGCGAGAAGCGCCCCTTAAACTCGAAGAATATGGCGTTGTAATTGCCACGGCGGTCGTTGTCGGCGTAGTTAATCGCCCCGAAGCTGTGATTGAGGCGAGTGGGAGCGATGCTTTCGTTGGTGATCAGATCGCCGGCAAACGTGTTGATATCGACACCGTAGGAGACAAGCCCAATGGCGTTGCCGTTGCCGACGATATTGTAGGAATGGGACCCGCTATACCCGACACTAGCCGCAAAGATTCTGCCTATCTTGCGCTCCACGCCCAGCGACCAGATGTTTGATTTCGGCGACTTTAAGAGAGGGTTGATGCCGCCGATTACGAATCCGGCGCCGACAACCCCGCCTTGCGCGTTAAGTCCGCCTCCCGACTGCGGTGTCGCACCTGTCCCGGGCCCGAAGGTCGGGAAGGTAAATCCAAAAGGAGGCTTACTGCTGGTCCCAAGCTCAAAGATTGGAGCTTGGGCGGACGCGGTCCCTCCAGCAAAGAAGGTCGGCAAGACCAGTCCTGGAGGGCTGCCGCGGAATTCTTCTTGAACGTTCGCCGAAGTCAGCCAGTTGTTGTAGATGCCAAAACCACCGCGCACGGCCCAGTCGCCGCGCCCCGTCGGATCCCACGCTATACCCACGCGAGGACTGAACAGATTGTTAACCGAGTGCAGCAGAGCGTTGTGCGTACCCTTAGCATAGCCGTTCGCGATTTGTTCCTGTTGGGTTTGGCCTGTCCCCAGGTAAAAGTTCCCGAATACCGTCGCTGGACTCTTGGACCACGGGTTGCCGCTGTCGTCATAGCGCAAGCCCAAGGTCACGGTCAGATTCCTTCTCGCCTTCCAGGTATCCTCCACGAAAAGGCCAAAGGTTCTGGCCGCCGCGTCCCAATTCCACAATTGCTGTGTTCCGGTGGCAGGGTTGTACATGATCCCATTCTCGTTTGTGGGTGCATCCTGCGCCAACGACAACAAGTTGTTGAACGAGAATTTTGGTTGTGACCAGGGACCTTGGAAGGGCTCCACATCGTCCCCATACCAGCCTTCATAGCCAAACTTCAAGGCATGAGTGCCGCGCACGTGCGTCAAGACATCGCGCCAATGATAGTTGTGCTGAATGAAGTCTCCCTGCGCGAAGCCCACACCGTAGGCTTGGCCGGAATCCACGTTGATCCCGTTCACGCTGATGGAGGGAACCGTGTAATCCTTGGCCCCGCTACCGAGAACGCCCTCAACCCTACTCTCACCGGCAGTGAACTCATTGAGCGTGTTCGGAGAGAAAGTATGCGTCCAAGAAGCCTGCCCCGCGACTTGCCAGGTATTGTTCAAGGCCGAGAATTGCGGCATGGGCGACGGCGCACCGGTGAGCAGCAGAGTCCGGAAAAGGCTGACGTAGATCCGATCGTTCTTGAAGCCCTGGTCGATGCGAGCAAAATACTGCGTGCCATTCCGTCGAGAGGTGGCCCCAAACGAGCCTTTATCGATCATCGGCAAAGTACAAGGCACTCCGTTCTGCCCGTCTGTGGTTCCGCACCCTCCCGTGTCAGAGCCAAAAATATCCTGCGCGGTTTGCGAGACCGTGGCTCCCCCTACACCGGAAGGCAGGTAGGTGGTGAGCACATGGGTTCCCACCGTGTTTGTGTAATTCGTCTGCGCGAAGCTTATGAACTGGGGGTCTGGGAAGTTCACCGATCCGCCGGCGCTTGATGAGGAGCGCAGGGGTTCCACCGCAAAATAAAAGAAGCTGTTGTGGTGAGGAATGATCGGACCGCCGATCGCGAAATCCATATTGTTCGAATGGAAGGGCTTATAAGGGGACTCTGACGAACTCACAAAGTGCTGGTTGGCGAACATTCCCTGGTAGTTGAAATAGTCCGACGCCGAACCGTGGAAGCGATCCGTGCCGGATTTGGTAGTAAACACCGTCTGCAGTCCAGCAGCGCGACTGTACTCGCTGCTGAATGTGTTGACCTGAACACTGGTTTCCTGAATAGCTTCCGGCTGAGGAGTCAGATTCAACACGCCTTGGCGGATGCCGCTGGTTACGTCCAAGCCGTCTACAACGTATTGGTTGTTGTTTTGACCCTGCCCGTTGGCGCTGGCGTCAACCTGCTCCTCGGTGGAGAAGTTGTCCACCCCCGACGCCGGGCTTCCGGACGCGCTTGTTCCCAAACCCGAGACTCCCGGTGCCAGTGTGACTAGAGTGACCAGGTTGCGGCCGACAATCGGCAACTGCGCCACCGCTTGATTCTCGAGGGTTAGTTCGGTACGGCTGTCTGCAGTATCAACAACAGGACTGGTGGAGGTAACGTTGATCGCCTCGGTTACGGCGCCGACCTTCAGTGTGATGGGCACGTTGAGATTCTGCGCAGTGAGAAGCGTGACGTTGGCTTCGGACTTTGAAAAGCCGGCAGCTTCCACCGTGACCTTGTACTTGGCCGGGGCCAGACTGAAAAAGCTGTAGTTGCCGGAGGCGTCACTTGTTGTTGCGGAGGTGACTCCAGTCGCTACGTTTACCAACTGGATCGTGGCTTTCGCGACTCCCGCGCCACTCGGGTCCTGGACCGAGCCCTGGATACTGGCGGTGAACTGTGCGAAAGCTGCACTGGCGATAAACAGGATCAGGATCAGGGAGAGTGAGCAAAATAAGCGGCGAACCGGCATGCATCCTGGCATGGCTGCCTCCTAAATGAACGTACGCTGGACAATGAGGGCGCAAAATCGCGTAATTGAGAAAACGTTTACTCTAGACGGATAATGTATAAATAGTATCGCTAGCCACTGTCAAGAACTTTTTCCCGGACCCGCTCTTCGTCGGATGATGTCCTGCCTGGAGCAATCGGCGTACTTCACGCGAGGTGTCTTATGCGATGAGACTGGCCTTCGAAGACGGCGAGTGTTCTAGCCTCGGCTCCAGCCTTTGTTGCTCACAATTCCGGTACCTTCCCGCAGCGTTATGAGTTGGTTTGCTGGAATCTTCTTGTGCTGTTCGTGCAGTCCATTGGGCCAGAACACTTCGACGTCGGCCACTGCGAATGCGCCCAGACCAAAATGGAGGCGCGAATCGTTGCACGAATAATAGCTGGACTGGCTGAGCACCGCCTGCGCCTGCACTTTGCTCCCGTAGTGCACCAGGACCCGGGCTCCGATTGCGCTGCGATTTGATTTGACACCCTGGAGCTTCACTTTCAGCCAATTCTGCTTACCTGTCAGGTCGTTTCGCAGAAGAGAGGGCGGCTCGTTCATGTTGACGATCAGAACGTCCATGTCGCCGTCATTGTCAAAGTCTCCAAAAGCACAGCCGCGACTGCTGTGAGGGGTGGTGATCCCTTCACCAGCCTGGGACTCCAGTTCTTCGAAGGTGCCGTTGCCCAGGTTGCGAAACAAAACTCGCGGAGTCTTGTAGGGATATTGCGGCAACTTGCGCTCGACCTCCGGGTAGACACTGCCCGTTACGAAGAGGACGTCGGGATAACCGTCATTATCGAAGTCGACGAGTCCCGCGCCCCAACTGGTGAACCGGGTTTCGACGGCGACCTTCGCCAGGCGGCTGACTTCGTCGAAGTTCCCCTTGCCATCATTGCGGTAAAAGCCACTGGTGTCCCCGATGAAATGAGTTTTGTACAGGTCGAGGTGTCCGTCGAGATTGTAGTCACCAATACCAACGCCCATTCCCGCCTGTTCCATGCCATCGTCGCTCAAAGCGACTCCGCGCATGACGCCTTCCTCTCGGAACGTCCCGTCGTGATTGTTCATGAAGAGCAGGCTAGGAGTGGAATCGCAGGCCACGAAGATGTCCGGCCATCCGTCTTCGTCGAAGTCGGCGGCGACCACGGTCATCCCATAGCTCTCAGTTGCTCCGGCGATGCCCGCCTGCTTCGTGACGTCGGTGAACGTGCCATCTCCGTTGTTGCGGTAAAGAGAATGCCTGCCGGTGGGAAGACCGCGCGGTCCGCAATTGACGGGGATGCCCTTCCAGTTGCAGGTTGAGTTTTCGCCCGGGGCGGGAGCATGTTCGAAAGAAAACCTGATGTAGTTGGAGACGAAAAGATCGAGATGACCGTCGCGGTTGTAGTCCAGAAAGGCACAACCAGATCCCCAACGCGTAACGCCGGCTTCCAACAACCCAGCTTGCTTGGTCACGTCAGTGAATGTGCCATCGCCATTGTTTCGGTAGAGGCGGTTTTGTCCGTAATACGTGCAGAAGATGTCATCAAAGCCATCGTTGTTGTAATCGGCCACACAGACGCCGTTCGCCCAACCCGCGGCTCGAAGCCCAGCTTTATCGGTCACATCCGTAAAAGTCCCGTCGCGATTGTTCTTATAAAGCCGGTTGGTCGCTTCGGGCGGATCACCCTCTAGACGTGTACCGGAGAGCAGAAAAATGTCCATCCAACCGTCGTTGTCGTAATCGAGGAAAGCGCAACCGCACCCGTTGGTCTCCATGATGTACTTCTTGGTGTCCACGCCTCCGTAAATGACCGGAGCACGCAAGCCTGCCGCGTTTGCGATATCCGTAAAGTGCGCATTGAACGGGCGCCCGGAGGGGGCTGGTTTAGGCTGGGCCTTCACGTCGCGAGAGGCGATGCCACCTTGTTGGCCCAGCATCTGTTGCGCAGAAGCACAGAGCGACAACAGTACAAACGAACGGCGAGTGATGGTCATAACCTGGGACCGCACTTAGCGGCTCTATTATGGCCGTGATCTGGCTTTCGAGTAAAGGTTTACCCGGGCTCAGAGGAAGAACTAGTCATCCCTGGTCTCGTTAGTCCGCATGAGGACCCGGTGCGACCACGAGCTTGTAGCGATTGCGCTCCGCTTCTTCTGTGGCGGCGTCCTGCCTCGCTTTTGACAGTCGTTGCAATAGCTCTGGAATCTCGTCTTTGTCATTCGTTTTTCGGAGTGCGAGCACCAAGTGATACAAAGCCGTCTGGTCCGTCGGACTGTTCTGCAAAACCAGCCTGCACTCCTTGATGGCCAGGGCAGTCTGTCCGGCCTGCAGGTAAAGCTTCGCCAGAACGTTGCGCGCAGCGGTAAGAGAGGGTTGTAAGGTCACGGCCTTCCGGGCCGATTGCAGCGCTTGTTGGAACTCAGCACTCCCCGGAGGGGCAGCTTTCTGCGACAGAATGGCCGCCTGAAGGTACCAAAGAAATGGATCGCCAGGTTTCTTAGCCAGTTTTGATCGCACGGTCACCAGGGCCCGATCAGGATCGTTCTGGTTCTTTTCTTCCGCGATCATCCCTTGCGCCGCAGCGCTGAGGGACTGGCGTGGGTCCAGTTGCTCCGCCTTTTCGAAGTCCGCTTCCCCCTTCTCGTAGTCGGCAAGCTGCACATACAAGACTCCACGTGCCAGATAGAGATCCGCGGCCTTGGGTTCCAAATTGAGGCCGGCGTTGATCATGTCAATCCCCGTCTGAAACGATTGATGGGTCATAGCAATGTTCGCAAAATCCACATAAAGAGCTATGTTTTGCGGGTCTTTGACGATGGCATCGCGCAGTATTCTGACGGCGTTTGGGGTGTCTTTGTTGGCCTCGTAGGCGGCGGCCGCCAGTTGCATCGTGCTCACGTCGGGAGCGCTTGCCGTCAGCAGGGGCTGCAACGTAGTGAGCGCATCCTGTGGTTGTTCGGCCGCCAGTTGAACCGCTGCCAGGCCCCGCCTGGCTCGCGGATCGTCGGGATGAGATACCAATATCTGTTGAAAGATAGGAATCGCCTTTTCCATTTGTTTCAGCTGCACGAGACAGGATCCATACTCCTGCAGAGCTCCTGGCTGCGAGTCGACCAAGGGAGCACTCTGTGAGAAGTGCTGCACCGCGGTCCCACAGTCTCCCTTCTTGTAAGCGAGCACCGCCAGCATGGCGTGACTGGTTGGGTCGTTGGGACGTACTCGCAGGATGCGCTGCAACAACGGAACTGCCGCGGCGCTGCCGGCATCGTATTCCAGCTGGGCCGCGCCTTCGAGGGCTGGAAGATAATCAGGCGCAATTCTCAAAGCACTTTGGTAAGAAGCCAGCGCCGCCTTCTGATTTCCCTTTTCTGAATAGGCCAGTCCCTGGAAAACCCACAGCTGAGGGTCTTTCGGGAACTCCTGTAGCACGGACTGGAGCAGTTGCAGTGCCTTATCGAATTCCCTGCTCCGCAATGCGGAAGTAATGGGCGCGACGCGATCCGTCGCCGTCTGCGCGAACATCCCGGAAAGGAGCGTGACCAGGGCAATTGTCAGACTTAGGTTCTTCCAACTGAAAACGGACATAATCAGTTTTAGCGTGCGGCTCTCAATTCCGATCTCTGGTCTTTATACTTCATGCGAGTGCGAACCACGTAGTAATCTAACGCCTGTTGTTCACACCAGAATGCTCATACATTCTATGCCGGTTCCAACCTTCCGCTGTCTCAGGCACCCGCGCCTGCGTCGTGGTGTATGTCTGCTCTTGTTCGTCTTCCTTGCGGGCGTTTTGTCGCAGTCGCAAGAAGTTCAGGAGAGCGTCAGTATTCGCGTGCGAGCCGACCAGTCAGATGGGACCATCGCCCCGATTTGGAGTTTCTTCGGATACGACGAACCAAACTATACGTACGCTCCGAATGGTAAGAAACTCCTCGGGGAACTGTCAGCCCTCAGCCCAGCGCCAGTTTACGTGCGCGCACACAATCTCCTGACTACCGGCGACGGATCCGCCTCTCTGAAGTGGGGCTCGACCAATGTGTACACGGAAGATGCAGCCGGAAAGCCAATCTACAGTTGGACGATCCTGGATCATATTTTTGACACATTTCATGACGCCGGAATCAAGCCGCTGGTCGAGATCGGTTTCATGCCGCAAGCCCTCTCGACACATCCCGAACCATATCGCCACAATTTTCCCCACGGCGAAATCTTTACCGGATGGGCGTACCCAACTAAGGACTACCAGAAGTGGTCGGAGCTGGTTTTTCAGTTTGTCCGCCATTTGCGTGAGCGGTACGGCGAAGCCGAGGTCCGAACCTGGCTCTGGGAAGTATGGAACGAGCCCGACATTGGATACTGGAAGGGAACACCGGAAGAATATTTCAAGTTGTACGACTTTTCAGTTGACGCAGTTTTGCGTGCACTGCCGGGTGCGCGAATTGGCGGTCCCGATAGCACCGGTCCTGCCAACCCCAAAGCAGCCGAATTCTTGCGCCAGTTCCTGGACCATTGTGCTCACCAGAGAAATTACGTGAGCGGGAAAACTGGTTCCCATCTGGACTTCGTCGCTTTCCATCCCAAAGGTTCCCCCAAGTGGGAAGACGGTCACGTGCGCATGGGCATTGCCCGTCAATTGGCCTCCATCCAAGAGGGCTTCCGGATCGTGGAGTCCTTTCCGGAATGGCGCCACACACCCATTGTGCTGGGCGAGTCTGATCCGGAGGGCTGCGCAGCTTGTTCCGCGAAGGACAATCCTCAGAACTCCTATCGCAATGGGCCCTTGTACGCGGCTTACACCGCCGAAGTGCTGGACAGGATTTATGCATTATCTGAGAGCGAACATGTTGATCTTCTTGGCGCCGTGACCTGGGCGTTTGAGTTCGAAGATCAGCCGCCGTTTGAAGGCTTTCGCGAGTTGGCGACCAACGGCATCGACAAACCCGTGGTGAATGCCTTCCGGATGTTTGGCTTCTTGGGAAGTGAGCGTGTGAAAGCAACAAGTTCGAGAGCTCTACCAACCGAAGAAGTTGTGCGCGATGGCGTGCGAGGCCAGCCCGATATCAACGTGATCGCCACTAGGAAAGATCACGAGGTCGAGGTCTTAATCTGGAACTATCACGACGATGACGTGGCCGCTTCCGCTACTCCCGTTGATCTGAAGGTCGATGGCCTTCCGGCGTCAGCAGCCCGCGTAGTGTGCGAGCATTTCCGCATCGATTCGAATCACAGCAACGCATTTACGGCATGGAAGGAGATGGGCTCGCCACCGGCGCCTTCTCCGGGCCAGAGCGAACAATTGCAGAAGGAAGGACAGCTGCAGTTCCTTAGCTCTCCCGAGCGGATACCGATCGACCAGGGCTCGGCGCATCTGCAATTTACGTTGCCCCGGCAAGGTCTCTCCCTCGTGCGCCTCACGTGGTGAGAATCCTGCGAAACTCAGTTCTTTCGCACCGACTTCACGACTGCGGAAAAATCCTGGTCCCCCAGCCCCTGCTCAACGGCGTGTTTGAAAACCTCTAACGCAGGAGCAGCAGTCTGGAGCGGAAGGCCGCATTTGGCCGCCTCGTTGATGGCGTACCCAATGTCTTTGGTCATCAGCTTGAGTGGAAAATTCGGAGTGAAGTCGTCCGATGCCAAGCTTGCCAGCATTCTCTTGATCAGCGGGCTTGCCAGCGCGCTGCTCGCGAGCACAGCGACGCATTTCTCGCGATCAAGGCCACTCCCATTGACCAGAGCTATTGCTTCGGCAAACGAGGCCGCCTGGACACCGCAAACGAAGTTGTTGATTAATTTTATGAGCGCGCCGCTTCCGTTCGGGCCGAGATGCAGAACTTCCCGCCCCAGTACGGACAAAACGTCTCGCGCTCGGGCAAAACCTGCAGCGGAGCCTCCCACCATGAAAAACAACTCACCCGCTGCGGCATGAGGCTTGGTTCCGGTCACGGGTGCGTCGAGAAACTCGCACTGTTTCTGACCGGCTGCAGCAGCGAGTTCTCTCACCCAGCCGACTGACAGCGTGCTCGACTCCAGCAACAACGAACCCGGCTGGGCCCCGGCCAGCGCACCTTCCACTCCCTGCCACATGCTCCGGGACGCATTGTCGTCCGCCACCATACCGATAACGATTTCAGATCGAGCGGCAGCCTCGCGTGGCGAAGCCGCAACGAATGCGCCCGCATCCGCGAATTTCGCGGCCCTCTCGCGACTTCGGTTATAGACCGACAGCGGGAAGCCCGCGGAGAGCAGACGTGTAGCCATCCCTCCGCCCATAATGCCCAGACCGAGAATTGCGACGCGTGGTTTCGACATTGATCCTTCACCCTAAAGAATCGACTTCGATCAGCGTGGATGCAGAGGTCGCCACGTGAACCGGATTGCGCAACGGCCGCCCGAAGCCCTTGAATGAGACCTGAATCACATCTCCGTTCTCAAGTCGGATTCCCTCGCTAAAACTCAGGCAGTCGGTCCCGAAGAAATGCACGTGTACGTCTCCCGGGTGGCGGTGAGCCTCATACTTAAAGTGATGATGTTCTATGTTCTGCAAGCTGTGGCACATCTCAGCCTCGCCGGTGCGGAACCCACCCGACCAAAGCACACTACCGTTCCGATCAATCTCCACTTCTGCGGCCACCGAGGAGAACTCAGGGTCCACGACGAGTTCGGGACCCAGCGCGCACGTTCGCAGTTTCGAGCCCGCTAGATTGAGATAGTTCTTCTTCTCGAAACGATGATCCGAGAACTCGTTCCCTGCGGCCATTCCTATCCTGTATGGAACTCCATCAGGCCCAATCAAATAGATGCCGGCAATCTCTGCTTCCTCGCCACCGTCTTCGGCATAACAAGGAACCTCGAGCGGTTGTCCGTGTGCCCGCAACGTGGTGCCTGTGCCCTTGTAGAACCATTCTGGGGGCGTTCCGATCTGTCCTGGCGCGGGACGGCCTCCCTCCTTGCCCCAATGAAACATCTTCATACTGTCCGTCATTTCGTTGGTGTCGAGAGCGTGCATCGATTGGCGGTCCCGCGCACTGCCCAGATGTGTAAGGCCCGTTCCGGAGATCAAGCAACGTGTGGGCTCGTCGGGATGATCGATCGGCGGCAACATCTGCCACTCCGATCGACCACTGTACACCAAGTCATAGTCCAAGCGTTCCGTCGTGAGTCTGTTCTTCGTTAGATCACTGAGCTTAGAGCCCACCTTGATGGCTGATTGTGCGAGTTCGTACACAGAATCGCAGCCGTCGAGCACACGAAGTTGGGGCTCCTCGACCAGTGCCAAACGTCGCACCGGGCCTTTCTTGATTTGAACAAGCCGCATCATAGAGTCCGATTCTCTCCCTTATTCGGTAATTTCGAAATCTTTCAGTCTGGCTTCGACAATGCTCAGGCCGAGGCCCGGCACATTGTCATCCAGGTTGATGAAGCCGTCTTGCGCCTTCGGCTCTCCCTCAAAGAGATACCAGAAAAGCTCATTCCCCACCTCCACATCCACAATAGGGAAGTACTCTGCCATCGGAGAATTCAGGCTTGCCATGACCACGTGATAGTTGTGCATCTGGCCAGCATGAGGAATCACGGGAACCGAGTATGCTTCAGCCAGCGCGGCAATTTTGCGGGCTTGCGAGATGCCGCCCACGCGGTTGGTATCGAACTGGATGTAGTCAACCGCGCGAGCCTCCAGCAAATCGCGAAAGCCATGCAAAGTAAATTCGTGCTCGCCACCTGCGATCGGGATTCGCCCGTATGATTTCAACTCCGCGTAGCCCTGGATGTCATCAGGAATAACGGGCTCTTCGAGCCAGCGGAGGTGAAATGGTTCCAGGAGCGGTAGCATTCGCTTGGCGTAGTCGAACGTCCAGCCCATGTAGGCGTCGGCCATCACATCGATCTGGTCCCCCACGGTCTCGCGCACAGTACGAACCAGGTCGACATTGTGCTGCATCCCCGCGGCCCCGTCCGTCGGCCCCCACCCGAAGCGAAGCTTCATTGCCTTGTAACCACCATCTTTATAGCGCGTCGCCTCAGCCGCGAGTTCGCTCAACTCGGTGGAATAGAGACGGCTCGCATAAACCGGAATGCGCGCCTTTGTTCTGCCTCCGAGCAACCGATACACAGGTTGCTTGGCGGACTTGCCCAGCAGGTCCCACAGTGCAATGTCAACCGCGCTGATTGCCGCCATCCCGATCCCTTTGCGGCCAAACGCGATCGTCTTGCGATACATGTGCTGCCAGAGGAACTCGATATCCCAAGGATTCTGATTGATCAACAACGGCTTCAGATAGAGGTCAATCGTCTGTTTCGTGACCTGCGGGGCCAGCGCAGCATTCCCAATACCTACCACACCGTCGTCCGTGAAAACCTCGACGAGGAGCCATCCGTGAAAAGTAAATGTGCTCATGGATGCCTGCGGCAACTGCAACAGGTCCATTGGATTCGTGCAGAAATGCGGCGGCAAGGGCGTGGTCCTGCCACGCCACCGGAACACGCGCGTGCGAATCTCTTTGATCTTCATCGCGCTCCTTGGTACGTCAGTCTCCGCTCAATATCCGCGGGCTGGAACATCGGAATCGCGACCAGAATAATTACGAAGGCAACAATGTGAAACATTCCGGCCAGCGTAAAGACCAAGCCGTAGCCAGTGCCGTGGTCCAGCAAATAGCCTACTAACTGCCCGAAGGCGATTCCGCCCATTGCTCCACCAAAGCCAACCAGCCCAGCCACCGAGCCCACCACGCGGCGAGGCAGCAGATCGGTGGGTAGCACCATCACCAGTGTTGACCAGGATTGCTGACCGAAATACGCCACACTGAAGATCACAATGGCCCACGAGACCGCGACATGGGGAACGAAAATGACAAGCGGCATGACCGCCGCGCTAAGGCCCAGCGCCAGTTTTCTTGCCACGCCCAACGAAAACTCACGTTGCACCAGGTAACTGGACAACCACCCGCCAACCAGGCACCCGATACCCGCCGCTGCGTATGGGATCCAGGCGAAGGTACCGACCAACTTGATGTTGAATCCACGCGCGTCGTACAGATATTTCGGCAACCAGAAAAGGTAAAAATACCAGGCCGCGTCGCTCAGAAATTTCGCTGCCACCAATCCCCACACTTCCCGAATACCCAGCAAATCAATCCAGCGCACGCTTGCTTCGGATTCGCCACGGCCAGTAGCCTTCGCTTCTGGATGTTGCACTGGCGTGAAGTACGACAGGCGCCACCAGGCGGTCCAAACCAGACCAAGTCCTCCAGAGATCACGAAGATCCACCGCCAACTCACGAAACTCAGGATGATGGCGATCAACGGAGGAGCCATGACGCCTCCCACTGCTGTTCCTGCATTGATAACGCCCATCGCAGTCGCCCGCTCGTGGGTTGGAAACCACTCCGCCACCGCTCGTGTCGCCGCCGGAAAGCCACCTCCTTCTCCCATACCGAGCAAGAACCGGCTCACCGCAAGCATCGCGAAGCTCAATGCCAACGCGTGACTCGCACAGGCCAGCGACCAGAAAATCATGATCACGGTGAACCCAAGTCGCGTTCCCAGGACGTCGCTGAGCTTGCCCCCGCCGGCATACATGAAGGCGTAGGAGACTAGAAACGCAGATTGCAGCGTGGAGAACTGTTCGTTGGAAAGCGGAATATCCCTCCCGATCGCAGTCACGGCAACGGGAAGGGTCTGGCGATCAAGATAGCTGATCGCGATCGCCACGCTTACCAGAACAGCAATTCTCCACCGCACCAAGAGCCTGCTCCTCGATTCAACCGGTCGTCGCTGGGTGACCGGACGTTGCCTCACGACTCCCTTCGTCAAGACCGAAACAGCGGAGTCCACACCTGCATTGAAGTCGCCTGGCGGTTCGCCCATGCATAGTATGGAACGAATGTGAGGGGGACCTTCCGGGTCCTCTCAGTGGCTCCGGTATATCGTGGATACAGCGTGCTCGCAGAACTCCTCTCATAGGACACGCCCGTGTGGTGGAGCACGAGAACTCCGCCCAGCAGGTCGCTCTTCATCTCGCTCTGAAACTCGGAATCGGGGCGCTTTCCCAACTCCAGCGCCACATCGCTCAGCGTCACGCCGCTCGACTGATCGAGTTCTTCGAGACAGTAGATAAGTGGACCGCGCTGGACCGCGACTCGCCCCGTGTCATCCGCCACCCGTGGGTTTGCTTCGAGGACCTGCGGCACCATTTCCATCTGCAGATGGATGCGATCTCCACCGGACCAACGGCGACGTATGGGCAGATACTCCCCCGGCTTCGCCCCCGTCACGGCCTTGCCGTTGACCGACACCTGGGCACCGTCGACCCAGCCCGGAACTCGCAGATAGACCACAAACTCGAAGGCTTGCGATGGCGTCACTGTCATTTCCACGTTGCCGTCCCAAGGATAGTTTGTCTTCTGCGTGACCTTCAGCCCCGTGCCGTTCTCCAGATGCCAGTCCAGTTCTGAGTTGTCATAAAGGTGCACATAGATTCCGTCGTTGCCGGTGCTGTAGAAATATCCGGGTAAAGAGCCGAAGGTGCGCTCGAGATTCGGCGGGCAACAGGTTGTGTCGTACCACGGGTTGCGGATCTTATCCCCCGTGGATGGATCGAACGCCAGGGGATTGCGATAGCAGTACATCACTCCATCGAGCGACATTCCCGAGTTGATGCCGTTGTATAGAGCGCGCTCGATAACATCCGTGAACTTCGCGTCCCCGGTTACAGCCAGCATGCGCCAGTTCCACATCATGTTACCGATGGCGGCGCAGCTCTCTCCATAAGCGCGAAAGTTCGGAAGTTCGTAGGCATCGCCGAAAGCTTCTCCGTCGGACCGCGAGCCAACTCCCCCGGTTACGTACATCTTGGTGGTGATCATGTCGTTCCAGAGCGTATTCAGGGTTTTCCAGTAGGTGTCGTCTCCCGTCTCCATGTAATAGTCGGTGGCCCCGGAACACGCATACATGGCTCGAACCGCATGGCCTTCGAGTTTGGTCCGTCCCGTAAACGGCGTGCCGCTGAACATGTAGATCGTTCTACGCTCTGGGAGGTCCATTCGCCTGTCTCCCTGCAGGATGTACCCGGCGAGATCGAGTTGCCGCTTGTCGCCGGTGATCCGGTAAAGCTCAATCAGCCCCATCTCTATCTCAGGATGGCCGGACACGATCGGCTTCTTCGGAGCAGGACCATAGTTGGGAATGAGAAAGTCGTCGACGAAGCGGATGCCGGCATCCAGCAACTTGCGGTCGCCGGTCGCGCGATAGTAGGCAATTGCGCCCTGCAGCATGTGCCCGATGTTATAGAGCTCATGCCCGGTCGTCTGGGTTTGCGGTTGCATGCGCAGCGACTTGCGATCGTCCACGTAGTACGTGTTCAGGTAGCCGTTGGGTTCCTGCACCGCCACAACTTCGTCAATCACTTTCGCGGCGCTCGCCCGCAGCTCTGGACGATCGCCCGACTGCAACACAAAGCCAACTGCTTCTGTCCACTTGTAGACATCGGAGTCCGAATACACTGGACCAAGCTGCGCCGCGTCGCTCTTGCCCACGAGCCGGCGGAAATTGTTCATGCGGCCATTCGCCTCGAGCAGATCGTGCATCGTCGGGATACTTTTGGTGACGTTGATCTCGCGGCGACTCCCCCAGAAACCACTCTGGATCGTCACGGCACGCACCGGAATGTTTCGAAGTTTGGCGTGAGAAGATTTGGCCAGGTTCTCCACCCCCTGGTCCTTCCAACCGGGGTTATCGGTCAGAGCGACCGCGGCCTGCGGCGAACCCGTTGCCGGCGGCACCTCTCTCCCAATGGCAGCAATGGCGTCCCGAGCGGGAAAGGAAGAAACAGCGGCCACGGCGGCCGCCGAGGTCACAAACTGCCGGCGTGAGATTTCTCGCTTCCAAGTCATGAGTTTTTTCCTCGCAGTCTGGGTAGGCGCTAGCCCACGAGATTATAGCGCGGTATGAAGTAATCGTTTACCCTAACCTCCGACATCCCACTCTGGTACTTACCCACATGTTTTCCGGTATGATCGGAAACGTTTTTCGCAGCGTGATCGACGCGGCATACCGATGGCTAGGATTAACCGATGAACAAACTACGTAGTCAATCGTGGTTCGGGCGACAAGATAAGCTGGGCTTCCTGTACCGCAGCTGGATGAAGAACCAAGGCTGGCCTCACGACCTGTTCGATGGCCGCCCCGTAATCGGGATCTGCAACACATGGTCGGAACTCACACCCTGCAATGCCCACTTCCGCGAGCTCGCCGAGTTTGTGAAACGCGGGGTCTGGGAAGCCGGCGGCTTTCCGCTCGAGTTTCCGGTCATGTCGCTGGGCGAAACCCAGCTGCGGCCCACGGCCATGTTTTTCCGCAACCTGGCCAGCATGGATGTGGAAGAGTCCATTCGCGGCAATCCCATGGACGGTGTTGTCCTGCTCATGGGCTGCGACAAAACAACTCCGTCCCTCCTCATGGGCGCCGCTTCCTGCGATCTTCCTACCATTGGCCTGTCCGGCGGCCCCATGCTCTCCGGAAAATTCCGCGGTCACGACCTGGGATCAGGGACTGGCCTTTGGCAAATGTTCGATCAGGTGCGCGCTGGCGCCATGCGAGTGGAAGAGGTCTTCGAAGCCGAAGGCTGCATGCATCGCTCAAAAGGCCATTGCATGACCATGGGCACAGCCTCCACGATGGCGAGCATGGTGGAGGCGCTCGGCATGAGCCTCCCCGGCAACGCGGCAATCCCGGCGGTTGATGCTCGACGCAATACCCTTGCCCAGATGACGGGCCGTCGCATCGTCGAAATGGTCCGTGCAGATCTGCGCATGTCGCGCATCCTGATTCGCGAGGCCTTCGAGAACGCGATTCGCGCCAACGCGGCGATCGGTGGGTCCACCAACGCCGTAATTCACTTGATCGCGATCGCCGGTCGCATTGGTGTGCCACTCGTTCTTAGTGATTTTGATCGGCTAGGGTCGAACCTGCCCTGCCTCGTAAACATCCAGCCCTCTGGAAAATACCTGATGGAGGATTTCTATTACGCCGGCGGTCTGCCTCGCGTTCTTCGTGAGCTCGATGAAGCAGGTGAACTCCATCGCGACGCCTTGACCGTCAATGGAAAGTCGATGGCAGAGAATGTTGCCCAGGCACCCTGCTGGAACCCCGACGTGATTCACTCGTATGCAACTCCGTTCAAATCGCACGCTGGGATAGCCGTCCTGCGCGGGAACCTTGCGCCGGATGGTGCGGTAATCAAGCCGTCCGCGGCAAGTCCCCAACTCCTTCAACATCAGGGGCGGGCCGTGGTCTTCGAATCGATCGAGGAATTCAACTCCCGTATCAACGACGAAAACCTGGACATCGATGAAAGCTGTGTGATGGTTCTCAAGAACTGCGGCCCTCGTGGTTATCCGGGCATGGCCGAGGTGGGCAACATGCCTCTGCCCCCAAAACTGCTGCGCAAAGGTGTGACCGACATGGTCCGCATCTCTGACGCGCGGATGAGCGGCACCGCCTACGGCACGGTTGTGCTTCACGCCTCGCCAGAAGCCGCGGCAGGCGGCACGCTTGCCCTGGTCCGCTCGGGTGACGTGGTTACTCTGGATGTCCCCGGTCGTCGGGTTCAACTCGAGGTTGACGACGCAACATTGGACGCCCGCCGCGCGCAGTGGACGCCTCCGGCGCTTCCCGAGCGTGGCTGGGAGAGGCTTTATGTCCAGCACGTGCAGCAGGCACATCAGGGAGCGGATCTCGATTTTCTAGTTGGCCACAGTGGCGCGCGGGTTGCTCGCGACTCCCACTAGACAACGGACCTGCAAGTAGCAACTTATGAACGAACGCTGGAGTCGACGCCGTCTACTGAAACGATTCGCCGCCATGTCGGCGGCGGCGGTTTTGCCGTCCAGGCAGTTCCTGGGGAAGCCAGTCACGCCAGCCGCTGGCCAGAACTACGAAGTCCAAATCACATCGGTGAGCGCACAAACCGTCCGACTGACCGTGCTTCCCGTCAAAAGCGGTAAGGCAGCGACGGTTCCCATCGATGGCTCACTTGTGCTCGAATCCTGGGGTACTCCCGTCGCAAAACTGGGTGGCCGCGATGCAGGTCAAACCATTCAGGCCGGCAACCTGAGGATTCGCGCATCCCTCGATCCTCTGTCCTTCGCTATTTCCACCGCCAGCAGAAACGAGATCCAAACTCTATCCGTGGACCACGCAACCGGGATTGTCTCCTTCAAGACCGGAGAATCCCCACTGCTAGGCCTTGGAGAAGGTGGCCCGCAATTCGACCGGCGGGGCTCAATCGACACCATGGTGAGCGGACAAGGCGGCTACAAACTCGAAACCCATGGCGGCCACGTTCCTATACCCTGGATCATTAGCACCGCTGGTTGGGCAATCTTCTTTCATCAACCATTCGGAAGCTTCGACTTCACCGGACCTCAAACCAAGTTTGCCCCGACACGCCCAGACGCCGCATTTCCCCTAGACCTCTTTTTCGTCGCGTCACCTGATCCCGCGGTAATTATGGCCGAATACGCTCGCCTCACCGGACACGCCGAATTGCCTCCGCTCTGGAGTCTCGGATATCAGCAGTCGCACCGAACTCTTGCGAGTCGCGATGAAGTACTCGCGGAGGCCAAAACATTCCGCGATAAGAAACTTCCCTGCGACGCTCTGATCTATCTAGGCACCGGCTTTTGCCCGTCGGGCTGGAACACGGGAAACGGCTCATTCTCCTGGAACAGTCGCGTATTTCCAGATCCGCAAGAGATGATCGCCGCACTGCACAACGACAATTTCCGCGTGGTGCTCCACGACGTAATCCTCACCGACAAGCTTCGCGGCTCCGTTCACGATGACTGCAAGTTGTCCGAGTTCGACGAGCAGGACGCGAGCTGCTACTGGGACGCTCACCGCAAGGATTTCGCGATGGGCGTCGACGGCTGGTGGCCAGACGAAGGCGACCCGTTGGACATTCCCTCCCGTCTCGTGCGCAACCGGATGCACTGGGAAGGGCCGCAGCTCGATCGGCCCAATGATCGCCCCTATGCGCTGCATCGCAACGGCTACGCAGGCATGCAACGTTACGCTTCGTTTCTGTGGTCCGGCGACGTGTATTCCACATGGGAAACCTTGAAGACGCAGGTTCCGATCGCCATCAACACTTCACTCACCGGCATTCCCTACTGGGGAACCGACATCGGAGGCTTCGTCCCTACCAAAGAGTTCACGGCCGAGCTGTACCTGCGCTGGTTTCAGTTCGGAGCGTTCTGCACTCTGTTCCGCTCACACGGCAGAACCTGGAAGTTGCGCCTGCCCTGGGGATGGAATACCGGCGATCCCGGTCCAGTCGAGATTCGCAACTATGATGGGGCGTCGATTCCCGGTCCAAGCCAACTTCATAACGAGCAGGTAGAGCCCATCTGCCGCAAATATCTGGAACTCCGCTACCGGATGCTTCCCTATCTATACAGTGTCGTGCGTGAGTGCACGGTAACGGGTCTGCCAGTCATGCGCGCCTTGTGGCTCCACTATCCCGACGATCCAACTGCCGTCGCGTGCCAGGACCAGTACCTCTGGGGCCGGAATATTCTGGTGGCGCCTGTGGTGGAGAAAGGAGCAACGTCTCGCAAAGTATATCTGCCGCGCGGCGTCTGGTACGACTTCTGGACGCGAGAGAAACTGGAAGGCGGCCGCGAATTTACGCGCCCGGTTGATCTGGAAACCATGCCACTCTACGTGCAGGCTGGAACCATCCTTCCTCTCGGCCCCGTGAAGCAGCATGCCGACGAAAAATTGGATCAACCGCTTTCCATTTCCATTTATCCCGGCGCCGACGCGGCATTCCTTCTCTATGAAGATGACGGCCGCTCCTTCAACTACCGCAAGGGCGAATGGATGGGAACGGATCTGCAATGGGCGGATGCACGACGCGTGCTCACTCTACATCTGGTGCCGGGTTCCCGAATGCTCCCACCGGTTCGCAGGCGCATCAAAGTGAAACTCGATTCAGCCGTGAAGAGCCTTGATTTTGATGGCGCGCCGCGTGACTTGTCATTCTAGGCCGCCAACCTCTCAACTCACGTATTCACTGCTACTTAGACGCCTCCCGCGGGTTCAATGCCAACTCGATCCATGTGATTCCTTTGTCCAACGGCACTACGAATGCGCCTCTCTCGAACTTGAGCTGTTTAACCGGGCGATAGACCCCAGTCTTTGCAAGCGCTGGCCGCTCCACTCGCAGTCGAGCTAAGGACGTAAACGGCGTTGCGGCCGCAAGGCCCACGCTCACCACACCACTTTTGGTGTTCACCACAACACTCTCGAAATTTCCCGCGTCGAGTGTGAGCCACAAACCCAACGGAGCTACGTAGACCCGCGTTCGGAAGGAATCCAGGGGAGTAACCTTAACGACATCACCTTCCGTCTTCATGTTCCCGCCAAATGCCAGCCAACCGAACTGCGGATCATCCACGACATAAGTCGCAGTATTCCAAACAAAACCAAAAAAGTTCGGTCCGTAGTCCCCAGACAATGGATCTGGTTTCAGCATATCGGGGAATCCATGGAATGCTGCCGAGGCGAACCCTTCCTGGTCGATGTCGGTGAGGGCACCCATGGTTCCGCCGTAACCCACCCGTAGCAAATAGAAATCGTCAGGATGTTCGCGATACTCGCTCAGCAGGGGGATTGCGTTGAGTCCCGAACCGTAGTGGTGGAGCTGCCGCTCCAACCTCCGGTCCTTGGCGGCGAAAAGAAAATCCCAGTAGCGCCGTGCGCTGCCGTTGTAGCCCCAATGCGGAATTGCCGGGTCGTAAGCAAGAATCGCATTGAGCGTCACTTCGGTCTTGTCCTGGTATCCGAAGTATTTCGTCCAGGCGTATACCTCTTCCTGGCCTGTGGAGTCCCAGGGCATCTCGCTACCGTACGGATAGGCTTCCTTTCTCCAGCGTTCGGTGCGGGCCCGCATTTTCGCCTCAAGATTGCCGGCCTGCTCCTTCCAACCTTCACGCTTGAGGTCGATCAGGATCTCGAGAAAGACGTCTCCCTCCATCTGCCCGAAGACTCCCATGTCTGCGGCGAAATTAGTCATGGCGATGGATGTTTCATAGGCATGACTCAAATACCAATCCCAGGGATGATTCGTGACCAAGCCCTCATGATTGCGCGCCAGGCTATAAAGCGCCCAGTAGGCCGCCGCCACATGCGGGTAGTCATAGGATCGGTCAACCCGCTCTGACCCTTTCTTGTTCCAACTTGTCCATGTAGTCCAATCGAAGTCGCGGTAGTAGCCAGCGGGCATTTCGTCGGGCTGGTAATAGAACAAACTCTTGCGCACTCCGTATTGGTGCGGACCATCCTTGTACTGCAATCCCCCCCACAGCACACCATCGACGAACTGTTGCACCTTTTCGAGTTCTTCTTTATTGGGCTTGACCAGTTGCTTCATGATGGTCGAGAGCCATGCTCCTCCGCCGCCTTCATCGCCCAGGCCAGCAATCCAAACGCGGTTGTCCTGCATGACAATCTGGTCGGCCTCGTGGTCGTAAGTCATGACGGAAGGACCGCGGTGAAACGGATCATTTGGATCCACGTACCACTGCTTCGTGGTGAGAAAGTGGCCCATGTCCGCAACCGCCTGAGACTCGGGCTTGATCACGAAATACTGAATCGTCTGCACAGAGCCGTCGTCGTAAGTAACACTGAGACGCGAACGGCCCCACGTCTTGCCCTTAATCGTGTAAGCCCTCCAACCGGACGGGAGCGAACCGTCTCCTCTGACTTCGAGTGCTCCTTGGGGTTCTACAGCCGTCGATTTGACCCTCCCGGGATATTTCAGAAATAGACGAGCATCAATGTCCATGGGAACCACATATCCGGGGATGCCCACCGCCAGCGGCCGGCCATTTTGCACGAGCGTCTTTTCGATGTCGCGGATCGAATCCGAAAGCAGGAGCTTGAGTCCGTAGGCCTTCGATTCTCCAGGAGCCAGCGTGAGCCCGGTGGCTGGATTCCAGGGCTGCGCCTCCTTCCACTCATTCTCGGCATACGCCTGACTGTGGACCATCCATTCGTAGAAACCCTCAAAGGTGATTCCTCGCGGTGTGGGGTCGGTGAATACCGGCTCCGCTCCCCAAGTCCCGGGCCGATCAAGGATCGGGTTATAAGCTTCGAACGGCGTCCTGCCCTCGGGGACGACCAACAAAGCAGGGCCATTACCGCTAAGTCGCGTTACCTGCAGATACCCCGCATCTTCACCGATGTAAGGATCGTAGAAGGAGCACTTGGCATGCGCCTCTTCGAGTGAGCGTTCGTTGAGCACGTTGTTGAAAATCATCGGGATGCCGAGTGCCCCAATCTGGACCGTCTCTGAAGATCTGTTCTTCAGTCCGAACCGCAGCACGAGTTTCCCCGATTCAATTGCCCAGGTGCGTGTGAGCTGCAGAGGAAAGTCTGCCGGCAAGGTAGGCGTCAGATCAGCGGCAGCCAGAATGCCTTTGGACAGCGGCAAAGCGCTCACCGGAGTGCGTGCCTCGGACGTGGAGAAGTTCTTCCAATTCCCGGAATTCCCCGCGCGCAGACGAAACGTGACGTCCCCCAGATGAAAATAACCATCCTGGGAGCGCTCGATCAGCAAATCGCCCGGTGTGAAATCAAAATCGCCGGCGCCCTTCGGCTTCAGAGCCGCGACGGTTTGTGAGGAACGAACCAGTGTAAGAGTGAATTCGGGAGTATCGAAGTCTAAGGTGCCCGGACTGAGCATGAGTCCCGGCGTGGGAGGCTGCTTTGGCTTTTTCTCTTGTGCAGCAGACAGCGCTACAAACAGGCCCAATGCAAGGCAACACAACTTCGTCGAGCGAGGCAGTCTGTAAGAATGGCAGGTCTTCAAGGTCTTGCACCTTTCTCGGGCGTCTCTCAATTACGATTGGCCCTGTGATTTTTACACTTTATCCAGTCCGGAGAACATAGTAAGTTGAACGTTCGCTATAGCGCCAGGAAACCCGTCGGTTTTTCATGGCGCATCGAAAGCTCGGTCTGTTGTGCACCTCGGTATCCACAACGCTCCTTCAGGAAAGAAGACCTCATGAAATACCGCCCGCTCGGTCGCACCGGTTGGAAAGTCTCTGAGATCAGCTTTGGCGCATGGGCCATTGGAGGGGCATGGGGTCACGTTTCCGAGGAAGACGCTCTGGCCGCGCTGCACAAGGCGATCGACTCTGGAGTCAATTTCATCGACACGGCTGACGTCTACGGCGACGGCCGCAGCGAGCGCCTGATCGCTCAGCTCAAAAAGGCCCGCAAGGAGGAAATCATCGTCGCCACCAAAGCGGGTCGCCGTCTGCCTCGGCAAGTGGTCGAAGGCTACTCCCGTGAAAATCTGACCTCGTGGATTGAAGACAGTCTGAGAAATCTCTCGACCGACACCATCGACCTGCTGCAACTTCACTGTCCGCCCTCGGAAGTCTATTACCGTCCGGAAGTCTTTGCCGTTCTTGATGATCTGGTAAAAGACGGCAAGCTCCGCTATTACGGCGTCAGCGTGGAGAAGGTCGAGGAAGCTCTGAAAGCAATCGAATTCCCCAATGTCCAGACCGTGCAGATCATCTTCAATTGCTTTCGCCAACGCCCCGCGCAACTCTTCTTCCCGCAGGCCAGGCAGAAGCAAGTTGGCATCCTGGCACGCGTGCCACTGGCTAGCGGACTCCTGACCGGTAAACTCCGTCGCGATTCAACGTTCGCGGCCGACGATCACCGCAGCTTCAATCGTCATGGCGCTGCCTTTGATGTAGGCGAGACTTTTTCTGGAGTCGATCTCGACATCGGTCTCGAAGCCGTGGAACAAATCCGCGCGCTTCTGCCCGTCGGCTCCACCATGCCCCAGTTTGCCTTGCGTTGGATTCTCATGTTCGATGCTGTTACCTGCGCCATTCCCGGTGGCAAACGGCCCGAGCAGGTTTCGGACAATTGTCGCGCCTCCGATCTCGCCCCTCTCGCGCCCGAAACGATGTCAAAAATCAGCAGCATTTACGACGAAACAGTACGCGCCCAGGTACATCAACGCTGGTAAACGAATGGATCGTCTACGCATGAAGTCTCTCCTCCCGCAAATCGCAGTTCTTGTACTCGTCGTCGCCACAATTTGTTCTGCCCAGGACTCGCACTTTTCACCCGAGGCCCAGCAGATTCCCGTCCCCGAATGCCTAACGATGAAGGGATTGTGGGAAGGCGGATCGAAGCCGTGCAGCCAGAAAGAACATGAGGCATGGCTTACCGATATCGCCCACTGGAGAACGGAACACCTGATCCGCATCGGCTACGACGGTGCCAGATATGACTTGCCCGCCTTGAAATGGACGCAGTCGAGTTTCATCCAGCCCCAGATGATGGTCCACGATCGGTATTTTTACGATTCGGATGCCGGCAAGTACACCGTGGACCGCTACCTCGACGATCTCGATAAGCGCTACGGTGGAATCGATGCCGTCCTGATCTGGCCAACCTACCCGAACATGGGAATCGACAATCGGAATCAGCACGACATGATTCGCAGCATGCCCGGCGGCGTTCCCGGAGTGAAGCAAATGATTGCGGACTTCCATCGCCGCGGAGTGCGGGTATTGTTTCCAATGATGATGTGGGACCAGGGAACCCGCGATCCGGGGATGCCGTGGCCAGACGCGATCGCCAGCCTGATGGCAGAGATTGGGGCCGACGGCATTAACGGCGACACGCAGGACGGCGTCCCGCTGGCATTTTCGCAGGCTGCCGACAAAACCGGCCACCCGCTTGCTTTCGAGCCCGAGGGCGGCCCCGCGGACGAAGCCCTTGCCTGGAACGTCATGACCTGGGGCCAATACCAGTTTCCTTTCACTCCTCTCGTCGACAAATATAAGTGGCTCGAACCGCGCCACATGGTGAACATCTCGCACCGTTGGAATCGCGACAAAACTGACGACCTGCAATTCGCGTTCTTCAACGGAGTCGGCTGGGAAAGTTGGGAGAACATCTGGGGCATCTGGAACGGAATCACGCCGCGCGACGCAGAGGCGACCCGGCGAGTTACCATCATCGAGCGCGGCATAGCGCCGTTCCTGGTCAGCAAAGACTGGGAACCGATGTCGCCTATGCTCCGGTATGCCGTCTACGCCAGCCGCTGGCCCCAGGCAGGGGAAGCCGTCTGGACGATCGTCAACCGAAATGAGTACGACGTGGAAGGCGACCAGATTGAGGTTCCGCCAACGGGGAGTACCCGATATTTCGATCTTTACCACGGAGTCGAACTGAAGCCCGAAGCTCGACCAGGTGGAAGGTCTGTACTTGCCTTTTCCATCGAGGCCAAAGGATACGGTGCCATCCTTGCGACGAACACCGCGCCAGAGCAGGGGATCGTGGCCTTGATGTCCAAGATGAAGTCCCTAACCGCATCCCCGTTGTCCAGTTATTCGCACGAATGGAAGGTCCTGCCTCAACAGGTCATTCCGATTAAACCGACGAAAGCCGCGACCGCTGTGCCTGCGGGCATGGTCAAGATCCCAGCGGCTGATTTCCTTTTCAAGGTCTCTGGAATCGAGATTGAGGGCTCCGACGATGTAGGCGTCGACGTGCAGTATCCATGGGAAGACTCACCGCGGCGCTTTCACGAGCATCTCATGCGCGTAGACTCTTTCTACATCGATCGGTATCCGGTCACGAATGCGGAATTCAAGAAGTTCTTGGACGCCAGCCACTACCGCCCCAAAGACGACCTGAACTTTCTTCGAGATTGGAAGGATGGAAGCCCTCCGAAAGGATGGGAAAACAAGCCGGTGACATGGGTTTCCCAGGAAGACGCGCGCGCCTACGCGAGTTGGGCGGGAAAGCGCCTGCCCCACGAGTGGGAGTGGCAATATGCCGCCCAAGGCGCAGACGGTCGCCTCTACCCTTGGGGGAACGATTGGGACGACAGCGCAGTGCCGACGCCTGACAAATCACGCACTATGCGAGGCCCAGATGCAGTCGACGCACATCCCAAGGGAGCCAGTCCATTCGACGTGATCGACATGGTCGGAAATGTTTGGCAATGGACCGAGGAGTTCATCGACGAGCACTCTCGCGCCGGCATTCTCCGCGGCGGCAGCTACTATCAGCCACAAGGATCGATCTGGTACTTTCCCCAAGCCTACAAGCTCAACGAGCACGGCAAACTTCTCTTGATCTCGCCCAGTATGGACCGCTCCGCGGCAGTCGGATTCCGCTGTGTCGTGGACGCGCAATGACCTAACACGCTGAAGAAGAACTTCCCATGCTGACCTTTCCGTGGAGAGTGGACGAGCGGAAGAATGGAAGAGTGGAAGAGCGGCCCTTTAGGGCCGCGTCAGCCGGCAGCTATCCTGGGCTTTAGCCCTGGTGGTCGTTTTCGCTGTGCCCACGGACTCTACGGCAACCCGCCGCGGGTAGCCTGCCTTCATTGACAGTTCGAACCGTCTACTATTCAATAACGTTAGTGGTTGCAACGTGAGCCGTCGAGGTTTGGCTTCCAGGTCGTCAGCCACAATTTCAAATTCACTCCAGGAGCACCGAATGTCAGCACCCAGCCGCCGGCCGGAGATTCGCCGGCGCCGTACCCGCAAAGAAAAAATTGTCCAGTTGCGCAAGCGTCTGGCCGCCGCCAAAACCGATGCCGACCGCACCCGCATCACAGCCAAACTACACAAACTCGCCATCGGATCGCCCGGCCAGCCTTTAGTAAAATAATCTCAAGCACGGGTTGGAAAAAACGTGCCCACCCCTCATCAGTCAGCGGCGGGCTGGCCCGCGTGCGCCCTGCCCGCGTCGGCGATTTGATGGTACGTTTCTAAGATGCGGCGCACCGAAGTTTCCCAGGAAAACTTTGCCGTCTGCTGGTATCCGCGTTCTTTCAGGCGATCGCGCAAAGCCTGATCCGTAAGCACGCGGTGCAGGGCACGCATGATCTCGAATACGTTTTCCGGATTCACCAGTACCGCCGCACTGCCCACCACCTCCGGCAGAGACGTAACGTTCGAAGTAACGACCGGCGTTCCATGCGCCATTGCTTCCAGTGGTGGCAATCCAAACCCTTCGTACAGCGACGGGAAGACGAAAATCTTCGCTTCGTCGTAAAAAATTCGCAGTACCTCGATCGGGACGAATCCCAGGAAGCGCACGTCGTGCTGCACTCCACTGCGAACCACCGTGCGCCGCAGATCGGGATTGCCGGACAGATCGTCTCCAATAATGATGAGCTTGAGATCGGGATAAGTCCGGTCGTGCTCCAGTGCGGTCTTCAGCGCCGAAAAAGCCTCGATCATGCGCACCACGTTCTTGTGTGGACTGATCCTTCCGGCATACAGCAGGAAAGGATAAGTCACCTGATAACGCTGGGCGATGAGCTCCCGATCGGCAGCGCTCGCATGCCCGTGCAGAAAACGTTCGTCGATGGCGTTGTAGACCACCTCGATGCGGTCGGGGGAAATCTCGAACAACTTCTCGATTTCTGTCTTGGTGAAATTCGAAACAGCGAAAATCCGGGTCGCGCCGCGCAGCACCCGCCGCGTCAGTTGAAAATGCAGGGAGCGCAAGAACCCGCTTTGCTCGCTAGTTCGGGCCATGTGCTCCAGCATGTCGTGCACCGTCATGATATAGGGACAAGGCAGCGCGCGCGGCACCGAAAAAAGATTCGGGACATGTACTAGATCGCACTCCAGCCGCTTCAGAGCCATGCGGAATTCACGATATCCCTGCAACGACCGCTCCGGGGCGGTTAGCGGAATGGAATGGAAGTTCGGCGGCAGCGCACCGATCTCCTGGACCCGCGCGGGATTTCCAATGAGAAGGTATTCGTTTTCGTGATCAAGCCGGCCCAGGGTACGAACCACGTTGCGGATGTAGGTGCCTACGCCGAACTCGGTCATCCGTCGGATGTCGATGGCGATCTTCACCGATGGCATTTAACCACAGTGGAGTGGCGGGAAGACAAGCAAAATGGGGGGGCGATGACAGAAGCTGGTGCGAAAAGAGTACGGGTACTCGGGTCCCCACTTCTCGCGCCCCTTGTGAGAACTGGGGCTTTTCGGCCTCGATCTGAGCGCCTCCAAGTTTACCCGCCCGTTAGGAACGACAGGGTCATCCCATAAGCCCCTGCAACCTGGCCGTGTGCTGGTGTACGATCTTGGGATCATGCTCCAAGGTCGCGGTCATGGCATAAGCCTGAGGTGCCTCGGCACCGCCATCGTGATTACCATCGTCCTGATAGGCCCGGATGCCGCGCAAACAACGCTAATCGAGGGCGACCAATCACGAATTGTTATAAATCGGACGCTCGTAATTACCGATGATGGCCAGGTCGGATATAAGGATCGGGACTTCCGCCAATGGGTGTCAGAACTGTCTAATCGGGTCGGAAACGAGGACGACGGCGCGCAAGCGATATCCGCTATCTGGGCGACAATCCCACTGCTGATGGACGTCGCTGATCCGGCGCAATTCCCGGTGGTGGCACCAGGCATACGAGCCGTGGCGCAGAAAACGGTCGACGCTACTATTGAATCAGTCATTTCTGCGCTTGACGCGATCATCGCGGACCCATCACGCGAATTCGATCTCCGCGATGACGCAGCCGACGCTCTGGATGCAATCCTAAGACACGCATACTGGCCTGGACCAAAGGAACTCGGCGCTCGTTTGAAGAAACTAAGGCTGGAGGCGCATTCCGCACTGACCGCTTTTCAGCCGGTGCGTCAACAGCACGAAGCAGAACAACAAGAGCGAGCCCGGGCTCGACAACAAGAGCTGCTCCAAGTTCGCAATGCAACCTTAGCTCTGTTGGACAGCAATGATGTTTCGCGCAGACGCGAGGCGGCGGACGAGATTCTGGACGATATCTACCTTGAGAAAGGGATGTTTAAGGATCTGCGAACTAGCCCTGAAATTCTCCAGAAGGTAGCATATGCTTTGCTGCCCGACCTGATTAAGCAGTTGACGGGCGACTCCGACTACGCAGTTGAGTCGGCATGTGGGAAGCTGGCCCTTCTTGGTAGATTTGCCAGTCCAGCCCTTGCGAAACTGAGCGAAGTCGCTCACGGTCGTAGGGAAAAAAATGTTCGCAAGACGGCGGCGCGGGCGATAAAGGCAATCACGAAGAACTAGGCCCAGCTATTTGTAAGGATCTCTGGCCTATCTGTTGAATCGGGCGCGCTGCCCGCCATCCGCCAATGACCAGAAAACCTGGCCCCAATCCTTTCGCGATTTTCCGCGAAAGGGCGGGTCACCAGCGAAAGTCAAGTCTACCTCCGGGGTACTCCAACGTCCTCGAAAGTAGACATTTCTTCCACAGGCTAAACCCCTGATTCGTCAAAGGAGCCCGAACGCCCGCTCCAAGAATCAATAACTTAGGCCGATCGATTTTGTGCTTTTGCACAGTGTTCCTGCCGGAACACTCTTCCCACTTACGCTCGTACTTCCGCCTGCGCCTTAGCTCGCCGCTCAGCGTAAAGCGGAAACGCCTCGCACAGATCGAGCACCTGCTTGCGAACCTTGGCCAGCACCGCGGCATCGGAACGATGCAGCAGCGCCTCAGCAATCCACCGCCCGATCTGCCGCATCTCCGCCTCCTTCATCCCGCGCGTCGTCATGGCCGGACTACCAATGCGGATTCCGCTCGGCTTCAGCGGCGGGTTGGTGTCAAACGGAATCGCGTTCTTGTTCACGGTTAGTCCGGCCTCACCCAGAGCCTTCTCCGCCTCGCTGCCCAGCATGCCCTTGGAGAACACGTCAACGAGCATCAGATGCGTGTCGGTGCCGCCAGAGATGATGCGGAACCCTTCCTCGGCCAGCGACTGCGCCAGTACCTTGGCGTTGGCCACGATCTGCCGCGCATAGTCGCGGAACTCAGGCTGCATCGCCTCGTGGAAGCAAACAGCCTTGGCCGCGATGATGTGCACCAGTGGTCCTCCCTGCATGCCGGGGAACACGACTTTGTCGATGGCCTGCGCAAATTCAGCCCTGGAAAGAATCATCCCGGAGCGAGGCCCGCGCAGCGTCTTGTGCGTGGTTGAGGTAACAATGTGGGCGTGTGGCACCGGCGATGGATGCGCGTCCCCGGCTACGAGTCCGGCGAAGTGCGCCATATCGACCAGGTAAAGCGCGCCGACTTTGTCAGCAATCTGCCGCATCCGGGCGAAATCGATGATGCGTGGGTAAGCGCTGCCCCCACCGATGATCAGCTTCGGACGTTCCTTCTCCGCGAGCTTTTCCAGTTCGTCATAGTCGATCGTCTCAGTTTCTTTGGTGACGCCGTAGGGAACGATCTTGTATGTCTTGCCCGAGAAATTCAGATGATGACCGTGCGTGAGGTGTCCGCCATGCGCCAGATTCAAACCGAGAATCGTATCGCCGGGCTGCAGCACTGCGGCGTAGGCCTCCATGTTGGCCTGCGATCCGGCATGCGGCTGAACGTTCGCATGCTCTGCCCCGAACAATTGTTTCGCCCGGTCGCGCGCCAGGCTCTCAACAACATCGGTGAACTCGCAGCCACCGTAATAGCGCTTTCCGGGATATCCCTCGGCGTACTTGTTCGTGAACACCGAACCCGCAGCCTCCAGCACAGCCTCGCTGACGAAGTTCTCCGAGGCAATCAGTTCGAGGCCTTCATGCTGGCGCCGGGTTTCGTTGTCAATCGCGGCGGCAATCTGAGGATCACTCTCAAACAGCGAGCGGTACATCGCAGCGGTTTTCATGGGATGAGTTGTTCCATTTTCTCAAATCGTTTCGTAATGGTTAAGCCGCAGAATTTCCATGTACCTCTCCGGAAACTGCAAAGCCGTAAAACCGAACTGAGCATAGAGCACGTGAGCGTCGCGCGTACTCAAACTCCAACGCCGAAATCCCTGCAATGCCGGATGCTGCACAATAGACGCCATAAGCGCCTTGCCAAGTCCGTGTCCCCGATGCGTTTCCAGCACGAACACGTCAGCGACATACGCGTACGTCGCGAAATCGCTGATGACCCGGGCAAAAGCAACCTGGCCTCCGTTACCATCATAAACTCCAAAGCACAGCGAGTGGTTAATGGATCGAGCGACGATTTCCCGCGGAACTCCCTTGGCCCAATAGCTATTCGTCAGGAAGCCATGAATCACGTGCAGATCGAGGCGCGCTCGGTCGGTGCTGACTAGAAACTCGCCGTTTCGGGACTCGACTATCGCTTCGGGATTGGCAGTTTGAGCAGACTGCATCTTCACATTCTAAACGGGCCGCACGCATTCCGCACTCAGCCGTCAGCATTCAGCCCACCGACAGCTCAGCCGTGCCGGCTGGATGCTGAGTGCCGAATGCTAAATGCTTCCTTCAGAACGCCGTCCGCAAGAACGATGCCAACTGCCACCCATCCATGTATTTGTACGGTGTCTCACCGGTGGTGTAGTGGCCACAGGGCAACACCGCGACTTTGTGATCGAGTCCGTGCCGCTGGAACTCCTCGACCACCTGCTGCGACAGTTCGGGCAAGAACGTCAGATCGTACTTCGCATAAACGATGAGTGACATCCGCGGCCAGCGAGAAAACTGGTTGAAGTACGACATGGGACTCACCGCCAGCCAGGCCTGCCGCAGGCGATCGAGGTCGATCTGCTGCTCGATCCCCTGGCGGATGTGCCGAGTCGACTGCCCGTGCCACACGACATCGGCCACATAGGTAGACGCGTGATTGAACGCCGCCACGCGAATGCGCGGCTCATGCGCCGCCGCGATGAACGCATAACACGAACCCAGACTCGTCCCCACGATGCCGAGCTGGCTGTAGCCGCGTTCTTCGAGCCAGTCCAGACAACTCCGAATGTCGACCACGCCCTGGCGTACGGCGTCGAGGGTGCGTCCGATGTTGGCGGAGACGGCGTAGTCTGCACGCCCGATCTCCGCCGGCATCCGAATGTCGTGATACGGCATGCTCAGCCGTAACACGGAAATTCCCAGCATGTTGAGCACGCGGCAAAGCCCCGTGTAGGAGATCGCATCCGAATTCCAGTGCGGCAAAAGAACAATGGCGCGCCGCCCCTGCACTGGAAACCAGCGTGCATTCACCACATCGTTTTCCGGATAAGGTGTGCGAACAGGGGAGGTGAATCTCAGGAATTCCCCGACCGTCCCTTTCACCTTGGCTTCAAGTTTAGGGTCGGGAACTTCGCGCGTCGAAAAAACCTGCACCTCGCGGCGCTCCAGTCGAAAATCAGTGGGCCGCTTGTAGGAATAAAACTCGTCGCTAGCCGCCAC
>Ga0209698_10001099_pt1 | contig 31096 bp, 26 predicted proteins | sample LitLauG_LLR_2012_FD_187203 | JGI IMG/M metagenome (GOLD analysis project Ga0209698, IMG submission 187203) | Freshwater sediment microbial communities from Pennsylvania, USA - Little Laurel Run_MetaG_LLR_2012 (SPAdes) (version 2) | ecosystem: Environmental > Aquatic > Freshwater > Creek >... | reverse complement strand
AGCGCAATATTTGCCGCCGCCGCCCCCGCCGCCGCCCGCGGCAGACGCCTACGGCTACGCTCCGCCACCACAGGTGCAGGCGCAATCGGATCTGGCCGAAACCGGAGCCGAGCCGCCCGAACCGGTGGTCAGCGTCTATGTTGATCCACCAACCGAGGAGCCCGAGCCCATTGGCGTTCCTTGGGCGCCGCCGCCAATGCTCGTCGAAGATCCCGGACCGCCGCCGTTTTATGGCGCAATCTGGACCGGCGGGTACTGGGTCTGGGATGGCCAATGGGTCTGGGCGGCGGGCCGTTGGATGGCGCCGCCATACGACGGATACGCGTGGACGCCGCCGTACTACGAGCATCGTGACGAAATCGTGGTCTTCGTGCCCGGATATTGGCGTGCGCCCGGCGCGGTCTTCATCGCACCCGGCTTTGGCATGGCGATCACGATCGTGCAGGTCCGCCCCGATGCGCCCCGGGGACATCGATGCGATGGCCCCAATGGCGTCTTCGTGCCCGCTCCTCCCGGCTCACGCGCCGGAATCATCGTTCCCGCGCCGGTGGGTACAAACCCGGCGGTCGTCATTGGGGCGCCACCCCTGGCGCGTCACGGGATGCAGATTCACCCGGGAGATTCCGGGCATGTGCGCATCGACGCGCCGGCCGACGCAACGTTTAACCAGCGTGCGGTCCATTCCTTGGCTCCTCGCGAGGCGCACCTGGCCGCGGCGCAGCCACCGGTGGTGCGCGTGGCCGCACCGGCGCCGGCGATGTCGGCGCCGATTCCCACGTTCTCGCCGCGCCATGGATTCACCGAGCGCCTTCCGCCGGCGCGAGCACCGCAGCGCCTGCAACACGCGCCCGCGTCGGCGGTGCGTGAACCACAGCGGCCCGCGCTTGCGCCGCCTGTAGCGCTGCCGCACGTGCAAAATCCGACGGCCCCGCAACGGTTGGAAATGGCCCCGAGGGAGCCCCGGCCCGAACCCCAGCGCATGGAGAACTTTGCGCCACCGGCCCCTCCGGCGCAGCGCACACCGGCACCGGTCGTCCCGGCGCCCCAACGAATGGACGCGGCGCCACCGCCTGCGGTGCGCGAACCGCAGCACCTGGAGCGCGCACCCGCGCGCGTGGCTCCGCCCGCCCAGCCCAGTGGGTTCGCGCCCGGGGGCGCGCCCAAGGCCGCGGCGCCAGCACCTGCGCGTGCACCAGAGCCCGCCAAGGCGGTTCCCAAATCCACGGAACATGAGGGTACCGAGCGGGAACGGCACAACTAGCGTTGCCTTTCGGCGGGCGCGCGCAGCGCCGGCAGCCGCGTGTTAGCCCGGAAGGATGCCCAGCTGGGCAAACAGTTCGTGGTGTTGCGCCGCCTGCGCCTCGTAGCGCAGGCGCGTGGCGGTGACCACAGCCGTGAGTTGCGCCAGCGCGGTATCGAAATCGGCATTGACAATGATGTAGTCGAATTCGGGCGCGCGGGCGATCTCGCTGCCGGCGGCCAGCAGACGCCGCTTGATGACCGCGGGGCTGTCCTGACCGCGTTTGTGCAGGCGCTCATCAAGCGCGTCGATCGATGGGGGCAGGATAAAGATGCCAACGGCCTGGGGGAAATGCGTACGCACCTGGCGGGCGCCCTGCCAATCGATTTCCAACAGCACGTCCATGCCGCCAGCGATCCGCTCGGCAATCTGCTGGCGCGAGGTGGCGTAGTAGTTGCCGTGCACCTCGGCGGTCTCGAGAAATTCGCCCTGCGCCTTGCGTCGTTCGAATTCGGGCAAATCGACGAAGAAGTACTCACGTCCATTGCTCTCGCCCGGCCGCGGCGGGCGCGTCGTGTAGGAGACGGACAGGGCCATCGCCGGATCGCGCGCCAACATCGCATTGACCAGCGAGGACTTGCCGGCGCCGGAGGGGGCCACCACCATGAAAAGCTGGCGGCCGCTGGCCGCTTGCGCCGCCACGCTGGGACGGGTGTTGTTCATCGCCGACTCCTGCCGTTGCATGGGGCGACTTTGCGGCGCCCGGATTTTCATTCGAGGTTTTGCACCTGTTCGCGCATCTGCTCGATCAGCAGCTTCAATTCCACCGCCGCATTGGTCATCTCAATCGCGCTGGCCTTGGAGGCAATCGTATTGGCCTCGCGATTGAGCTCCTGCAGCAGAAAGTCCAGGCGCCGGCCCACCGCGCCACCGCGCTGCAGCGTGCGCCGCACTTCGGCCACATGCGCCGCCAGGCGATCCATCTCCTCGGCGACATCGGCGCGCATGCCGTGCAGGGTCAGTTCCTGGCGAATCCGGTCGTTGAGCTCTTCGCGCGAGATTGCCGTCCCAGCCAGCGCCGTACCCAGCGCCTGGGACATGCGCTCGTGCAGGCGCCGCTCCATCTCTGCCAGGATGCGCGGGCAAAACTCCCGCAGCTGCCCCAAAATCCGCTCAACGCCGTCACAGCGCTCGAGCAGCGCCGAGCACAGGGCCGCACCTTCGCGCAGGCGCGATTTGTGCAGGCCGTCCAGGGCGCTGTCCAGGGTGTTGAGCAAGGGCGCGCGCCAGGCCTCCGCATCGGCTGCCGAGGCTTCCATGACGCCGGGCCAGCGCAGCACGTCCCCGGTGCTCATCGGTCCGGCCTGCGGCAGCAGCTGCTGGATCCGCCCGGTGAGCGCCACCAGTTGTGACAGGGCCGTTTCATTGATCCTGGCGCCCGCGGCAGCCGGGTCGCGGACCAGGCTGATGCGGCAATCGAGCTTGCCGCGCTGCACGCCGGCCGCGATTCGCTCGCGTACGGGGCCCTCGGCAAAGCGCAGATCCTCCGGAAGCCTTAGAGAAAGCTCCAAGAACCGCCCATTTACGGACTTCAATTCGACCGTAACGGCCCCAAACTCCGTGGTCTGGGTTGCGTCCGAGTATCCAGTCATGCTGGCCACTTGCGCCATCCGTTCGTCCCCTTTTGGGCTTGCTGCGTAAAATGCGGTGCGATGGTATCCGTGGATTTGGATAAAATGAAAACGGCGTCGGATTGGGTGCCCGGTATGGCTGGTCTTGCCGCGGTGCCCTCGATCGGCGCTATCCCCGTGTTTGCACGGCAATCTGATCCGTCACGTCCCGCGTAACGGCAACGGCGTCCCATGGCTGCTCAAAACAACGCGTCCCTGCCCGAAGGCGTGCAGCTAGGCAGCTACCGCATTGTAAAGAAGATATCGAGCGGCGGCTTCTCGATCGTCTACCTGGCGCAGGACGAAAACGGCAATTCGGTGGCGATCAAGGAGTACATGCCGGCAGCGCTCGCGCAGCGCAAGCCTGGCGAGTTCGCGCCCTACGTTAGCCCCGAGAATCTCAATACCTATCGTATCGGGCTGAAGTGCTTTTTCGAGGAGGGGCGGGCGCTGGCCTCGATTTACCACCCCAACATCGTGCGCGTGCTCAACTTTTTCCGCGCCAACGAGACGGTGTACATGGTGATGCACTACGAGTCGGGGCGCTCCTTGCAGGAACACGTGCTGCGCAACCGCAGCAAGGACCAGAAGGACGTGCTCTCCGAGCGTTTCATTCGCCGCGTGTTCGCGCAGGTAATGAACGGCCTGCGCGAGGTGCACAGCAACCGCTTGCTGCACCTGGACGTCAAGCCCGCCAATATCTACCTGCGCATGGATGGCGCGCCCATCCTGCTCGATTTCGGCGCTGCGCGCCAGACCTTGCAGCGGGATATCAGCAAGACCTACCCGATGTACACGCCGGGCTTTGCGCCGCCCGAGCTGTACAAGCGCGACGCCGAGCTCGGGCCCTGGACCGATGTGTACAGCATCGGCGCGTGCATCTACGCCTGCATGTCGGGGCTGCCGCCCCAGGAATCGGACCAGCGCCTCAAGGAGGACAAGATGCCGCAGGTGCTGCGCGCCTTCCGCGGCCTGTACTCGGTGCAGATGCTTTCGATCGTCGAGCGCTGTCTGCGCTTAAATTCCCTCGAACGCCCGCAAAGCGTGTACGCTGTGCAAAAGGAACTGATCAACAACGTTCCGGAGAGCCCCGAGTTCTCGTTTTTGGAACGGACCGGGGCGCGCGTGCGTCACCTGCAGGAGCGCATGGCGCGTTTTGCCAAAGAACACAACATCACCTGGTTTTGAGGTGGCGCCGTGCGCTTTTCCATCTATCAAGAGAGCAAGAAGGGCGGCCGCCGGATCAACCAGGACCGGATGGGCTACCTCTATACCCGCGACTCGCTCATGATGATGGTGGCCGACGGCATGGGCGGCCATGCGCGCGGCGAAGTCGCGGCCCAGATCACGATGCAAACGGTTGCCTCGGTCTACCAGCGCATGGCCAAGCCCCTGCTGGCCGATCCGGGCGCGTTTTTCGAGGAAGCGATCCAGGCGGCGCACCATGAGCTGCACCGCTATCGCGCCGAGGAGGGTCTGCCCGAGGCCCCGCGCACGACGATCGTGCTGTGCGTGGTGCAACAGGGCATCGCCACCTGGGCGCACGCGGGCGATTCGCGCCTGTACCTGATCCGCGGCGGCAGCATTACCCATCGCACTCTGGACCATTCGCGCGTGCACCACCTGGTTTCCTCGGGGTTGATCCGCCCCGAAGACGCCAAAGATCACCCAGAGCGCAACCGCATCTTCAATTGCCTGGGCGCCTTCGTTGCCCCCACGGTGGAGGTGAGCCATCCCACCGCTTTGCATGGGGGCGACATACTCCTCCTGTGCAGCGATGGCCTGTGGGGGACTCTGAGCGACCGGGTCATCGTCGACGCCTTCTCCGATCGCACGGTGATGCGCGCTGTTCCCGAGCTCGTGGATGCCGCCCTGGAGGCGGGCGGGCCCGATGCCGACAACACCACCGCGCTGGCCATGGCCTGGGCCGGCGCCGAATCGATGGACATGGTGCCGCCAACCGACGCACCGGTATCGACCCTGGTCATCCCGGAAGGGGCCATGACCTCGACCATACAGATTCCGCGCGTTGGCGATGAGGCCGCGCCGGTCTATACCGATGATCAGATTGACGACGCGGTAAATGAGATCCAACAGGCAATCCAGCGCGCGTCGCGGTTGATCGTCGATAAATGATCCAACGATACGAGGGGCGCGGCGCGGAGCAATTGCGACGCATCGAGTTGCTGCGCGGCTATACCTCGCACGCCGAGGGCTCGGTGCTCGCCTGTTTTGGCCGCACCCGGGTGCTGTGCACGGCGTCGGTGGAGGAGCGCGTGCCCGGGTTCTTGCGCGGCAAGGGCCAGGGTTGGCTCACCGCCGAATACGCAATGCTGCCGCGCGCCACCGGGACCCGGTCCGAGCGCGAGGCCGTGCGCGGCAAGCAAAGCGGACGCACCCATGAAATCCAGCGCTTGATCGGCCGGAGCCTGCGCTGCGTGGTGGACCTGGCGGCGCTGGGCGAACGCACCATTCAGATCGACTGCGATGTCCTGCAAGCCGACGGGGGAACCCGCACCGCGTCCATTACCGGCGCCTATGTTGCGCTGGTGGACGCCGTAGGATGGATGCGCGCGCAGGGGCTGCTGGCGTCCGGCGTGGAGCCGGTGCGCGATGCCGTGGCGGCGGTCGCGGTGGGCGTGGTCGAAGGCCAGGTCTTGCTCGACCTTGATTACGCCGAGGATTCCGGCTGCGATACCGACATGAACGTTGTCATGACCGGCAGCGGCGGGATCGTCGAAGTGCAGGGAACGGCCGAGGGGCGCCCTTTCACGCCCGCGCAAATGGATGCCATGCTCGCGCTGGCGCGCACGGGGATCGAGCGCCTGGTGGCCGCGCAGCGCGTTGCGCTGGCGCAGGCACTGCCGGCGCGTTGACCGGAAGCGGGGCCGTGTTGAAGGTCGCCACGCCCGCCGCACGGCGCTTGCTATTGGCCTCGGGCAACCCGGGCAAGCTCGTTGAATTGCAGGCCTTGATGGAGCCCACGGGGGCGCTGGTGCAGGCCCAAGGCGCACTGGGAATCCCGGCGGCGCAGGAGCCGCACGAGACCTTTCTGGAAAATGCCCTGGCCAAGGCGCGCCATGCGGCGCAGCACAGTTCCTTACCCGCGTTGGCCGACGATTCGGGCCTTTGCTGCCGCGCCCTGGACGGTGCGCCGGGCGTGCGCTCGGCGCGCTACGCCGGGGAGCACGCCACCGATGCGCAGAACAATGCGGCGCTGCTGCGCGCGCTTGCCGGCAGGCAGGACCGCACGGCACATTATTGCTGCGTCGTGGTCGCCTTGCGCCATGCGCAGGATCCCGAACCGCTAATCGCAGACGGGCGCTGGGAAGGCCAGATTATCGACCAGCCCCGGGGTGCCGGCGGCTTTGGCTACGACCCACATTTTTGGCTGCCGGCGCTGGGCGCCACGGCGGCGCAGCTCGATGCATCGCAGAAGAACCACATCAGTCACCGGGCAATCGCGATGCGCGCGATCGTCGCCGGAATGCGCGAACGCTGGGGCTGGTAGCGGTGGCATCCACGGGACTGACGCGCCTGCCCATCCAGATGCAACGGGCTGGCGCGCGCGCGCGCTTGCAACCGCCCCTGTCCCTGTATGTCCATATTCCCTGGTGCGTGCGCAAGTGTCCGTACTGCGACTTTAATTCGCACGCGATTGCCCCCGGGATGGAGCTGCCCGAACGCGAATATCTGGATGCCTTGCGCGCGGACCTGGAGTCGGCCTTACCCAGTGTCTGGGGGCGAACCGTGCACAGCGTCTTTCTGGGCGGCGGCACGCCGAGCCTGCTCAGCGGCGCGGCCGTGGAGAGCCTGCTCTCCGATGTGCGCGCCCTGCTGCCCTTGGCCGCGGACTGCGAGATCACGCTCGAGGCCAACCCGGGAACCTACGAGACGGGCCGCTATGCCGACTTTCGCCGCGCCGGCGTCAATCGCCTCTCCATCGGCGTGCAATCCTTTGCCGACGAGAAATTGCGGGCGCTGGGGCGCGTACACGATGCTGCGCAGGCGCTGCGCGCGGTCGAAGCGGCGGCCACGACCTTCGATAATTTCAATCTGGACCTGATGATTGGACTGCCCGGGCAAACGGCCGCGGATGCGCAACGCGACCTGGCCCAGGCGCTGCAGTTTTCCCCGCCGCATCTATCGGTGTACCAGCTGACGCTCGAGCCCAACACCGTCTTTCACAAGACGCCACCACCGGGCCTGCCGCAGGAGCAGGAATTGGCGCAGATCCAGGAGATCGCCGAAGGCTGCATCGCTTCGGCGGGCTATGAACACTACGAAATCTCCGCGCATTGCCGCCCGGGACGCGCTGCGCGCCACAACCTCAACTATTGGACGTTTGGCGACTACCTGGGCATCGGGGCGGGCGCCCATGCCAAGCTCACGCTGCCCGATCGCATCCTGCGCCAGGAACGCGCGCGGCTGCCCGCTTCGTATCTGGCCCAGGCGGCCCAAGGCCGTTTTGTTGCGGCCGAACGGCGCCTGTCGGCGCCCGACCTGTGTTTCGAGTTCATGCTCAACGCCCTGCGCCTGCGCGCCGGGTTCGAAGAAACGCTCTTTGGCCAGCGCACCGGCCTTTCGCTCGCGGCGCTGGAGCCTGCCCTGACGCAGGCGCAGGAGCGCGGACTGCTGCTGCGCGCCGATGGCCGCATCGGTGCCAGTGCGCTTGGCCTGCGATTCCTCAACGATTTGCAGGCGATGTTTCTGGCCAATCCTGCCTGAGGGCTGCGCCCGGGAGGGCCAGAAATTCCGACGGCGCAAAATCACTATAATGGTGCGTATTTCGCACAATAATGAAATCAATGCACATCAATGATGCATTTCGCGTGCCGCGGGGTGAAAAATTTCCTAGCAAGGCCCTGGCCCACAGTCCTTTCGGGGCTGGTCGCCTTCTCTGATACCCTGCCGGCCGTACTGCGGCGCGGAAAGTTGGCAAGACAGGCACATTTCCTGCTTGGTACCGGGTCTTGAAGTGCATCTTTTGATAGAGGAGAGAACGCAATGGGGTCGGCAAAAGACGTGTTGAAGCTAATCGCGGACAACGAAGTCAAGTTCATTGATCTGCGCTTTACCGATACGCGAGGCAAGGAACAGCACGTTTCGGTACCGGTGTCGTCGTTTGGCGATGACAAGTTCAGTGACGGTCATGCGTTCGACGGCTCGTCGATCGCCGGCTGGAAGGGCATCGAAGCCTCGGACATGTTGCTGATGCCCGATCCGGATTCGGCCCGCATGGACCCGTTCCGCGAAGAAAACACCTTGGTGATCACCTGCGATGTCCTGGATCCGATCACCAAGCAGGGCTACGAGCGCGATCCACGCTCCCTGGCGCGACGCGCCGAGGCGTATCTAAAATCCAGCGGCCTTGGGGACACGGCGTATTTTGGTCCTGAACCCGAATTCTTCATTTTCGATTCGGTGACCTGGAGCGTGGACATGTCCGGCTCCTTCGTGAAAATCCGCTCCGAGGAAGCGCCCTGGTCGACCGGCATCGACTACGAGCAGGGCAATCTTGCGCACCGGCCGCCGATCAAGGGCGGCTATTTTCCCGTGCCGCCGATGGATTCGCTGCAGGACATGCGTTCGGAAATGTCGCTGTTGCTCGAACAGCAGGGCGTTCCGGTGGAAGTGCACCACCATGAGGTTGCCGCTCCGGGCCAATGCGAAATCGGCACCAAGTTCAGCAGCCTGGTGCAGCGCGCCGACTGGCTGCAGATCCTCAAGTACACCGTCTGGAATGTCGCCGCTTCCTACGGCAAGACCGCCACTTTCATGCCCAAGCCCGTGGTCGGGGACAATGGTTCGGGCATGCACGTGCACCAGTCGGTGTGGAAGGGCGGCCAGAACCTGTTTGCCGGCAATCTGTATGCGGGCTTGTCCGAATTTGCGCTGTATTACATCGGCGGCATCATCAAGCACGCCCGTGCCTTGAATGCCATCACCAACCCCGGAACCAATTCGTACAAGCGTTTGGTTCCCGGGTTCGAGGCGCCAATCAATCTGGCCTACTCGGCACGCAATCGCTCGGCCTCGTGCCGCATTCCCTTTGTCTCCAGCCCCAAGGCGCGCCGCGTCGAGGTGCGGTTCCCGGATCCGACGGCCAACCCCTACCTGGCCTTCTCCGCCATGTTGCTCGCCGGCCTGGACGGCGTGCAAAACAAGATCCACCCCGGGGATCCGATCGACAAGAACCTGTACGACCTGGAGCCCGAAGAGGCGGCCAAGGTGCCGACCGTTGCCCATAGCCTGGATCAGGCCCTCGAGGCCCTGGACAAGGATCGGGATTTCCTTACCCGTGGCGGCGTCTTCACCAACGACATGATCGATGCCTACATCGCCCTCAAGATGGAGGAGGTCACGCGCTTTCGCATGACAACGCACCCTGTCGAGTTCGACATGTACTACAGCCTGTGATCGAGCGCGGCGCATCCATCGCAGCGATGTACGGGAAAGGGGCGGCCGCAAGGCCGCCCTTTTTCTTTTTGCCCTGCGGGCGCAGGCCCTCCGGTGCCTGCCATTGCCGGGAAACAATCACCCAATTGCCGCCATTCGTGGGGTTTACCCTGGCCATGCGCGGGTAAAATGGACCCAATTCCGGACGATTGGAAACCCCATGCGCTGCACCATTTTTGTGCTGTTCAGCCTGCTTTGCGCCGGGATTTGTGCGGCTGCGCAACCCGACAGCATTTTTGTTTGCGTGGATGCCGATGGGCACAAAACCTACCAAAACTCGGCCGATGGCAAGGCCTGCCACCGCGTCGACGGCATCATCGCTTCGATACCGGCAAGCGAACTGCCCCGTGGCGCGGCGCCACGGCCGCTGGCCAGCCGCAGCGCAATTTCGGCGGCCAGCTTTCCCCGGGTGGATGTCAGCACCCAGCGCCTGCGCGACAGCGATCGGCGCCGGATCCTGCTGGAGGAATTGCGTACCGAGGAGGAGCGCCTGGCCGGATTGCGCAACGAATTCAATCACGGCAGCCCGCAGCCCGGTCCCGAGGAAGCCCTGGGATCCAACCGCTATCGCGACCGCGTCCAGCGACTGTACGAGGACATCGAGCGGTCCGAGGGGAATATCGCTTCCCTGCAGCGCGAATTGACGCCACCGCGCTACTAGCGGGTCTGCGCCTGCGGGCAAGGGAGGGCGGCCTGTGAGTTCCCCGATGCGCCTGCCGGGCGGCGCTCCGTACGCCGCGGGCGAGTCAAACCTCGACTTGCTATCCGCCGCCGTCCTGCTGATCGGTCGCAACGGGCTCGTGCACAGCGCCAATACGGCCGCGGAAACCACCTTCGACCTTTCCCGGCGCCTGCTCGAGGGCCACGCGGTGCGCGCCTTATTCGTGCAGTCCACGCAGGTGGACGAGTTGCTGGCCCAGGCACTTGCACAGCGCTATGCGCAACGGCGTCTGCTGCTGGCGGTGCGCCGTTCCCTGCGCGAGCCCCTGCCGGTCCTGGTGGTGGCCAGCGCCGTCGAGCACGAGCAGATCGGCATGGTCCTGGAGCTAAGCGATGTGCGCCACCAGTGGCGCGCCGGCCGGGAGGAGCGCCGCACCGATGTCAGCGAGGCCAACCGGCGCTTGTTGCGTAACCTGGCCCACGAGATCAAGAACCCCCTGGGCGGGATTCGCGGGGCCGCGCAGCTATTGGAAGCCGAATTGCGCAGCGCGGAGCAGCGCGAGTTCACCAAGGTCATCATTGCCGAGGCCGACCGCCTGCAGGGGCTGGTCGATCGCGTGCTGGCACCCCACCGTGGGCCGCGCGTGGTCGACAGCATGAACATCCATGAAGTTTGCGAGCGGGTGCGCACCGTCATCCTGGCCGAATTTCCAACGGGGCTGCGCATCGTGCGCGACTACGATGCGTCCGTGCCCAATTTCCGCGGAGACCGCGAGCAGCTTATCCAGGCCCTGCTCAATGTCGTGCGCAATGCGGCACAGGCACTCACCGAGCAGATTGTCCAGGACGACGCTTGTATAGAAATCCGCACGCGCATCGCCCGGCAGGTGACCTTTGCCCGGCGCCATTGCAAGTTGGCACTAGATTTGCGTGTGATTGATAACGGTCCCGGCGTTCCCGAGGAAATCCGCGAACGTGTGTTCGATCCACTGGTTTCCGGGCGCGAGGGCGGAAGCGGGCTGGGCCTGGCTCTGGCAAAAAGTTACATCCATGAAAACGACGGCATGATCGACTTTGAGAGTGAATCCGGGAGGACGCAGTTTCGCATCCTGTTGCCCCTGGATCCGGACGACGGGGAACCGCAATGAAGCAGGATCCCGCGCAGGACGCCGAGACGGCGCAGGTCTGGGTGGTCGATGACGACCGATCGATCCGTTGGGTGCTGGAGAAGGCGCTCAGCCGGGCGAACCTGCCTTCGCGGGTTTTCGCCTCGGCCGCCGAGGTGCTGGAGGCGCTGGAAACGGCCAAGCCCCAGGTTCTGGTTTCCGACATTCGCATGCCCGGAACGGGTGGCATAGAGCTGTTGCAGGAGGTCAAGCGGCGGGCGCCGAGTATGCCGGTGATCATCATGACGGCGTATTCGGACCTGGAAAGCGCGGTCTCGGCTTTCCAGGGCGGGGCCTTCGAATACCTGCCCAAGCCATTTGACGTCGACAAGGCCATCGAGCTCATCCGGCGCGCGCTCGACGAGAGCCTGCAGGTCGCCGGGGCGGAAGAGGAACCCCTGGAAGTGCCGGAAATCCTCGGCCAGGCCGCGGCGATGCACGACGTGTTTCGTGCGATCGGGCGCCTGTCGCAGTCCAATGCCACCGTGCTGATCACGGGCGAGTCGGGCAGCGGCAAAGAGGTGGTGGCCCGAGCCCTGCATCGGCACAGCAGCCGTGCCGCGCGTCCTTTCATCGCGCTCAACACCGCGGCCATACCGCGCGACCTGCTCGAGTCCGAGCTTTTCGGGCATGAACGCGGCGCCTTTACCGGCGCCCAGGCGATGCGCCGCGGACGTTTTGAGCAGGCCGAGGGCGGAACCTTGTTCCTCGACGAGATCGGCGACATGCCGGCGGAGTTGCAGACGCGCCTCTTGCGGGTATTGTCCGACGGCTTTTATTACCGCGTCGGTGGCCACCAGCCGCTCAAGGCCGACGCGCGCGTGATTGCCGCTACCCATCAGAACCTGGACGAGCAGGTACGCGAGGGACGCTTTCGCGAAGACCTTTTCCATCGCCTGAACGTGATCCGATTGCGCTTGCCGCCGTTGCGCGAGCGGCGCGAGGACATTCCCCTGTTGGCACGTCACTTCCTGGCCCGTAGCGCCAAGGAGTTGGGGGTCGAGTCCAAGCGGCTTACCGAAGAGGCACAGCAGTTCCTGTTGCACCTGCAGTTCCCGGGCAACGTGCGTCAGCTCGAAAACCTTTGCCACTGGCTCACCGTGCTGGCTCCGGCGCAGTGGGTGCGGGTCGAGGACTTTCCCCTGGAACTGCGCCAGGAGCGCGGCCTCGCACCGGCCAGCGCCACGGAAACCATGATGCACGCGCAGGCTTCTGGGGCCGGCAATGGCATTGCCCCGGCACCGGCCGACTGGCGCGGCTTGTTGCGCTCCGAGGTGAAGCGACGCCTCGAGGCCGGCGAATCGGGCATCATCGACTCGCTGAGCGACGACTTTGAAACCGTGGTAATTGGCGGGGCCCTGAACCATGTGCGCGGCCGGCGCATGGAAGCTGCCGAACGACTCGGCTTGGGGCGCAATACCATCACCCGCAAGATCCGGGAGCTGCGGCTCGATCACTCCGACGAGTAGGCCCGCCGCGGGCCAATCCCAAGAGCGCGCTACGCTTTACCCTGTGTGGCAGGCGCTTCATCGCGCTCCCGTGCATTTCATCGCATCGGGGCCGACAGCGCCGTGGCGCTGCGCTCATAATCGCCCACCATTTGCATTCCGCCAGGAATGCCAACGCCCTCGGGTACCTGGGGCGAATCAGCGGGTATAGGGAGTTTGTATGGCTGTACCGGTCAAGCGACGTAGGCTCTTGGTGGGCGCGGCAATTGTTGTCGTGATTTTGGGTGGGGTGGGCGCCTATGCCGCGCGCTCGGGCGCGCCGCCGCCGGCGGCGGCCGTGCCCACCCTGGAATTCGAACCGGGCCAGCTCACGCGCATGGAGTCGCGCCGCTTGTCCTACGACCTGGTCATCCCGGGCACGGTCCAGTCCCTTTCGCAGGCCACCGTGCGGTCCCGTTTGTCCGCAGTGGTGCAAAAGATCAACGTACGTGAAGGTGACGCCGTTCAGGCCGGGCAGGTCCTCGTGGAGTTCGAGACTGCGCCGTTGCGCGCCCAACTGGCCGAGCGCCAGGCCGGATTGGAATCGGCCAAGGCCAACCTGGCACAGGCGCAGCGCACGCGCGAGGCCAACGCGCAGCTCGTACAAAGAAATTTCATCACGCAAAACGCCTTCGACGCGGCCGATGCCACCTACCAGGCACAGTCGGCCGGCGTGGCCGCGGCGCAGGCGCAGTTGGCGCAGACGCAGTTGCAGCTCGATGATGCGATCGTGCGCGCGCCGATCGGCGGGGTGGTTGCGCGCCGCTACGTGCAGTCGGGCGAAAAGGTCGGACCGGACGCCCAGTTGCTGTCGATCGTGAACCTGGCCCAGCTCGAAGTGCAGGCGCAGGCGGCCGTTTCCGATGTGGCCCGGTTGCGCGTGGGCGCCCCGGCCGAAGTCCAGATTGAAGGTCTGGGCGGCGAGCCCTTCAGCGGACGGGTCGACCGGATCAATCCGAGCGCGGATCCGGGATCGCGCGCGATCGACCTGTACATCACCTTTGCCAACGAGCGCAACAAGGTGCGCACGGGAATGTTCGCCAGCGTGCGGCTGCACCTGGCGGGCGACCGGGAGGTGGCAACCTTGCCCCTGGGCGCAATTCAGCTCGATGGCGGCCAAAGCATCGTCTGGTCGATCGGGCAGGGACGCCTTACGCGCCATGTTGTTTCGGTAGGGCGGCGCGACGAACAGGCGCAACGCATCGAGATCCTGGGCGGGATCGATCCGGGCACCGATGTGCTCGCTGGCCGCATTGACAACCTCAAGGACGGCGCGCCGGCCTCGGTACTGGCCGCCGCGAGCAATTCCGGCCGGGGTTCCGCACAGGCCGCCGCAGCGGGCGCCGGGCGCTAGGAGCTGCCATGTGGATTACGCGCACCGCAATCAACCACCCCGTGTTCGCCACGATGGTGATGGTGGCGCTCACCGTCACGGGCTTTTTCTCCTCGCTGCAATTGGGTTCGGAGGCGATGCCCGACGTCAAGCTGCCGATGGTGACGGTTTCGGTGGCCTATCCGGGGGCTTCACCGGAGCAGGCGGAAAACGATGTCGCCAAGCCTGTCGAGAATGCGATCAACACCATCGCCGGGGTCAAGACGATTCGCTCGTTTTCGCGCGAAGGGCAAAACTTCACCTTCGTGGAATTTCGCCTGGATGCGGACGTGGGCCGCGCCGTACAGGACGTGCGCGACAAGGTTGCCCAGGTGCGCCCGGGGTTTCCGCGCGAAGTGCTCGAACCGGTCATCTCGCGCGCCGATACCGACAATGACCAGCCCCTGGCGTTTTATTCGCTCTCGGCCGATACGCGCTCGCAACGCGAGCTCACGCTGATCGCCCAACAACTGGTGGACAAGGAGCTGCAGCGCGTGCCCGGGGTGGGCAACGTTGCGCTGGCCGGCACGACAACCCGCCAGATCCAGGTGCAAGTGGATCCGGTGCGCCTATCGGCGGTGGGCCTGAATGTCGACCAGGTGGTTGCCGCGCTGCGCGCCGAGAACGTCAGTGTGCCCGTGGGCCGCGTCGCCGATGCCCACACGGAAGTCATCGTCCGCGTCGATGGCCGCCTGCGGTCGCCGGCTGATTTTGGGCAGATCGTGGTGGCGCGCCGTGGGGGCGCGGCGATCCGGCTCGGACAGATTGCCTCGGTCGTGGATACCGAACGCGAGCCCGATTCGATTTCCCGGGTCAACGGTCGCCGGGCCATCGGGGTCTGGGTCTTCAAGGCGCAAGACGCCAATGTCGTTGCCACCGGGCGGGCCGTGAAGGCCGCCGCCGAGTCCATCCGCCAGCAGCTTCCCGCGGGCGTGGAGCTGCGCTTGATGTATGCGACGTCGGACTTTGTCGAGCAGTCGATCGAGAACGTCAAGCACACCATCCTCGAGGGCGGAATTCTCACCGTGCTCATCGTGTTCTTGTTTCTCGGCTCCTGGCGCAGCACGGTGATTACCGGCCTGACCCTGCCCATCGCCGTGATCGCCACGCTCACCGCGATCTACGCCCTGGGTTTCACCCTCAACTACATGACCCTCATGGCCCTGTCGCTGTGCATCGGCTTGCTCATCGACGATGCCATCGTGGTGCGCGAGAACATCGTGCGCCACCTGCACATGGGCAAGCCGGCGCACGTGGCGGCGCGCGAGGGTACGGAAGAGGTGGGCCTGGCGGTGCTGGCGACGACCCTGTCGATCGTCGCGGTGTTCGTGCCGATCGCCTTCATGAAGGGCATCGTGGGCAAGTTCTTTTATGCCTTTGGCATCACGGTGGCGGTGTCCGTTCTTCTATCCCTGTTCGTGAGCTTCACGCTGGACCCGATGCTCTCGGCCGTCTGGCGCGATCCGCACGCAAGTCCGCACAAGCTGCCGGTGGTGGGGCCGGTGCTGGCCGCCTTTGACCGTGGCTTCGACACCTTGCGCGCCACCTACGGACGATTGCTCGCGTGGTCGCTGGCGCGGCGCAAGACCACGCTGGCCATCGCCGGGGCTTCCTTCCTGGTATCGATTCCCCTGTTTGCGGTGGTCGGCACCGAGTTCGTTCCCAAGTCGGACGATTCCTTCATTTCGCTGCGCCTGACGATGCCGGTGGGTTCCAGTCTGGAATCTGCCGATGAGCGCGTACAGCGGGTCGAGGAGCGGCTGCGCGCGTTTCCGGAAATCCAGGCCATCGATACGCAGGTGGGCACCGATGACGGCCACAACACCGCCCGCGTCAACGTGATCCTCGCCGATCGCGCGCACCGCTCGCGTTCGCAATCGGATATCGAGGCGGAGATTCGCAAGGCGATCGCCGTGTTGCCCGGCATCAAGGTGGCCATCGGCTGGGATTCGCCGATCTTCGTAAATTTGCTGGGCAACAACGACGCGCAGATGCGTGAGCAGATCGAGATACTGCGCAAGAAGGTCGAGGCGGTGCGCGGCACGCGCGACGTCGAGACCTCCTTGAAGGAGGGCACGCCCACACTGTCGGTGCGCCTCAAGCCCGACCTGGCCGCCGAGATCGGCATGACCCACTCGCAGTTTGGCGAATCGCTGCGTTCCTTGATCGGTGGCCAGATCTCCGGATATTGGCTGGCGCCCGATGGCCAAAATTATGAAGTGGTGACCCAGGTACCGCGCAGCCAGCGGGCGAGCCCCGAGGACGTGGCCAACCTGAATCTGGTCACCGGGCGCACGCTCGCCGACGGCTCGTCCGAAGTGCTCCCCTTGCATGCGCTCGCGTCGGTGGAGGCCAGCGCCAATGCGGACAATATCCGCCGCCAGAATCTGCAGCGGCGCGTTGCATTGTTTGCCGGCGTCGAGGGGCGCCCCAACGGCGATGTGGGCAAGGAGGTGGGGGAGATCGTCAAGGCCCAGACGCTGCCGCCGGGCTTGCGCTTCGAGGTCAACGGCGATATCGAGCAGCAGGAAGAGAGCATGGGCGCGATGGTTTCGGTACTGTTGCTGGCGGTCATCTTCATTTATATCGTGCTCGCGTCGCAGTTTGGCAGTTTCTTTCAGCCCGTGGCGATCATGGCCTCGCTGCCCCTGTCGATCGTTGGGGTCGTGCTCGCGCTCCTGGTGACACGCACCACTTTCAATATTTTTTCCATGATCGGCGTGGTATTTCTCATGGGCCTGGTGACGAAGAACGCGATCTTGCTGGTGGACTTTGCCAACCGTGGCCAGCGCGAAGGCATGCGTCTGAACGAGGCGCTGCTGGCGGCCGGGCGCATCCGCCTGCGGCCGATCCTCATGACCACCGCGGCCATGATCTTTGGCATGCTCCCCCTTGCCCTGGGCGTGGGTCAGGGTGCCGAACAGCAGGCGCCGATGGGCCGGGCGATCATCGGCGGGGTGATCACGTCGACCCTGCTCACCCTGGTTGTCGTGCCGGTGCTCTATTCCTATATCAGCGGCTGGGAGCTGGCTCGGCGCCAACGCCGGCAGGCAAGGTTCAGCGGCGAGCCGGGCGCCAGTGCGCCGACAGGGCAAGTGCACTCACCCTGACGCGGGAGGCCGTTTGGTGCCTCGCCGCCGTGGAACTTCAATGCCATGCGCGGGTCACAGCAGGGGCCTATTCTTAGCGCAAGGTGGCCGGGGCGCGGCACCCATCGTCGGCCAGGGTGCGTGCCGCCCGCGCGCTGCCCCAAACGGGTGACAACATGAATCGCGAAGAAAATATTTCCCATGATGGGGGCGCGGACGCATCGGCGTTGCCGCGGGCCTGCGCACGTCCGGACATTCCCGAACTGGTTTCGGAGATCTACGGCGCGGCGCCGGCGCCGTTGCGCACGAAGTTGCTCGAAGTACTGTTGCGCCCGGTGGGCCCGTTGGCGCTGGTGGCGATCGGTGCCGGCGCCTTCGCGCATTTGCTGCAGCGACTGACGCGGGAAGCCGTGCCGGCGATATCGCTGGAGGACGCGGCCCGCATCAGTGCGGCGCAGGTGCTGGAACTTGCGCGCTACGTCGAGCAGGCCAGCCCCGAGATTCTGCTGCGCATCGGTACGCTGATTGCCAGCAATCCAGTGGGTCTGGCCACCGTCAGCAGTTCGGCGTTGCTGCTCTTGCTCAATGCAGGTCGCGCATCGGGCGTCACGGGCCGGGTTGCCTGAATTCGTCCAGGGACGCGACCACCGGTGCATGGTCGCTGGGGCGTTCCTGTCGACGCAACTCCACGTCGATGCTGCAGCCACTGCAGATGCGCGCCAGCTCCGGCGTGAGCAAAATGTGGTCGATGCGCAGGCCCATCTTGCGGCGAAATGCCAGATCGCGGTAGTCCCACCAGGTGAAGGACCGCTCGGGCTGCGTAAACAGGCGAAACGCGTCCACCAGACCCAGTGCCAGCAGCTTGCGAAAGGCTGTGCGCTCTGCCTCTGAACACAGGATCTGCCCGGACCACAATGCCGGATCGTGCACGTCGCGGTCTTCCGGCGCGATGTTGAAATCCCCCAGCAATGCCAGGCGGGGGTTTTGCTGTACCTGGGTTTGCAGCCAGCGGTCAAGGGCGTCGATCCATTGCAGCTTGTATGCATATTTTTCGCTGCCCACCGCCTGGCCGTTGGGAAAATAGGCGCACACCACGCGCAGGCCATCGACCGTGAGCGCGATCAAGCGCATCTGCGGATCATCCAGCCCCGGCAGGCTGTGCACCTGCGCGGTGGCTTCGCCCATGGTCGCCGCGCGCAGCAATATGGCAACGCCGTTGTAGGTCTTTTGTCCGGCGAAATAGGACCGATATCCCAGGTCCGACAATTCCTGGACCGGAAATGCCTCGTCGCTGGTCTTGGTCTCCTGCAGGCAGACGATGTCCACCGGGCGGGTGTTGAGCCAGGCGCGCAGGTGCGGCATGCGCACCTTCAGCGAATTGACATTCCAGGTTGCCAGTGTGCGCACCATGGCGCTGCGGCCCGCGGGCGCCCGCGCCGGCTCAGGGTTGCGCTGCCGGCGCGCCGCCGGCGGCCGAAGTCGCGGCCAGCGGCGTTGCCGCCGGCCATTGCCATTGCGGCGGAAGCATCGAGCTCGCCGGATAGCCGGCGCTGGAAAGCGTTTCGCTCCAGGTGCCGGCGGTGTATCCGCGCAGGAACTGGCGCCCGACCCCGAGCGCCGGTAGCTGGTCGCCCCCACCCAGGACCTGGAAGGCCGTTACATCCTCCTGCGAGACCACGCTGCGCTCGGCGTACGGAATGCCACGGTCACGCAATGCGCTGCGCGCCAGTTCGCAGGGCGCGCAATTGGGCCGCGCATACAGGGTCACCGGAAAATTTCTCGTCGCCTGGCGCAATTCATAGGGCAGCTGCGCCATGGCGTCGCCCGTATCGCCGGCGGCCGGTAGCGCGGCGATTCGTTCCACGTGCTGCGCGTCCCGTGGCGCCTGGTCGCCATAGCCAACCTGACCATCGTGATCGATCCACTTGAACTGCGCCTGCGCACAGCAGGCCGGCAGGGCCAGCAACAGCGCGATGGCACGCACCCGCATAGGGTTTCCTGACAGTTTCGGGCAGCGCGGCGCGCCGCAGGCGCTATGGTCGCGGAATTTAGCGCTCGAAGCAACCGCAGGCGGCCCCGGCGCGCACCCGCGCCTCAGCCGAAGCGGCCAGTGATGTAGTCCTCGGTCTGGCGCTTCTTGGGCCGCGTAAATAGCTCGGCGGTGGCGCCGAACTCCATGAGCTCGCCCAGCAACATGTACGCCGTGTACGAGGATACGCGCGCGGCCTGCTGCATGTTGTGGGTGACGATGACGATGGTGTAGTCGCGCTGCAGCTGATTGAGCAGCTCTTCGATGCGCCCGGTGGCAATCGGATCGAGCGCCGAGGTCGGCTCATCGAGCAGCAGAACCTGGGGGCGCAAGGCAATGGCGCGGGCGATGCACAGGCGTTGCTGCTGCCCGCCCGACAGGCTCAAGGCGCTGCTTTGCAGCTTGTCCTTGACTTCCGACCACAGCGCCGCCTCGCGCAGCGCGACCTCAACGCGCTCCTCGAGCTGCACGCGCGGCAGCTTGACATGGTGGCGCAGCCCGTAGGCGACGTTTTCGTAGATCGACAGGGGGAAGGGCACGGCCTTCTGGAACACCATGCCCACGCGCGTGCGCAGGCGGTTGAGCGAATAGCTGTCGGCCAGGATGTTTTCGCCGTCCAGCAGCACCTGGCCGGTCGCACGCAGCCCCGCATAATTGGAATAGATCCGGTTGAACACGCGCAGCAGGGTCGACTTGCCGCAGCCCGAAGGCCCGATGATCGCGGTGACCTTGCCCTCGGGAACATCGAACTGGACGTTCTTGAGTGCGTGGCTGGCGTTGTAATAAAAATCCAGGCCCCGCACGGAGATCTTGGTGCGTGTCGCCTCGGCGAGGCTGGGGTCGGAGGTTCGGTCGTTCATGGAAACTAGCCGGCCGAATCCATGCGATTGCGCAGCAGGTAGGCGCGCGTACCCACGCTGAGCAGCAGCACGAAGACGGTGACGATGAAGGCGCCCGCCCAGGCAAGGTCGTGCCAGGTGTCGTAGGGGCTCATGGCAAACTGGAAAATCACGACCGGCACGCTGGCGGTTGGTCCGTTGAGGTTCTCCGCCCAGTACTGGTTGTTGAGCGCGGTGAACAGCAGCGGCGCGGTTTCACCGCTGATGCGCGCCAGGCCCAGCAGGATCCCGGTGAGGATGCCTGGGGCGGCCGCGCGGTACAACACCTGGATGGTCACTTTCCACCGCGGGATTCCCAGGGAGAGGGCGGCCTCGCGCATGACGTTGGGCACCAGGCGCAGCGTTTCGTCCGTGGTGCGCACGACCACCGGAAGCACGATGAGCGCCAGGGCGATGCCCCCGGCCCATCCGGAGAAATGACCGACCGTGCGCACCGCCAGCGTGTAGATGAACAGGCCCAGCACGATCGACGGCGCCGAGAGCAGGATGTCGTTGACAAAGCGCACGGTCTCGCGCAGGGCGGGCTGACGTTCGGCAAATTCGGAAAGGTAGGTGCCGGCGGCTACGCCCAGGGGCGCGCCGATCGCCACCCCGATGGCGCTCATCACCAGGCTGCCAAAGAGGGCGTTGGCCAGGCCGCCCTGGCCCCCGGGCGAGGGCGTGGCTTGCAGGAAGGTCTGCAGATTGAGCGCATGCACGCCATTGCGCAAGGAAACCAGCAGGATCCACGCGAGGAAAAAGAGCCCGAACAAGGTCGCGGCAACGCCCAGCACCTTGGCAATGAGATCGGTCGCCCGGCGTCGGCGATAGCGCGGTCCACGCGCCGCCAGCGTCATCGACCCTCCTTGCGCGCCAGGCTATGGAGCATGAGCCGCGCGATGGCCAGCACGACAAAGGTCACGACAAAGAGCAGGAAACCCAGCGCGATCAGGGAGGACAGATATATGTCCGAGTCCGCCTCGGTGAACTCGTTGGCAATCGTCGCGGCAATCGAATTGCCCGGCATGAGCAGCGAGGTGCTGAGCTGGTGTGCATTGCCAAGGACGAAGGTAACCGCCATGGTCTCGCCCAGCGCCCGGCCCAGGCCCAGGAAAATGCCGCCGACCACGGCCGAGCGGGTGTACGGCAGCACCACGTTCCATACCACCTCCCAGGTGGTCGATCCCAGGGCATAGGAGGACTCGCGCAAGGAAACCGGCACGGTACGAAATACGTCGCGCATTACGGAGGAGATGAACGGGATGACCATGATCCCCAGGACGATTCCGGCGGTGAGCATGCCGATGCCCAGCGGGGGTCCGCGAAACAGCGGTCCTATCCAGGGCACCTGGCCAATATTGCGGTTCACCCAGGGCAGCACGTACTCGGCCATGAACGGGACGAAGGAAAACAGGCCCCACATTCCGTAGATGATGGAGGGAATGCCCGCCAGCAGCTCGATCGCGGCGCCCACGGGTCCACGCATCCAGGTCGGCGCGATCTCGGTGAGAAACAGCGCAATGCCAAAGCTCACCGGGATCGCAATCACCATGGCAATCGCCGAGCTCACCAGGGTGCCGTAGATGGGAACGAAGGCGCCGAACTGGTGCCCTACGGCATCCCACTGGTCACTGACGAGGAACTTCCAGCCGAAGGTGGCAAAGGCATCGCGACCGCCCCAGAGCATCGAGGCAGCCGCCGCACCGAGCACCAAAAGGACGAAGGCCGCCGCCGCCAGAAGCACCACCCGGAAGGCTGCGTCCTGGCGGGCCTCGACCGCGACGCGCGCGGCCACCCGCGCATCATCGACCAGCGGGCCGATCGCGGCCGCCGAGGGCGTGCTCACAACGCGGCTACGCCTCGTAGGCCCGCGATTACTTTATTTCCGCGGCCCAATACTTCTCGATGCTCTTGACCAGGCTTGGCGGCAGGGCCACGTAGTTGAGGGCCTTGGCCTGCGGCTGACCCTTTTCCAGCGCCCAACGGAAAAATTCCATGGCGGTCTTGGAGCGCGCCGCGTCCTTGGGCTGGCGGTACACCAGGACGAACACGCTGGCGGTGATGGGCCAGGCCTGTGCGCCCGGGGCATCGGTGATGACCAGGCTAAAGTCCTTGGCACTGCCCCAATCCGCACTGGCAGCGGCGGCCTCGAAGCTTTCCAGTCCCGGTGTGATCATGTTGCCCGAATGGTTCTTTAGCACCGTGTACGACATTCCGGTCTTTAAGGCATAGGCAAGTTCGACGTAGCCAATGGAATTGTTGATCTGCTTGACGTACGCGGCGACCCCTTCATTGCCCTTGCCACCCACGCCGACCGGCCAGGCCACCGAGGTGCCTTCGCCGACCTTGCTCTTCCAGTCGGGGCTCACTTTGGACAGGTAGTTGACGAAGTTAAACGTCGTGCCCGAACCATCGGAGCGGTGCACCACGGAGATATCGGCGTCACCCAGTTTGAGCCCCGGGTTGAGCGCGGCAATGGCTGGGTCGCTCCACTTGGTGATCTGGCCAAGGTAGATGCGTGCCAGGGTGGTGCCGTCCAGCCGCAGCTGGCCGGCGGCGACGCCTTCGACGTTCACCACGGGTACAACCCCGCCGATTACGACCGGGAACTGCGCGAGCCCGGACTGGGCGAGTTCGTCGGAGGACAGGGGCTTGTCGGTTGCACCAAAATCGACCGTGGCGGCCTTGATCTGGGCAATGCCACCGCCCGAGCCGATCGACTGGTAATTGATCTTGGTGCCATTCGCGGTACTGTAATCAGCCGACCACTGCGACAGCAGCGGGTAGACGAATGTCGACCCGGCGCCGGTGATCTCGCCGGCACTGGCGGCGTGAACCAGCAGTCCGGCAGCGGCCAAAGCCGCCAACGATCGAACTCCATGGATCCGGGCGGTCCAGAACGTTTTCATTGGGTATTCCTTCAAGGGATATTGCAGAAAAATTCACCGCCCAATGTAGGGAACAAATATTTCAGGAAAGTTACATTGCGATGCAACATCGATGACATGGCCAGAGTGCCGCAGCAAAAAACGAGGGATGCAATTCGATTTTCATAATATAAAACGTAATGTCATTATTTGAAATTTTGCTAAACCGCTGCTACAGTTGCGCCGTTTTCGGCTGGCTACCGCCCCGCCGTTTGCAAGGAGACCGCCGATGTCCGCCCTGATGAAACCCGCCACCGCCGACGATCCGGACGCCCAGGAAACTCAGGAGTGGCTCGATGCCCTGGACGCGGTGATTGAGCGCGAAGGCCCCGAACGAGCGCATTTCCTGCTCGAACGCCTGGTCGAACAGGCGCGGCGCTCGGGCGCGTACATTCCTTTTTCGGCGAATACCGCCTACGTCAACACCATTCCCGTGCACCAGGAAGTGCACTCTCCCGGTGATCCGGCGATCGAGGAGCGCATACGTTCCTACATGCGCTGGAACGCGATGGCCACGGTGGTGCGCGCCAACCGCGGCGAGGGCGACCTGGGCGGACACATCGCGAGTTACGCCTCGGTGGGCACGCTCATGGAAGTGGGCTTTAACCATTTCTGGCGGGCGCCGGGCCCCGAGCATGGTGGGGACGTGCTGTATATCCAGGGGCACTCCTCGCCCGGTGTCTACGCCCGTGCCTACCTGGAAGGGCGTATCAGCGAGAGCCAGCTCAACAATTTCCGCCGTGAGGTGGACGGCAAGGGCATCAGCTCCTACCCGCATCCGAAGTTGATGCCCGATTTCTGGCAATTTCCCACGGTGTCGATGGGCCTGGGACCGATCCAGGCGATCTACCAGGCACGGTTTCTCAAGTATCTGCATGCCCGCGGCATTGCCGACACGGCCGATCGGAAAGTCTGGGCGTTTTGCGGCGACGGCGAGATGGACGAGCCCGAATCGCTGGGCGCGATCGGCATGGCCGCGCGGGAAAACCTGGACAACCTGATTTTCGTCGTCAACTGCAACCTGCAGCGGCTCGATGGTCCGGTACGTGGCAACGGCAAGATCATCCAGGAACTCGAAGGCGAATTTCGCGGCGCCGGCTGGAACGTGATCAAGCTCATCTGGGGCTCGTATTGGGATCCGCTCCTGGCGCGCGACAAGGATGGCCTGCTGCTGCGCCTGATGGAAGAAACCGTCGACGGCGAGTACCAGAACTACAAGGCCAATGACGGTGCCTACGTGCGCAAGCATTTTTTCGGCAAGTACCCGCGCCTGCTCGAGATGGTCGCGCGCATGTCCGATGCCGATATCTGGCGCCTGAACCGGGGCGGCCACGACCCCCACAAGATCTATGCCGCATATGCCGCCGCCAGCGCGCACCAGGGTCAGCCCACGGTGATCCTGGCCAAGACCGTCAAAGGCTATGGCATGGGCAAGATCGGCGAGGCCAAGAACCCCACCCATCAGCTCAAGAAGCTCGATACGGACGCGGTGCGCGAGTTTCGCGACCGTTTCCGCATACCCATTGCCGACGACAAGCTCGAGGAAGTGCCCTTTTACCGGCCCGATGCCAACTCGCCCGAGATGAAGTACCTGCTGGAGCGGCGCCATGCCCTGGGCGGTTTCGTGCCCCAGCGGCGCCGCATCAGTGACGAGCGCCTCGCGGTACCGGCCATCGACGCCTTTGCGGCGATCCTGGAACCCACGGCCGAGGGCCGCGAGATTTCCACGACCCAGGCCTTCGTGCGCTTTCTCACCCAACTCGTGCGCGACAAGGTGCTGGGCCAGCGGGTGGTGCCCATCATTCCGGATGAGGCGCGCACCTTTGGCATGGAGGGCATGTTTCGCCAGCTGGGCATCTTTGCCCAGCACGGACAGCTGTATGAGCCCGTCGATCGCGACCAGGTGATGTATTACCGCGAGGACAAGGCGGGCCAGATCCTGGAAGAGGGCATCAATGAGGCCGGCGCGATGAGTTCGTGGATCGCCGCGGCGACCAGCTACTCGACCAACAATCGCATCATGCTGCCCTTCTACATCTTCTATTCGATGTTCGGGTTCCAGCGCATTGGCGACCTGGCATGGGCGGCCGGCGACATGCAGGCCCGCGGCTTCCTGCTGGGCGGCACCAGTGGGCGCACCACGCTCAACGGGGAAGGACTGCAGCACCAGGACGGCCATTCGCACCTGATTGCGGCGACCATTCCCAATTGCGTGTGCTACGACCCGACCTTTGCCCATGAAGTTGCCGTGATCCTGCACGATGGCCTGCGGCGCATGGTCGCCGAACAGCAAAATGTCTGGTACTACGTAACGCTGCTCAACGAGAACTATCCCCAGCCGGGCATGCGCAAGGGCCAGGAAGAGGGGATCCTGCGCGGCATGTACTTGCTGCGCGAGGGGCCGGCGGGCAGCGGCAAGGGCACCTCGATCGCGCGCGTGCAACTGCTGGGCAGCGGGTCGATCCTGCGCGAGGTTCTGGCCGCCGCCGAGATTCTCGAGCGCGACTACGGTGTCGCCGCCGACGTCTGGAGCGCAACCAGTTTTACCGAACTGCGCCGTGACGGCATCGATTGCGAACGCTGGAACATGCTGCATCCGACCCAAAAGCCGCGCAAGGCCTATGTCACGCACCAGCTCGAACGCAGCGCCGGACCGATCATCGCCGCCACGGACTACATGCGCGCCTTCGCCGACCAGGTTCGCCCGTACATCCCGCAGGGCCGCGCCTATACCGCCCTGGGCACCGACGGGTTTGGTCGCTCGGACACGCGCGAGGCGCTGCGCCATTTCTTCGAGGTCGACCGCCAGTTCGTGGTCGTGGCCGCGCTCAAGGCCCTGGCCGACGAAGGCGTGGTGACGCCGGCCAAGGTCGCCGAGGCCATTCGCAAGTTTGGTATCGATCCGGAAAAACCCAATCCGGTTACGGTTTGACCGAGGCGCGCATGCACGCTGGGGCTGCCGCCGCACGTTCCGACTCCACCTTGCGGGTTGCACTCCGCTGAACCGAGGCTGCCATGGGAAATATGGTTGAGATACGCGTTCCGGATATCGGCGACTTCAAGGAAGTCGAGGTCATCGAGCTGCTGGTCAAGCCGGGCGACACGGTCGCGCCGGAGCAATCGCTGATCACGGTCGAGTCGGACAAGGCCTCGATGGAGATCCCGTCCTCGGCCGCCGGGGTCGTGCGCGAATTGAAATTGCGCCTGGGCGACAAGATTTCCGAGGGCTCCGTGATCTTGTTGCTCGAGCCGGCAGCCGCTGACGGCGCAACGGCGGCCGCCCCGGCGCCCGCGGCCACACCGGCTGCAGCGCCCGCGCCAACGCCGGCGGTCGCGCCGGCCACGCAAGCTGGCGCTCCGGCCTCGCCCCTGTCGACCGACTTTGCCGTGGAGATGGGTGCGCGGCCCAGTGCTCCGGCTGCGGTACTGGCGGCCGGCAAGGCGCACGCTTCGCCCTCGGTGCGCCACACGGCGCGCGAACTCGGCGTGGACCTGGCGCAGGTGCGCGGTTCGGGTCCCAAGGGGCGTATCTCCCAACAGGATGTGCGCGATTACGTGAAGTCGATCGTGCAGGGCGGTGCGCGCCCGGCTGCGGCCGCGGCGCCGGGGCTTGGTCTGCCGGTGCTGGCCTGGCCGCAGGTCGACTTTGCCAAGTTCGGTCCGATCGAGCGCGTGGAAATGTCGCGCATCCGCAAGTTGTCGGGGCCAAACCTGCATCGCAACTGGGTGACGATCCCGCATGTCACCAATCATGATGAGGCGGACATCACCGCGCTCGAGGAATTTCGCCTGCAGCTCAACCGCGAGCAGGAAAAGTCCGGCGTCAAGATCACGATGCTGGCGTTTCTCATCAAGGCCAGCGTCGCCGCGCTGCAACGCTTCCCCGATTTCAACAGTTCCATCGATGCGCTCAGCGGCGACGCGATCATTCGCAAGGGCTACTATCACATCGGCTTTGCCGCCGACACGCCCAACGGTCTGGTGGTGCCGGTCGTGCGCGATGCCGACCGCAAAGGCATACTCGAACTGGCGCGCGAGACCTCGGCCCTGGCGGCCAAGGCGCGCGATGGCAAGCTGGCGCCCACCGACATGCAGGGCGGCACCTTTTCGATTTCCTCGCTCGGTGGCATCGGCGGGACGTATTTCACGCCGATCATCAATGCGCCGGAGGTGGCGATACTGGGCGTTTGCCGCGCGGCGATGCGCCCGACCTGGGATGGCAAGCAATTCGTTCCACGCCTGATCTTGCCCCTGTCGCTGTCCTGGGACCATCGGGTTGTCGACGGCGCGGGCGCGGCGCGTTTCAACGCCTATCTGGCCCAGTTGCTTGCCGATTTTCGGCGCGTCCTGGTATGACGATCCCGGTGGTGCCAATCGAACTGCGGCACATCGAAAGCTTTGGTGATTGCGTCGGCGAGGTCGCGCGCGAACGCCGCTATCTGGCCATCGTCGATGCCTTTCCGGCCGAGCAAAACGCGCTGTGGGTCGCCGTCAATCGCGCGCGCGCCAATCCGCTGTATGTGGCCCTGGAGCAGGACCGGGTGATCGGCTGGTGCGAAATCCGGCGCGAGGTGCTGCCCGGCCGTGGCCACATGGGGACGCTGGGTATCGGCGTGCGCAAGCCCTTTCGTGGCGCCGGGCTGGGCCGGCGCCTGATGGACGCCGCGCTGGCCGATGCCTGGACGCGCGGCTTCGAGCGCATCGAGCTGTGGGTCCGCGCACCCAACGTCGCGGCGATTTCCTTGTATTCCAAGGTGGGATTTGTCGAAGAAGGGCGCCGGCGCGACGCGGTGCGCCTGGACGATGGCCCGGAGGATGAATTGCTGATGGCCATGATGGCCCCGGCGGCGCCGGGGGCCGGCGCTGCGCACGTGCGGGAGATGCGATGAATGCAGTGACAGGCGAAGAGCAGCGGTTTGACCTTCTGGTCTTGGGCGCAGGGCCGGGCGGCTATTCGGCCGCATTTCGCGCGGCGGACCTGGGATTGCGCGTGGCCCTGGTCGAGCGCTATCCGAGCCTGGGCGGAGTCTGCCTCAACGTTGGCTGCATCCCGTCCAAGGCACTGTTGCACGTTGCGGCGGTGATGGAGGAAGCACTGCACTTTGCGGATCTTGGCGTGGCCTTCGCTGCCCCGCAGATCGACCTGGGGAAGTTGCGCGAACACAAATCCAAGGTCGTTGGCAAACTCACCTCCGGTCTTGCGGCCATGGCCAAGCAGCGCAAGGTCACCGTGCTGCACGGCGTGGGTGAGTTCATCGACGCCACCCGCCTGCGCCTGCGTGCACCGCAGGAAGCGGGCGCTGGCGCTGGCGCGGGCAGCGAACGTATCATTACTTTTGCGCAGGCCATCATCGCCGCGGGCTCGCAGGCCGTGCGCCTGCCCTTTCTTCCGACGGACGAGCGCATCGTCGACTCCACGGGTGCGCTGGCGCTGCCCGGGATTCCCAAGCGCATGCTGGTCATCGGCGGGGGCATCATCGGCCTGGAGATGGCTACGGTGTACTCGAGCCTGGGCAGCCGCATCGACGTGGTCGAAATGACGCAAACCCTGATGCCGGGTACCGACCGCGACCTGGTGAAGGTCTGGCAAAAACGCAACGAGAAGCGTTTTGACCAGGTAATGCTCAATACCCGCACCGTGGCGGTGGAGGCATCGCCGCAGACCTTGCGCGTCACCTTTGAGGGCGACCAGGCGCCGGCCGCGCCCCAGGACTACGACATGATCCTGGTCTCGGCCGGACGCCGCCCCAACGGCAAGCTGATTGGCGCACAGAACGCGGGCGTTGCCGTCGATGAGCGCGGCTTCATTGCCACGGACCGGCAGATGCGCACCAACGTGCCCAACATCTTTGCCATTGGCGACATCGCCGGCGCGCCCATGCTCGCGCACAAGGCGGTGCATGAGGGGCACGTGGCTGCGGAGGTTGCCGCAGGGCACAGGACGCAGTTCGAGGCGCGGGTCATTCCATCGGTAGCCTATACGGACCCCGAGATCGCCTGGGTGGGGCTGACCGAGGAGGAGGCCAGGGAGCAGGGCATTGCCCTGCGCAAGGGGCTGTTTCCCTGGGCGGCCTCGGGACGGGCGATCGCCAATGGCCGCGATGAAGGCTTTACCAAGTTGTTGTTTGACGAGGCCACGCAGCGCATCGTCGGGGGGGCGATTGTCGGCACCCACGCGGGCGATCTCATCGGCGAGGTGGCCCTGGCAATCGAGATGGGGGCGGACGCCGTGGACATTGGCAAGACGATCCATCCGCATCCGACGCTGGGCGAATCCATCGGCATGGCCGCCGAGGTGGCCGAAGGCGTGTGCACCGACCTGCCACCGCCCAAGAAGCGTTGATCAGCGCCGTGCGTCCTGGCGCCGGCGCATGCGTTGCAGGCGCTGGAACGCACGCCAGCTGCGCCCGCCGAGGTGGTTACGCTGGCGCCAGGCGGCAAGATCTGCGCGCCAGCGGGCAACCCGCGCGCGGATCGTGCGCCAAACCACGTGCGCCTCGATCTGGGCATAGGCCCAGTCGCGCCAACGCAAAACTGCGCCGTGGACCGAGACGAACCAGTGGACTTGCAACAGCGCCGGCTGCGTGAGTACGTAGATGCGTGCAAACAGCGCGGTGGCCAGAACTTTGGCGGCGATGATCACCAGCGTTCCGCGCAGCAGGTGGCCGTGGGCGATCTGGTGCAGCGCGATGAGCTTGACGGGCAGGGCCAGGCTGGTGGGTAGAAGGAAGAAAAATGCTGCGCCAGCAGGCGGCAGGCGGGCAATCCAGGCTTCGACATTGCGGATTCCCGGCAGCCGGCCCAGCGCGCGCATGGCGCCCGTGAGCAGTTCCCACAGCCATTCCTCGACGACGTAGACCAGGGTCGCCAGGCCGACGACGCCCGACCAAAGCCAGTGCCTTAGGCGCGCGAGCAACATGCTCTTATCATCCGGGTTTACGAAGTTCCGGCAAGGGGATGGGAGAAAATATGTCGAGCCAGGACGAACTCAAGCGCCAGGTGGCGCGCGCGGCCCTTGCCCATGTCGTTCCCTGGCTGGGCAAAGGGGTGGCCATCGGGGTGGGTACCGGTTCGACCGCCGATCTTTTTATCGATGAATTGGCGCAGCACAAGGATTCGATCGCCGCGACCGTGGCAAGTTCCGAAAGAAGTGCGGCGCGGCTGCGCGGCCATGGCATCCGCGTCATTGATTGCAACGAGGTCGTGACCATTCCGGTGTATGTCGATGGCGCCGATGAAATCGATGCCTCCCTGGCTATGATCAAGGGCGGTGGCGGTGCCCTGACGCGCGAAAAGATCGTCGCGGCCGTCGCCCAGACCTTCGTGTGCATCGCCGATGCGAGCAAGATGGTTGCTGTCCTGGGAAAGTTCGCGCTGCCGGTGGAGGTGATCCCGATGGCGCGCGCATATGTTCATCGGGAACTGGAGCGCATCGGCGGGCAGCCCCGCCTGCGCAAGGATTTTGTCACCGACAACGGCAACCAGATCCTCGACGTCCACGGTCTGCAAATCCACGCGCCGCGCGCGCTCGAGGAGCAGCTCAACCAGTTGCCCGGCGTGGTAACCGTCGGTTTGTTTGCCCGGCGCGGCGCCGACATCCTGCTGCTGGGCGCGCCCGGCGGCGTGCAGGAACTGCGCCGCCAGCCCTAGCCGGTGCGGGCGGCATTTTGCGGGCCTTGGAACGGGAATTGGCAAGCGAGCGCATGGATCGGAACGTGTTTTTTGAGCGCCAGCGCTTTTTCGATGCGCCGCCCGGCCGGCCGGCCTCGGCGCCCGAGCAGACGCTCTTGCGCTTGCTGCTGGCCAGCGATGGCTCGACCACGCGCAATTGCGAGGCCATCGCCGGGGTCGCGCCGACGATTGTTGTCGGACGTCAGGAGGTCACCAGCGAGGTTCCCGGGCTGGTGCGCGAGCTCTTGCACGGCGAAGCGTTCATCGAGCGTTTTTCGTTTCTGGCCGCGCGCGGCCAGGTCATGACCGACAACCTGGTGTACGTTGCCCGCGATGCGCTGCCGCCGGATTTGCGTGGCGCCTTCAATAGCTGCTCGATTCCCGTGGGGCACCTTCTCGACACCTTGTGGATACGGCGCGTGCCGGTGTCCAAGCTTGCTGCGCGGCC
>Ga0209698_10001098_pt1 | contig 31114 bp, 26 predicted proteins | sample LitLauG_LLR_2012_FD_187203 | JGI IMG/M metagenome (GOLD analysis project Ga0209698, IMG submission 187203) | Freshwater sediment microbial communities from Pennsylvania, USA - Little Laurel Run_MetaG_LLR_2012 (SPAdes) (version 2) | ecosystem: Environmental > Aquatic > Freshwater > Creek >... | reverse complement strand
TCCCAGCGCACCATACTCCGCGACATGGACGCTTTGAGCGGCTCCGGTATCCCGGTCGTGGCGGAGCGCGGCTCCGGCGGCGGCTGGAGCCTGCTGGATGGGTACCAGACTACGCTCACCGGGCTGAGCCCTTCGGAAATTCAATCCCTCTTCTTCGCCCGGCCGGCGCGCTTCATGGCCGATCTCGGTTTGGAGCGGCAGTCCCAAGCAGCCCTGCTCAAGCTGCAGGCGTCCTTGCCGGCGGCCTCGCGGCAGCACGCCGATTTCGCCCGGCAGCGCATCTTGATCGACACCCGCGGCTGGCGCGATCCTGCGGAATCGGTCGCCCTGCTGCCCGTTCTACTCGAAGCTCTCTGGCGGGATCGCCAGGTGCGCTTCCTCTACGCGCGAGAGTCCTGCGAACTCAGCGAGCGGACCGCCGTCCCCCTCGGTTTGGTCGCCAAGGGTAGTGTCTGGTATCTGATCGCTCATGTAGAAGGCGAATTGCGCACCTATCGCGTTTCGCGCATGCGCGAGGCGGCGGTTCTGGAACAGCGGGCCCTCCGCCCCGCCGGGTTCGATCTGGCGGCCTACTGGGACCGTTCCGCCGCGGAGTTCCGCGAAAAGCTGCCGCGTTATTATGCGACCTTCCTGGCCCATCCGCAGGTCATGCGTTGGATTCGTTATCGCGGCTGGCGCCTGGAGGAGGAAACACAGCAAGGCGATCGTCTCCGCGTGCGCATCCGCTTCGACGTCGAGGAAGAGGCCCTGCAATTCGCCCTGAGCTTCGGCGCAGATCTGGAAGTCGTCGAACCTGCTGAGTTGCACGCCAAAGTACTCGACGCCGCAGTGAAAATCCTCGGGCGGGCGCGAGCCCGGCAGGCCTAGTCGTCAGCCATTGTTCGAAGCCGATCGGCCCTATCCGGCAAGAACTCGCCGGATTCAAATGGTATACTTTCAACCAACCGGAAACCGCAAGACTAATTCCGGTAGACTTCATCTTCTTCAAGGAGAGGCCCATGGAATCGAAAAAACCCAACCGAAGGGGATTCCTCAAAGGTGGCGCCGCGCTGGCCGGTCTGGCCGCCGGGAGCGGACGGCTTGCGAAGGGACAGACCCAGGGGACGCCGGACAAAAAAATCGACGAGTTGATCGCCTATGGCGAGCGCTCCCGTTTCGTCAACTCGATACGCGTGCCCGTTGCCGAAAGGCATTCGCCGGATGAATTCGGGCTCACGTTTCACGTGTTGGCCCCGCTTCAGGACTCGGTGGGGATTATCACGCCGTCCTCGCTCTTCTATACGGCGACCCACCGCGGCGCCTTTGTTCCCGACATCGATCCCCGGGAGCATCGTCTCATGATCCACGGGATGGTGGACCGGCCCCTGGTTTTCACCATGGAAGAGCTCAAGCGCCTCCCGTACGTTTCCCGCATTCACTTCGTCGAGTGCCTGGGAAACCGTGCGAGGCCGACGCACAAAACGGTTCAGGAAACGCACGGATTGACGAGTTGTGCGGAATGGACGGGGGTGCCGCTGTCGTTGCTGTTCAAGGAGGCCGGTGTGCAAAACGGGGCGTCCTGGATCGTGGCGGAGGGCGCGGAAGAAGTGAAGGGCTCGTCGAGCATCCCGCTCGCCAAGGCGATGGACGACTGCGTGGTGTGCTACGCGATGAACGGCGAGCCGCTCCGTCCGCAGCAGGGCTTTCCCCTGCGGCTCATGGTTCCCGGCTTTGAGGGCATTTATCAGATCAAATACCTGAGGCGAATCAAGGTGGTGGACCGCTACTACATGACTTATGACGACTACGGGCATATCAGTCCGGACCCGAAAGTGGCCGCGTTGACCCACCAGATCGGGCCGAAATCGGTCATCACCTTTCCTTCCGGCGGGCAGCAGCTATCGGGCCCGGGGTTCTACGAAATCACCGGCTTGGCATGGTCCGGCGCTGGGGCCGTTCGCGGCGTGGAGATATCCCTGGACGGCGGCCAGAGCTGGAAGAAGGCCGACCTTCGGTCCCCGGCTTATCCCATGTCGCATACCCGATTTGGCTTCCACTGGAACTGGGACGGAAAGGAGTGTGTGCTGCTGTCGCGTTGCACCGACGAACTGGGCACCGTCCAACCCACGCGAGCCGACATCGCAAAATACTGGAACAAACCCTTGGACGGCAATCTCCGCATTCAAGGAGCGGACAATTCCGTTCAACCCTGGAGGGTGGCCAGCGACGGGAGCGTTCACAATGGGCTTTCCTAGGCTTCTCCTCGTTACGGCGGCCCTCGGCATCTGCCAGACTGGCTGGACACAGTCGCCCACCTACCGGCTCGGGAGGACCCCAACCGCGGAAGAGATCCGCGCCTGGGATATCGCAATCAGCCCGACGGGAAAAGAGCTCCCACTCGGGCAGGGGACTGCCAAGGAAGGGGCGGTTCTCTACGTCCGCAAGGCGTGCGCGGGGTGCCACGGGGCGACGGGATCCGGAGGCCATGCTCCCACGTTAATCAGCAGGAAAGGCACTCAGCCGGCCAATTCCGCGCCTTGTCTCGCCCCTTGTGTGAACGACTCAAACACTATGGGGATTCACTCACCCTTTGCGACCACGTTATGGGATTACATCAATCGCGGCATGCCTCTGGGGAAAGAGGGGACGCTCACCCCCAATGAGGTGTACGCACTTACCGCCTTCCTGCTGTACAAGAACGACGTCATCACGGAAGACGAGGTCATGGACGCCCAGAGTCTGCCGAAGGTCAAAATGCCGAATCGCGATGGATTTGCCCTCCCGGAGGAGTGGAAACACGGGAAGCCGCGGCTTCAGGGCTACCCCTGATTCCTAGTCGATTGGAGCCGCACCTGCACGGCGCGAAACGCCCCCGGCAAGGTTGACGGCGCAACTCCGAGGTTCCGGGTTGCCGGCGTAGATCGTACACGCAGAACATCTTTCGCGGTAGGCGGCATCGTCATTTCACGATACCTCCCAGTAATGAATAGTCTCGCGTGATCGGTGACGATTATGCTTATTTCGTCAGGGACTTCCCGCGACGTGTCCTGGCGTATACTAACAGCCAACGGGAACCTGAAAGGTGAGTTCCATCTACCGGGGTACTTCGATCCGCTCTACGTGCCCATCTGGGGTTCGAATGGCAACCGAGGCTCACTCAAAACGGAATCCTGGATGACCAGTAGACGCCGGGAACCGCTTTCGGGCTTCTTTGCGGGGTTTGGGCCACGAGGCAATTAGGGATCGATGACGCGCACAGGCCTGTTCTGGAAACAGCTCGTTTTCACATTCCGGGGAGGCGCCCGATTGAATGGCGTGGAACGCGAGACCACGGCTCGCGGTTTCCATTTTTTGCTGACCTGTGTTTTCGTCTGGGCTCTGCTTATCCTGGCGGTGGTTGTCCCTTTTTTCACGGTTCGCCGGATGGGGGCAGCCGCAATCAGTACCGTGCTCGCCATTGCCAGTCTGGCCGCCCTGTATCTCGTCCGAACCGGCCGGATTCGGGTAGCCGCCCGTTTCTTTCTGATCACCGTTTGGTGCCTGGCCGAAACAATCGGCGCACTCAATGGCGGACTCAAGAGCGGCGTATACAGCATGATTGTCCTGATTATCATGAATGCCGGCTGGCTGTTGGGCAGATCGACCGCGATAGGTCTCGCCGTAACAACTCTGCTCCTCTCCCTGGGCGAGGCCGTGCTTGAGTATGCCGGGCATCCGCTGCCGACCTACTTCCCTGGAGGCCCGATTGGCAGTTGGATGGTTTTTGCCGGGATTCTCCTGTTTGCCGTGAATCCCCTCCTTGCAATCCTCGAGACGGTTCAACGACAGGTCGCTGCTTTGCGGGAGAGCGAGGAGCGCTTCCGCACTATCGTGGATTCGGTGAACGACGCGATCTTCGTTCAGGAGATCGGCACGGGTAGGATTCTGGACGTAAACCAGCGCGCCTGCGAGATGTTCGGCTACTCTGCGGAGGAGATGCGGCGGCTTTCTGTCGAGACTCTCAGCGAGGGCCATCCGCCGTCCTTGCCTGCTAACAACGTGGAGCATCCCACCGCCGAGCTCGCCGGCGTGCCCCAAGTGTTTGAGTGGCTGGCGCGGCACCGCGCCGGGGGTCTGTTCTGGGTAGAGGTTGCCACCCGGAGAGCGCGGGTATCGGGTGAAGACCGCCTGGTACTGGTGGCGCGAGACATCACCGAGCGTAAACGCGCCGAGGAGGTGCAAGCCCGGATCGGGGACCAGCTCCGGCAGGCACAGAAGATGGAGAGTGTAGGCCAGTTGGCGGCCGGCGTCGCACATGACTTCAACAATCTTTTGACCGTCATTAACGGTTATGCAGGGATGATGATCAATCAGCTCGCCCCCGATGTGCCGCAGCGGAGGCTCGCGCAGCAGATTCTCGACGCCGGGGAGCGCGCTGCCGAATTGACCTCGCAATTGCTGGCCTTCAGCCGCAAGAAGCCCGTGCGGCCTGAAGTTGTGGATTTGAATCGTCTGATCCTGGATTCGAAGAAAATGTTAGAGCCGCTGTTGGGGGAGGCTATCGAGCTGACGATTGCGCTTGAACCACGGCTAAGCTGCGTATGGGCCGACCGGGTCCAGTTGCATCAAGTGTTGATGAACGTTACGGCGAATGCCCGCGATGCTATAGAGGGCGGGGGACGGGTGCACATCTCCACCGCGCTTACCCACGCGCCGGGGCCGTCTGGCAACCCTACCCTGCTGGCCGCAGGCGAGTATGTCACGTTGAGCGTTTCCGACACCGGCTGCGGAATGGACGCCAGGACGCGGGAGCGGATATTCGAGCCGTTCTTCACCACAAAGGAACCGGGGAAAGGTACTGGGCTAGGGCTCGCCACCGTCTACGGCATCGTACGCCAATGCGCCGGCTGGATCCAAGTCGACAGTGAACCGGGCCGGGGTACTATCGTCCGGATCGATCTGCCCGCAACCCAGGCCTCGGAGGCCGCTGCCAGGCCGGTTGCACAGTTGAGTGGCAAATGGGCCACGCCATCGACTGTCCTGCTGGTCGAAGACCAGGAAGCCGTGCAGCAATACCTCGCTCTCGTTCTCGAGCAGCAGGGTTACACCGTCCTGTCCGCCGGCACGCCCGGTGAGGCTCTCTCCCTCCTGAACGATCATGCGCCAGTGATTCGTGCAGTGGTGAGCGATGTGATCATGCCCGGGATGAGTGGTCCGGAGATGATTCAAAAGATGAGGAAAGTCCTGCCAGACCTGAAAGTCCTCTTCATCTCGGGCTATCCGGCAGACGTGCTCTCCCAACAAAGAGCGCTTGTTGACGGTTGCGATTACCTCCCGAAGCCGATTCAGGCGGGTGTTCTGTGCGCCAGACTCGAGGCGCTGATCCAGTCCACCTAAGGCCCACGCTCGCCGGAGACTGCAGTTCGGTTCCATCTGGGGTGCCTGGGTTGGTCACACCGGACAGTATCGGGCAGTACCGTTGGGCGGCAGAGTTAGGTGTTATCTTGTACAAGTGGACCGGTCTCGATGGCCGGATTACCTATGCCGAAATCAGGTCTTCTCCTGGCAACCTGCCTGGCTGTCGCTGTCGGCGCACAGGAACCATCCCAGCGGCAACTCACCCCGCGCGAGCTCTTTTATTCGGCCGTGCAGGAACCAGCCACCAAGACGGCGCCCGCGAAGCCGCAGTCGAAATCTGCTCCGGCCCCTGCGAAAAAGACAATCCCCGCCGAACTGGCCGCCACTCCCGGGAAAGCCGCGCCCGCGGTGGCGCCACAGCCGGAACCGACCGGCCTTTCCGATGGCGCGCGCATCGTTCGGGCGGCAGCAAAACCGGGCTCCGCGCCGGCTGGCCCTGCGCTGGGATTGAAATACAGCATTCTCAAGAAAGCCGGCGACACCATGGTGGAGGTGCCGGCCAGCAGCGTTTTTCATGCCGGCGACCGGATCCAGGTCACCATCCAGACTAACCTCCCCGGCTACCTGTACATCGTGAGCCAGGGATCGAGCGGCACCTGGAAACCCATGTTCCCCTCCCCCGAAGTGGAGGACGGGAACAACCGCGTGGAAGCCTTCCGTACTTACACCATGCCGCCGAAGTCGCGCATTCTCTTCGACGAGCAGACCGGCACCGAGAAGTTGTTCGTAGTCCTTTCGCGGGAGCCAGAGCCCAGTCTCGAACAGATGATTTATTCGTTGCAAGAGGGCAGCCGGCCCGTCAGCGCCCCGAGGAACCAGGAGCCGGCCAAGGAGGCAGCCAAGGCCGGAACGCTGCTGGTGCTGGCTAATCCCAACATCGACGATGCGACCGTCGGCTTCCTCCGCACCGCCTACGCCCGCGACCTGGTGATCGAGAAGGTGGACGAGACGACGCCGGGAGAGAAAAAGGAAACGGCCGTTTACGTAGTGAACCCCACCGGCAGCTCCGATTCGCGCGTGGTCGCGGACGTTCCGCTGGCGCACCAATGATGCTTCGGTCCGCCACCCTCTGCGCGCTGGCGCTCTCGGCCTTCGGTCAAAGCCCCGCGCCGGGCGAACCGGCCCAACGTTTGGAGATCGTGCTGGAACGGATGGACGCAGGCGCGTGGCGCGTGATCGACCCGGGATTGGTGCTGGAGCAGGCCGACCGCGTGCGCTTCCGTTTCCGCACCAACTTCGACGGGTATCTTTACGTAATCAACCAGAGTACTTCGGGCAAGTACGAGCAGCTATACCCACGCGCGGAGACCGGGCAGGATAACCGGATCGCGGCCGGCGCCGAATACCGCGTTCCTTCCACGGACAGTCTGTTCCGCATTGCGGGCCCTGCCGGCCATGAGGTTGTGTACTGGCTGGTGACTCCCGCGCGACTCACGGATGGACCGCCGCCCTACCGCCCGGCGCCCACCGGCAAGAAGGCGGCTTCGCCCATGCTCATTCCGCGGTGCGACGACGCAATCCTGCGCTCGCGCGGCGATTGTATCGACACTTCCGCCGGGCCGAAACTGGTCCCCCGCGATGTCGATTTGCCGCAGAACCTGGCCGCCGCCGCCGATCAGAGCCGGCGCGATCTGATGTTTCTCCGGCAGAAAGATACGGCGGTGATCTCCACGCCGGCGGCCCTGACTGCGCCGCTGGTCTACGAGTTCCGCCTGGCTCACCGGTAATGCTGATGCTGTGTCGTCGGATCGTATTCGTCCTGATTTGCACTGCTCTGGCGCGGGGGCAAGCCCAACCGCAACGCGACTTAAAGATCGAAAAAAGCGAACCTCAGCCGGCCGCCTCTCAACCCGCGGCAACGAAGGCCGTCACCGTGCCTCGCAGCTACGCCGTGATCGTCGGTATTTCGAATTACCGGAATTTGGCAGAGAACCTGCAATTGCAGTATGCCGAACGCGATGCCCAGTCCATCTACACCATCTTGATCAGTCCGGAGGGCGGCGGCTTCAAGGCGGAAAATGTTCACCTGTTGATGGGCGATAAGGCCACGCTGGCGGCTGTGCGTCACGAAATCGATGAGTGGCTTCCGTCGGTGGCCAAGGAGGACGATCGGGTTCTGGTGTACTTCGCTGGCCACGGATTGATGAAGGAAGGTAAGGGCTACCTGGCGCCGTTCGACATCGATCTTACCAACGTTACCGCCACTGGTTATCCAATGGACGAGTTAGGCGCGGTCATGGGAAGTAAGATTTTGGCTAAGCACAAAATTTTGTTGACCGATGCCTGTCATAGCGGCGCCATCACACCGGAAGATTCACAGAATTTGAACCGGGCTCTCTCGAATATAGACCAGTCGCTATTCTCACTTACTGCCAGCCGCGACCGCGAGCGGTCGTTTGAAAGCCCCGACCTGGAAGGCGGACACGGCGTCTTCACTTATTACGTAGTGAAAGGTATGCAGGGCGCCGCCGATACTTCTCGTGATGGCGTCATCACAGCCGACGAGCTGGCCGAATACGTGCACACCAACGTCAGGGATGCTACGAAAGGCCTGCAGAATCCCACCTCCGAACGGGGCAGCTTCGATCCCGGGATGCTGCTCGCCGTGGCGCCGGCGAACGCCGAGCCGGCTCGGCCTCCCGCGCCTAAATTCGGGGCGCTGGTGATCGAAACCAACATGGACGGTGTCGAGGTTTTTGTGGATGGCAAGTCGGTCGGCGTGGTCTCTAAGGCAAAACCGGTCTCCGTTCCTGGATTGCCTCCTGGCGAGCACACCATTCAGGGAGTTAAGCTGGGCTACGAGCCGGATGGTCCCCGTCAGGAGACGGTCTATCCCGGCCAGGACTCCACTGTCAGCATCAAGATACTCATCGCGCGGCGGCGGAACAAGGCTGCCCTGGATTTTCTCGATAAGGCCCTGGAATACTACCAGAAAGGCTATGAACCCAATTACAGGAAAGCCGCCGAGTTATTCGAAAAGGCCCTCGAGATCGATCCCCGGTACGGCCAGGCGGCATTTTATTTAGGGCTGACTTACAACGCTCTCTTCGATCAGGAAAAAGCACGGCAGTATTATCAGAAGGCCATCAAGATCGATCCCGATTACCTGGAAGCGCACGCCAATTACGGCGGCATGCTGCTCGATATCGGCAACGTGGACGAGGCCATCCGCCAGTTCAATCTGGTTCTGCAACGGCGTCCCGATCATGCCCTGACCCTTACGCTGTTAGCCCAGGCTTACCGGCTGAAAGAGCTTTTTCCCCAATCCATCGATGCGGCGCGAGAAGCGATTCACCTGACTTCTCAGAGCGCCGAACCGCATCTCTGGCTGGCGGATAGTTTGCGGCTAAGCGGAAAGTACGCCGAGGCGCGGCCGGAATACGACCGGTACCTCCAGTTGAGCGATTTCGACAGCCACCTGGCCGGCCAGCTCAATTACTATGTTCTGGGATATCTGGTCGGATTCGGCAAGAGAAAGCGGGCCGCCCAGCAGGATATCTGGAAGGATCTCCGTAGTCTCGCTTACTTTGGGATCTGCGATTGCGAACGTGCCCTTGCTAATTTCGACTTGGCGATCTCTTCCTGCCAGAAATCGCTCACCTATGATGCCCAGGACCCTTACGCGCATTACGCCCTGGCCCTTTCCTATATGCGCAAAGCCGTGCAAACCGGAAGCATCGCCGAGTTGGACCCGGCGCTGAGACATTTCCAGCAAATGCTGGAAATTAATCCCGACCTGAGTGAAGCGGAGTACGCGCGCAAGAATATTGCCAGCATTCAGAAGACGCTTCAAAACCGCTAGCTGGCGGCTCTCCACGTCTTCAGCCGGAGCCCCGAAAAACCATGGCTCGAAACGCCTTGACATAGTAACTTCTTCGTAGTAATGTTTTCGTATATACCAGACAAACCGCCGCGGCCTACCGAGGCCGAGCTCGAAATCCTGACCGTGCTGTGGGTTCTGGGTCCCAGCGCCGTGCGCGACGTCCACGAAGCGCTCAGCCGGCGCAAACCCACACAGTACAGCACCGTCCTGAAATTCCTGCAGATCATGACGGAAAAGGGCCTGGTGCGCCGCAATGAGAAGCAACGCGCGCACATCTATGAGGCAGCGCGGCCGCGGGAATGGACTCAACAGCAGATGGCCGGGGACTTACTGCAGCGCGCTTTCAACGGATCCGCGGCGAGCCTTCTGATGGGAGCGCTTTCGGCACGCAAGGCCTCCAAAGAGGAATTAGCCGAGATGCGCCGGCTGCTGGACGACTACGAAAAGGGGAAGAAATGACGCTCCTGGACGGTTGGGTACGCACTCCGCTGGCGACCGCGGCCGGGTGGGCGCTCCTGCACTCCTTGTGGGAGGGCGCCGTGGTTGCGGCCGCGCTTTGTGGGGCGCTTCTGGTGATCCGTTCGTCGCGCGTCCGCTACGCCGTCGCCTGCCTGGCGCTGGCGACGATGCTGGCGGGCTTCGGAGTCACCTTCGTGCGCATGATGCCGCCCAACCCCATCCGCGGCGCTCTTCCGGAACGAGCGCTGGGCGTGACGGTCCCCAACGGTTTCGACAACACACGCTCCGCCCGCCACTCAGCCGCAGCCCTCACTGCGACGGCTGCTTCCACGGCCGGGGCGCCCGTAACGCCGGAGCAACGCTGCCACTAGAACACGATTTTGCCCGAGACCTGCAGGATGCGGTTGTCCAGCGTCTGGCTGGAGTAGGTGCCGAAATTGGTGGCCGGCGTAAACGCTCCCGTCGCCGTCACCAGATTATATTTTCCCGTCCGGATATTGGTGGAAAGAAACTCGGCTTCGTTGAATGCGTCAAAAGCATCCAACGCCAGTTGGAAGTGGACCCTTTCCCTGTACAGCGGAAACGATTTCACCACGCGCAGGTCCCAGTTGGAGATCGTAGGGGCGTAATTGGTATTGCGGCCGTCCTGCGGAACGCGGCTGGTCTGGCTGTTGGTGTCGTTGACGGAATCACCGCCGATGCCGTTGGAGTACGGCTGGCCGGTTTGCGCCAGGATGACGCCGCTCAGGCTCCACCCATCGATCAGGTATCGCACAGCCGCGTTCTTCAGGCCGTGGAAATAATCCAGGTTCCAGACGAAATTGGTGACGACGCGATGCCGCTGGTCGTTCACGCTCGGCCCCCGGTCCAGCGCGGGCATCGTGGGATACTGCGGCATCTTGCCTTCATCGATGGAATTGAACGGCACCACGCTGGTGAAATCGGTCACGTCGTCGATGGCTTTGGCGTACGTATACGACAAGTTCACCTGGTAATGCGCGCCGAAACGCCTCCGGAAGGACGCGGTGAGTCCGTTGTAAAAGCTGTTGGCGCCGCTTTCGAACACTTCTACGCGTGCGAAGTGGTTCATCGGGCGGGACGGGTTGCCCTGTGGGCCGGGGTAGCGGAGCAGAGTCCGTAGCCCTAGGCCTGGCAGGTTCACCGACACCGGCACGGGCGGAAACAGGTTCACGTCACGGGTACGCGTCAAATGCTCGCCGCGAACATTCAGATAGCTGACCGCGATCGTGGTGTTGTGCGCCACTTCATATTCAACCCCCAGGCTGCCTTGGAAAACCAGGGGAAGCACGTAGTTTGGGTCGAACAGAAGGATCGAGGGAACGGCCAGTGTGCCGCCACTGGCGGGCTGGGAAGAATAGTTGCTAGGATACTTCGGAATCGCCGCGCCGGTAAAGGTCAGGCTCGACGCGCTGATGCCGTTCTGGTTGTATGCGGTCGAAACCAAGATCTGCGGCGTGCGCCCGTAGAACAGGCCATAGCCGCCGCGAACCACCAGCCTGTCGGAGACCAGCGGCTTATAGGCGAATCCGAAACGCGGGCCGGCGTTGTTGGTGTCGTTGTTGAGTACGCTCGTGTCCAGTCCAAAGGCGGCCAGTTGCGGATCGGGGTTCTTTACGGGCGGCTTAGTGAGCAGCGCCAGGTCATAACGTATCCCCAGATCCAGAGTCAGACGCGTGTTGACGCGGAATTCGTCCTGGGCGTAGAAGCCAAGCTCCGTAAAGTTGGGTTTCGTGGTAAAGCCCGGAGTGCCCGGTCCCGGAAACGCCTGGATGAACGATGCCGGATTGTTAGCGAAGAAATCCGCGTAGCTGTTGAAGGTATAAGAACCGCGCACATTGCCGGCGAAATAATTCTCGATGGAGTTGTGGTTGATATCCACGCCGGCCTTGAACGTGTGGCGGCCCATGATGCGTGTCAAATTGTCGCCGAACTGCACACCTTTGATGTTGGCGTAGCGCGGCGTAATGGAGCTCGCCCCGAACGAAAGAACGGTCACACCGCTGTCGCGCAGAACCGTCTCCGGGCCGGAGGAATACGCCACGCTGGGCTCGTCGTCGCGCAGATACTGGAAGCGGAATTCATTGATGAGGGACGGCGTAAAAACGCTGGCCAGCGACAGAGACACGGTGTCGGTTTTGACGGACGCCGTGCCGGAATGTTCGTAGGCGACCTGGTTGCCGGAGGATTCCAGGCCGACTCCGCTGAAATTTTGATGGTTGTAGCGCCCCGAGAGGCGGTGTTTTTCGCTTATCTGCCAGTCGTTCTTCACCAGGTAAACGTCCTGGTCGTAGGCCAGTTGGTACGGTGTGAGCAGCCCACTCAATTGCTGAATCTTGGCCTGGTTGGCGGGGTCGGCGGCCAGCGCGGCCGGGATTGGTGCCCCCAGAAACACGGGGTTCGGCAGATGCCGCCGCTGCCCGTCGTAGTTGAAAAAGAAGAAATCCTTGTTCTTGACTATGGGCCCGCCCGCAGTGCCGCCAAACTGGTTGATATGGTACGGCTGGCGCGAGATGCCGCGCGAGTTGTTGATCCAGGTATTGGCGTTCATGTAGCGGTCGCGGAGATATTCGAACGCGGAGCCGTGAAACTCGTTGGTGCCGGACTTGGTGACGACGTTGGTGACGGCGCCGCCGGCGCGTCCGAACTCGGCCGAGTAGGTGCTGCTGTTGATCTGGAATTCCTCCACGGAATCGACACTGAACTGGTAGGGTGCGCGGCCGGTGCCGGTGCGGCCCACGGCCTGGCCGTAGAAGTTGTTGTTGTTATCGCTGCCGTCCACCTGCAGGTTGTTGAGCGTCCCACGCAGGCCGCCGAAGCTCAAGTCGCCCGTACGGACGTCGGTGGTGACTCCCGGGGTGAGCAACAGGAATTTCAGGAAATCCCGCCCATTCACGCCCAGGTTGGAGATCTGGCTGTTATCAACGGAACTGGCCACGCTGGCGCGGGTGGTTTCGACTGTTGCCGCTCCTGCTTCGACCTGCACCTGGGTGGCGGCCGTGCCGACGGCTAGGCGCAATTCGACGGTGACCGACTGGCCCACGCCTACGCGCACCGGGCCTGCCTTGATGTCCGCGAACCCTTGCTTCTTGGCCGAGATCTCATATTCCCCGACGGGTAGTAGAGGCAGGGTGTATTGTCCGATGTCGCCCGAGGAAGCGCTGCGCTCCAGACCCGTGTTGACGTTGCGGGCGGTGACTTGAGCGCTCGGGATGGCGGCCTCGGTAGCATCCGTGATCGTGCCGGTGATGGTTCCAGTGAGGGCCTGTTGAGCAGAGGCCGCGAACGGAAGAATCGAAAGCAATAAGGCTATACCCGTCAGGCGAGACATGGATCTTAAAACCTCCTTTTTTTGAAACACTATTGTAGCCACAATCACCCAAGCCGGAATTACCAGTTGGTACAAGGCAGAACCCGGCTCACCTGCCCCGCCGCTACCGGTTAGAATCGGAAGCGGAACTGCTTTGGGCATCCGTTGGGAACAGCTTCGAGGCGCGCTGGTGCGGCGTATCCGATACCGCATCACTCACGGCGGGTTGTTGTTCATTTTTGCCATCCTGATGGTCGGGTTCGGGGCAGTGGTTTCGGCCAATAATCTTCTGTTTCTCGTATTGGCCATGATGTTGGCCACGCTCTTGATTTCGGGGATGGTCAGCCGTCTTTGCCTGGCGGCTTTGGAACTGGATTTTCTGGTGCCGGAACATGTTTCGGCCAGGCGCACGGTGCCCGGAAGACTTTTCGTGCGGAACCAGAAGTGGCTGTTGCCGTCCTTTTCCATCCGGGTGGAAGGAATCCACGAACCGGGAAGCCCGGTGCTGAAATCGGGGGTTTACTTTCCGCTCATCACCGGCACTTCCACCCTGGAAGCCACGGTGGAAGTGCGGTTTCCCAAGCGGGGAACCTACCGGCAGAACAGCTTTGCGTTTTCCACCTCGTTTCCCTTTGGGTTTCTGGAGAAGTCGGCGCGGGTGACGTTGCGGCGCGAGACCATTGTCTACCCGTCGATCGATCCGCGCCCGGGATTCGAGGATCTATTCCTCGGCGTCGCCGGGGAGATCGAGACGCACTATCGGGGCCTGGGAAAAGACTTTTACCGCATTCGTCCGTATGAGGCCTTTGAAAGCGCGCGGCACGTGGATTGGAAAGCCACGGCACACGTGGGGAGCCTGCAGATCCGGGAATTCGCCCGCGAGCAGGAGCAGACTGTCGAGATGTTCCTCGACCGCGACGTCCCCCCGGAGCTGGACCAGTGGTTCGAGAGCGCCGTGGACTGCTGCGCGTATCTCGCCTGGCAACTGTCCCAGCGCGGCACCGCGATTCATTTCCGCTCGCAGGGGTTCGATTTCCGCCAGCCGCGCGACGGAGACATCTACACGATCTTGAAGTACCTGGCGTTGGTATATCCGCAACGGGGAGATACTCCGGAAGGGCCGCTGGACGAGACCAGCTATAAGGTTGTGTTCACAGCCGCGCCGGGGCGGTTTCAGGAGGCCGGTTGGATGGGGGTGCGGATGCTGGGGCCGGAGATCCTGGCCTCCGCAAGTAGCGATCGTGACCAGAAGTAGTCATAATAAGTGTTATGAATACGACTGAGGTTCGCATCGCCGACTTGAAAGCGCATCTGAGTGAGTATGTCCGAGCGGCCCAGGGGGGCGACGAGATTATCGTCAAGGACCGCGACACGCCGGTCGCGAAGCTGGGCCCCATTGTTGACATGAAGTGGCCGTTTCGTATTATTCCCGCCCGAAGACGTGTGCGCGGGACTCATGAAATGCGCAGCGTGCGACTGCGGAGTCTCAAGCCTCGCGATGTCGAAAAGGCACTACAGGAGGTACGGGAGGAGCGAGTGGACCGGTGGTTGAATTTGAACGAGTTTACGTCGACGCGTCGGTGATCCTTGGGCTTACTCTGCGGGAACCTCAAGCGCTCCGAGTTAAATGGAAGTCCGCCATTGCCAGTGAACTGCTCACGGTGGAGACCTTTCGGACCATTGACCGGCTCCGGCTTACCCGCCTTACACAGCCCGAGGCAGCGCGATTTCGGAAGGCGGCCGATGCCAATCTGGGGGGTATTGAACTTATCCCTCTCGATTCCACTGTGTTGAGGCGAGCTGCTGGTTATTTCCCAAAGCCTGTGGGAACCCTCGACGCCATTCATCTCGCAACTGCCTTAATGTGGTACGAGTCCAGAGGCGATCTGGTGATGCTCACCCGTGACCGACAATTGGCCATTGCTGCGCAGGTGTCGGGCCTGCAGGTCTACCCACGTCTGATACGATAAATAAACACCTTTGACCAAAGCTATTCCAGACATTCTGGCCCGTATTGTCGCCCAAAAACGCGAGGATCTCGCCTCGGTGCGGCTGCCCATCGGCGAGTGGGAGCGGCAAGCGGAATTACGCCGCGTGGACCGGCGTGATTTTCATGCGGCGCTGGCGGCGCATGCGCCGGCGATCATAGCCGAAGTGAAGAAAGCGTCGCCGAGCAAAGGAGTGCTGGCGGCGGATTTCGACGCGGTGCGGACGGCGGTTCAGTATCAAGGTGGGGGCGCGGCGGCGCTGTCGGTGCTTACCGACGAGCGGTTCTTTCAAGGCAGGCTGCAGGATCTGGAAGCGGCGCGAGCGGCGGTTTTGCTGCCGGTTTTGCGCAAGGATTTCACGATCGCTCCGGAACACGTGCTGGAAGCGGCTGCCCACGGCGCCGACGCGATTCTGCTGATTGCCGCGATTCTCAGCGAGCGCGAGATGCGCAACTACCGCGAGGCTGCGGCGCGGTTCGCCATGCCGGCCCTGGTGGAAGTGCATGACCGGCGCGAACTGCAGGCAGCCGTCGCGGCCGGAAGTGAAATCATCGGCGTCAACAATCGCGATCTCACCACCTTCGAGGTTTCGCTCGATACCTCGCTGCGGCTGGCGGAGCACATGCCGGAGGGAATCGTGCGGGTGAGTGAAAGCGGTATCCACGATGCGCGGGATATCACCACCCTGCGCGATGCCGGGTATACGGCGTTCCTGGTGGGCGAGCATCTCATGAAGTCGGGCGACCCGGCAGCGGCGCTGCGAAAGTTGGCAGCGGCATGATCGTCAAGATCTGCGGCATCACCAATGCCGGCGACGCGGAAGCGGCGATCCAAGGCGGCGCTACGGCCATCGGATTCAATTTTTATGCGCGCAGCCCGCGCTATATTGCGCCCGAGCGCGCGGCGGCGATCTCCTCGCGGCCCGGCGTGCGGCGGGTGGGCGTTTTCGTGAACGAATCGCGCGCGCGCGTGGAAGAGATCGCGCTCCTGGCACGGCTGGATGTGGCCCAACTGCATGGCGATGAGACGCCCGCGGAGTACCCCGGGCGGCTGCCGGTTTGGAAAGCGGCGCGCCTGGACGACGCGTTCGATTTCTCGGCGTATGAGGACAGTCCGGCCGAAGCGCTGGTGCTGGATGGGCCGGCGGGCGAGCGATTCGGCGGCGCCGGGAACACATTTGACTGGAGACGCGCGGCGGGCCTGGCGAAGCGCATCATCCTGGCCGGCGGGCTGGATGCTTCCAACGTGGCCGAGGCCGTGGCCGCGGCGCACCCCTGGGGCGTGGACGCGTGCTCGAGACTCGAAAGCGCGCCGGGCCGGAAGGATCATAAAAAGATGAACGAGTTTCTCGAGGCGGCGAAGGCGGCGCTGCGCGCATGACGATGCAGCCTGACCAGAGCGGACACTTCGGACCGTACGGCGGGCGCTTTGTGCCCGAAGTGCTGATGGCCCCCATCGAGGAACTGGAACAGGCCTATCTGGCCGCGCGCGAAGACCCAGCCTTCCAGGCCGAACTGCAGGATCTGTTGCGCCACTATGCCGGCCGGCCGACACCGCTGTATTTTGCGCGGCGCCTGTCGGAATCGCTGGGGGGCGCGCGGATCTATTTGAAGCGCGAGGACCTGCTGCACACCGGAGCTCACAAGATCAACAACTGTCTGGGGCAGGCGCTGCTGGCGCGGCGCATGGGGAAGCGGCGGATCGTTGCCGAGACCGGGGCCGGGCAGCACGGCGTGGCAACCGCCACCGTGTGCGCGCTGATGGGCTTCCAATGCGTCGTGTACATGGGCGAGGAGGACATGCGCCGCCAGCGCCTGAACGTCTTCCGCATGCGCATGCTGGGCGCCAGGGTGGAGAGCGTCGCCACCGGCAGCCGCACCCTGAAGGACGCCATCAGCGAGGCGATGCGCGACTGGGTGACCCACCTCGCGGGCACGCACTACCTGCTCGGATCGGCGCTGGGCCCGCATCCGTATCCGATGATGGTGCGCGACTTTCACAAGGTGATCGGCGAAGAGGCCCGCCGCCAGATTCTGGAGGCCGAGGGCCGCTTGCCCGATGCGGTGCTGGCCTGCGTAGGCGGGGGCTCGAACGCGATCGGCATCTTTCACGCGTTTTTGCCGGACACCGCGGTGCCCTTGGTCGGCATCGAAGCCGGCGGCCGCGGGGATGCGATCGGCGAGCATGCCGCGCGCTACCGCGGCGGCGCTCCCGGCGTGCTGCAAGGCGCCTACAGCGTTGTGTTGCAGGACGAGCACGGGCAAATCGCCTTGACGCACTCTGTCTCGGCCGGCCTCGATTATGCCATGATCGGACCGGAGCACGCCTGGCTCCACGATCAGCGGCGTGCGGAGTACACCTCGGCCACCGATGTGGAAGCGCTCGAGGCTGCGCGCGTGCTCTCGCGCACGGAAGGAATTATTCCCGCGCTGGAATCGGCGCACGCGGTGGCGGAGGCGCTGAAGCGCGCGCCCCGCGAGAAGGGAAAAGTTCTTTTGGTGAACCTCTCCGGGCGCGGCGACAAGGATATCGATATTTACCGCGAGAATTTTCCGGAGCTGGACCAGGCATGACGCGCATCGGGCGGATGTTCGATTGCCTCAAGCGGCAGAACCGCAAGGCGCTGGTCGCGTATTTGACGGCGGGCGACCCGTCGCCGCGGAGCACGCCCGCGCTGGTGGACGCGCTGGTACGCGGGGGGGCCGACCTGATCGAGCTGGGTGTGCCCTTTTCCGATCCCATTGCCGACGGACCGGTGATCCAGCGCGCCGCGGAGCGGGCGCTGAAGGCGGGCACCACGCTCTCCGGCGTGCTCGACATGGCCGCCCGGATCCGCCGCCACTCGGAGGTCCCGCTGTTGCTGTTTACCTATCTCAACCCAGTGGTGCGCTACGGTCTCGATCGTCTGGCGCAGGATGCGGCGGCGCACGGAATCGATGGTTGCCTGTTGACGGATGCCAGCGTGGAAGAGGCGCACGAGTATGTGGCGGCCATGCAGCGCCACGGCCTGGACACGGTATTTCTGGCGGCTCCCACCAGCACTCGGCGGCGGCTGGAACTGGTGGCGCGATATTCCACGGGGTTTGTATATTTGGTTTCGCGGACCGGAGTGACTGGAGAGCGTGAGACCCTGTCGGATGCGGTGACACCGTTGGTGCGCGCGGTGCGCGAAGTGACCAACCTTCCGCTGGCGGTGGGTTTCGGAGTCTCGCGGCCCGAGCATGTGGCGGAACTCGGGCGCCAGGTGGAAGCCGTGGTGGTGGGCAGCGCGTTGGTGCGGATCATTGAGGCCCATGGCGAGAGTCCGGCGCTGGCGGCCGAACTGGAAGCCTTCACCCGCGAACTCAAAGCGGGTTTCGGGGCGCCGGCATGACCCAGGATGAGGCGCGCCGTAAGCTGGAAGAGTATCGGGTACTGATTGACGACCTCGATCGGCGCCTGGTCGATCTCCTCAACCAGCGCACCCGCGTCGTCGAAGATATTGGCCGCGTAAAGCGCTCGGCGCATCTGCCGATTTACGAGCCGAAACGGGAAGACCAGGTATTCGCCAATATCGGCGCCGCCAGCGGCGGCGGCCCGCTGACCAAAGAAGCGGTTCGCCGTATCTTCGAGCGCATCATCGACGAAATGCGCATGGTGCAGCGAGTGCGGATGGAAGAGGACGGAGAAAAGTAAATGCTGGTCGTAATGCAGGCGGGAGCGACCGAGCAGCAGATCCAGGCGGTGATCGATCGCATGGTGGAGACCGGCTTCGATGTGCACCGTTCCACGGGTGTGGTGCACACGGTGCTGGGGGGCGTCGGCGGCAAGGGCGACGACATCGACCTCGCTATTTTCGAGGTGATGGAGGGCGTTCGGGAGGCGCACCGCATCGGCTCCGCCTACAAGCTGGCGAGCCGCAGTTTCCGGCCCGGCGGAACGGTGGTGAAGGTCGGGAACGTCGAGATCGGCGGCCAGCGCATAGCCATCATGGCGGGCCCGTGCAGCGTCGAGAGCCGGGAGCAGATCAACCGCTCCGCGGAACTGGTGGCTCGCGCCGGAGGAACCGTAATTCGCGGCGGCGCTTTCAAGCCCCGCAGCTCGCCTTATAGCTTTCAGGGCCTGGGCGAAGAAGGCCTGTGCCTGCTGCGGGAAGCCGCCGACCGCAACGGCTTGCTGGTGGTCAGCGAAGTGATGGACCACACGCAGATCCCGCTGGTGGGAGCGTATTCCGACTTTTTGCAAGTGGGCGCGCGCAATATGCAGAATTTCAACTTGCTGCGCGAACTGGGCAAGCAGCGCAAGCCGGTGTTGCTCAAGCGCGGCATTTCCGCCACCATTGAAGAGCTGCTGCTTTCGGCCGAATACATTCTCTCCGGCGGTAACTACGACGTGATTTTGTGCGAGCGCGGCATCCGCACGTTTGAGACGTACACCCGCAATACCATGGATATTTCGGCCATCCCGGTGGTCAAGAAGCTGTCGCATTTGCCCATGATCGGCGACCCTTCGCACGGCACTGGAAGGCGTGACAAGGTAGCACCCATGGCGCGCGCGGCCGTGGCCGCGGGGGCCGACGGGTTGCTGATCGAGGTGCATCCGGACCCCGACCATGCGCTGAGCGACGGCGCGCAATCGCTGCGGCCGGAGCAGTTTGAAGAGTTAATGGGGCAGTTGCGGATGATCGCCCCCGCCGTGGGAAGAAGCCTGTAAGCATGAGAACAGTCGCCATTGTGGGCACCGGCCTGATCGGCTCCTCGTTCGGTCTGGCGCTGCGGCGGGCCGGGTTTGACGGAACGATTCTCGGCGTCAGCTCGGAGCGCGCCCTCGCCGACGCCGCGGCCGCTGGCGCCATCGATCGCGGCGCGCCGTTGAGCGAGGCGGCCGGCGCCGCCGACCTGGTTTTTTTGTCGCAGGCGATCGGCCGGATTCTGGATTCCATCCGCCACCTGGACCCGCTGTTGCGCCCTGACGCGCTGGTCACCGATGCGGGCAGCACCAAAACCGAGATCGTCGACCTGGCCCGCCAGTTCATCCACCGGGCGCAGTTCCTGGGAGGACACCCGTTGGCCGGCAAGGAGCGGCGCGGCGCCCTTGCAGCCGATGCCAACCTCTTTCAAGGCCGCACCTGGGTCTTGACCCCGGACGGGAACGAGGAACTCGAGACACCGGCGGCCCGGGAGTTCCGGGGATGGCTGGGGCGGATCGGAGCGCGGGTCGCGGTGCTGGATTCGGACGAGCACGACCGCGTGGTCGCGCTGACCTCTCACCTGGCGCAACTCGCCTCCACCGCTTTGGCCGCGACCGTTTCCGATGGCGTGCCCGAAAAATCGCATTTGCGCGTCGCCGGCCCGGGTCTGGCGGACATGACGCGGCTGGCGCTCAGCTCCTACGATTTGTGGCGCGATATACTGGCGACGAACCATGAGCACATTGACCGGGCGCTTTCGCGGTATATTCAGAAGCTGGAGCACGTGCGCGAAAACCTGCGCACCCGGCAACTGGCCGAGGAATTCGCGCGCGGCGCCAATCTGGCCGCGCACCTGCGACGCCCAAATTAGGATACACTACGCATGAGGGAACCAGCCCGCAAGACATCCGCCGCGGGGCGCTTGGAATTGCCGGTTGCCGACCCACGGCCTGCCCGGCGCGGCGGCCCTCCTGGCCCGCCACACCGATCGCCGAATTTAAGGAAGTTCAACATGGAACAAAAACTCAAGATCGCGGTGTTTATCGATTTCGACAACATCGAAATTGGAGTGAAATCCACTCTGCACCGCGAATTCGATGTCGCCGCGGTATTGGACGCGCTCAAGGAGCGCGGCGAAATCGTCACCAAGTTCGCCTATGCCAACTGGGGACGGCAGGAATTCGCCACGCGCGCCCTTTCCGAACATGCCGTGCAAATGGTGCAGCGCGACCCCTCGCCGCGCGGCGACAAAAACGGCGCCGATATTAACCTGGCTCTCGACGCTCTCGAGATGGCCTTCACCCACGATCACATCAACGCGTTTGCGATTGTGAGCGGGGACAGCGATTTCATTGCGCTGGTAAACAAACTGAAGCAGTACGATAAACGCGTGTTCGTGGTCGGAGGCCGCGCCTTCACGAGCACTATTTTGCAGAAGAATTGTCACGAGTTCGTGGCCTATGAGTCGATGATCGACGAGCCCCGGCCGCGCACCCAGGCGCCGGCGCCGCAGCAGGATAGGTTCCCGCAGCAGGACAGGCCCCCGCAGCAGGACAGGCCTCCGCAGCAGCAGCGGCAGATCAACAAGCGTGTGGCGTTGGATCTGGTGCAAGCCATGCCGCTGGTGGAGCGCGCCCTGGGAGTGCTGGAGCGCCGCGAAGTGCGTCCTCAACTGGGACTCCTCAAATCCACCATGTTGCAGCTCGATTCGACATTTAACGAAAAGGCCTATGGCGCCAATTCGTTCACCGATTTCGTCGAAAAACTGCAGAAGGCGGAATTTGTCGAGGTTTCGGGTGGGGAAGGCCGCTATATGATCCGCATGAAGGGAGCGGCGCCGGACAAGCCGGGGGCCAAGCCGGAGCAGGCCATTCCCATGTTGCGCGATGTGCTCGAGACCCATCGCATGGAAATCGACAACGGCGTGAATGCCGATGAACTGGCGGAATGGGTGCATCAGGATCAGCCCAACTTCGATTGGCGCGAGTTTGGGTTCCAGGAATTAAGCGAGTTGCTGAACTACGCCCAGGATAAGGGGCTGGTGCGGATCCAGGCCGACGAGGAAAAAGGGCTGACCGTGTTTCTTGGCGCCGAGTTTCATCCGCCCGCCCCGCCGCCCGAGCCCGAGCCGGTGGCACAGGTTGAGGAAGAAGAGGAAGTGTATGAGCCGCAGCCTCTGGTCCCCGGACAGCCCACCGCCACTGGGGAAATCCCGATTCCCGAAGCTCCCCCTAAACCGCAACGCCGTCCGAGAGTCTCCCGCAAGCCCGCCGGAGATGGAGGTAAGAAGCGCACGCCCCGGCCGCGCAAGAAGCAGCCTATGCAGTAACCGGGCCGCAAGACTGCCGCCCCTTTAGAGCGCCTCCCGGCGCAACAGTTCGCGGTTCATTTCGGAAATCGCCCAGGATCTCGCGCGCTCGGTGGTAGACCGCTTGAGTTCACTAAAATTCACAAAACAATTTCCCCGTTGTCAACCACTTCCAGATCCGATAGCCCTATATGGCGCTCTCGCCGGGGGATACTGAAATAGGGAGGAAACTTGTTTGCCATCACCAGCCCTCGCGCTTTGGCGAGCCTCATCCCGATCGCCTGCCACTTCTCCCCGGCCCCCGGCTCAGCAGGGAGACGATCATTTCGAAAAAAGCTCTCGATTTGCGTCTCCCGATTCGAAGCCGTTTCTCGTAACCCATGGAAACAAAGAAGCTTAGGACCACCACGAAATGGTGTGCATCATGCCGAAAACCATCGTCTCCCGCTGACCCGGCGTGCCCTCCTGCCGCCCCGTCCCATCCGCCGGTTCTGCGTCGCCCTGCCCCATGGCGTAACTGTCGTATAATAAAAAGGAAACTGAGAGGTATTGTGTCTCCACGTTCTTTTTTCCGTCTTTTCAGCCATTTACAGATGTTGCCCATTCTAGAGAGCGGCGAAGAAACCCTCGTCGGGGGCCAGGCCGTGCTGGAGGGCGTGATGATGCGCGCCCCGCACAGTTATTGCGTGGCAGTTCGCAAGCCGGACGGGGAAATGGTGACGGAGCAGTTGCCGCTGGCCCGGATGTCGGAAAAATACAAGATTTTTAAGTATCCGGTGTTTCGTGGTGTGGGGACTCTGTGCCAGGCCATGATGCTGGGGGCCAAGGCGTTGAAGTTTTCCGCCGGCGCGGCCCTACCGGACCCGAGTGGCACACCCGGCGACGGCAAGAAAGAAGAGATTCCCGGCTGGGCCTTTGTGGGCCCGCTGCTCTTCTCACTGGCATTCTTCCTCTTTGCTTACAAGTTTGTGCCGCTGTACCTGGCTACCCAGTTGGAAAAGGTATACCCGGTGGTGTCCGGCCGCTTCGTTTTTAATACCGTCGATGGAGTCATCCGGTTGGGCATTCTGCTGGGGCTGCTCTACACCATCTCGCGCTTAAAAGACATCCGCCGGACGTTTGAATATCACGGCGCGGAGCACAAAGTAGTATTCAATTTTGAAGCCAAAGAGCCCGTGACCGTGGCCAATGCTCAGCGCTATACCACCTTCCATCCGCGCTGCGGCACCAGCTTCCTGTTCGTTCTGTTCTTCCTGGCCATACCGGTTTATGCGCTCATTCCTTTCGATGGCTTCGTGGCGAAACTGCTTTCTCGAATCGTGATGCTGCCTTTCCTCGTCGGGCTGAGCTATGAGTTGATCCGCTTCGCAGCACGGCGGCGCGGCTCGTTGCTCGCCTGGCTGACGGCTCCCGGTTTATGGATGCAGCGCATCACCACCAAGCCGCCCTCCGATGACCAGACGGCGGTGGCGATCCACGCCCTCGAAGGCGCTATGGCCCTCGAACAATCGCAGGGCGGGCAACTGGTCATCGCCTGACGCCGCATGCAATTCGTTCAAAAACTCGTCGAGCTCGAAAAACGCTTTGAAGGTTTAAACCAGCAGATGGCCGATCCCGCGCTCATCGGCGATGCTTCCGAATACCGCAAGGTCACCAAGGCGCATAGCGAGCTTTCCGAAATTGTCGGCCAATACCGGCAGTGGAAGAAGGCCGAAGACGCCCTCGCCCAGGCGCGCACCATGCTCGAAGATCGCGATCCGGAGCTGAAGGCGATGGCCGAGGAAGAGGTCGCGCGCTTGCTCCCTGAAATGACCGCGATCGAGGAGCAGCTGAAGGTTCTGCTGCTGCCCAAAGATCCCAACGATGAAAAGAACGTGGTGCTCGAGATCCGCGCGGGCACCGGCGGAGACGAAGCCACGCTGTTCGCGGCCGAAATCTTCCGCATGTATAGCCGCTACGCCGAAACGCGGAACTGGAAGATTGAAGTCACTTCCTCGAGCGAGTCTTCGGTGGGCGGCCTGAAGGAAGTCATCGCTCTGGTCAGCGGCGAAAAGGTCTACAGCAAGCTCAAGTATGAAAGCGGCGTCCACCGCGTGCAGCGCGTGCCGGTCACCGAGCAGCAGGGCCGCGTGCACACCTCGGCCATCACGGTGGCCGTGCTGCCCGAGGCCGACGAAGTCGAAATCAAGATCGACCCGAAGGACGTCCGCATCGATACTTTCTGCTCCTCCGGGCCGGGCGGGCAATCCGTCAACACCACCTACTCGGCCGTTCGCATCACGCACCTGCCGACCGGGCTGGTGGTCTCCTGCCAGGACGAAAAATCGCAGATCAAGAACCGCGCTAAGGCTGAGCGCGTCTTGCGTTCCCGGCTCTACGAGATGGAACTGGAAAAGCAGCAGGCCGCGCTGGGCGCCGAACGCCGCAGCATGGTGGGCTCCGGCGACCGCAGCGAAAAGATCCGCACTTACAACTTTCCCCAGAACCGCGTGACCGACCACCGCATCGGCCTCACGCTCCATCAACTGGATTTTGTGATGGATGGCAAGCTGGAGCCGATCGTCGACGCGCTTACCACGTACTTCCAGACCGAGAAGCTGAAGCAGCAGGGCGAGCCGCCGCCGCCGATTAACTAGCCATGACCGTGCAGACGGCGCTCCTCCAGGGTACTCGCCTGTTGGAGGAAGCGGATATTGCTGCGCCCCGTCTTACCGCCGAGGTGCTCCTGGCGCACACCATCCATTGCCAGCGCGTTTACCTGTTCGCTCATCCGGAGCAGGAGCTGCAGCAGGTGGAGTGGCTGCACTACGGCCGCTATCTCCACGAGCGGATGCAGGGCAAGCCGACCCAGTACATCACCAAACGGCAGGAGTTCTACGGCCGCGAGTTCCGCGTCACCTCCGGCGTCTTGATTCCCAGGCCGGAGACCGAGCATGTCGTGGAGGTCGCGCTCCGTGTGGCGCGCGGCACGGGGCGCTTGCTCGACGTCGGAACCGGTTCCGGCGCCTTGGCCGTAACCCTGCAATTGGAAACCGGAGCCGCGGCCTGGGCCACGGACATCTCGCCGATCGCCGCCGCGCTGGCAGCAGACAATGCGCGCCGGATGGGAGCGCGCGTGGGCATCGCGGTGTGCGATGTCCTGGCGGCCATCGGAAATCGCACCGTGGATCTCATCGTTTCCAATCCCCCGTATGTGCCCACGACCCAGCGCGAGGGCCTGCAGCGGGAAGTGCGCGATTGGGAGCCGCACCTGGCCCTCTTCGCCGGCCAGACCGGCTTCGAACTCTATGAGCGCATTGTGGCCGATGCCACGCGCGTGTTGCGGCCAGGCGGCTGGCTGGTGTTGGAACTGGGATTCGGCAGCCGCGACCGCGTAGCGGAGCTGCTCCACACGTGGCGTGACGTGCAGATCGAGCCCGACCTCGCCGGCATTCCCAGAGTCATCGCGGCCCGCCTTTGAAGCGTTACCATAATCTTCATCCGTGCCCACCTATTTCCATGTCGATATGGACGCCTTCTTCGTGTCGGTGGAAGAGCTGTTCGATCCGTCGCTCCAGGGCAAGCCGGTCGTGGTGGGCGGCCGTCCGAATGAACGCGGCGTGGTTTCCGCCGCATCCTACGCCGCGCGGAAGTTTGGCGTGCATTCCGCTATGCCGCTTCGCACTGCCTACCAGCTCTGCCCGCAGGCCATTTTTGTCGACGGCCACCCGGAGCGCTACCGCGAGTGCTCGCACCAGGTCTATGAGGTGCTGCAGAAATTCTCTCCGCTGGTCGAGATGGCCTCCATTGACGAAGCCTATCTCGATATGACCGGCACCGGGCGCCTTCATGGGCCGCCGCTGCACGCCGCGCATTTGCTGCACCAACGCATGAAGGCCGAAACCCGCTTGAACTGCTCGATCGGCATTGCCGCCTCGCGGCTGGTAGCCAAGATCAGTTCCGACCAGGCCAAACCGAACGGCGTGCTGTGGGTGCTTCCCGGCCGGGAGCCCGCATTTTTGGCGCCGCTCGATGTGCGGAAAGTGCCGGGCGTGGGCAAGGTCACCGAGAAGCACCTGCACATTCTGGGTATCCGCAAGATCGGCGACCTCGCGAAGCTCGACGAACACTTCCTCGAGCAGCGCTTCGGGAAGTGGGGACTGGCGCTCGCCGGCAAATCGCGCGGCTTGGATGCCGGCGGCTGGTTCGATACCCCAATTGGCGAGGACGCCGGACCTAAATCCATCAGCCACGAACACACGTTTTCGGAAGATACCGCGGATCTGGCGCAGATCGAATCGACGCTGGCGCGTCTATCCGAAATGGTCGGCCGCCGTTTGCGCGAACACGGCCTGCACGCGCGGACCATTCAACTGAAGCTGCGTTATTCCGATTTCTCGACCATTACGCGCGCGCATTCCTTCCCCCGGCCGACCCAACTCGATACGGTTTTGTTTGAAGAAATCCGCGAGCTGTTCCGCGGCAATTGGAAGCCGGGCGCGCCGGTTCGCCTTCTGGGTGTGCACACATCCTCTTTCGAGGAGGCTTCCAGCCAGATGGATCTGATCGGCGAAGAGAAGCAGCAACGCTGGAAGAGCGCCCTGGCCGCGGCCGATCGCTTGCGCGACAAATTCGGCGAATCGGCCGTTTCGCTGGCCGCCGGCATGCGCGGAAGGTTCCGCGAGCGCACACACGAGAACCCAGCCGGGTTGCCGGGAAAGAAGCCGCGATGATCCTGCGCACACTGGGCCGGCTTCTCAACCAGGCATGGTTCTCGTACTTGACCATTCTTCTGTTGCAACTGAAGGTGATCTGGGGCATGTGGCGGTATCGGGACCTTTCGAATATCGACACCTCCTCATATTTCGTGGCGGCCTATGAATGGTTTGCCCATGGGGCCGTTTACATTGTCTGGTATCCGCTATACACCGCCTTCTATGGAAGCCTCCTGTACGTGTGGAGGGATGCGTACGCAGCTACGATTGCGCATCGGATCGTGATCGTGATGGGACTTTCTCTGCTCGTGCTGGCGTTCCTGCGCCGGCTGCTGCCCCCGGGAATCGCCTGGTTTATGGCGGCGTGGTGGGTGATCCTGCCGATCGATTTCGATTCCATTTTCGAATTGCATCTGTTCTCGGTCTTCCCCATCCTCTCGGCATTTCTCATCCTGTTATGGAAGCCAGGCGCCTGGGGACGCGGCTGGGCGCTGGCCACACTGCTCGCCGGCACGGTGCTACTGCGCAACGAAACGTCCATCGCGGCCCTCGCCTTCGGAGGAATTTGCCTGATCAGCGAGGTCCGGCAACGGCGTAGAGGCATCGCCCCGGAGGCGAATCTGCGATTGGCTTACGGAATTCCGCTGGCATTGGCGTGCTTGACCATCGCCTTTTTCTTCACGCGCGCGCTCGAGAAGCATTTGGCCTCCGATTTCCACGACAAGGAGATCAGCAATTTCTGCATCTCCTACGGATTCGGATTTCACCAGCGGCACCCGGAGTGGCAAGGCTCTCCCTACGGGGGATGCGGCAACATATTGAAGACGGTCTTTGGCAGCCCTCGAGTCACTTTTCTGGAAGCACTGCGGCTCAACGCGCCGGCGTGGTGGGAATACATACTGTGGAACCTGCGGCTGATTCCCAATGGCATCCAGGTGCTGCTGTTCAACGCCATGTCCGGTTCCATCACGCCCGACTACGATTTCGTCGCCCCGGTGCCGGCCCGATCCCCATTTGCCCTGGTGTCAAGCGTCCTCGCGGCTCTCCTGATCGCCGTAGCGGGGGTGCGCTTTTGGCGCGAGCGCCTGTACTGGTGGCAGGCGTGGATCAAACCGCGCATCTGGGCCTGGGTCGCAATGGCCTGCGTGATCCCCATGACCGGAATCGTCATGTTGACAAGCCGGCCGCGACCGTCCTATCTGTTCGCGTTTGGCCTCGTGCTGCGGGTTTTGATTGGTATGGGTCTGTTGGTAATTGTGGGCCGCTGGATGCCATTCAAACGCTGGAGCGGCGCAGTGCCGGCCGTCATGGTTCTGCTGATCGCGTTCCTGCCTCCCTACTATCACCCGGGCGAACGCCGCCTGTTGAACGAGTACCGCTTGTTACGGCCCTTCGAAGCGCGTATGGAATCGGCCCCCACCGTTTTGGTCACGCGCGGTACGGGTGGAACTCTGTGTAACTATCTCGCAAAGCCGCGGACCGACGATTTTTGCCGGCCCCTGGAATTCGCCGATCTGCGCGAGGAAGTCCGTTCCGGAGAATCGTGGGAGAAGGTGCTGGAACGGCGCGGGGTCACGTTGTTTCTTGCCGATGCCCCGGTGTTGGCGGATCCGCTCGCAAGCCGGTTCGTAGCCGATGCGGCCGCGTACGGCTGGCGGCGCGTCGCGCAGCCCAACGGAATCGTTCTCGAGCGAACGTCCCCTGGCCCGCTAAACAAAGCGTTGGGGTCCGGAGCCCACTAATTGCCCGCTCAATCCGCTCCCACCGGCCCGTAGCGGCGGCGCCGGAGGGCTTCACGCCGGGCGGCGGTAGCCCTGCCTGCACCAGATTCGCTTGTGGCCCGTAATCCTTCCTTCGGAAGGGATGCGGATCCCTTTCAACACATCCGATACAATAGTGCCCAGAAATGGCGTGCGACGCAAACACTGCGAAAAAGCCGTGCCGGCAGAAGGCTTGCGCCGCCACCGTCCACTGCGCCCAGTCGCCCGCGGATATCGCGGAATGTCTGCGCACGCGCCGGCCGGCGGCTGCCAAACTCTATTTCATCGGGTAACGGATGGCAACGATCGCTTCCGACTCTCGGCCGGTCCCATCGGAACAACGCCTGGATCGGCGCACAGTAGCGGCGCTATTCGTGGTTATCGGCGCCCTCTGCGCCGTTCACGTGACCTATCTGGCCCTTTCGCGCATGATTCCTAGCGAGGATGAAGTGCATTACATGACCGGCGCCATCAGTATCGCTGATGGCATTCGAAGCGGTACCTTGTCGGGTGTCTGGAACGGGTACAGGAACGCTCTCGGTTTCAAAGCGCCGCTGGTTTGTGTCCCCGCCGCCATTCTGCTGCTGCGATCCAACGACACCATTAGGGCGTGCATGTTTTCCCTCGTCCCCACATTCGCCGCGCTGGGATTGGTGTCATTCCGCTTGTTCCGCCGGTGCGTGGGGGACTGGCGTGCGCTCGCGGCGACCACTGTACTTCTTTCCACCCCAATGATCACTGGGCTCTCGCATAACTTCTATGTCGAATTGCTGCTGGTTACGGTTGCCATCTGGTACGTGGACCTGCTGGCAGCGCGGCCCTGGTCGAGGCCCGGCGCCGCCGCCGTGGTGGGGCTGGCAGCGGGCCTGGGTGTTCTCACAAAATCCAGTTTTCCCGGACTCGTTGCCCTTCCGACGATCTTCAGCCTGATCGTCGAAATTGTGGATCAACCCGCGGGGCGCGCCGGCCGCGCGCTGATGGTCGCAAGAAATTGGACGATTGCGGTGGTGGTCGCGATGGCGGTCGGCGGTCCTTGGTATCTGTACAACCTTGCGAATGTGCTGCGCCATGCGGAGGCCTCCTTGGCTTTGCAAACCTTCTATGACCGCTCGTGGATTCAGGTGGATCTCTCTTCCGGCCCAGGGGCGCTGGTGGCATTGGTGGCTGCGATCGCATGCCCATTGGCGGTGCGGGACCTCGCCATGCGCCGCACCAAGGGACCACGGAGAGAGGCTCTTGTATTGGTGCTGCTGCTCGGACTCAATACCGCCGCGGCGGTCGCCGGCACTGTTAACAAGGCTACCCGTTTTGTGGTAACCGGCCTGCCCGCAATCGCTTTGTTGTCTATCATGCTGTGGGACTGTTTTCGATGGCCTTCGATTAAGCGCTATGGCCCAGGCTTGCTGGCTGCCTGGGGGCTGCTCCTGTCATGGCAGATTTCATTTGGCATTCCGCGGCTGAGACCCGTGCGGATCGGCGCCATGAGTATTCTGGACTCCAATTTCACGCTGAACTCGGCTGACATGTCCGATAGTCATCCCCTGGATCGGCGCGACTTCCATCTCGATGCGATCGACGATCTGATTGCGTCGGATGCGGCCAAGCGGTTTCCACCAAGGCAGCTCATCCGCATCCGGCTCGCGAGTGAAGGACTCCTGAGCAATTTCTACTATCTTCGGCTCGTGAATGAGTTAAACCACCGGGAATTCGATTATGCCGAATGGCGCGGATCGGTGACGAACGGCGCCGAAGCCCCGGAGTACATCGTTGGTTATGACGGTTTCGAACGGATTTACCCGATGGTGGACCATTACCCCGGACTCCGGGAGGATGTGGCTGCCGGAAAGATCGGATACGTTCCCGCGGGGGTCATCGAGGCCCCGGAGAACACCCGTATTTTGGTCTATGCCAAGAAAGTCGCTACCCCAACCGCGCCGCTGGAACTGAACCTGGCGGCGATGACCAGATCCGCGACCCCACCGTTGTACAACCTCGAGAAACTTGCGGATGTCGCGTCGCCGTTGGGGCAACGGCAACCAGTCGAGGTTCGCGCCAGCGGCAATTTGACACTGGAGGGCTGGGCTGTTGACAGGGACGCGGTTGCCCTGGCCGGGGGCGTCGATGTGGTAATCGACGGGAAATCGCACGCGGCGCTGTATGGGCGTAGCCGGCCTGATGTAGCGGCCTATTTTAAAGTGCCGGCATACCAGAACGCGGGGTTCAGCGCCTCGGTTCCGTTCGCTGCGATTGGACCCGGCCCGCACAAACTCGCCATTCGCGTAATCGCGCAAGATCGCAGAAGCTACCGGGAAGGCGCTGTGATCGAGCTGGAGGTTCGCTAAACGGCCTCAGAGATAGCTGGAGATTGCGCTGGAAGCACGGGTTTTCTGCGGCCCCCGAAAAAAGAATCGCCTATACTTGTTGGTAAGCTTTATGCAAGCGGATCCTCTCACGCCAACCAGACGTTTTCTGTTTTCGCGCTCTTCCTCGGCCGTGTGGCTCGCTGCTTGTGTGCTGCTGGTTGTCCCGGTCTGGACCATCGTAGTCGCGGCGCAACTCCGCACCGATGTGCCTTGGGGCGACCATCTCATGATCTTTATGGATACGCATTTGAACCACAGGCTCAGCCTGGAGGGGATACTGCAATTCCATAACGAGAATGTGATCGTGTTTACCAAGCTGCCGATCTATCTCGATTACGTTCTCCTC